>JAABUW010000018.1_pt1 | contig 343306 bp, 311 predicted proteins | sample 5560081 | NCBI WGS metagenome assembly JAABUW01 (sample SAMN10711882, study PRJNA513363) | rock metagenome | isolation source: Antarctica rocks | place: Antarctica: Victoria Land, Knobhead sud | reverse complement strand
CCATGGCCATGAATGGAATGCGCCATGGCCATAAGTGGAATGCGCCATGGCCATGAATGGAATGCGCCATGGCCATGAATGGAATAGGGCCATAGCCATAAGTGGGGCCATGCATGGGGGCCATGTTAGTGGCGCATTCTAAATTTAGGCATTCTCACGAGCCAAAAACATTCTCAGGAGCGCGTTAGATTCTCAGGGGCGCTTATATCGCTCTAGAGTCAAGACATAGTATCACCCCGCTTAAACCAGCTCAACCGGCTTACGAGCGCTCATAGCGCTCAGAGCCTACCCTACACTTTTGTAGATGATATAAAAGATAATAAACTAGTAATATTATTATTAATATTACGGCCTAGTATAAATATAATAAAATAACGTTTTTTATTATTATTTAAGTAAATCTAAATAAAAATCTTATTTTATCTTTTAATTATTATTTATATTAATTCCCTTAAAACGCCTACGAACTCTAGCGCGCCGCGATTATATTATTAATATAAATTCTATTTATAAAATAAATAAGCTAGGCTAGTATTTATTTATTATTATAATATACGACGAGGGTAATTTATAAATCCTATATACTAATTTCCTAAATAAATATAAAGATAGTAATATTATAACTACTACTCTAAAGTAAATTAAAGAATAATATCGCTTTTATAAAGACTAGAAACTACGTTATTTTATTACCGACGACTCGGTAGTAGAGTAACGCGTAGTTAAATTTATTTTCCGAGGTCTTATTAACGGCGAGACGGAGGTAAACTATTTTCTTTATTATATTTATTTAGAATATATTCTACGGCGAGTTCTAAATTTTAAGAAATATATTAAAAACTTTAAACACCTTTATAAAGCTTTATATATATATTATATTAAAATTAATTATAAAGACGAGATTAGGGCGGCTCTCCGCGCTATATCTATAAAAAATAAAGATATATCTAGAAAGAATAGTAGGATATACGCGAAAAATAGGTATATTATACCCGTTAGTACTCCTACCTTCTCTTATAATATATATCGATTAATAGAGTTAAATCCTAATATAATTCTCTTAAAAAGTATACCGGCGGTAATTAATTCTAGTTTAATCTAGCTAGAATAATTAATTATATCGCTATCGTCGTTTAAGACTAGGAAACGCGTGCGCGAAACTAGTTTATAAAAGTATACTTATTTAGGAGTATTAAGTATATTAAATATCCTAATTTATTTTTATTCCTAAACGCGGTTTAAAAGCTACTCGTTAAATAGTTTTAACTAGTGAAAAAAATAATAGAATACAACGAGCCTATTTAGGGTAAACTCGACGAGGATAAGTTTATATATATTTATTTATTTTATTATTAGTACTAGTTACCTCATCGCTATATCTAGTAGTAGTATATTCTATTTAATATTATTCCTTTAAAGTAATAGGTAAAATAGGTAATTATATTTAAAGACTACGAATTTACTATTTATAAAGATATTTAGAAAGTTCTTATACTAAAGTAATATAATAATATTAAAGACGGTATCGATATAAAATATTATTTAAAGGTACGAGAGGTTCTAGAAAATATTAAAAATAAATATTATAAATTAGAAGAAAAGTATTTATTCTTTATTTTTAAAATTAGAAATATTATTATATCCTCCTAGATTAATAACCTTAACCTCGTTATTATATTAATTAGGTAAAAAACCGTTAATATAATTATATCGGAGTTAATAACGGAAATTACGGCGATAATACTCTTAATAATAACTATAAAAGAGGAGGACTATATATAAGGGTAGGTCTATATATAAGAGTAGGACTATATATAAAAATAGGACTATATTTATAAAGATCTCCTAATAAAGAGGATATAAACGAAGGAAAAAGATTATATATAACCTCCGTTAATTAAAAACTATCCCGACTAGTTACCTTAATATAAAGATATTAACGGCGAGGAGTATCGGGATATTAAAGGCGACGATAATATAATTTAATAAGAGGGTAAAGAGCGGGGATTATAAAGGAATAAAAGTAAACCGATAATAAAATAAACCGATAATAAAATAAATAATTATAGTATTAGGCCTAGGATTAGGCGATAACTATATATAAATAATAACGAAAATAATATTCTAGAGCCCTTATTTTACCTTACTTTTAGTTTTTAACTAAACTTTTGCCCTATGGCGGATCTACCCTATAACGACGCGCAAACCCCTATGGCGACGCGTATGCTTTATAGTAACGTATCTCCGGCTATTACTATAGGCGACACGTACTAATTTCGGGAGATGCCTAGCCTAGGGCCATACAGGAAGCTACTGCGCACCCCTTGATAGTGCCGCTGGAGGATAAAAGCGTCCGGCAAATCACTCAAACCCCTCTGGCTCGGATTCCTGGAGCAACGAATGGTTCTACTCAATTTGACTATCGATTAGAGATGAGCGTGCATTATCTTATCTTCTCAAAGTACCTACACAAAAGCATCCGACCTTTTGACATTTCCTGGCCCCCGAAAGTCCGAACGCATATCTGAGAGTCAGGTGAAGGTTATCTGAATTGATAATTTGCATCAGTAGTACGAGCACTCGTGGGCTTGTGGCATCTGACGCATCAACAAAGACCTCGGCACCAAACCGCATCTGTTGGGTGCCCAGGATTCACAGGGCTTGCAATAGCTGTGCATCACCCATTCTCGACACCTGAAACATCTGACTGTTCCAAAGCTTTGAGTTGTTAGACCTTCACGAAATGAAAGACAGCAAGTCAGGAGCTTGGGATTGATGGGATTGATGGGATTGATGGTATTGATAGAAAGAGGAGTGTATTTCATCCCCCTGCTCTAAAATAGTGTCCGTCGATCAGTTTAGTAAGAATTAAGAAACCACCCCCCGCCCAAAAAGCCCTTGCATCCAAACACTCTGATGGACAGACGCCCACACCTATACAAATTTGCACACCGAATGAGGAGCGTCTTCCTTCTTTGCTTCGTTCCGTTCTTGGCCTGGCTCAAAGGCTGCCATTAACAGCAGTGCGCCAGCAGTTGGACAGCAATGTCTTGCAGTATCTAATATCTAATCTTACATCGCCCACCACTCACAGCACCTCCTCGGCGCAGCGTTTGGCGCCGACCTTGCTCAAGGCCAGCTATTGCGCAACTTTGTTTTCATGAGGCTCCGACTACGGCGACAACCATCGAGCAGATGTTCAGGATAGACCCTATGAGCTCAAGTTTTGCCTCCGCTTAGGAATGTCGTTTGGTATGGAGTCTGCAGGACAGGCTACCTCAGAATCCCAAAGACATGGGCCTAACGTTGCGCATGATTTATTTGGACAACGACAGAATATATCTAATACACGTCCCGGAGAAGGCAGGACCACATCCCGCAAGCCTACACCCTCACCGTTGCAGGTCAGCGAGACATCAGCTATGGCTGCGGGTAACGCCGCATACACCAGTCCGAGGAGCCCAAAGTCACTGACAGCGATGGCGGCTGCCAGCGACTACCGACACTCCCCTCTGTCACCTCGGTTCAATCAAGCTTCGAGTTTTGATCAGCCCAGGTCATCCCAGGAGCGCATGGATCCGCGTTCGGCATTGGAGAATGGGTCTACAAACGGGGATCTAAGTAGCGGAGAGGATGGAGGTCTCACGAAAGCTACAGCGTCACCAACAAAAGCACATTCTTATGGCCAATTACGGAATGTCTCCTCGCCTCTTCCTCAGGTTAAACCCGTGGGCCAGTCTTCGCCTCCATCTCCGCACTCGACTGCGTATCCGGCTTTTATAAGTCCAGCCGTGCGACCAGAGTCGCGACCAATGCCACGTACATCGTCGATCGACTCTGCCATCTCGACGATCTCCCTGGGCACCCTGAATGCTCGTCCCCATACTCAATCACAAGACTCTCTGACTTCAGGTTCCGCCGAGATCTCCAACCTGATCCAGACAGCAGGCTCAGCGGAGGCTGTTATACAGCACTTGTTGAAAGAGAAGCAGCATTCGGCGGCGCAGAATGCTCAGTTGTGGAAATTGGTGGACAAGCAGCGCTCTCTGGTGCTGGGGCTGAATCAAGACCTAGAGAAGGCTTTGAAGGACAAAGAAAAGTATCGCAGAAAGCTGAAAGACCATCTAGGCAGTGTCCCTCCAATCCCAAGCGCGACGCCTAAAGGTCCAGAGCCGCAGCCGCGAGCTGCTACAACCTCTCCAGCACCTAGCGAAGCCTCTACTGCAATGGATTTACCGATTCAACGGCAAAGTTTGGAGCAGGCAAATCTTACGTCTACACATGGGACTGGCCGCGTTTTAGTTCCATCAACCCATCGCAAAGGGACATCGGACGAATTGGCGTCAGGCAACACACCTGCAGGAGTATATGAAGCCGAGGATTGGGTCCGGAGTAAGACCAGAAAAGAAGGGTCCAAGCATTCACATAAGGCAACATTGAGTTCTGACGTCGGAGTTCTGGGGCCTAGCAGGCCTGCCCCTTCCGTGTCGCCTATACGTACGAATGGTTTAAACTCCCCAAAACAAAACGAGCAAGTGGAGCAACCCTCACAGAACCCACAGCTTTCAAGACCTGGGATGTCACCAACGCATAGCTTTATGGCAAAGCGCGCTCAGCCCTTCTCTAGCAAGCCCTTCAGTGGTCCAGCCTTAGCACTGACCGAGGCTACCCCAACTGGAAGTGACTTCGAGAGGATGACGCCACCTCGCAAAGCGCCTCCTGCTCCCTTGGATCTGGGCCAGCCAAAGCGAGAAGAACCAAGCCAGATCCAATATGGCCCAGAAGACCATTCTGGATCAGACTATGACGATAATGTAGAGGTAGACGAGCGACCTAATCGTGAGAGAGGGAGGAAGAAAACACGTGAAGATGATGACAGAGAGCGAGAGGCTGCATTACTTCAAGAAGAGCAAGAACGGAGTCGGTCTAAGAAATCAAGGGGCTCGAAATCACGAACTGGATCCGCCAAATCAACTTCGAAAGACAAAGCTATACCTTCACATCCACAGTCAATACCCATGCCATTATCCATCAAAGGCTTTTCCCCAGAGCCATCAACCCTGGCTGGTAGTTCTACTTTCTTGTCTCCGCCAACCTCATTAGCTGGTGTACTCAGCCCCTCGGAACCTCGGAACGACCCTAGCATTACACAGAGGACCGTTCTTACAAAACCAATGAGTCCAGGATTGCCTTTGAGCCCACGGCCGAACCATCGTCCTATGAATCCTCCTACACCTAGACTGCCCCGTGAGGGAGCGGGAGCTTCTGTTGCATCTGTCCCTCTTTCACCCAGGGGTTTCATTGGTCTGCCACTCTCTCCTAGAGCGCCAAGGCAGCCTATTCCTCTTCCTCCGCACACCCCCATGTCTATAGCATCTCCAATGCCGTTCAACATGAGTAATGACTCCGAAACCACCTTACGAGAGCCGATCAGTCCTACGAAGTCGATGACCTATATTGATACACAGCTAGATCCTAAGGACACCGATGCCTTTAGAACAACAAGAGGCGTGTACAAAGGTTTTGTGTCTGATGCATATCCGGAGCTCTTATTACCTCCGAACGCCCTGCCTTCGATTCTAGTCAAGGTACTTTCCTCGCGCCTCAGGCCCTCGAGGCATAGCATGGTAATCAGAGGATCTGACGAAGAACCTGTCTTTACACTCGGTATCTCAGCGAGATCTGACCGCCAGGGACTGTGGCAAATAGAGAAGCCGATCTTGTCCTTGCAACAACTCGACCAGCAGCTGCGTCAATCTGCTGGGTTCAATATAAAGCCCCCGGATCGTTCGTTATTTAGTGGCCATGCACCTGCGAAAATCGATGCGCGCAGGATAGCCCTTGAGAAGTACTTTGAGACTCTTCTGGACACTCCTATGGACGAGAAGGCTGCTTTGACAGTTTGCCGCTACCTGTCTACGCAGGTCTCAGCGCCAACCACCGAGGAGGCCAATGGCGTCACACACGCCCCCCATTCTGGTTCGCCTCTAATGCAGGGCGCTGATGGAAGGTTCTTAAAGCAAGGCTATCTGACGAAGCGGGGGAAGAATTTCGGCGGCTGGAAAGCAAGATTCTTTGTCTTGGATGAACCCGTTCTGAAGTATCACGAAATGCCTGGTGGATCGTTGTTGGGTACCATCAAGCTTCAAAATGCCCAGATTGGAAAGCAGTCTCCAAACAAATCCTCGAATTCCCCCTCCAGAGGAGGTGAGGATGGTGAAGGCCAGTACAGACACGCCTTTCTTATCCGCGAGCCGAAGCGTAAAGACTCGAACAATTTCATGGACCACGTTCTATGCGCTGAGAGTGACGCTGAACGCAATTCCTGGGTTGCAGCCCTTCTGTGCTACGTGGACAGTCCGGGCTTTGATGGCAACCAAAGGCCGCCGCTGCTTAACAGCGACTCTAGCTCCAGCAGGGTCATCCGTCCGTCGAGAAAGACCTCGATCAAAGATGACATGATCGCTGGTGATAGTCCCAGGTCGGAGAATTTCGACAGCCTTCAAGCCGTGGCTTACGAGACTACACAGCAGGCTGAAGCCCCTCATGTCCGGATCACGCCCGACCCTGGGCTAAACGAATCGCCATCGCCGACGACGTCTGGTTCACAACCTTCTGTAAGAGGGCAATCGGCTCATTCGGCGCAAGCTAAAGCTATCTCCGCACCTTCAAATGGGGCTAAAATTGAGAACGTTGGGGCCTGGGGCAATAAACCACCAGCAATGTCTGTAGGAAATCAGAAGGAGCACAAGAAGCGAGGCATCTGGGGTTTTCGAGATAAGAATATCTCAGACCCAAGTACCAACCAGCCGAACGACTCAAACTTGAGTTTGCCTCAGCAACAATACCAGGAGCATCTCACAAATGTGAAAGCGGCGTTTGGTGCACCGCTTGCGGAGGCTGTCGAGTATTGCGCGCCACACGGCATCGACGTCTGCTTGCCAGCTGTCGTCTACCGATGCCTCGAGTATCTGGAAGTGAAAGACGCTGCGGGCGAGGAAGGCATTTTCCGTATGAGCGGATCGAATGTTGTCATCAGAGGGCTACGTGGCCGCTTCAATGCTGAGGGTGATATTGAACTCCTGGCTGCGGATGAGCAGTACTTCGATGTCCATGCCATTGCTTCACTGCTGAAACTCTACTTGCGTGAGCTGCCTCAGCCAGTCCTGACTCGGGAGCTGCACCTCCAATTCATCAGCGTCTTGGGTAAGCAAAGTCTTCAATCTGCTTATGCACCAACCATTCGTTGACTGACCTATATCTGCAGAGATCCCTGAAAAGCCAAACAAGATTGCTGCCTACAACATCCTGGTGAATAAGCTCCCCAAAGCCAACTTTACGCTCCTCCGCGCCCTCTCCGCCTTTCTCATCAGCATCATCAACAACTCTGAGGTCAACAAGATGAGCATACGAAATGTCGGCATCGTCTTCTCACCTACGCTGAACATTCCCCCACCCGTGTTCTCAATGTTTCTTACGGAATTCGACGCCATCTTTGGCGAGACTCAGGAAGATACTCCTATGCCTTCGCTAGAAAGGCAGTCCGAGGCTCTCAACCCCGAAGATATCCGATCTCCAAGGCGTCAGATGTTCTCTGATATTCCTACGCCTTCTTACACTCAGGACACTTTCTCTACCAACGTTCGTCAATTCTCCACAAACGCTCAACAGCAACCTACGTACGAACAGGTTCTTCACGATTCGCACACCGACGACAACGATACTGGATTCATCCCTATGAACCCTGCATATGACACAGGATTTCAGCAAGCGGGTTCTGTCACCGTACCTGGTCCCGAATACGCCGTGGCCAGGCCACGAAACCTGCCAGCTGGGGGTCCTGCGAAGCAGAGGAGGCGGGAAAGCTCCATGCTGCTAATGGGCTCAGCGCAAAGAAAAAGCTCGTTACCAATGATGAGAGGTGATACTGGTATGCCGACCTTCAACCTTTGACATTACAATCCTCACTGACGCCTCAGCAGAAATGTTGCGCGAAGAAAATCCTTACCGTTGATCCAACCCGCCTTATACCACGGATTTGATTTGTAAAAATAATATCTTTTTCGCATGCAACCGGTCGACGGTTTTCCATTCGAAAGAGTAATTTGAGCATGGCGTTTTATGGAAGTCTTCACATATACCCAACCATATTCCCAAATCTTGAGGCTGGCTCCTGCGAGCGCAAGAAGCATCGTTAGTGTTATGGTCGGGAAAAGGTTTGGATAATTTCCAGGCCCCGTTATTACGTTCTTTGAAGGCGGTCGTCCGAGGAGGGACATAAGCATCGTGATCTGTTGAGGAGCGGCTTTTTTACTGGATGAGATGAAATGAATGAAATCAATCTATTTATCAATTACCAATTGCTTCGATCGTCTCATCTATGCTTTGTATAGCTTCATCTTCGATCTCTTCAACACCTTTCGTATACGACGAGGCTTTCCGCAACGATTTCTGCGACATCGGATCTCGTTGGAAATACTTGCACACCCCAAAAAATCGAGGCTCTATTGATAAGTTCACAACGAAAGGCTCTGTAATGAAAACCTTGCTCCGTGATATTCAGACCTCATCAATAACAATGGATCGTCACGCAAAGTCCAATTCGTAATGAGGGATTTCTTACCGTGGGCAGGTTTGTCTGTCACCCGCGAGCTAAGGTAAGAAGTTGGTGGGCGAGGTTATCGTCGACTACCTTCTGTAGGAGTTTGGCATATGCAATTCGGCTGATGCCATGTGCGATCTATCTCCGTTCCGCGCATTCCTAATTCCAACTCACGCGGTTCAACTAATAAGACGCAGTGTCCTTTTCAAACGCTCCTCCCTTTTGCTTTACTGTCCTGAGTGCAGGCCCTGGATGCGGTCGTCGCGACTTCTTCACCAGCAATGCGGTGGAGCATCGGAGCAGCTCTGCTCGGTTCCCTTAGCGATTCAGTACGAGCCCAGGTGACTCTTTGCCAGGCGACATATCGTGGCTCGTCAATAAGGTATATTGCTTTAATTCATGTCATGGTCGTTTCATTGCCTTTCGGAGGAAGCAGTGTCCGATTTAGCTCTCTCACAATTGATAGAAGCTCACAGCTAATCATTTGTCATTTACCGTCCTTCCTCCAGGTCGTGGTATTATCTCTGCATATGCAATCATCACGATAGTGTCGATCTGATGACCATCTCAACATGAATGGCGCTGGTGCGAGTACAGGTCCATGTAAAAGTAATCAAAGGGCGGAAGAAACTGCTTCTATTATCTATACGAATTTTGAGAGAAGCCTGCCAACATTCGATTGATTGCTTGTGAGTGTTGGGAATGGGTTAATCTTCATGTTCAAGCGTTTATTATCTAGCTCGTGGACAATCCTATAATAAATCCTGTAAAGATTCCAAATGGTGTTCTTAGTCTCTGTTCTGTAATGTACGCGATTGGACTTAATTGTGATCTCCAGACTCGACATCGTACCATTTCACCCATGCAGGCGGTGCAATCTACGGGGCCAGCACAAGAGGCGCTGTTATACATCTCGTAGCCAGCACCTTTGGGTCTAGCGATTCAATATTGATTAATTCGTAAATCCTGAAGAGCGTTGGATATAGCCCAAGTGCAGGCTTCAGGGAGTAACGTTCAGAGAGAAATTGCTTTCCATGACCCGTTGAGGTGGTTTTGCAAACACAGCTTCCACACATACGTAGAAGATGGATTTGATCTAGAGTAGGCCTTCCTTTCTCATATCACCCCACGAGAGTGCAGTTCCTCATCGTAATATAATTTTTCGAGATTCTCGATGCCCATTAGCCATACAATCTTGCAGGTCTCGAGAAATTAGACGCCCCTTCTTCCAAGTACAGTAAACCCAACTGATACATTTTACATATGATATCCCGCCCATCCCAATCTTTAGTCTATCAACGTCATGTAAATTGATCCTTTATCAAGGCAACCGTACGGTATCACATCGAAACATGCCCAAATACACAGTATATTCTCCAAACGAGGGCTGGCCCATGGATGGGAGGTGGAGGATGGGTAGATGGAAGATATTGCCCCTAGGACTTGGTCATTTCGTGCAGGAGAGATCATGGTCCCAGTACCCTCGTGCTAGATGGGACGTAACCATGAATGTGCACGCGATAACTCGCAGACTTTCCATCCATTTCACCTCCCGCTGAGGGCTTACGCCAGCTGTGGGGGCTTTTGTGAACGATTTAGACATGTCGAGTATTGGAAGCAGAAGAGAAGAGGATCAAGGGAAATGCATTGCTGAAGAGGAGCAAGAAAAAGAGACACGGTTTACAAGGTGGATATCACCTAAGGTTTCCACAGTATTTGCGAAATCGTCTTCCGACAAGGTAAAGGGTAGACCTAAGAGGCGCAAGTATGGACTGGTTTACGGTGCAAGGACCAGCGTTTGAGGTAAACACCGCATTGGGTGGGGAAAGGTAGGAGTATTGGCACTGTTGGTACCCTGATCTGAGTAAGACGGCGGACAAAACGCAACTTCGCAACGAAAGACGTCCGGAACACTTCTTTGCAGATATGTATGATAACAAAGACTGAGCATGCGAGCATTCTGTACAGCACAAGGTCTCTGACAAGAGACGTTGTTTAGAAATTTTTGTGGGCAGGTCAGATTTTAGGCCTACTCCTAGGGCGTACCTTAAGGATGAGGCTTGGGAGCTCGTGGGTCGGACTGAGCCTGAGCGCGTTTGCCGGGTTTCAATACTCTATCATAGTAGTTTCGATTCCTAATGGCGCTGGTACAATGGTGTTGTGGTCTCGTTCGTATTCTTTGAGCGTGCACATTAAGTAAATGGCTGGTCCCGCACCAAAATTGCAGGTACTATCACTAAAGTACTCGTATAGTTCTCTGTCAATACAGTAGTAGCCTGTCGTCTAAATATCGCCTTCTAAAACAGCTTGTAGTCTTTCCGGCATACGGGAGGCGTGTTATTGATGAAGATATAAGAATGTTCCATAGCACTGAATTTGTCTGGTATGCGCAGGGCTACGATGATGACCCGCATGAGGGATGCCGATTCGTTGCCGAGGATTCGTGACACTGACTGGAAACAGTACTCTTTTTCAACATACAAAAAATAGCCGATAGCCGTATGGAGCTTTGACTCTCAATCGCGAAGATAGCACTTTTCAGCTCACAGAGAGCCGTCGGTGATGCTAAATAAGTCTTTGCTAGAGGTACGATTGTGGACGGAAGAGGAATCATCGTCTGGAAATATTAAGTATCCTATATACAGCGTAGGCGTAGTCCGATGCTAAAGTAGCTGTGAAAAATTGCATGCAGCTCAGTCAATGCAGGGAAGAATCTGGTGATCTTGCTTCTAAGATCGCCATACTTCGTGTTCATCGAGGTAACGTAGAGAAAGTGCAATAAGTCGTAGAGCGAAACCTGCTCAAATAGATCCGCATTCATCCCGCCAGTGTAGGCGCCACAAAGACAGGTAGGTCGCTCAAGTCAAGACCGAAGGCTTTGGAGACGTCGACACTCTTCCTACTAGCCTCTGTCTTTGCACTCCTGGTACCTGCACTTCCCCCAAGGCCGCACCCAGGCTCATAGCCGTACTGTAGCCCTCCAGTGTAACGGCCAGTAAGACGCTCAAAAGCGGCAGTGGGAGTTGAGGTGCCAGAGCCCACCCGCTTGCGTGGGATGGAGTACGATTGGGTTTGTGCACGGCGTTCAGCCGGAGTGGGGAATCGGTGTTCAGTTTGGGGTACGGGCGGTAGGGTAAGCGGACGTGGGCCAAGTCGACATGTCTCTTGGGGAGCTGCTGTGTGGTACGAGGCTGTTCGCTCCTGGATTCCTGCTGGATGCACTTTATTATGGTTGAGGGATTCTTGTGTGGGTATGTAAGGATTCGAGGCCAATGGGTTTGGGAAGGAAGCCATGGGGGTCGGACCAGGCCTAGCAGTCTGCTCTGGTCTAGTGAAGTCTCGTGGTTCGGAAGACAAAGCTCTAGTAGTGGACAATGGCCCATTGTTGCTCTTCATGGGGATAGGAGCACAAGGGCTGATGCCGTCAAAGATCTCTGTGATTTGGTTCCTGAGAAGTGCTTCCCCAGCAGACTTGCGCCGTTGGGACCACGCTCGACGTTGAGCTTCCCACGGGCTGTCGCTTTTGGCGGAAGTTCCTTCGTCGTTCGAGGATGTCTCACTGCTGGAGGCAACTGTTGCTAATTGCTCAACAGCTTTAGGGGCCTTCGTTTCCAGTGAGCCATGGCACCAGAGATCTGGGACCAGCTTGTTCGTTCTAGTCTTGCGCGGTCGAGCCATTGCGCCCTTTGAAGGGCTAGGAGAAATAGAAACTTGACTTTTGTCCCGATCAACCATCTGCGAAGTTGTCAATGTTGGTACAAGGTATGAGCCAACGAACATGCTTTGTGGACGAGATCTAATAGTCTGAGCTTCACGCTGCTTGACCTGCTGAATCGAGGGAAGAGCTGGGACTGGAGGTGCATCAATAATCAGACTTTCAGACCGAATCGACCTCCCAGGAAGCCCACCGCGATCATTGAAGGACGAATGACTCGGCAGCCTGGGTCCAGAGAAGCTCTGGCTTCTACGGCGGTTGCGGGCCCATTCCAGGTCGTGAGCTCTCAAGTCTACCGCAGCCAGGGCTGGCATAGGAGACACATCGACATTCATAGTCTGAGGGCGAGGCCTGCGGCCAGTGACTTTTTGATGGCCGCTTGTTTCGTCGTCGTTAGGCATGCTCGGTCTTCCAAAGCTTTGGCTCCTCGCACGGCTTCTAGCGCGCGTAGATTCTGCAGCTACCGCCTCATCCATGCCGACTACGGGTTTGAGTAGTGGCATAGCGGTGCTGATCTGATGAGGGTGCCAATTGCTGCCATCGCGAGATGCACTTGGAAACATGGATGTTGCGATGTCGTATGGACTCCCACCCAAACATTGTGTGACAGTTCCGAAGTCAGCGATAGTACTTGGTCGCTCAGACGACTTCGCTCTTGTCCTTGAGGCAGAGCGAGAACGGGAGGATATCGTTCTCTTTTCGTCTTGCTTGACTTGCTTCTCAAAATCCCGCTTCTCCTTCTGCAAGCGTTTCTCAAGCTCTTTCTCCTCTTTCACCAAACGCTTTTCAAGCTCTCTTTCTTCTTTGGCCTGCCTCTTCTCCTCTTTCCCCTTTCTCCCACCTCCATACTCTGACCAGCTTGGAGATCTTACAACATTTGAAGGGACCTGTTCATCCTCGACTACCGCGGTACTAGCACGGGATTGAGATAGCGCCCCAGAACGAGACCTACGCTTCCCTCCCAGTCTCGATGCTATAGTGGAGGAACTTGGAGTGGGAGTTTCTGGGGCGTTTTCTGGGGATGGAAACCGGATTGGCATAGCCTTAGGGTCTGTGGGCGAGATTCTTTCCTCACAAGTTGTGTGATGCGAGCTTGGAAACGTATGCTCCAGCAGAGGAAATTGGCGAAGCCTCTCGGCATGTTGCGTGGCTATGAGTGAAGGCACCCTGGGTATGACCGCCTGGCTGAGTTCATGGATCCTTTGAACGGCGGTGATATCTATCTGAGGTGGCTGTGACTTTGGTCTTGGTTTTTGTAGCTTCCGAACGAGGTTTGAAGAAGAGGAGCGGGCTAAGGATCGAATGGAACTGATATTCTGAGGCGAGGATATAGCGGCAAGGCTGGGAGCTGGGGTCGGTAAAGCGTGTTGTGGGATCACACTGAATGAGTACTCGCGTGGTGGTGGACCGGTCGGCTGCGAAAGATATTCCCCAGGCATTGATACACGCTGTGGCATCTCGCAAGGTCCGGAAAGATAACGAGATCTCATTGGCGAATCGTTCAATTCCAACCCAGATCCGCTCTCTTGCTCGTCCTGGGTAGTTAGCGTCGCGTGGTTGGCGCTCAAGGAAGCATTCGAACTGTATCCACTATCGGTTTTGGGGACTTCTGCGGAGGCGCTATATCTCGAAGCCATGGATGACGGGACCGAGAGACGCTTGGAGTCGGAGATAGACGGCGTATAACCGTTGAGTCTACGAAACGCATCTTCTCGTGTTACAGTAGCACCGTGCCGAGTCTCAGCGTCATCAATAAATTGCCTCCACCTGTCGGCTGCAGGGCCTTCTGCCTGGGGTATGACGATTCCTTCGTCATCGAGCGAGTCGCCTTCATTTACGGTTTCTTTTGGCACTGGAGTCTCAGAGTACGAGAAGGGACTGCTGTCAAGCTCTGCCATATATTCGTGCGCTATTGTTGCTGCACCGCTAGGTTTCTTTTGTCTGAAAGGGAACGATTCCCGTGGTGTTTGACTATCTCCCAAACCTGTTCGAATGCTAGGCTCGTTCTTGTTCTCGAACCTCAGTGGACTACCACTTCGGAGTGGGATCGGAGTAGAAAGGCCGCCAGTCACGCTTCCTTCAGATGCTGTGTAGAAATCGTCATGAGATCTCGACTCGGGTGTAGGCGAGCGACAGGCCAGATCTGGGGCTCGCTGGCCGGGAACAGGCGAAGCCGTGCCGTTTGTGACTCGCAGGGTGCCCAATTGAAGACCTCCAAGTTGTAGATAGTGCATATTCGAGGGAGTGGACCTTCCGTCTTCCCCTGCGTTCAGTGCTTCAAGCTGTGACAACGGAGAAATTGCAGGTTTACTAGGATCATAGTAATAGTCGCGGTCGATCTGAGGCTCTGTGATGTCTTGTTGATGAGGTTTCCTGAGTATGTCGTTCGGGTTTCGTGTGGCTAGCCCTGGGGTGTAGAGCGATTTCCTGCGGAGAGGAGCCATGACTGAGTCGGGATGTTTGTCCTCGTCGACTGGCGAGCAAACATGGTTTTGCGCTGCAAGGCTGTCATAGTAGGCCCTCTCCTTTATCTGATCTGCTATTATGACCGACTCTTCCATGTCTGACTCTTGTGATTCCGATTTGGGGAGACGAACAGTCGAAGCTTTAGCACTTTGTATCCGAATTATGGAAGATCCAGTTCTTGACAGGCGCTTCCTCATATCGCGAGCAGCCCCATTGAAGGTACCTCGCCCGTCTTCGTCGTCCGACGATGTTTGTATAACCTCATGATTCGTACCGTAGAGGTATGCTCGAATCTTGCTTCGCGATTTGCGTCGACTTCTGCACTCGCCTTGAGAATTCACAACGACCGCGTTCTCTCCGAAGTAGTCGGAAGCAGAAGAGCTGAGCGGCGAGGCGATGTCCGTGAATTGTTCTGAGAGACTGAGCAGATTCGACGAGGAGGTATTCGTCCGTGGCTTTGACAGCCTCCGAGGTGCATATTCGGTGGCAGAAGAGCCACCCATGGCGACGGCGGCCGATTGGTGATGTATGTGGGCTCGAGGTCAAGCTGCGTTTGATGTCTTCAAGGCTGCATGCTTCGTTGACCGGAATAATTTGATGTACGAATCCCAGGTCAATGCAACGATGTTAATGAGCGTGAAAGAATACGAGTCGAAATAGGGCCGCAGTCGAAGCTCCTAGATATTCATGATACGTTCAAGCCCTGGCAAGAAGAGCAGGCTTATGTACCAATCTCAGATCGCTCACGGCGAGATTAGGATTGCATGAGCATATTGGGGGGTTTTACCAGAGGCATCAGCTATTAAATGCATTGCTTGAACGAAAATGAACCGCAGGAGTCGTTAAGGAGTGAAGACACAAGAGTTAATGAGTGAAAGCAGCAGCGGTGGCAGGGAAATGGTTGGGTTCCCGACCTAAACAACATTCAGCCACACCGCGATGCGCTAAGAAATTCCGCTTGCCTTCAACGTGCACAAGTGGCCTGCAAGCCGCATGCCTGATCAAGGATGAATCTCCGATCTGTCGATCTTTTACCATCTCGATCATTTGGCGGTGGCTGTGGAGGCGTGCAGATCCGGCTGTTGCGCCTTGTGAACCATAAGCGAACCAGAGGAACTTGCGTTGCCAGTCCTCGTTGCCCTCCAAGACGACTACACTGACGCGTCTAACTACTGCGACTGAAGGTTCTGGAGCCAGACCGGGGTCGGAGTGCAAGTGAGAGGACGTCAGCATCGGATCTTTCACGATTCTCTGCATCTGTTCCCCTAATATTTAGACGTTAAATCGAAGTGTTGAAGGAGGCTATCTAGTAATGAGAATGGTGCCCCTGCTTTCTGGAGATTTAAGAAGAGTGCGAAAAAGGACTTCCTTGACATTGAACATCTTGTTTTATCCTCCTGGATCCGTGCATACATTCCAAGACTTGTACCACTAGAAAGTATGCGTGAGTTTTTGGTATTCTGTCTTATAGAGTTATACGCTGGCCATGTTGATTTCCGAGCTAGGCTCCCTTGGACTTACCTGTTCTACTGTCTAGCATCAAGAAATAATTTCGGAGAGGGCTACTTTCCAGGAGATTGCTTCGGGAAATGAGGAGAGATAGGGTTTGTTGTTAGGCCAGTAGTACTACGCGGGCTGGGAAAGGGAAGCCCAACTGTGATGTTTTCTGACCAGTCAGAGGAAGTTGGCTTTATATCTCAACACGCTTTTGAGGAAGCGTGTGAGAGTTTGCACAGACTTCATGTGCACAAAAATCGAGCAGGGCAAGTCTCAGAGCTTCACGGAGAGGTAAGCATATGCCATCTTTCAGAAGTGATAATTCCGACATAAAACAATGTTCGGTCACTCAATCGCACTGCATACCCGAGAGTTGAGCCTTCAACCTATTACCGCTTGGTAGCAGTCGCTAGAAGATATCTCCTTTTCTCGAAGTGTCTGACAAAAAGAATTCAGGTGGGAGATCGTTACCTCGTGGTATCCCGTCCCTTAAAAATCGTCGATACAGCAAAAACCACGACAAATCCACCGGTAAATGCTTTGACGCAGCAAGTTGAAGATGCTCCCTCCGAGTCCGCCGACATCACCGACGAAGACGACGAAGTACGTGTCCCAATCCAGGTGAAATAAGGCACGAGGAATCATGATCTGATCCCGCAATATAGGCCGCAATCTACCATCAACCAGCATCGAAAACCGCCTCATTAGTAGAACACCAAATCCTCTACTCAATTAGCTACCGCGTGCCCGTTCTCTACTTCTTTCTCTGTGGTCTTCCACCGTCTATGCCAAGCAACATCGACACAGTCTACGAGTGTCTCGTACCGCAGCATCTTCAAGCTGGAGCAAGGGAGGTAGGAATTTTGGGAGGTATTGGCATGACTGTGAGTGAATTGAATGTTCTGTCATGCAGGGAATTGACAATGGCAACTACTAGAATCATCCGGTGACAGGTATACCTTGCTTCTGGGTTCACCCTTGCAACACGGCAGAAGCTATGCGTGTCATTACACGTAGCATAAAGGAGGAAATCACTCCTTTGGAGTATCTGATGATCTGGGTAGGGCTAGTGGGTGCTGCTGTTGGGCTTACTTTGCCCAAGGAGATGGTAGCGAAGAAGCTTGCGTCGACGAAGGAGCATCACGAACTTTAGCACCTAAACCAGCGGATAAGCAACCCTTTTGAATGGGACAAATTTCTATTTCAGCCACTGGTCTGAAAGACAACAGCAGAGAATCAACGCCAGGCAGTGCTCGCTTAAGTGCTCGATTGCGCAAAGACAGGATCTATCTTCCATTAATCACTATCCTCATCGGAGGACGCTTCCATAGGAGCATCGCTATCCTCCTCCATGGGGGCCCCTTCCTCATCACTCTCTTCCTCTCTAGCACGCTTGGCGCCCTTTGGCTCATCTTCCTTGTGGACTTCCCTATGTTCATTCGCCATTGCCTCGGGCATCTGAGGTTTCACAGGCGCTGGTAGCGATGAAGGTGGTGCGCCAAATATCGATTGCTGTAGCTCGGTCGCCGTGACCTCGCCCCCTGCCGCTATAGGCATCTTATACGTGCCATCTAGCTTTGCTATCGTATCCGACTTGCCCTTTGCATACTGTATCTTCTACCCCACCACCCAGATTAGCGTCTGCTCCCAATGCTAGTAGTTGGGCCATTGATATCTCTTACCATCTCCTTCCCAAAGAAGTTGAACCCCTGTAAAGCTCTCATAGCCTGTGTACTTGCTTGCACATCTCGAAAGGCGACATGCGCCTGCCCCCGCATCTTGTTGCTCTTGATCGCGACGACGTCGAGGACAGGGCCGTAGGTTGAGAAGAGGGTGTAAAGTGATAGGCGTAGGTCGGCTTTCTGGAGCTTTTCTGGAAGATTTGTGAGGTAGAGACTGTGAAGCTTTAGCTGTAATTCATAATTAGAGCTCTGTTGACAAGCGTGCATTGAGTTATAGTCTTACGTTTGATTTGGGGGCACTGTAGATTTTGCGGAAGGGCCATTATGGGAAGCCATGGCTTTAGCAGCCATCCTAATTGTGTGTCTCTTTAAATGGTAATACAAACGTTGCGGAGGATTGTCTATGGTATAACATGACACCGACTAGAAGTTGTAAATAGCTGTTTGGAGGAGGCTAACATGCCTTAGCACCATCGCATTTTACCCGCCCGGCGCCAGGTAGCTAAACGCGCAGCCTCTCTGCCATCTAGCAAATATCAAGTCAAGCTCCATGTATCTGCATCTCTGATTATACCTTCTTCCGCGTACCATAGAAGCTTCAACGACCATTGAGATTATACCCATGGTACTTTCGTAAACATGGTAAGCTCCCCAGGCCTAGAAACACAAGAAGCGCCGCTGACCATTAACCTAGAGCTCTCCCTTCGCTATCAGTAAGGTCCCTAGGCTCCTCGTAACAATCACATCCTTCTTCTACGCCAGTTTTAACGAGAAAATCTAGATGGCGGTGCCTGCGTGGCCATGGTCGGCAAAGATTGCGTTGCGATAGCCTGCGATCTCCGTCTGGGCCTCCAATCCCTCACAGTCTCAAACAACTTTCCCAAGATATTCTCCTACGGCGACGTATATCTTGGTCTCACAGGCTTAGCCACCGATGTCTCTACAGTCTCAGACCTCTTCCGCTACAAAGTGAACATGTACCGATTACGAGAAGAACGCCAAATATCACCACAGACCATGGCAAATTTAGTATCGAGCAGCCTCTACGAGAAGCGTTTTGGTGCCTACTTCGTCAGTCCAGTCATCGCTGGCATAAATCGAACGACGGGAAAGCCCTTCATCTGTGGCTTCGATAGTATTGGGTGCATCGATTTTGCGAAGGACTTTATTGTGTCAGGGACAGCGAGTGACCAGCTTTTCGGGACGTGCGAGGGATTGTGGGAGCCAGATCTGGTACGAGAAAGTTCAGCAACTTACGAGATATCTTTTCCAGATACTTGCTGACTCAGAATTGATAAAAGGAACCAGAAGACCTGTTCGAGACGATATCACAAGCTTTGCTCAATGCTGTGGACCGAGATGCACTTTCAGGATGGGGCGCGCATGTCTACATAATCGAGAAGGACAAGGTGACCAAAAGGCTATTGAAGGGAAGGCAAGATTAGAGTAGCATGCATGTAGGCGCATGGCGATTGTGGAACGAATAGAAATTATGAGCAAGGATAGCGCTGGCTCTCAATACCAATGACTATTCGCTTTAGAAAGCTTGTCCTTCTCAGATTCGTGCCTTATGCTGTGCCTGTCTTCAGTGCGCTCCTCGGAATCCTATAATTGTGTAGGCCGGATCCATCTCCAGTGCTGCATTAATTGGCCCCAATGGCTTTGTAGAGTACCCCTGTCGATAACGGCTTGTTCCCCACGTTGACAATCTCTTAAATACTTTAGAGATTAGAGACAACAACAAAAGAACAGGCGCTATTTTACGATGCAGTCTTTGCCCGAACAATCACAGCATCCATTAATTCTGCGCTGAGCATCTTTTGATCAGCGACGAGCCCCGTCGCTGAGCGCCAGGCCCCCCTTCGATACCCCCCCTCCAGTCACAAGCCTGCCAGGATTCTCTCGCGGGTTTTTCGCAGCATGATACACAAGTGAATACTCTCTTTATAGGAGACTTGGGAAGAGCAAATACCAAGGGTCTCGGCTAGCTGCACCATCGTGTTACTCTTAGACATGGGAAACGTTAGCAGTCGACCAGAGGAAGGAGGGGCACTCGTTCTGCGAGACCAGAGCCGCTGTAGGTGGTTCTGCATGTTCAAATAATCTTCGGCTGGTTGATAAGGCATTTCTCCAGTATCTATCGCGTCTCTTACCGTGCTCAACTCCCACGGGAAAGTTCTGCTCAACGTGGTTCCCAATGTATTTCCAGCTACCAGGATCATTGCCAGGAAAGACTATGGGGACGAGAGCTTGGTGGAATACATTCAGGTAGAGAGCCTCAGGATCCTCAGGATTACAGACCCATTTGCGAGCTACAAATTTGTTTACTGACACACATACCTCCCAGGACCCCGAAGCCTCACCAACGTCGCCTCTACCATCCTTCTTGTTCCGCTTGAACAATGATGACGAGCTCCTATTCAACTTCTCTTTCGTAATACGGCAAGGTCAGAGCAGTGTTTCTAGTGTTGGAGCACCCGTCGACACCTTTATCAATGGTCTTACTTTCGCCTTTGCCTCAAACGCCAAAGACCTAGATACATTGGTTACCAGAGAATTCCACGCAGACCCAAACCTCCACAAGAACTCAAATGTTGAGCTCGTTGGGGACTACTCCACCGGTGGTAATTCGTCTGCAAAGTTCGATTGGTCATGGAAATGGCGGCCGCCAAAGGCGACGGAGGATCGAGGAGGAGGCTGGCGTAATACCTGCTGCTTTTCGGAGTACGATCAAAGAGCCCACAAACTCCAAACGCTTGCAACGTTCAGCTTTTGGGTCCAAAATAGCCAACGATATATCTCCAGTCCTGGAATACCCTCGCCCTACTATGAACTAAATGTACCGCCTCGGTTGAGGCTGCCTTCGTCGCAGTCCATAATGTCAGCGCCAAGCGAGTCGGATCATACTGATATGGGGCCTCCTTCACCTACTATTGAGCCCGGAGAAATCAGCTTGGATGTCCCGCAGACTGCGATTAAGGATACCGTAGTCGTCGGGGTCTCATGTCCAAGACCTGGTGAAGACATGAGCGCTGTCGAGGATGGACCACTTTTCCGCGCGACAATGAAGGCAATGGAACAGAAGACTGGAAACATGCGGATGAGAATGAAGAAGGTTCTGCGCAAGGCAGAAGCAGCTCAAGCAGCGCAGGTCGAATGCAATGCAGCTGTTTCTGCTTTCATGGAGGCACTTCGAGAGGCGTCGGCTTCGAATGCAAATGCCATTCAACCAGCGCTAGAGCACTACTTCGAGAAGATTGCGAGCCAAATTCTCCAGTACGAAAAGCAAAATACCGCATACTTACAGAAGCTCATCATTGATCCACTGTCTAAAATATACAATATTGATATCAAGCAAGCTGAAGCGAAGAAAAAGGACTTCGAAGACGAAAGTAAAGACTACTACGCGTATGTTAGTCGCTATCTCGGTCAACGCCAGGACTCCCTGAAGGAGAAGAAGCGGAACGAAAGCGACTCGAAGTATCAGACGAAGCGGAGGAACTTCGAACTCAAGCGCTTCGACTACTCTTCTTTCATGCAGGATTTGCATGGAGGTAGAAAAGAGCAGGAAGTGCTCTCGCAATTGACAAAATATGCGGAGACTCAGTCAAAGAGCTACCTGGCAACTGCCAAAAAGGTAGAAGAGATGACTCCTCAGCTCGATGTTCTGATCCACGAAGTCAGGGAAGCAGATAAGGAGTTCAAAATCCAGCGGACCGAGAGAGAAGAGAAGCGGAGGAATCTTGAGCTGAACACGAAGCCTTATGTTGAGCCTGAAGCCGATTCATCAACCGTTCTGCCTATACAATCTAATTCTGGCGCAAGTTTCATCCAGGACTCAGAATTATCTCGGGCGGACAGTACTAGTCGAAATGGTCTCCATTATTCTTCTTCGACAGCATCACAGCACGGTTCATCATTGTCAGCGCGGAACTCCAGCAATGGGATACCTTCCACGCCAAATAGCAGACCCAACAGCGGCGTTCCAGTGGTCAGTGCAGACAAATTCAAGGGTTTTCGTGATCTTGAGGAAAGAGATCATAGCGTAGCAAGCGGTTCCGATAGGATTCAGCACAGGAAAGAAGGCCTTCTATGGGCTCTGAGCAGGCCAGGTTCCCACGTCGACCCCAAAGGTTTGAACAAGCAGGCGTGGCATAAGTAAGTGCTCTTACAGCTAAGTGGAGTCTCATACTGACCCTTCCAGATTTTGGATCGTACTTGATGGAGGCAAACTCTCGGAGTATAGCAATTGGAAACAAAGGCTTGATCTGCACATGGAACCCATCGACCTACGAATGGCTTCAGTCCGAGAAGCGCGCAACGCCGAGCGAAGATTCTGCTTCGAAGTCATCACACCGCAGTACAAAAGAGTATACCAAGCAACGTCAGAAGAGGACATGGCCAATTGGATCAGTGCTTTGAACAATGCCCTGCAGAACGCGGTCGAGGGCAGAGGTCAATCTCAACCATTCACACCATCACCAGTGGGTGAGAAGACCACGCATCGAGACATTGGTTCTGTCCTTACTGGCAAAAGCTCCTCGTACTCTGGACAGCATAGTCATCACACAGCCTCAACCGCAAGTGCAACTAGTGGGATGCATCGAAATCGTACAGTCGGCGCAAGACCAACATATGTCCGCACCGACAGTAACAGCTTCCAAGAGAACCCCTCGAAACTGCTCCAAATTGTGCGAGATCATGATCAAGGTAACCGCTGGTGCGCCGATTGTAATACTGAATCCAAGACCGAATGGGTCTCCATCAACCTTGGTATTGTCCTGTGCATCGAATGCAGCGGCATTCACCGCTCCCTTGGCACCCACATCTCAAAAGTGCGCTCCTTGACACTCGACACCACTTCCTTCAGCACCGACATCGTCGAAATCCTACTTCAGATAGGGAATCGTATCAGCAACATGGTCTGGGAAGCCCAACTGGAAGAAGGCCAAAAACCTACTGCCAACGCTACTCGCGATCAGCGGCTCCGTTTCATCACAGCCAAGTATGTCGACAGAGCATACATCACCCCCATAGGCTCAAACACGCAATCCCACTACTCCACCCCAGACGAGACACTCCTCGCCTCTATCAAAAAGAACGACATCCAGGGCGTACTCTACGCTCTCACCCTCCGCGCAAACCCCAACGCACAAGACCGCTCACGGAATACCCACTCTGTCTTTCTCGCCCTCGCAGCCGCAGATCCAGCTGCGCCAGGCTCCGCAAGTCCATCACCATTCACCTCACCTGTCTGTAAGGGAACCGCAAATGGTCAAACCCCAGTCCATGCGTTCCCAATCGCCGAATTGCTGGTTCAAAACGGCGCTATAATCCCACCCACTCTACCTGCCTTTCCTCTTTCTGGGAATGCCAAGCTGTACATTGACCAGAAAGCTGGCAAGGGCGCAGACACATTGACTGCGTTGCCGAATATCAACAAAAGTAGTGGTCTCACTGCTATAGAGGGCGGAAAAGACAGTCAGGCCAAATTGCAGAAGAGAAACAATAGTAGCGCAGGGCGGCTAGGAAGGCCCGGGTGATGAAGGAGTCACCAGATCAGGCGCCAGAACTTCGGGAAAGTGTGGGTGAACGTGTGGATGTAATGATAGTCACGGTTGCTATGCGATGGATCTCTTTGATACCTTGGCTGCAACAATTAGCGGTAGCTTCGTTTTCTGGATATTTCTGCTGCGTACAGGCAGCTCTTGGACAGCTTATAGTAATCTTAATGATTAGAATCACCAGCCAGGACTATCAGATCTCGCGTTGATGCAATTTGGACAACAAACATGTATCTCTTTCGCGCCTGCGAAGGCAACTCTCCCCAAGAGCGTGCTTCTACAACTACAAAAAAGTTCCAATTTTGTCAAGCTGGATTGTCTCTGTGATAAGGTAAAGGTTTGAATTGATTGGGTAAACTCGCATTTATGTGCAAATGCGAACGAGATAGAGTAGAAATCGGCATTTGGAGAAATTGGATTACGGTGCAATCGGATTTGCAGAAATTGCATATAAAGCGGAGGATAGACCGACGCAACCGATCGTGTTTTCCGGTTGGCACCTGCTCCTACAGGCACTAAACCTGTTTTGGAACCCTCCATACTTCGTACAGTCGTCAAGTATGACCGATTGCAGCGATTGCACTGTCGCCTGCCCCGTACCGAGGGGCCTTTAGGTGGATGAAGCTTGTGGCTTCCAGATTATTCTAGCTCTAGCTCTTTCTCTTTCGGGCATGTGATGGCTCTAACTCTTTTGTTTCATGTTGTCGTTCCTCGCTCCTGGATCAAACCTTCGGGTCTTCCTCATTGCTCAATCTCGTATTTGTAGCCTCGAGTTCCGATCCATCTGTCTGCTGGTGCTGTTCGTCGACGCTAGCGAGTAGATCATCGATTTTGCGCTCGAGAGCCGTGAGCTGATTTTCCATTGCCGCTGCGGTCCTTTCTCCCCTGTTGGAGTTGTCAACGGGCTGCAAACATCACATCAAAGCGGGCTTCTCGGCTGCAGGGGAGAATCATTGGCCGCGAGGCAGGAGGATATGAGGTCAGGCTTCGTACTTCGCTAATTCTTGAAAGGCCTATGACGCAAACGTGTTAGTGAAAACGAAGACAGCGTTGCGGAGCGTACGAAATCTGGCCTTACTTTGGCAAGATCTGTATCACCTCCTTGAGGTGCCGTTGCTTGCGAAGACCGATCTGGAGAAGACATGGCAGGTTTGTTGCGATTCAGTTTGCGAATGAAGTTTTTGGGGTACCTTTTATCCTCCAGCGGCACTCCTAGAGCTAGTACTGTAGCTAGTACTAGGTTATCCGGATCAGCCCTTCCTGCTCATCTCCATGCCCTAGTACTATTCTGTAGTAGTAGGAATCAGAGACGCGAGGAGTAAACAAACAAACCAATCTATCAAGTTCAGTTGAAAACAAAATATTGCGACCGTCGCGTTCCTACATACCTACATACATCGCTGTCGCCAGCTCCACCCCTCCCTCCCTCCCTCCCTACCAACGTCGCTGCTGCCTACGTCACTACCGCCATGGAGTCCTCTCTCAAGCTTGATAACGTCGCTGTCGCCCCCGTTGCTGTCGCCGCGGATTACGCCCGGCCAGTAAAACGCCCCCGCCAGGATGAAAAACCTCTACCTACTATCCTCCAGGTACCTGACCACATCGCCGCCTAGCGACAGCGTCTTTTCGTCCCTACTACCGAGCCAATCGAGTGGAGCCGGGCGGAATATTAAGGGCGACGACGACGTGGCCTAGTGGGAGGGTGAAGAGCGGGGACAACAAGGGGATAAGTGAGGGTAGACCGACAGTGAGGTAAACCAACAGTGAGGTGAATAATCATGGCGTTAGGCCTAAGATTAGGCGACGGCTACATATAAATAATAGCGAAAACAATATTCTAGAGCCCCTGTTTCACCTCACTTCCAGCTTTCAACTGGACTTTTGCCCCATAGCGGATTTACCCCATGGCGACGCGCAAACCCCCATGTCGACGCGCATGCTCCATAGCAACGGATCTCCGGCTGTTACTATGGGCGACACGTATTAATTTCGGGAGATGCCTAGCCTGGGGCCATGCAGGAAGCTACTGCACACCCCTTGATAGTGCCGCTGGAGGATAAAAGCGTCCGTTTTTGGCAGATGCGGGCCAAGACACGGGCAGAGAGACGAGTATTCAGCCAGAGCAGGCATGCCATCCACTAATCTTCACTAGAAAAGAATGACGAGATGAAATACCATCAGGCCAATGCCAATGTGATCACACGTTGTAAAACGGCAGGATACTAGGCTTTAGCTTCCAGTAGAACTAGCCTTAATAATGATTACCACGATCGCTAGCCCTAAGTATCTGCGGCTTGACCTTGCCCTGCTTGCCACATACTATGTATGGTAAGCACATGCGGAAAGTCTGCCAAACCTGCGAACCAAGCCGCTCAGCCACAGTATTCAGTTAGAGGGTCTTGTCCTTGCGGGTGGGGGCTTGCTTATGTTGCAGAATTCTACGCTTAGTACTTTACGCATGGTACTAAAATAGCCGTCGATCCCTTTCATTCCCATCTTCGATTTCACCTGCATCGGTCGATGTTGTTGTATTTGCATCCATGGGACCCTTGATGGAGCAATGCCCATCAACATTTTCTCCATGCCCATGCCCATCACGGGAAAGCCCGATCCCATTCTCCCTCTTTAACAACATCCAACCCCCAATAGCTATTAATCCCATCTCTAAACCTCCAAAATCGCCACCATCAACCAGATCTTGTCCATCTGAATCTTGCATCACGAGTTGGCCTCTGCCGCGAACGCTTGAACACAGCCTTCTCCCCTCGTTTATCTCGCCGAACGATCGGACTTGCCCATAGCAGACCCATGGGCCTCTCGGATCGACCACTACATAACACACAAGCCATTGCGCTGTGAGCTCCTTCATCCGTCCACATCACAAACTAGACGCCGGATCCTGATACATCCCTCGTTGATGGCTGATCTTTATCCCGTCCTGTCTCGACTGGACCTTGCGCAGTACATTCCAAAGTTCCATGAGGAGGGTTTTGAGACATGGGAGACCGTCTTGGATATCACCGAGTCCGACCTGTGGGATTCCACATCATAACCTTCCTTGTATCCTTGCTGACACCGAGTTCCAGTGAGGCATTGGGCGTCAAACTCGGACATCGCAGGGTCAGTCTTAATCCAGCATTATCTCCAGTCTCCACGACCTTTCTTGCAACAACGGCTGACTCGATACAGATCTTACAAAAAGAAATCGCTCATACTCGAGGCGTGAGTCTTGAACAATGGACCTCTTCTGCTTCAAGGTCACGGCAATCCGATGTCTGTCGGGTTGGCGGCCAACAAGACAGCACGACGGATGGGAAATCGAACATGGGTGCAGGAGGCAAGCGAAAATACAGGCGTCACCCCAAGGTACATAGCCGGCTCCTCTCCTCATAAAACTCTGCTAGGAGAACGTCACGAGATCGTGGCTGACAATGCTCTGAATCTCCATAGCCCGATGAAAGTGCTCCCGAAAGGCCACCTTCAGCATATGTCATATTTTCAAACAGTACGTGCTTATGCGTTTTCCGCTGCGGAGTTGCGACACTGACAACTTCAAGACATACGCGAGGAGTTGAAACCGGAGAACCTTTCATTCACCGCCATTGCCAAGAGGGTCGGTGAGCGTTGGCAAGACATCCCAGCAGAAGACAAAGAGCCGTACGAATCAGAAGCTACATCAGCGAAAGAAAAGTATCACGCCGAAATGTCCGAGTACAAAACCACCAGGTCATACCGAGAGTATCAGCAATATCTGGTTGACTTCAAAGCCAAGAATGCATCCAATTCTGGTAGGTCAATAATGAATTGTACACGCTCATTAGCAGATGTTGAAGCATACAGATGGAAAACGGCCGAAGCTCGCTGAAGAGGAAAGTGCCACCAGCAGCGGAAGTGCTATTAGCCATCCCGATACTTCACCGTCTGTGTCCAGTAGTTCGGACCTTAGACATGCGAGGCTCGATTCCATGGGTTCAGGAGGGCGTTATTCAACTACCAGCGGGCCTCCGTCACCTGCAAGGCCTTCCTATACCCCTATCTCACAACGTGGGGGTATTGCCTCAATCATACCTATGGGAAACGCGTCGCCAGGTCCTATATCTCCCTCTACGCCCTCACTTCATAGCGAGTCCTCGACGGGTCCGTTCTCTCAAATTTCACATGTGCGGCCTTCTATTGAAACGCACTCGGAGCGGATGACACCAGGATTCGGCCAACATACATTGCCCCGGGCAATGCCACTGGAGAACAGAAAGGAGGTATTCCAGCAGCAGACAGCACCGAGCACCGCTTCAAGTTCAAACATTGACCCTAGATTGTCTCAAGGTGGGATCAGCCCGGCTGGTTCTTCTCGACGCTCCAATCGCTTCCCGTCAGGGTTGTATCATGATACATCCGATTCGTCATCGAAGTCATCCATAGGTTCCAATCTGTCGAGGACCAGCACATCGGCATCTTCCCTCCAGTACTCGCCTAGACCATTCGCTGAAAGCACAAAAGTCCCAGTGTCGCTACCACCCCTCTCGACAGTTGGACCGACCTCTGCCAGTGGGCGCCGATATGCGGACCCAGCAGCTCGACCAGGTTTCGATAACCTCGTCTGCCGGACAAATTCATCGAACGCCCATAGTCAGAATTCCCAATTTCCATTCAATCCATCCTCAACGACAGGTATGAAATTCGAATCTCTTCAACTTCCACTACCGTACAACATTTCTTTTGGCCAACATCCGTTACCTCGGCCGACCAACGAGGATAAGCTCGCTAACGTGTTCGATCTTCAAGATATACCAAGAGAGAGGAATTCACTCAGAAATCTGACTCTTGAGCATGGGCAAGGTAGCGTAACTCCTACGTTGCGGCAGGGTCTTCCCGAACCTCGCCACCCCCGGCATCACCCTTCTCTACCAAAATTCCCTGCTATGGCGTTACGTGATCATGATACTCCAGAACCTATCCTTCATCCCAACGCAGATCCACTCTCTGTCCTTGCTTATGCTGGACGAATAGTCGGACGCGAAAACCATTCACCAACTTAACACGGTCAATGATTGCCCCCTCTGAATGCCATGTGCGGCCGGCTGTCCAGTTGTGATTCTATCCTTCTCTGGATCCGAAATGCCGATCCAATTAATGGCGTTGGGTGTCGTCAAAAAATGGCAAGTTAGGTTTCATGGCTTTGCTTTGGATAGCTGCCAGGTCTGCCTTGTATGTATAGACTTGGCCTTTTACGAAGGAAACTTAGCACGGTGTCGAGTAGGGTCTGCCCCTCTCATATGAATGAGCACACGAGCGGAAGTCATGCATGCATGGGATTTTCTCGACGTCACGACTGTACATATGCGCTTTCGCTTCTTGAAAGATACCCAAGTAGTTATCAAAAATCAACGTCTTCATCATGATTATTCAGAACGAAACTTTTCATAGCGCTCCCACAATACCAAGGTCGTGGCTGAATCCACTTAGATCTCGGTTAAGGCAACCCTTTACTGTCTCCACAACGGAACAGAAATGCTACTTGCCAGTTATACAAAGCTAGCACGTCATTTATTTGCTCTCACCACACAATTACCATCTAATACAACAAAGTCCCCCACCTCCGACACTCAAAATCTCCTCCTCTTACCCCCTGTCCAAAACCCCATCAACTCCCCGGTCTCCCCCATCCATTCCCCAACTTTCTGCACCGCCTGCTTGACTAATCCCCTCTTCCTCCTCTCCCTCCCGTCGCCCACACCCTCTGATCCACCATCACCCCCCACACTCCCGCCCGTAGCATATTCACTGCCCATACTTGGCAGCACATTCTCGCCTGCGCTTAGTGATACGAAGAGCGCGAATGGGACGAGCCAGACACAGATGCCGAAGTAGGATGCGATTTCTGTAAAGGTGGGCATGTCCGGTCGGTCATATATGGAGGTTGGGTACTTTCGCGAGCCGGGGGTGGTGGTGGAGGGGGGTGTGGAGAAGTGCCGGAACCAGAGGAAGTGGTTTAGGAGGACGAGGACTACGCGTATTTATACATTAGCTATCGCATGGGTTTTGCTGGGGAGAATGCGCGGAGGCGCATACGGCATGAGAGTATAAACACGGGATCGCTTAATTTGACGATGGGGAAATGCCGCAGGTTCCCCAGGTAGACGGCATGGCTGGCTATGCTGAGGCAGGAGAGGAGGATTGGGAAGCGATCGATAAGCGAGAGGAGGAGCTGGATGAAGATTGTGGTATAGATGAGGCGAGTGAGGATTTTGCGCGCGAGAACGGTGTGCTCTTCTACTAATTCGGAGAGGTAGTATAGTCCGCTTGCTAATGCCTATTGTCAGAATGAAGCTCGCAACGGAGGGGGGGAAGGGTGGCAGTTGGGAGGACGTGCCGATGGCGAGCGTGAGGAAGCCGAAGCCTAGCAGGACGCCTGCGTAGCCGACGAGAGGGAGGATCCACATCATTGGTAATGGGATGGTCACATGGAATGAAGTGTATGGAGCTCGATGTCAATTGAGCTGTGAATGCGGAGGCTGTGAATGCGGAGGATACAGCTCTCCACTTCACCTTGTCTCATTAAATCAGACCGACGTTTGACTGAGGGAAATCGTGCCGAAGGAGTAGGTTCCGCCCGACGCTGATTGGCCAGATCTGAATGTCCACCCCTGGTGGTCATGCACGGAAAGGTTCCGCACTAAACGTTCAACTTTGCCATTCAACGCTATGCGAGTTCCCGATTCACGCTTTACACAACAATGGCACGATAACCCCGAACTTCGCAACTCTTACAACCAGATCTCCAAATCCTCCACCAGAAGCCAATCGGCCCCCAAAATCTCGTCGACCAGCCCCCACAAATGTCTCGTCCAGAAGAGAGACTGTACTCCCCCCCCCCATCTCCCCGCTCACCCACATTACTTAACGCTCTCACAGCCCCCCCGACCTCTTCTATAACGACTCCGAATCCCGCAAATACACCACTTCCTCCCGAATCCAAAACGTGCAAGTCGAAATGACCAATCGCGCTCTGGAACTCCTCGCCCTAAAATCCCCCTCCCTCATCCTCGACATCGGCTGCGGTTCCGGCCTGTCGGGGGAAATACTCTCCTCCACCCCACCCTCGGATGGAGGTCCACACATCTGGGTCGGTATGGACATCTCTGCGTCCATGCTAGATATTGCATTACAAAGGGATGTAGAGGGGGATTTGTTACTGGCGGATATTGGGCAGGGTGTGCCGTTTCGCGCGGGGACGTTTGATGCGGCGATTAGTATCAGTGCGGTACAATGGCTTTGCAACGCCGAAAGCAGCGAGATGAGTGCGCAGGGGCGATTAACAAGGTTCTTCAACGGGCTGTATGCGAGTTTGCGAAGGGGAGGAAGGGCGGTGTGTCAGTTCTATCCAAAAAATGAAGCGCAGAGAAGTATGGTCAGTTCGGCGGCGGTGAAGGCGGGGTTTGGAGCTGGGATACTGGTAGATGGGGAGGGAACGAAGAACGAGAAGTTGTATTTGGTGCTGACGGTGGGAGGGGGAGCGATTGAGGGGGTAGTGGAGGGAATGGAGGGGGTGGATGTTGAGGGAAGAAGTAGGAGGTATGGCGAGAGAGGGAGGAGAGAGATAGTGGCGACGAAAGGGAGCAGGGGGTGGATTTTGAAGAAGAAGGAGCAGATGGAGAGGAAGGGGAAGATTGTAAAGAAGGATTCGAAATATACTGGGAGATCCAGGAAGGTTCGCTTCTAGAGCCAAGACAAAGAATACCAACAACCATAACACTATTGAACCAGCGCCATTAGGAATCGAACCCAATATGATATGTATTGAAACCAGCAAACGAAGACGGGCTTGTGATTTGGTAAAGTATGTGTCGATTTAGCGTGGCGCTGTGGGAGTTCAGACATAGCGGACATCTTGCATCGTCAGGATCGTTAGTAATAATGATAATGGTCGATGAAGGCATAGAATGCTACCAAAAGAAGGCATGAAGCTCATCCAACGCATTTTTCTCTTCTCGTCGAGGGTATTGCTTGCTATGTACATTTATTCTCCCATACGGTCTAGGACGGACCTCGTGAATTCATGGGTGGTGCTTTTACCACCCATATCTGGAGTCCTGACTTTTCTGCATCACATGTCAGTAGAGCAGTACTTGATTTGGACCTCTCGAATCTTACCCTTCGCTGATGACATCGTAAACACCTTTCGAGATCCGGTTCGCATGTTCATCAAGACCCAAATGGCGCAGAAGCATCGAGCCAGACAGGAGCATAGCAGTAGGGTTAGCTTGGTCTTTGCCTTTGATATCGAGGCCGACGTGTCGGCATCCAGGCTCGAACACTGCAACATCACGTCCCATATTGCACCCTGGCACGATACCTGGACCTCCCACGAGTGCGGCACCCACATTAGAAAGGATGCCACCGTAGAGATTGGGCATGACCATGACATCGAATTGCTGAGGTCGAGATACGGCTTGCATAGATGCGTTATCGACAATCATATCACTAATCTCCAACGATGGGTAATCCTTGGCAACTTTGTGGAAGGTGTCTCTGAACAGGCCATCGGCAAGCTTCATGATGTTCGCCTTGTGTACGCAGGTGACCTTTTTCCTGTGATTTGCCAGGGCGAAGCTGAAAGCGAATTTGGCGATACGCTCTGACTTTGCTCGTGTAATGATTTTGAGGGATTCGACGACGCCGCTGACTGACTGATGCTCCAAGCCAGAGTATTCGCCCTCGGTGTTTTCTCGAATGATGCATAGGTCAACGTTATCATGCCGTGTCTTGTAGCCGGGGATGTTTTTGATGAGGACAATTGAAGCGTAAATATCGAGTTCTTGCCGCAGAGCAACGTTGAAAGATTGATGTCCGGATCGTTCCACAGGAGTGTGTAGGATACCTTCTAGCATTCAGTTCATGTACGCTAGCCACTGGGGGGAGATACCATGCCTTTCAGGCCAAGCTTATTCCTTTTCAAAGAAGCAATTGATTCCCTGAAAAGCTCCTCTGAGTGCTTATCTCCAGTCTCAACTCCAGAGACATCGACTTGCTCCCATTCAATTGGCACATTGTCGGCTTTGAAGATAGTTTTGACGGATTCAGCGACCTCAGCACCAATACCATCGCCTGTGGATGTGAAAGGTATGAGTATCCTTCTAAATTCCTCTAAGCCTCCCAATTGCTCACCAGGTATGAGGGTCACAGTGTATTTCCCGCCGAATTTGGTGGGCTTGAATATGTCGGACTGCACGGTCGCCATGGCTAGATAGCCAGTCAGTCAATGCTTAACATAAAGGAGGCTCATGTCCATACTCCGTGCCACTGGCGGGACAGTGCGCGCCCATTGTGACGAGCCTCGCAGTAGACACTGAAAAAGCAATTTGAGATTAGCGCCAATGTCTACTACACGTGTTATAAATGGCTGGACTCACCTGCGAGGCCTTTGTAGAGCTCCGAGACAGGATCATGAAGGCTGTGTAGGGAACGAGAAGATAAGTAGTGTCGTAACGAGCGAGAGAGAAAAGCCGGGAGCCAAACACGCTAGAAGGGTTCACCTCCCTAAGTCGGCAGATTCTGGGGATGAATCTTGTCGCCTAAGTACCCAGCTCTAAGGCAAGCTCTAGGCGGCTTATGGGCCTCAGCCCTACGAGTATCCCATTATAGGTGAACCCTTCTAGCGACTGACGTGCAGAAACCAGTCCCCCTTATTCCTACGGTCTTTTTATTGTTTGTTGAGCTGATCGTCTTTGAGTTGTGAGTTATTCTGTTGCTTCTATGATATGTGCACAATGCTTTGCCTCTGCCTGAATAATCTACCATTTCCAATGTGCCTCTCCTCTGAAGAAAGAGTTCATCTGGTGCCTCTGAATCGCATATCTACCTGTAAAATTTCGATGTTGAGCTACTGCACAATCTCCTCAATGCCAGCAACAAATGGCCGATACATGTACCCATGCTGGCCCGCCGCTCTCTATGCAAAGCAACCTATAAAAAATGAAATGAATATCAAATAGATTTCCACGTACTCAACTAGGAGCGTATGACAACATACTAAAAACAGATCTTCACACAACAGTATCAATCACTTCTTTTCGAAGCGCGGGAGACGGCGGAACTGTGCACTTTGTACAATCGATCAGCATAGGGTAGTCTATATTTCACTCTAACCGAGCTCTGTTCTAACAGTGTACACAGTAATACTCGAAGCGATTGCGACCTTCGGGGCTGCGATCCCACCGCGAGAATCGCCGGACTCATCTTTTGACGATAACCTTGACTTTTACCATTGTCCTTCACCGGCGCCTTTAGTGATACTTCCTTGGTGCGCTTTAGTGTAGTAGCACTCGCGATATTCGGTGCATTGAATCGAACCTTTTGAGCAGGTTGCTCCCGCGTGGTCTTCATTTTGATTCTTTCCGTGTTGGTTGGGAATTTTTCGACAATGGACGACGTCCGCTTTTGAGGGGGCGTGATAAGCAGTGGTGTTGGAATCCTGAATGGGTGCAAGTTGTTCATTCTATGCTGTGGGAGCTATCTAGCGATATGCCAAGGCACTAGGCCATATTCCAACAAGTGGCCCATTTTGAATGGGTGATGCTTTTGTGTTGCAGGGGTTTGGATGTGGATTGGGGGGTGATTTTGGGGTTTGATGATAGAGAAATGGGAGAGAGGAGGAAAGAATTCATGAGGAGATCTTGCTAGCTTAAGGCGTGTGGAGTAGCTTGGCAACGATGGTATATGTGACTCGAAGACTTCTGCTTGGGAAGCAGGGCTGCTAAAGAGACTTGAAGTCAGGCCAGTGAGCGCCAAGAAGTATTGGTAGTCTTCCAGTGTTTGTAAAGTAGACTTGGCTGCCGATAAAGTTGTTACCCGGAGTGCCACCAGATCCATAAAAATTGGATAGATCCAGTCAATATTATTGATCCAAGCATTCTCGTTCGACATCCCTCCAGCAGTCAGTTGATACAGAGGTACAGATCACTCTTCCTGCATGTATCCACCCACAAGGCGCCTTCAAGAGCCACAGTCCCTCCCTCCACAACCCGAGTCCCCTCCACTAAAATGTTCTCCACTATGATGCACTGCCCCCAAGCTCAAATCCCCAGTATACTTCACGCTAGGGGAACTCCGGCGCGATCCAGCAACAGGATATGCATGATTACCAGAGCCAAATGAGTTCATGGCACCACCACCATACGCCGCCCTCTGATAGTTTGAGGATGGGGAAGGCGTAAATATGTGCATATCCGGCTGGAACGGACCGGTTCGGTGGCCGCCACCTGAGCAATGCCTTGATGGCAGAGTGGGCAGGAGAAGACGACAATAATTCTCCCTACAAAGCCAAGCTGTGCACAGCAGCTCAGCAACCGTTTTTAAACGTGACTGAGCGGGTGATTATGAGGGATCGAAATTACCGAACTAGATATAGCAAAGTCTTGTGTAATCTTCTAGGTTCCAGCCCTAATTATTGCAGAAAAATACCGAGTGCTATACAAAGGCAGATAGCAGTACAAAATTAGAGCCTTCTGCAATTCAAATACTGCCACCCACCGCTAGAACGCTTTACAGCACGAAAATGATAAAGACCGCCAGACACGCGTAAAGGAAAGAACCACCTGTAAATCTAGAGCAACGAGTAAAACTGTCCCAAGCAAAAAGCAGACATCAAGTAAGGAACCTCGGCGCAAAATGATCGGTGTTGCCATCAAATTAACGATCGAAAGGCAGGACATTAACATGATCGCAAAATCAACAACGACACTCTTTCGCAACCGATTCATGCAGCTGCGCAAACTTCAGGTCGTGTCATGGGCGTCGAAACATCGAAGCCGAAGACGAGCTCGGCTCGTCAGCAGTAGCAGTATAATCGCGTAATACGTCATCGACCCTGGCGACGAAGGCTGAAGACATAGGCATTGGATCTCTCATCTCTTCGACGGCATCTCTAGCTGTGGTGAGCTCCTCAAGCATATGTTTCCATTCGCTTGTAGGGAAGGCTCGAAGCCGGTCGATGACGAAGAAGTTTGTCATGAACGAAGGGTAGGAAGGATCGTAGGGAGGATCACCGATCAAGTAAGCGAAGAGGTTACGATCTCTCGGGTGCTCGTTTGGGGGTTGGTTCCTATTCCAGGATGCGTTGGTGTAGATGTCGTCCTTGTAGGCAATGACATGCGCCATCAGCATCACGAGGATTGTGGACAGTCGAGAAGCTACTGCAGGGGAAAGCGGTGCAACTGCAAGCCTAGCATCACGGTCTTCGCACAATTGATCGACGATGGATCGGAGTATCCAAGCACACTCGGGCACATCCATTTCTCTGGAATTTGCGGGGAGCTGTTGGCCAAGAGGACCTGTCTGTCCGTACTGTGATAAGCGTCGTAGAGCTTCTTGTGCTCGTGTATATTGCTTTTCGTAGTATCGTTTGGCGCGTTCGTCGCGAGGCACTGTCTGCTGTAAAAGCCTGTAGAAGGCGTCATTTCGATAGGCGAGGCGGTACATTGTTGTTGCGAGGTTTCCAGGGACTAGAATGCCATCAGACGGCACGTCTAGCGGAGGATTATCCACGGAGTCGCGTCTAAACTCGCTTGGAATCACCACGTTGTCAAAGCTTGATATGATGTCGCATAACGTGTCTGTACGAGACTCGGAGCTGCTGGCAGATAGCATCACTGGGGTTGCCGGCTCATCTACGTCTGACATCGCATCGTCGCTTCGACTTCCGTTGAGTTCCCTGGGCAAAGAAGCTTGTCGTTCTCCGATGATAGGGTACAGTTGGCCCAATTGAGAATTCAATTCAAGCTGAGTGGAACCATGGGGGTCCGCTCCTTGTGAATCTTGGAGGAGCGCGTGCAATCCAGCAAAAAGCCACTGCGCCAGTCAGCACTGTATAATCCATAGGTGGAGGCTACTGGCTTACATATATGTGAACACATGGCGACTGAGTGTTTCGGTAGACTTCGCACGTGCATTCGTAGATCCTCACACGCCCGCTAGCTGGGTCGTGTATACGTACAGCAACCGGTGTGCTCAACTGAAAGGCATAGTATCCGTAATGACCAGACGCGAGGCTCTGTACGCGATCGACAGTGAAGCTCGACTCAAGGCCTTCAGTAACCCGTGAGGCCGAAGTAGGCGACAGAAGCTGAGTATCATACTGCAAGCCACTGGGAGCTTGAACGGGGGCAACAGGAGGGGGAGGAGCTTGAGCGCGGCCACGGCCTCGACCTCGGCCTCGTGGATTCCTACTCCCTCTTTGCTGTGCGCGGTTCGCCTGGGAGCGAGTGACTGGCATGTCGTCCAAGTACAGGCTCTGGAACAGTCGAGCCGGGTCTGACATGAGCGATATAATAAGAGCAAACAATATAATGGAATCAACTGATGCGAAATTGGAGATGTGGACAAACATGGTCCTTTTGTACTTTTGTAGTTGACTCAAGATTCAGGCAACAAGCTCGCCAATGACATAAAATGAGCAATTGAAAGAGATGCAGACAGTATCAGCCCCCTTTGGCGCCGCTTAGGATACAAACGCCAGTCATAGTCGCCAAATAGCCAAGCCGCTGTACGGCTATGTCTTCTGAACTCCTTCTCCGAGCTTCTGAAAGGTCGGCTGAGCATCCCTTTAGCAGCGCGGATGGCTTCAGCTCAGCTCGAGCGGAGGTAAAAGCACGATGCGAAGGTTGAACGGCGAGTAAACGGAAGGTTGGACGCGGCCGCTCCTGAGCCAGGCTATTGCAGGGACGACAGAGTACCATTCAAGTGGTCAAGCCTCGATGACATCCTGGGTCAGCACTCTCTCGTGGATAGAGTCAGACCAATGTTGGTCTTTCTATTGGCCATTCTGGGGTTGCGAATCCAGAATAGCGGCGAGGTCGAGGCCGGGACTGTTGACGGTTGGGGACTTAGCCCCGTCGTGGGCGCCATATTGCAAGAGGCTGAATCCTGGAGGTACGACTTGCGGCTTTTATCACAAGATCCGGGGTTGAGTCCGAAGGTTGTATTGCTTTATGCACTGTTCGCATGGAATGTGGATCACTGGTTGAGATGGGCTGAGGAGATAGAGTCCCGAAGCGGTTTAGCGCGTCTTTGCCGCAAAACGTCCACAGCAATTTAGCGGTGAAATAGTCAAAGGGCTATCACCGAAGCAGTGGAGCATAAAGTCTTCCAAACTGCTGGAACCGGTAGGCAGAGGTGAGTGGCCGAGTCGTCTATGAACTATGTCATCACAGCGAGGCATACTCCAATGTGGTAGTTGCTTCGCCCAGGGATGTCGATATTGGCCTGATGCCTCTGCTGTTACGTGTAGATTGCAAGTTAATCTTGAGCCTCATTCCTAGAAGTCCCTATATCACGCATCAAGAATCTTTCACCAATCAGGTTGTGAGCGTAACGTCTTATGGGAGAATTCATGTTTCAAGAAGGTTGGAAGTCATTTCGTGATCTGCGTCACACATTCTGATACTGGCAAGGCTGAAGGCGAGCAAGTAGATGAGCAGATCGTAAGAAATCTTATCGTTACTTGTGGTCATGGTGCTTAGAGTGGGCCACAATGTAACGGAATGTAAAAGACAAAATGAATGTGTGATAATGAAACACGAGGTGGCTGCTCGTTTCATCCTCCAGAATAGGCTGTGCTAGATATTGCTCAGCGCTTCGATTCTGGAAACGTTACAATCAAGTCCAAGGCGAAGTTCATTCGAGTGGAGGCTTCGCAAGGAAGATATATACGTGGAACTTGTCCTCACGACATCAAGTAGCGTGGCTTTCTAATGTAGGAATCCTATCTCCATATGAACACCAGATCTGCCCCAGGACATTGCTAAGAAGCTATAGTACAGATGAGCTAAAAGGACACCGATATCTGCAGGCTGCGCCCACGGATGAACGAGAGAATGTAAGTAGATACGGCCTCACGAAGCGAAGCCATTCAATACATTGCTTTTCCAGTTACAAGGAAACTCACAGGAAACACGATAGGCATATGTAAACAAGATAAATTACTCCGATGTGCAAGAAAGACTGTCATGACCCCGGCATCCATCCTATCATCACGCTCCCGTGTTTCTCTGTGCGCCATCTATGCTTGAAACGAGCCAGCTTTTGTTACTTGATGCTAAGTGGGAGCCACTTTCGTGTACTGGGCTCCCATGAGATGACGCCTTTTCCATCGCTGATGCTCCTCCGCCGCCTGGCGATGATGACGCTAATTGTGAGAAAAGAAAGGCGCAAGAGAGCCTGTTTGACTTTCGTATTGAGATACCTCGGGTTTCAGGACTATATTCGTGGTGAGTAAGGATCAAACGACAGGGCGATATTGCTGATTGCCTCCATTCAATTGGCGTTTCAGTGAATCGACCTCGTCCTGAAGTCCATTGATCTTGGCTTCTAAGGTTTGAACGTAAGCCCACAGCTGATCATTTTGAGCATAGGAAGTTTGAGTCCTATCAAAGCTCGTAGGAGGCCCAGTACTGTGACTGGAGAGGCTCTCATTGGCCGAGGACATGTTACCGGGTGGGTAACTCGGCGAATTTAGTGGGTGAGGAGGTCCAGGAAGACTGTTCGATGCACTTGAGTGCAACTGAGAAGGTCCCAGGGCGTGGCTGTGTAAGGTAAACCTGGATTCTGCAGGTGTCAGGCCAGGCAAAGACGGTAATTGAGGAGCATTCGAATGACTGGCGCCGGGATGAGGGGGCGGTAGACTCATCGGTGGGGATGAATTATGACCTGTGGTCCGACGACCGAAATGCTGCTGTTGAAACTGCTGTGTCAGACTAGGGGATCGGTTACGGTGGATGCCTGAGTCTGGATGGCCGAGCTGATGAGATGTCATCCCACCTGGAGACAAAGGCTTTGGGCTCTCGGTCATACTGCCTTGAGCAAAGACGTTTGGTCCAGAAGACTGAAAGCCGCTTGAAGTACCAGAACCTGGTGGAGGTGGATATGAAGGCTGGTTGATTGAAGATTGCGGTGCCGGCGTCCCTATTACTCCTCTTGGACTTGCCATTGGTGGTGGATACAGGCCGCCTGCAGGTGGGCGAGCAGCTACTGGCGGGTATGTACTTGGCTGGCGTGGTTGGTACATGCTTGGATGTTCCGAAACCTTTCGATGATGTTCGTCGGCAGGCGCTTCATGTTTTCGTATGCTAGGAAGGCTCCTTCCACCAGGACTTCCGATATCATCCTCCATGTGCTCAGGTTCATGCGAAGTCTCGCCAGTGTACATGATTCCAGGCATGCTTTCTCCATCACCAGCCCTCATTCTATCCTCACTTTTGTCGTCACCATTAAAGCTTCCCATGCTTGATCTTCTGCCCGCACAACCACCTTGGCCTTTGTTGTGCCTTGCTAAAGCATCTCCTCGAGCAAAGCTGCGATCACACTTCGGACAGACGTGAGGTCTTTCACCAGTGTGAAGCTTGGTATGCCGTTTGAGGTCATGCAAGCGTCGAAAGCGTGCATCGCAAGTATCGCAGCTATAAGGCTTCTCGTGTGAATGAGTAAGGAGGTGGCTCTTTAGGTTATGATGCCTGGTAAAATCAGTACTACAGTACGGGCACTTGTGTCTCTTGGTGGATGGAGACCGGGTAGTGTCTCTACCGTACCCTGACTGCGGCAAGCTTTGAGTTCGGTGGGCTTGGGCACTCAACATAGGCCCAGGGTAGGTGAAGGCCTTGTTAGAACGGCCTTCGTCCGGCTCTGCACTGCCAGCATCTTCCCCCAACTGGCGATTCCCCTGTCTCGTTGAATCTTCTTCGTCATCGCCGACCAAATCTTCCATCTGGCCTGGACTTGCTACTGAGGCTTCATTGGCTGTAATGGTGCCGGCAGGGGTGCTGACCACTGTGCCGAAGCTGGCGGTGCTCTGGGGGCTCGTCTGTGTTATACTCTCGGTTTGAGAAGGCGCAGTCGCCCCACTGGTGGGCACTTGTATGGAAGGAGCAACATCGGTAAGAGGCTTGCTCAATGTAGTTGCCCCGCTCGGCGCATCTTGCGATCTGCTCATAACATCCGAGTGCGCTCCTAATAGATCTCCGAGTGCTTGAAGCGCAGGATTTGGGCTTGTGTCTCTAGCCTCAATGAATGCTTGCTCTTCTCTTCTGGCCCGTTGTTCATCAGCCAACCCCGCCGCTCCTGTAAGAGGAATTGGCGTATAGTTGGGGGGAAGAGCCGAAGACTTGGAAAACTTCGGCTCGGGAGAAAGCGTGGAAGACTGCTTCGAGGAGCGTCGACGCTTTCGAGGACCCTGGGATGTGGGGGAGGGGACGGACCTGTCAAGCAGCGCGGTGGGGGCCTTGGATGTTGAGGAAGAAGCTAGGGAATCTGCCATGGATGTATATGACTTTTTCTTTTGTGATGCTGCTGTGCTGCGGGAATGATGACCCGTGCAATCGATTTCGATCTGACAACATAAATGTGTTTAGCCACTCCATTTGTAGAGGCCCATAATCTATACTTGGAGTACGCGCTCAACGCCTTTTCTTGAGACGCAGTATGGAGGCAGACAAGCTTACCTAAAACTGTCCTTATTAAAGCCAGCGACTATATTCCATCAGACCAGAGCAAGGATTGAGGAAACCCGGATATTGTTCTCCACCCTCAGCAACAAAGAATTGTGAGGTCGATCTTTCTACTGTCTTTGCTGGCGTGCTGGAGGAACGCATCGCCCAACAGGAAAGGAGGTTGTAGGAAACCTAGGACACAGACCCCCGTATACTGGTCTGGTCCGAAGCGCGACGGTCTGGAAAGGATCCTCTTCACTTTGCGCCAGCAGGCGGTTTTGTGTATCGTGGAGCAGTCAGGCTGGTGCGCCGTACGAAAAGGTGGAGGATGGTCGGCACAGGAGAATTAGCGAGGGTATGCTCTTGCGCCGCGAGTTACGAGTCTGAGAGGAGAGTCGCTCCACATGCGATTGGTATAGGAAAATGATTATTACAAAGACATGTCGGCGAAAGGTGGAAGTAGTGAGGGATTGGGGTGAGGCGCGAGCCTGATTTCCAGCCACCTCAAGGTAGGTCTGGCTTAAGGTCTGGCTTAGGCCTGACGCAAACTGGGCAAAAAAAGGTTCCAGCAACGCTAGCTCCATTATGACGATGCTGGGATCAGGCCACGAGATGCTACCTTTTTGCCTTATTCTACACGCTCGTCTACCTGTAGTATGCAAACGATCTTACGAGAAAAATGAAGCTACGAGTATTGAGATTTCTTCTCAGCCGCCCATTAATTCTTACCTTTATCAACACCACAACGACTAACAAGAAAACAACAACAAATAAATGCAGGAACGAAAGTGGTATAGTCGACACGAAGTCTTTTGTTCCTAGCCCTTGGCTAGGCAACTCGCCTCTTGATCCGAACAATGCCGTACCGACTGTACTCTAAGGTACCTTGGCCAAGTGCAGTCGCATGTTACTGGATGGAAGTGATCCGAAGATCGTCAACAGGCTAAGGCTCTCAGCCACATTGTAGATCGTCGCTAAAACGGTCTCAATGATCTGACAAGTACTTTGTTGAGCCAACGATTTCATACAGAGATCCTGCCTTGACTATGCTAGAATCCTTCTGGGAACATGGACGAGTGGGATGGAATATGAGAACTGGCAGATCATGATTGAATGTGTACACATATAGACACACACGCACACATACACACATACACACACACACACATACACACACACACATTTATATTACATACTCCCCGAACCTAGGACTGCCCGGAAATTATCAATCCTAAGTTCCGTGTGTATATAATATATGTATATATGTCTTCGTCGCTCGAGATCCTTAGCCTTGCAAGGGAATTCCTTTGGCGAATTAGTGAGGCTGAGGTCATTGCGCTTACCCAAAACATCGATATATAGATCGTAAACATATAGCACAATATCCATCCTTTTCCATGCGATTTCGCGAACAATAAATCGTGAGGGGGTATCAAAAAGAAGCCGCCATAAAGACTGGCGATCAATTCTTACATGCTGGACTCCTTCAATGCGTTCCTGATCTTCGCTTCCTCCAGCGCTTTCTGTATTCTTGCTTCATGCTCTGGGTCTGCAGGTCCAGCCTGCGCTGGTGCACTATCCGCACGCCCGTTTTGGACGCCTAGAAACAACATGAGCTTGACTATCTCGTCATTTGTTCTTCGAGAGTCCTCTCTGATAAGCGCCAGACGGTGCTCGAGATCTCTCATCAACTTCTGATCTTCCTTTGCCCTCTCCTCTTTGAGCTTGACGAGAGTTGCCATATCCGCCTTCGATACCTTGGCCTTTGCGACGGAAACTTCGTAATTGGCGGAATTCAGCAGCATATCGGCGACATGGAACGTCTGAACAATTTGCTCTGACGATGTAGCTAAGAGGCCGGTGATAGTTTGGGCCTTTTCGACCTCTTCCATGCCGGCAGTTGGCTCATTTGAGCATGCAACAGAAGCGAATGCCCTTCCAGAGGCGATTCTCCGCACGGCTTTCATGATAGCTTCCATATAATCCTGATTCGCACCCACACCTCGAAGCGTGTTCTGGTCGAGTACGTCCATAAGTCGGTTTGCTCTTGTGTCACGTTGCTGGCAGTACTCAATGATGGCCTTTTTCTCTGCATCTTCGAATTGCTTTTCTAGCTGCTTGACTTTGGCGATGTTGCTGAGGGTATACCATGGAGCCATCTCAGTCTTCTTCAGTCGACGGTCTCTCTCCAACACAGCCTCGAATGCCTTCTGATGACGGATCTCAAGCTTTTGATGCAATCCAAGGAAGGCACTCATAGTCGGAGCAAGCGGGAGTCCATCTTCGGAATCTTCAAACATGTCTTTCCCAGCTAATGTATGGTTCAACAGCTTTGAATATTGCTCGTAGTGAGGAATCAACTGATCCTGCTCGTAATGCAGGCGTGTCCAAACAACGTTGAAAACCTCGGCAACGAATGTCTGGTATTCCGAACGATCCTCATCGGCTCTTCTCGCAGCTTCCGACTGCTTGAATTCTGCCTCCAGCTCAGATATGTCTCCGTAACCGATCTCATGATCGTCGAACAGTGAGTCAATTCTCTGCTCGGATTCCACTTGTCGTGCATGGCGTTGTCTGTCATTTTCTTCTCGTTGCTTCCTGGCCTTAGCATCCCACGATACAACGCTCTGGTGTATGAAGCTGAAGTCGTCTGGAATAGCTTCAATGACATCCTTCAAGTCTTCAAGTCGAGGGGACTCATAGACAATAGCCTCCGACTCGGGTAGGACCGTAAGTAGTGGATCAAAATCAGCCTTGACAAAACGTCGCGAATCAGATGGAGCTTCGGCTCTCGGGGCCTTCGATTTGATTGTCACTTCCGACGGTTCGTCTCCCCTCCCCTGCGAGCTTAGGTTGTATTGGCTTGTCGGTGCCATGATCGGGACATGGGGGAGCTTGATGTCTGACTCTTTGCCAAACGTAGAACCGCTGTCCAGAGACCCCTGTGTCAAGGTCGCGTATGGCCTGAGGACTGACTTGCGATTTGCCAGATAATTCTTCACCTCTGAACGACCATCATTGTGTTTGGCATGTGGATACGCAGACTTCTCAGGCTCCACTGCATCACTGATTGTGGAGTCTGATGGTCTGATCGAGCCAAAATTTTCAATAACATCCGAGGAGGCTGCATCGTCTACTGGATCATGTAAACCGTTCTGGTTTTGGCCCGACAAGCGATGTATTATCGGTCTGCCTCCAGGGCTGTACTGAGGTCCAGCTGACGGCGATTCGCCCATGACGTACGAGTCTTCTCTATATGGCTCGGTTAAAGATCCAGCTTCTGCCCTTGATATTGGAGTATGTTCTATCATCAAGGGAGCCAACGAAGTTGTTGGGAGACCAATCACACTTTCTCGATTTGCGGGCAAGGCCGGAAGTGCCTTCAGTGAGCGCTGAAGATTCACTGTATTGGTTCGCTGGACGGTAGGCTTCACCGGTCCATCCTTTTGAGTCTCAGGTCTCGCTTCTGGCGTCTGCTCTGCTGGTTTCGGCGGAATGATGAGATCGTCTTCAGTACCGTACAATACAACGCGCAAGCGAGACTCTCGGCTAGTGAAGACATTGAAGATATTCAATTTGTCTTTGTTAGATTCCGCTCGAGACTCTTCGCGTAGCATTGCTGCAAATCTGTTTAGTGAAGCTTTGCCCCACGGATCCATATCAGCATAAGGATCAGTAGCTTTGTCTGCTTTGGGTAGCGATGCTTGATCTGGCGCATGGCTAGTTGAAGAAGTTGGAGGTATATTCTGTTGTGAAAGCCTGGCAGTATCGTCCGTTTCGGCTCGTGGAACGTCAGCCGTTCCGTCGGTATGAAGCGTATTCAGGTTCTTGTTTGAGTGCTCCTGACTAGGTTCAAGAGCATGCTCATTTTCCACTCCTCCAATTAAAGTTTCTCGCGCAACCTCTCTAGTCTTCTCGAGTGGATCGTTTTGCTCAGGGTCTTGAAAAGCCTCCGGTTGACCAACGTACAAACGATCTTGCGGAACAGGATCAGATAGCTTTGAAGAGGCCTCGAACACCGTGTCCTTGTCTATTGGTCCCCCAGAGGCTTCTAGGACATCCTCCTGAGAGCTCTCTCGGGGAACCATCGACACAATAGGATCCAACTTACTCGGCGTTGCCTCTTCGAAAGACTTCCAGATATCAAAATGGCCGTCTTCTTGAGGTGTTGACACACCACTTATCTCTGGGGTAGTAATCCGCGATGTTCTCTGGGAACCCTGAGCTTTATCTTCCACGGTCGAGTCTCTCGATTTAGCATGGAAAGAAGCGTCTGACTTCTTCTTCTCGAGTTCCTTGACTCTCTGCAACACGGAAGAATTCTTGATAGGTTTTGAGATTGTTCCTGCTGTCTTTGATGTCGCCAAAGTAGCTTGGGGGGTAGCTGGTCGATATTCAACTCTGGCAATCGCAGCTTCGTCAAATGGATGGATCCCAGTAGCTGGTCCTGAGGGAGCTGTATCGAGGGGCTTTGTTGATGTTGTCTCTATGGTCTCTGCGGTCATGTCGACCGCTACAGGTGCAATGGACTGCGACAATGGGCCGCTGCCTCTTTGATCTGGATGATGAGTTGCCTCACTTGAGGGAATGAATTGGGTGATCTCGGTCAGGTCCACATCAAATGAATGAGACTGCCCAAGACTAGGTAGCAATTGCACGCCGCTATTCTTAGGTGTTAGTGTAGGCTCCATGGGTGATTTTGAAGCTTCGTGGCCCTGTTTGAATTGATCATCGTGAGCATTAAAATGGTCCAGGGAAGCTGGTAGTTTTGGCATCGAAGGGGCATGCTTGAGTATAACGTCAACACCAAACATCCTCTCGCGTGGTGTGGAAGCGAGTGAAGCTTCCGCAACATCTGGAGGCCCTAAATTGCTGTCACCGTTGCTCAGAGATGTTACTGCCTCGTCCTGGACCAATCCGACGTAGGGAGTTACGGAGCATGCTAGAATGACTTCATCCAAATCCGGTCGATGGACAGGCGAAACGTTGGATGGAAACGAGGCGTCAATTGAAGTAACATCATTGGGACTTTGCACAGGCACTGATTTTCCCTCACTGCCATATTCGCTCTTCGTAATGGTTTTGATACCTTGTGCCATATCATCCTGTGAATTTTCCACATCAGGTTGTCTTGCAGGCGATATTTCTGGCGCTAATGGGCGTGAATTGGGTACTGGTTCATTACAATCTTGCAAGTCGTTCTCAGGTGCTGGATCTGCCGGTAGTTCAGCGGATCCTTCTTTCACACTTGTTCTGTCCTGGAGCCTCGGCCGGCTATACAGCTCCTCGTCGTCGATTTCTTCGGCCTCGTAGTCTCCAAAATATTCCCAGTCAGACGGTCCACCAAAACCTAAAGCAGAGGCGCCATAAGGTGCGGATATGTCTGGTGAAAGGCTGGTGGATCGTGGTGGAAGACCTTGGTGCTCTCTCGGCTGTATGGATGACGTAGTCGCCGTGCTCCTTTTTCCAGGTGTCGCTGTCGGCGAACCCCCATTGCTGTGATTGTCTTCAGCGTCGGAGGACGAACGTCCAGAATGCCAATAGAATGAATCGTTGCCCTCTTTTGAGTCTCGTGGTTGATGAACTTGATTCTCGCTTTCATGGTACGACGTGTTGGAAGTTTTCTGCGACTCTGGCGTAGATTTGCCTGCAGTATTGGAAGACAGGTTGGTGGTTGATATCGACCGTCCATCATGTGGTACCAAATTAGGAATCTGATGTTCCGGAGAAGGCGTGTAAGCTGGCTGCTGTTGCCATGGTTTTGGGCCCACGGTCCAGTGATCAGCATCACTGGGGCCAATAGGCGTGATCGAGGATTGATGCAGATGCTCGTGGTACAGATCCCTTTCTCTGCCGAAATTGATCGACGTTGAAGGTAAAGGAGTCTGGCGCGGAGAAATGCCTGCTTCATCGGGATATTGTACCGGTGGAAGCGCTGATTCCACATTGAAGCTAGTGAATTCAGGGTGAGGTATTGTGGGTTGGTCTACTGAACCATGCCGTTGGTGATGGCTATCGAGGATATCGTGCGAGTTCTGAGGATCGAATCGAGGACGCCGCGACTTCAGTGGACTTTGCCGCTGAAGATCATCGTAGCTTTCTTGTGGATCGTATCGAGGACGCTGCTGCGGGGCCATTGGGGATGAGGGCGTCTCAACGTAGTCCAGAGGTATTTTCCGAGGAGGTGGAGGTGGATTTCGTGAAGGCTGAGGCGGAGAGGGCATCGGGCTCTGGAGGCCCTGCGCAGGAGACTGTGGACGTTCTGGAAGAGGCGGAGCAGTTGCAGGGTCATAGGCAAAAGGCTGAAGGAATAACGGTACTTCGATTGTTGTTGCGGACATGCGAGATGTAGGAGTCTTTGATCCATATGATGTCTTTGACGAGTGAGAAGTCTGGCGCTCTGGTTGCTGAGGTGGTCTAGGCTGGAAGGGTAGAATGATTAGTCGTGCGCCATGTCTATCAACTCTCATTGCAGTGCTAGAGACACTCACTGGCAATGGTGGTTTTGATGTGGTTCCTGAAACGTGCGCCTGCTTGTGGTTGTAGTGGATTCCCCAATTCGATGTGTCTGGAGGGTCGCTATCCCACGTCGCATCGATTGGCGAACAACTGACACCAGACCCAGGAGCGTAGCTATTGGAATTGTAGGGTATGTTGGGGAAGTGACTTGGGGAGAATTGAGGACTAGGCGAATGCCATCCTTGGGCCGATTCGTCAGACTGAGGGTGATTGCTTATGCGCGACGTATAAGCGGTTGGTCCAGGTGACAGTCGTGGGGGCAAGGCCGGCGGTATCTCCTGACCGCGGTTCAGATTCCAAGGAGAATCTGTATAGTGTGATTCAGCATAGGCTTGCAGTGCCATTGTCAATTGACCAGCAGCACACCATTATGACTTGGGGATGATTCCGTCGAAGTCCAACCTTGGGCGGGCCCATAATAAAATTTGGACAACGGCGGAAGAACAGAACCTCCTGACCTAGGCGATGGAGACCGCACAGGTCGGAACCTGCTGTCTGGCATTTTGCGTACGCAAGCAGAGGACTGAGCTCAGTCTACCCGGAGGGAACGCTCTGCGCGCATGCCCCTAATGGCTCTCTTCGTTCATCGCTTTCTCACAGATAGGACCTCACACCCGAGCTGCCACTAGGACGCATTCATTGGTCTTTGCGCCTTGCTGATGTCGTAGAGGAGAGGAGAGGAGTGTTTGCATTTGAGAGGCAAGGTATTTGGGTACCTAGAGAGCTCTGTAGTAATTAATCGATTAATCGATTAACGAAAGCCGGTAATCGTTAATCGATTAAATCAATGGTGCGTTAATCGTTAATCGATTAATTTCAAAGTGGATTAATCGATTTAATCGATTATTAATCGATTAATAGCGCTAACCTTACTAGGCTAGATGATACGGCTACGCTAGCCTTATGAAGTTAGATCGTTAAACGACGCTGGCCTTATCGGGTAAGGTCTTAAGCTAGGTTTAAATAATTAGGAAAGAATAGAGGTAGAGAAGTTTAGAGACTAGTATTTTAGTTTACTACCTTATACTACTAGGCTTAGCGTTATTAATCGATTATTAATCGATTAGATTAATATTTTTTACCACAGAGCCTGAGTGACTTGCGCGGGACGGCGCTAGATTTCTCGGGCCTACCAAGAGAATTAGGTGCTATGGATGCTTGTTCTATCTCCTGAAGATTGTACCACGGTCAAGGACTGATTCGATGTTCTAAGTTGTCCTGGGCCTGGGAGTATGTATCATGACGGACCATGGTTCCTGAAATCCAAGACCTTACGGAGTATGGTGCTGTCGCATGCCCTGGGCTCGCTCAGAACGAAATAGTTCGCAATGTGGACTAGCTCAGCCCTACCAAATCACCCCAGAGCTGCCCCTAGAGCTGCCCCTAGAACTACCCCTAGCATTATCTATTAACACACTCATATCCTATTATACCACCTTAACGTCCCTATTCTATCTAAAAGGTAGGTTCAGGGGCAGCTCCAGGGGGGGCTGAGCTGGTCCACGAACTATTTTGTTCTGCCGCGATCCTGTAGCGAGAAGCACTTAGCCATGCGGGCAACATTCCGCTTAAATGCTCCCTAGCGCGCTAGATTAATGCAAATATAATGCACCACCACGTGTTCTTAGCGGTAAATTATAAGAATTCTAGTATACAGGCTAAAGTAAATAGCGCGTCTTCGAGCGACGCGACTTCCATTGCAGCTTTACAGCAGCGACACATATTTTCAGACCATTTTCAAACAGCAAGCACGATGCCGTCCGTTCTAGGAAAACGAGCAAGAGCTGCCGAGTCAAGCAAAGGTATGCAACAGAACGTACACACTGCCACTGCCACTGCCTTCTGTAACTGTTGCTAGACACATCCTCCATCACTTCTCGCGTCAAGCGCAGAGCCCAGATACCCATTGCTAACGACGAAAACGTCGACCCACTTTCTGCTTACGATGCACGAGGACATACTGGACCTGATGGCATGGTCTTGGATGGATTGGACGCTTCCTTACCATCTCCAAAGTCATTGTCACAAGTCAAATGCGGTGGGAGAAGAGTCGCGCCATCTCCTAGGAAAACCAATGCGGAGAGCAGATGCTACAGAGAATCATTTCGTACGTTTGTCATTGTCGATCAAAATCTTGATCCTAACCCAGGATTTAGAAGACGAGAACGTTGTGCAGCTTCCCACACCCAAGACTCCTCGACACCGAGACGCCTTATCCAAGAAAGTCCCAATCACCCCAGGTCACAGGGTTGGCCTTGTTGGAAAGCCGTTGACACCGCGTACTCCCCGCACTCCATCGACTCCAAGCAATGCTCCCACAGTGTACAATTGCGCGCGTCAGCTTTTCATTAGAAGCGCCAACCCTGGTCCATTGATCGGACGAGTAGATGAGCGGACCCAATTACACACATTTATCGAGAAAGGCATCGAGTCGAAGACAGGCCGATGTATGTACGTGAGTGGGCCTCCAGGAACAGGCAAGAGCGCATTTGTCAATGAGGTCTGCCAGGATATAAAGAAGGCCGAAGGGGTCAAGACTGCATACATCAATTGCATGAGTGCTAAGTCCTCGAACGATATATATCGCAAGCTCATAGAAGAGCTCTTTGATAGCGATTGCGAACCAGAGCAAGACGAGATGGCCCATCTGCAAGCTATTTTTGTTCCAAAGAAGAAATTGGCAGACTGTGTATATGTGGTGACTTTGGACGAAATTGACCATCTTCTGACACTGGACTTGGAAGTCTTGTATACGGTATTCGAATGGTCCCTCCACCCCTCGTCACGACTGATAGTCATCGGAATCGCAAACGCTCTTAATTTCACAGACCGTTTTCTACCACGGCTCAAGACGAGGAATCTCAACCCACGGCTGTTACCTTTTATCCCATACACGGCGCCCCAAATCGCTTCTGTCATTACCACGAAGCTGAAATCTCTGTCTTCGTCAGATGAGTCGACGCCGAGCGACTACATCCCGTTTCTCCACCCTGCAGCAATACTGTTATGTTCGAAGAAGGTGGCTTCCCAGACAGGCGATCTTCGTAAAGCCTTTGACATAGTTCGTCGGACTATTGACCTTATCGAGACCGAAACCAAGGAGAAACACCAGCTCGAGTTCTCTCTGCAGATATCTCCTTCGAAGCCCCCATTAGGCGAAAATCCCAATCTCTCTTCTCCACCACGACCCAGCCTCCCTGCTGCCACCTATCTCGCCGATCTCACACCCCTGACGGCTCCTCGCGCTTCCATAGCCCACATATCTCGTGTCTCAGCCGCAGCTCTAAGCAATGGCACAACTCAGCGCTTGCAAACGCTAAATCTGCAGCAAAAAGCAGCACTATGCGCTCTCATCTCTCACCAGAAAGCCATCCGCAAAGCAACCTCCTCGATCTTCGCTACTCCTTCCAAATCTTCTACCGCACCTAGTGTAAGGCAGCTGTACGTGACTTACTGCACGTTGTGCAAACGAGACAACACCCTGCATCCGCTTACGAGCACGGAATTTGCGGATGTGATTTCCGGGCTGGAGACGCTTGGCTTGCTAGGGGAGGAGAAGGGTGGTAGCGGGTTTAAGCAAATGACGGGGACGCCGAGTAATAAAACCAAAAGAAGGGGTGAGGAGAGGAGGGTCGTGAGTTTTGTTGATGAAGGGGAGGTGAAGAAGTGCTTGGATGGAGTGGGTGGTGGGATTCTAAGAAGCTTGCTCGGTTCTGACGAATGAAGATTATAGGACAACTGGGTTTTCGCTCTTGCATTATGAAAGGCGTCAACGAAACAGCACTGGATCGGATAGCATAAAGCGAGCACTGGTTGCATTTCCTGCGTGTGCATGATGGTAGAAGCTCATACTTTTGTACGCTCACTAATGTATAAAGTAGTTCCTAAACGGTCTTTACCGCTACAAGAAGTAAAGTTATTGACAGCCGCTAATGATATCCTTGGTCATTCAATCCCACCTTCCTGTCATTCAATCAACCATAGGCTTATCGCTCAATTGAACAGCTTGCCTCTCCCCAATCCCAATCCCACTCTCCGACTCCAAACTCATCCTATTCATGCCCAAACTCCCAGCAGTTCCCATCTTCCGGGTTGGAAAACGACTGCTTCTACCCAAGGATTCATGTTTATCCGCAAAGGTGCCATTAGTAGCTCCCGACAACGGAGCGTGCGTAGAATTGGTGTCATAGTCCGATTCCCGAGGCGCAGGCGCATCTTCCGGTATCGTTTTCGAATTATTATTAAGGTTGTTGACCAAGCTGCTGACGATACTTTGCTTCGACGATCTCTCCACTATGGGGGAACCGCCCTCGTCACTTGGTACCTCCAAGCTCGCCCTCACGGCACCCCTCCTTGGGGGCGCGTCACCTATTGACGGTGAGCTTGCTGCAACGGGAAATCTCGTCGCTGGCGGATCGCTCGACCGATCTCGTCGATGACTTCGGCCGTTAGCTTGAGGTGCGGGACTGCTGGTTCGGGATTTCGATGCTATTGCCCGGTTGCGTGCTTCCATGTTGGCGCGGCGGTTGCTTTCATCGGTGCTAATTGCTCTTATGCGAGCGGCGTTGGAACGATCGCCGCCACTTGGCGTGTGTGAGAGGGTAGAAGCGCGTTTGAGTTCCCCGAAGATCTCTTCCTTGTGGTCGAAGAGGTCGCGTATGAGGCGGTAGGCGTGCTTTTCTTGCATGGTTACGGCAGTGTCGGTGCGGGGCCGCAGGACACAGGGAGCTAGATTGTTGGCGAGAGCCGCAACAAAGGCTTCGTCCGCAGATGTGAGTTCGATGAGGCGGGTGAAATGGGTTGTTAGGGCGTCGAGAGTGGCGATGTTGGCAAGGCGTAGCTGGCCAAGGGTGTTTTGGAGCACGGAGATGCGAGTTTGCGGAGATGTTGAGGAGTCGTGGTTTGAGTAGATGGTTTTGATGATCTCGTAGACTTGCGAAGAAACGAGAGAGTCTAATATAGATGTCAGCCTATGCACCCTGTCAGTGCAAACTTAGGGGTAACTCACCAGGCAGTTCAAGGAGGTATAATTTCAGCGCGCTTGCAACGATGGGTATCTCATAACGCTCTAAAACCTCACGAGGAATGGCTTTGCCTGTGTTTATAGTACGACGAAGGTGGTGAGTCGCTGCCAAAGGCACATCAACGAGCCAGATTCCGCGGCGAGCTTCATCGCCCTCAAGGTCGGGATAATCTGCGCCAAGTAAGCTGCCTGCTGCTTGGTAGATATACTTAGAGATATACATACGATTGTCTAAGAATGTAAGAATGGTAGTAACGATGATAGGTACACGCTTTCGGTCGGTTCGTGCTCTTGCTTCTAGGTCTACGCCAAAAGTCTGATCTGGGATTCCTATTAGTATGTTTTGGCCAAGCCAAAATGACGGAATCTTGAGGCTTTACCTTCAACAGTATTATAGTAGTTGTCATAAACCTGGACTCGAGGTACAAATGCCCCCGTCTTGTAATTTTCTAGCAAATACCTAAGATCTCCCGCAGGCTGCACAGTCTCCTGGTAAAGCATCATATTGTCCACGGTACTCTGGAGACTTGGTATGGCATTGCTAATCGCCCCTGAAAAGTCAAGGATCACAGCTTTGATAGCTTTCAGACGATCCAATTCGCACCGCTCCATGAACTTGAGGTGATCCATCATTTTCTCTTCTAGTTGACACCTCAATTCATCGAGTCGGCGAACGCTGGCTTTGTAGCGTTCATCTGCATCATGAGATTCTCGCTGCAATTTTTGCCGGGGCGTCTCATTCGGGTGGGCATTGTTGAGTGGATTCCAAGTGGATAACATCTCCCCCATAGATCCCACAATGGGAGACTCGCCGCCCTCCGTAGTTGAAGATATTGATGACACACGATCTAGTGGCTTCTTCTTTTCCGGGATCCCTGTGATTTGGAAAACTTTGGGCCGCCATTGATAGTTCATCTTGGAGCTATTTGCAAAGGTCCTACCGACATTGCCAATCAACCTCAAAAAGCAGTGGGTAACAAGGTCTTGACCGACTCTTTCCGCATAGCTGACACTGGTAGCGCCCATATGCCTTTGAATATAGTCTGTTATATCCGCGCCGGTCGAGACATTCTGATAAGTGCCGAGTATAGGCACCTTAGCCTCACCAACCTTGATAGTGCTCAGCATGTGGGTCAGTATCTTTTTGACTTGCTCTGGCTCGTAGGTTTCATCCCCAATTTCAATTGGTTCGTCCTCTTCTGGCTCTTGGGCGTCAGGCAGCTTTATGATTGGCGTCACCGCGCTGTTGGGGCTTGCTAAGTCCTTCTCGGGGCCCTGGAAGGCCAACTTGTCCTCCTCGTCCAGGTCCTCGAGCTGACGACATTTGTTGAAATACGCACTTCTTAGCTTCTTGACGTAATCTCCCTGCTTATCATGAGCCTTCATTCGCGACTGCAAGTCATCTTGAGAATTTTGAACACGGCTCTCGTGTGCTTCGCACCATCGGCTGAATGGTATGACCACCAATTCACTGATGTTTGATGCAATCCTCTTGTGATTCTTGGCTGCTTCCTCCATCTCTCCCCGTACGCCTTCATAAGCCTTTCGTAAGCTGGCGCCGTCGTCTCGGGTGAAACCTCCTGTCATCTTGTCCGTGGTCGGCGCAATGTCCCCCAGTTTTCGCGCATACATATCCTCCGCATCAGCCCGCATCCTGGCTATCGTCAGAACCTGGTGATTTTCTATGACGCCCTGCTGTAGCTTTCCAAACAAAACGCCCAATCCTCCAGCGTAGTCCCCTGACCAAAACGAGTCTGCGAAGCCTGGCATCTTGACCACCAAAAGCAGCTCAACTAGGCTTTAGACTTGATATGTGTACCTTTGAATAGTAGGTAGTGGGCTGAAGGAGGGTTGATTACCACGTGTTGCCGTTGTGAACCTTGAGCTTCGGAAATGCTTGCATTCGCGGCAACAAGCTGGAAGGAGAAGGCCACTGCAGGGGAAAGGGTTGTGTTACGTTTCAGGAAGCCCAGGCTCGCTGTCCTGAAAGCGTGCAAGAAAGGAGCTGTTGTAGCTTTTGTGAAATGGAAGGATCAATTGATGTTGTCGGGCTTGGTTTTCACCCGAAGCCTGATCGTTAAAACCGCTTCCGCAGTATGAATTTTCTGGGCGACCGTAGAAACTAGACGAGCGGTCCTTTCCACAAGGCCTTCGTCCTTTCGGCAAAGCTGCCAGAAGTGGACGAAACAGAACCTGAAGATTGGTCAATCCACCAGACTAGTACCGCTTTGAATGGTCGAGTAAACAGACTGTCTTCTCTCCATTTATGAGCATCCACCACGCACACCACCACCTTCGCCTCCATGAGATCCTTGAGATTCGACAGTACCTCGGTGTGATAGTAAGACTCACGCGATTACAGCATGCCTCGGGTCGCAAACCCCCCACGCGCAAAGGATGTGTCCGCCGCGACACCACGCAAACAAGCCCAGCAATCGCCATTGAAGTGAGTCTTCACCCTGATTCACACCCTTACAGTTCTAAGCCCATATAGAATTCCCCTTAATGACGATCGACAAGAGAAGGCAGTCCGCCTTCAATCCCGACAAGCCCTCCATGACCTCCAAATGAATTCCCTAAAGGCGGCTGCCTCTCCAGTGCGAAGATTGAACAATTACAACCGCGCCGCCAGCGATAGCCCAAAGACTCCTCGAAGCCATGCGGCGAGAAGAAACGAGAATGTCGAAGATGGAGGTCTCTCAATTATTGCTGCCAGCGCAATGACACCAATGAAGCGAGTGCCGATCCTGGCCAATTTCGAGGAGTGGATGAAGATGGCTACAGACAATAAGATTAATGCTGCGAACTCCTGGAACTTTGCGCTCATAGACTACTTTCATGATATGTCATTATTGAAAGAAGGCGATGGGGTTAATTTTCAGAAGGCAAGCTGCACATTGGATGGTTGCGTTAAGATTTATACCAGTCGAGTCGACAGTGTGGCCACAGAGACCGGAAAGCTGCTCAGTGGATTAGCAGACAGTGGAAACAAGAAGACGAAACGGGGCGAGGAAGAAGGAGAGGATGGTGAAGGAGAAAAGGAGGAGGAAGGCGAGGATGGGACGAAGACCAAAAAGAGGAAGAGAGTGAGTTATGGCTCGAAAATCTGTTATGGAAACGTTGTAATAATCTTCGCAGACGCAACGGACTTCGGAAGCTACCTTAGCACGTTCGTTTGCTTCGCTACAACTAAAGAAATTCGAGCTAGAATTCTCTGTGGACCCTCTCTTCAAAAAGGCAGCTGCCGACTTTGATGAAGGTGGCGCGAAGGGACTTCTCCTTAACCATCTAGCTATTGACTCAAGTGGCAGAATAGTCTTCGATAGTAGTGATGACGTTGGGGATGCGAGCGCTGAAGCAGATAGCTCGAGGAGAAAAAGCGGAGCTGTAGCAGGAGATGACGGAGAAGATGAAGCAATGGATGTTGATACGAATGATGAAAATCCATCGACGCAAGCACAGACGAAAGACATCGATATCAGAACATTAGGCGCAAAGTTCTTCTCAGACCTGGCCAGGCTTGACGAGCAAGACATCTGTCCGTCGCTGAAGAATTTTGACTTGGGAGACCCTGCTGGGTCTTTAGACATACCATTCCTAAAATCGCCCGAGGATTGGCGGCAGGAAAGTAACAGCCCAGTGAAAGGCGGAGGTCTTGGGGATCAGACGGGCATATTCCTTGATGGCGACAATGTGGCCGGATTCGAAGATGATGACGGGATTCTTGGTGGCTTTGACATGGGAGGAGATGCTGGCTTCGGGGAAGGAGGTGAGGCGTGGGCGAAGAATGCTGCCATCGAACCTGAAACACATTTCCGCGATGTCGGCTTTGAAGAGGGTGGAAACGATGAGGGCGAAGCGGGCGATGGTATGGGAGTAGGAGATTTCGATCCTGAGAGCAATCAGTACACAGTCTCTCTACATCATCAGAAAAGGGAAGGTGGCCACGAAGACATCCTTAGCTACTTCGACAACGCATTGCAGAAGAATTGGGCTGGACCAGAGCATTGGAGAATACGAAGGATAAAAGATATCAACAAGGCTTCAGCACCAGCACCGTCGAAACGGAAGGAAAAGCAACCCTTCGAGATAGATTTTGCATCTCCGCTGGATACCACCCTTGCGGAATTAATATACACTCCAGCCACATCCAATGCCGCTATTTCGTTACCCAAGGCGCAGTGGAAATCAAAGACACGAAACCTTTTGCCAGACGACAAGCATTTCAATTCGCGGCAGCTCCTTCGATTGTTCATCAAACCCAAGGCACGAATGGGCTCGCGAAGACTCGGCTTTGGCGGCCAACGAAGACTTGCGAAACAAGAGGATTTACCTGAAGGTGAGGTGGACGAGGCATTTTGGGCACGGAAAGAGAATGCCGTACACCAAGGATCCGCAGACGACGAAGGACCGCAGGGCGACTACGACGCAAACTTCTTCCAAGATGACGGTCTCGGATTCCCAGATGGCCCACCAGACGACGACGAAGAATTTGCAGATGCCAGAGAAGCTTTCTCTCCGGGAGCAGAAGGTGATGGTGAGGCTGGAAGCCAAGGCATTGCAGCGGCTTTGGCAGAGGGAAGTCAAGAAGGAGCATTCGGAACGCAACTTGTGACACAAACTCGAAGATTACGGCCGGAGTACGTGCAGTATGCCAGGGTAGCGAAGAAGGTCGACGTGAGAAGACTGAAAGAGGAGATGTGGCGAGGGATCGGATTCGAAGATGTAAGTCGTGCCGCTCTTCTCAGATTTCTCTTAATACTAATGTTCGTATAGCCTTTCGATAATCAAGCACCTTCCCCCTCAGAACCCCCAATAAAGAGCGAAGAGCCGCCATTGAAATTTACCGCCATCATGAATAACCTACAACAGGTCTATCCCAAACAAGCCATGGCCGACATCTCAACGTCTTACTGTTTTATATGCCTCCTTCATCTTGCGAACGAAAAGGGTCTGACGCTTGGGAACGAGCCAGGCTTGGAGGAGTTGAGCATACAGAAAGACTTCACGGCTGAAATCACGGAAGGTGCATCATGATAATATGCTTCCATGGTCAATTGACAAAGGCGTTTCGGGCACTTGAAGCTTGCTGTACATATACTGATGCCCCTTTATGGAATCGTTTGATTCAGCGGCGTGATATATTTTGTAAATAAACGAAGGTCAAATTGATAGTATGGCTTCCTTCTTCTTTCTCACCTCAGCCCAGTGATAAGTGTAAGTTAGATTCGATTTTTGCCCAGTAGACGTTCCTTGGACCTTTTCTTCTATAGAATATAGAGCGCCAAGCATCTCCGGTTCTGCGTCAGACCTGCCAGTAACAAGGAATTCTCTTAACCTTTCCACCCGACACCATGGCCGCCACAGCTCCGACCCAGATTCCCCGTTTCTTGCTCCCACAGCTATCATGGCGGACCACATTACCCCGGTCTCGAAACATAGTATCGTCGGCACAGTGCCTTCGACAAGCCCCCGTGCCGACGCCCAAATTCCTCCACCGATCCATCACGTCCAGCGCACGAGCATGGCAACACCAAGGGCCAATAAGCTCGTCCCCAAGCTCTCGGTCGACGCCTTCAACAACGGAAACACCTTGCGTGCCCCGGCAAACGAGCAGAGCATTCTCAACAAGCCCCTCCCTCTACCGCGACCACCACTTCGACACCCTAAAATTCGTCCAACGCCTCCGCGCCGAAGGCTTCTCCAAGGAACAATCCAAAGCCATGATGCTCGTCCTCTCCGACGTAATCGAAGAATCGATCCAGAACCTAACCCGCACCATGGTCCTCCGCGAAGACGCCGACCGCTCCACCTACACGCAAAAAGTCGACTTTACGAAACTCCGTTCCGAGCTCCTCGCGCTGGACTCCAGCGATACTTCCATGACGCTTGCTTCGCATGAACGGTTGAGTAATGATTTGGCGAAGCTGAATTCGAGGCTGAGGGATGAGGTCAATAGAGCGCAGGCGAGTGTGAGATTGGATTTGAATTTGGAGAAGGGAAGGATTAGGGAGGAGGCTAAGGGGCAGGAGTTGAAGATTAAGGAGACGGAGACAAGGATTGAGCAGGAGGTGGCGGGGTTGAGGGAGAGGGTTGAGGGGGTGAAGTTTAGTACGCTGCAGTGGTTGATGTGAGTGCCAATCCCCCAACTATCTCGTATAAGAAGGGTGAGCAGGAGAACGTGGGCTAACAGGTCATTCAGGGGTGTTTGCACAGGTACAGCGGCTTTGATACTGGGTGCTTGGCGCTTGTTGATGTGATTGCTATGGAGTACTTGTACGATGATACCTCTTTGCTTTTGCTTGTACTCCGCCCCAACAGGCTCGAATGGAGATGTCGTTAAAAACCACAAAACATCGAATCAACTCATGGCTTTGTCATACTGCTTAGGGAATGCTTCTCTTATGTCAGAGAGCTTAAAAGGTAGAGATCTAACATCGAATCGCATCAGAGGCTGAGCTTGCACTGCGAATCTCATCTATTATTTGTTTCAGGCAGTCGAAAACTGGAAAGCTGAGGCGGAGAAAGAAGCCTGCGCTCGATGACACTTGAATACATTGCAGGATGTTTGCAGTCAGGCAAGCCTATGTTTATGATGCTTAGCTTCATTGATGCTAATCTAGTGCTGAGCCAAGTCTATGCTTTTGGTCTATAATTCATCATCTCGTCGTCAGCTCATAGCAAATGTCTACCCATCTTTCTGCAAATGCATCTCTTCATTATGGCGTTCAGATTCCGAACATCTGCTTCAATTCCCTCATCGTACCCTCCGGACTCTCAACACTGTGTCCCACTGTCCTACTGTCCTCATAGATCTCATAATCATTTCCACCTTTGTATGTCTTATCTCCAAAGAAATGTATAGTCGTGTAGTCAACCCCGCTGATCTCCTTCTCCGCTTTCAGGTGCTGCAGGCAGTAGGTCTTGTCCCAGCCGGTGGGGAAGACGTCAAAGGAGATTTGGCCGCCGATAGAGTATCTATCAAGCAAGCACAAGATTAGCTGTATTTGAGGCCAGGGGAGGAGTGTGAGCATACGTGAGGCCAAAGTCGGGAAATTTCTTTTTGAGAGCTGCGACGAACTTGGTGCGGATTCCGTGCTCCTTGTCATACTTCTCGTAGTCGTTGCGCTCTTGGAGGCTGGCATTGCGGCCGACTGGGGAGACGTTGATCATGCCATTTCTGAAAAATGGCAGCGTCAGCGCGAGTCCTCGTATCATAGAACAGTAGCTCTGCATATCATCCTTCCCCTCAAAGCCCTACTCCCAGCTCCTTGCGGCTTACAACATACCTGAATTCAACAAACGTCCCCGTCTTAACCGGACAATCGATATCCGCAATATACCTCAAACAAAAATTCACCAATTGCTTATACTTCTCCTGCCCCAACCAGCCAATGAAGCTCGTACTGGCCATCTGCTGTCCCAATCGATAAGCCGTCAGGCCATTTTCCGCAAAGCAGAAATCAAAGAGCCCAGTGACGGGCATGGAGGGCGTGCCGAGTTGTTCTTGCTGCTTGACGAGATCAGAGCCTCCAACGAAGCCGATGGCGCATTTGTGGCGGAGGGCGGAGAGGAGTTGGAGTATTTCAGGGGCAACAGACTAGACAAGCAATTAGGAGAAGTGCAACGAAAGTGGGAGGGTGGATCTCGTACACGGCGAGCAGGGGTCAGGGTGCCATCGACGTCGAAGAGGCAGATGGTACTCTTGACGGGGCGAGCTTCGAGAGGAGGGTAGACGCTGGCTGCTTCGGCGTGAGCCATGGTGGTGAATTTGAGGGTGTGTCTAGATTGTTTTATTGTCGAAATGGAGTTATTGGGGTGCAATTGGAAACTCGAATAGAAGCTGTTACCCCTATTCCAATAATGATAAAACGTTTTTCAATTTTTTTAGAATTTTGCGACACCCCACCAAATCCGAAATCCAAAAATCATAATTCGGACTACCACACCATAATCACCAGTCGTGAAGTTATAAAAATTTCAGAATCTATTATTAAAGTAGAGCTCTAATACAAACTCAGTTTTTAAAATATTAAAATCAGTAAATATTGAGATATCTAGGGTTATGGCTGATTTTCCGTTGATTTCGTACGAGGCCTTGGCGTAGGTCGGTAAAAAGAAGCTGGTTTTTACCGACCTACGCTAAGGCTTCGTACGAAATCAACGAAACCCCCTCTACTACTGTATATATGGATCTAAATTATTTAAGGATTTCATGGATAATAGAGCTATATCTTAATAATAATTCCTGAAGTTTTTATAACTTCACGACTGGTGGTTATGGTGTGGTAGTCTAGATTATGATTTTTGGATTTCGGATATGGTGGGGTGTCGCAAAATTCTAAAAAATTGAAAAACGTTTTATCATTATTGGAATAGGGGTAATAGAACGAAAGTCAATCGCGGAGAATATTAGCTCCATATCCTATTAAAGCGAAGTAAAAAGATGATCAAGCGTGCACCAGGTACATAAGATGAATTTCCAGAGCGGCAAAGCAGCTATCCTTAGAGTTTGATTAGAGACTTATGTCTATGTCGCTATGAAAAAGTAGAGTGTACATGTTGCCTGACAGCTTCGATGACCCGGCGTAGCCTTGTATAATTATCTAACTCCTGCTTCAAAGAGGCCGTATAACCCTGATCCGTCTACAAGTGGTATTGTCAAGGACTCCAGGAAATGCAACAACAATGTTGATCAACACAATTATGCTCCTACCGCCTCGATCTTCTTCCCCTTCACTGACTTCCATTCCATTCCCAAAGCTCCAATGATCGACAAACAGGCCATAGCTAAAGAGACGTAAAAGGCTTGGTCTAGGGCATCATTGTAGGCAAACAAGACCGCATCATAGTTGCCCTCACCGACCGAGGTTCGCAGGCTTGTTGCTCCTATTGAAAGCACGATCTTCGGATCAAGCGAAGGCACCCCAGATGCGAGGTTCGTGAGAAGGCGGTTAGTGAAAATGTTCTGGGCCACAGAGATGAACAATGCGCCCCCGAGAGTCAAGCAGAAATTTGTAATAGCAGTCGCCGTTGGAACGTCGTCAAGAGAGCACACAGTCTGCGCAGCGATGAGCGGCTGTTGCATGCCGAATCCGACTCCAAAACCATACAGAGCTTGATAGCCAATCCACATGGCATGGCCTGTGCCCACTTTCCAGGTAGATAATAAACCTGCTCCGATCGCCATCAGGACGGATGAGAGGATCATGAATGGCGTGTAGTAGCCGAGTAGAGTGATTATGATACCAGAAGCGATGGACGTAATGACCAGGCCCAAGATCATGGGTAAATTCCTGATACCGGATTCGACTGCGGATGTTCCCTTGATGGCCTGGAACCAGATCGGTATGTAGTATATAAAGACAAAAAAGGACCCGCCCAAGCAGAGGATGAAGAAACACCCGAACGCTACGCTTCTTTTCTTGAGGATCCTGGGTGGCACGGTAGCGGAATCTCCTTTCCATAATTGGACGGCGACAAAACCAATGCCAAGCAATGCGAAGACAACGAAGAGAGCGATTATTCTGCCGTTGCTCCACGGGTATTTTGAGCCGCCCCACTGTAAGGCGAGGAGAAGGCAGATGATGCAGGGAATGAAAACTGAAGTTCCAATAGGATCGAATTGTTTGGCACGAGCCATGAAGCCGATGGAATTTTCGTTCTTGCGGGGAGGAGATGTGAAGAACAAGGCAATACCGAGGATTGTGACAGCACCGATGGGCAAATTGATGTAGAAACACCAGCGCCACGAAACCTTGTCAGTGAAGGCACCACCCATGAGAGGTCCCGCAACGGATGCGAGCCCGTACATTCCACCAATAATCCCAGTGTAGATAGGTCTCTTGTGGAGAGGTACAGCGTATGCGATGATGACGAGGGCGCCGGAGAATATGCCGGCAGAGCCTATGCCAGCGATGGCGCGACCGATAATGAGAGCAACGGATGTAGGGGCAGCGCCGCAAACAACACTACCAACTTCAAAGATGAAGATAGCCGTCAGATATACGTATTTGATGCTGAAGAAGGTGTAGAGTTTGCCGAAGAAAAGTTGGAAAGCGCAGGTTGTAAGAAGATAAGCTTCGCCAAAGGTAAGCATAATTGTGCTGATAATGGGGCGTGGTAATTACCTGATCCATACCACCCAACGTCGTTTAGTGCTTTGAAGTGATCTGTGATCTTGGGGATAGCGGTTGCAATGATAGTATTGTCCTAGTATGGTATCAGAAGCCTGCGAAGGTCAAACAAATCTCACAGAAGACCTACCAAAGCCATCAAAAAGACCGAGAGACATAACGAGGCTATGATTATACCCAATTTTGCCCCAGTGGGATACTCTGGCTCATCTGATAGCTTGTCCACAGCTTTTGCTTCTTCTAGAGGGGTTGTCTCTATAGTCTTCTTCTCTCCTGCACCTTCAACCGGCATGTCGTTTGTAGGCGAAGGGTGAGATACTGGTGTCGCTTTTTCCAACTCCTTTTCAATCTGGGAGGAGGATGTATTCTGACTTGATGGAATGGCTGCAGGTGCCGTCGTAGTTTCTGTCATGTTGGCGGTCGACTCGGGCTTTGAGCGTGAGAAGGTAGGGAACTTCATGGTAGATAAGGAAAGGAAGAATGGAAGAATGTCAAGGTCTGGGGGTTTTGCGTTTGACAGCACTGATGCTTTGTCAATCGTGACAGAGGTGGATTGCTGAAGGAGAAGGACCGTTGGGGCAAGCGGCTGATATATGACCAGCACAATAAGACTTCAAAGCATCATTAAGGAACTCGGTGCTTAACAACCCTCCGTGTCAAGGCCGCTAATATACTTTAGGATTACTTAAGCTTACATTAGCGTACGGAATCAGAATCTCCCGCTCCTTCCGGATCTTCATATCTGAAGCCGAGCAGGCACCAGCATCGCTTTCTCAGCATCTTACTCGCTAAATGTCTGATTGACCCACAGCTAGGCTTGGTATCGGAATAATTTCGGTGGCAGTCTTTGGACGCCAATGTAGTCAATTTGAGCGCAAAAGGCCTCGTCTTGGGCAGCAAATTTTACATCCAAGCTCATTCCAGAGTTATCGATTAGCTAAATAGAACCATCTCATCTTGAGCGCAAAGAGATGATCTCTCTGCTCCTCTGCATTGGTCTAGTGCAGTCCTCGCAAGTGCGACTCTTGATGACAACTAAGCTGGAAGCGGGCTCCGTAACCATGTTGAGACCTGCAAACGTACCTTACTCGTTAGATAGGCGAGTCAACAAAGGCGCACACACGCTGGCCACTCGATTGCTTTTTAAACCTCGGACAATGCCAAAAGACACTGTCCGAGGGGTTCCTTGTTCTGCTGAGGTAGGTATAGAATACGGATACGAGAGACTAGGCTTGAACATTGATCAATGCCTAAAGTTTACAGCTTCTACGGATTCTCTCTAGCTAAAATGGAGTTGGTAATGGACGTCCACGCTTGTTTCCACGAGCGAGTCTGTATTAAACAACTCTAGTCTCCTCAATGTTACTCACTATCTACCACCAAATAGTCAAGAGGAAACCAATTTCACTTCTACATAGACAAAAACCGGGCATTTGCCGCTCGAACCACCCTGTTATTGACACGGATCTGACAATCCTTGTGTCTGGAATAAGACAATTCGAGGTTGCCGATCCATTTCATCATTCCTCCAGAATCAACGTGCCATTTGCTCGGGCTATCTTGATAAAGGTAGCGATTTCGCGTCTCCTAAGCCTGACCTGAAGTCTTGCTTGCTCAGGTTGCCTTCAAAATGGAGAACATCTGATGATTTAGATATCAAAAGCGCGTTCGTTCTGCTTCATTCGCAATCCATTGATCTGGGATTCTTGGAGGAGGAACCTAAAACGAACCCTAGTTTCCCTAGTTTGGGTCATTCAAATCGGCATCAATTGCTTTCGCATAGTTCTTGAGTCTCGGAAAAAACATCTGCTATCTGAATGTCTGTGTGTTATTGATCTTGCTGCTCGCTGATTGTCACCTCGTATGGTTGGCAGACCAATGCCACTGGCTGCTTACCGTTTGAAAGGCTCGAGTCCAAACAATTTGGCACAACGTGTAAAAGCAACGGCACTATGCCCTCTCAGTTCACTATTTACTTGGCCGTGGCGCCTCGCTGCATCATCTAACCCGCTCGATATTTCCACCATTTTGAGCTTCGTTCTGGGTACTAAACCCCAATATCGGAGAAAATTAAATCTAGTATTGATTGATCTGGAAATTTCGTATGGTTGTTACCTTTACTGCTAGTATATACACTCTCTCAAAAAAATTGAAAATCTATATCGCTGCTTCTAGAATTATTGATTTGACCTGTCTACACAAATCTGTGACTAAATCTCCCATCTCAGAGCGATTACTCCCTAGTGATGAATCTAAACGTTCTACTCTTACTCTCATTACGGAAAATTTCGACTCTTAACCTTGGTAATTATCCAGCAGTCGCTATATTGAAAGCATGTGAATAGGCTCTTGATCTTTAAAAAGATTCTTCACCAGGTCCAAGAAAGCGCAAAGAAGGAGAGGACATGTAAAACAATACATTTGTTCTTTTAAAATTCTGGTGATGCAACAGTCTTCCTCCTCAAGCCTTCTACTTTCTTTCCATAACCACAAATAACATACCTACGTTAGCCCCACAAACCGTCCATCAACAGCAGGATGACTTCGCTGAATCTGAAGGACCGGAAAGGAATCCTCGATCTCCCACCAGAAGTACGCCTGGTTATCTATGGCAACCTTCTAGCCTCAGGCGACCGTTCCATCTTCAGTATCTCTACGCTCGCCCGCAACGAGGGGCTACCAACCACATTCTATGTGCACACGGGATACCAGAACTCCAATTTCAAGGCCCCACAATACTCCAGCGCCACCGATCTCGTCCAAAACCTGAGGATAATGATTGACATGCGTGGAGTCTATGGAAGCAGACATTGGCCTTGTAAATGTGGGTTGATAGGGTACTTCGGAGGGTCAAAGATCACGCGCGAGTCGTGCGAGATCATCCTTGACACTATTTTGAGTTTCTGCTCTCAGGAGAAGCCTTCGCATGACCTAGTCTTCCAAGCTCTGGGTACACTCACTGGCTTTAAAAACCTTGAAAGTGAAGATGGTCAACTACCAATATCGGGCGGAGGAGATTTGCCATCCTAAGTTGGGCTATGGGAAGGTAAGACCTTGCTTGGAAAGAGCACTCGGGCCTGCGATATTCAACGACGATGATGTGAACCGTCATCTGAAATTTCATCCTTATGGTTTTGTGCATCGGACGTAGACTTGTTGAAGGCTAGAAAGAGAGCCAGTAGGTGCAGACCTAATTGCAGAAGAAATTTAAATGCGAAGTACTACATCGCGCCTTTTTCTTTTTGTTTTGTTTGTTTGCTAAAGCGATAATCAATCATTTCAATATTGCTGGATCCCCAACCTACGCCCAGTAATTACAGAACATACTGATACTATGAAGCGTTATTGAGTGCACTACTCCGCGCGATCATCTCCCCATTCTTATTGTAGTCAAGGTACTAGCTCGCCGACTTGCGGTCTTCTGGACTCATGACGGAAACTGAATAGTCTGGCAACACGTGATGAGATCAATGGTTGACGTAAGCTAGCATGGAAATGCATTGTCATAAATTGTGAACGCGTCTATGGACAGAAATGAAATGTCTTCCCAGGAGCTGATCAATGAAATTAATAGCACACAGTATGCTGAAGACGACCTCTCAGATCAAATGCTGGACACCACTGGATACAACGATGGAATAGTGGCCGCCAACGCACCAAAGGCAGTCCAATTCATCACCTACAAGGCAATTTTCAAAATCATGCATGGATGGTCGAAGCCCCCAGAGCCTACGCAAAAGACGTCCAAAAGATCGAGGAAAGTGGTAAAATCGACCCATTCACGTTGGCTGCCCGTTACTGCTGAATACTTCGCCGGCAGATTGTCAAAGCAAGTGGCAGATTTGAGAGAGGTGTAAAGCACGAAAATTACAGCACATATCTGCGGAGGAGCGCAGAATTTGGTCCATCAACGCTCAAGATGAGGTGCAATTGGTAGAGTAATTACTGCAGGACGAGTTCGAATAGCCAATATATTATCCAGGTCGAGGCTCGAGGGTGGTTTGTGTGGACGTCCGTGACATTGGTGTCTGAGACTGCCATTTCATTCTGACACAAAACCTCTTCGTCAATGTACTTGGCGAGCGCCCTTGGAGTAATCGCAAGATAGACAATCCCTATGACCCTAAGGATTGCCACGAACGGCAATATTGACTCTGGCATCTGGCACGTGTCATGGAAATGCGTTACAGCAGAATTCAACAGCGACAGCGAGGTGAGTTCCTGCTCTCAAGTTCTATTTTTTGTGTGCGAAGTGGTTGGTCGAACTGGAAAGTTAGCGCAAGAGTAGCAGGCCAATCAGCCACTGCTTTTTAAAGTACTTCACCTGCATGAAGCCGATCTTCAAAACTCACACCAATTACAAGCTGCATACTGCTCTTGCCGCTGCATTCTGAAAACGGCTTTTAGGCTTCTCCCTCCTCATTGGAAGTGCTGACTGTACCTGGCGTGACTCGACTCATGAGTGCTGCCGAGTCATGACTGCTCTCACACAAGATCTTGCTCGCTGTCAGGACTTTCCTCTCTGCGAAAGCGACCGAATTATTGCTGCTTGAAGTCTTGTTGAAGTAATTATCATACTGCGTACATTGGCATCTGACTCCAGCGACATCGAGTGTGCTGACACTTTGCTAGAGAAATACCTGCCGAGGGTGCATCACACTATTCGGTAGTGGCCTTTTGGGCGTCTATTCTTGGCCTGATCTAGACCTACCCTACCTATCGAATTAGAGGAGCCCCTCCATGTCACCAACAAGTCTTCGCGCCGTGCCATTGGTATTGCATTGCTTCTACTTTATATCTTCTTCTTCTGTTCGGTATGCCACTAGAATGCGACACCTTTTATGTCTAAATTTGTCTCTGTCCAGGCCCGGCGCTTGAACAAAAGCTACTGTAACCGCCCTTACGATCAGGATCAGTTTTGTCCCTAGCAGTCTCTCATTCTCTTACATTTTCTTTCTCTCCTCACCTGTGAATATACTCGAGCTTCACTTTTGCACCGTCGACTGTCTGGCTTCAAATCTGGTTGTGCTATCGCGATAGCTCTCCTAGTCAAGCCTTGGCCGTCTCACGTCAGCCGTAGCGTTGCTTAGCATGTCGAATCGAACCTACGATCCCGACGAGAAGATCAAAAACACACCGGTGCTGGTGAGGCAGAGGACCGATTCAAGTTCGTCTGGCCTCTCTATCAAGACACCAAGGACACCGCGCTTTGCGGAAGCAACATCAGTCAACTCGCCCATCGGCCCAAACACCACGGCTAGCCGCAACCCATTCGCTGATCCTCCGAGAACTCAACACCTCATGCCTCAAGCACAACCCTCCGACGTGGGCTTCGGCTACATGTCGGACAACAACGCCTCTAAGCACAACTCGTACGCGGGAGTGGAAGTTCCACTGACCCCAAACTCGCCTTTGAAGAGTGCACTGAAGCCGCCTGGAACACCTGGACGACTTGCGAACCCTCTCAGCCCAACATTTAGAGAGGAGCAGATCTTGGAGAAGCATGAAGATCACACAGAGAAAGCAAACGCAAAGGATGTGGTAAGGATGCACCCGGCCCTACGATTCGGACGACAGCTAATCGCGCTTTCAGAAAACCAAAACCCGTGTTCGAATGGCCAAGATGTGCCTGCGAGGAACCAACTTCGGCTGCAGCCTTATTGTATTAGCTTTGTTGTCGACGACTTTCTCGATTTTTAACGCCAGCAAATCGATACCCCCACGAAGCAATCTTCCACCCTGGGCACCAGGGCAGAAAACTTGGCCTCAAATCACACTTCTTAGCATTGCTTGTGTCTCGCTGGCGTTTTGTCTTGCAGTCTTCTACGGTTACTGGCGAGGCGGTCACAAGCGCGCGGAAAAAGCTGCTATCTACTACACATTCTTCTCCATCGCTTTCTTCATGTTCAGCATCATTATGTGGGCTATCGGCGCCGCAGTATTGAATTCAAGCAAACAGAATGGTGGGGGCAAGGACATGTGGGGATGGTCTTGCAAGGATGGAAAACGAAAGAATCTGTTCCAACAAGACGTCGACTACGCTTTGATCTGCCGGCTCCAGGTTCGTGATTCGTATCTTAAATTGGCAATACTTTAAGCTAACATCATCTCAGAGCTGGTCACTCATCTGTGCTTTCATTGAGATCGTTGTCGAAGTCATCACTATTTCCATCTACGCAATTGTCTTCTACCGCTTTTACTCCAAACGAAGGCTCGCCAAGTCTATGGATCTGCGGGACAGAGCTCGCACGGATCTCTACCTTGCTCAGCTCAGGAGTCAATCTGCTCCAAACACTCCCGGCTTCCAGAAGACGCCCATGACCTCGACCTTCCCAGCACACCTTCACGACGACCCTATCGACGCCGCTGAGAATGGGGAGTACAACCACGAAGGTACACAGTTCGCTTCGAAACACCAATCTTTCTCCCAACCGAAACCATTCACTCTACAACCACCTCCCATCAAGATCCACGCCGCCTCCCCTAACCTCTCGCAAGACGGATTTGAGCCAGCGCCACAAGTGCAGGAGCATGTCCCGGCTGCGCCGGGCGAGCAAACATACGACGCTGTGCCTATCCCAGGAGCATACTCAAGTCCCCTTGGCAGCCCAGGGTTCCAGCCTCAGAGCATGAACTTTGGGACCCAGCTTGGGCAAGCATACACAACTGAAGGCGGGGTGGAGAGCCCGCCCTCGAGCCCTAGACTTCAGCATGCCAACCTACGATAGAGTTGCGAAAGTGAGGGAAGACGACTAATGGGGGATCTGTTGTACATTCATTCTTATGCCACTTTCTTTCATATATCCTGGGGCGGTGTTAAGGTCAATGGTCTGGGGAATGTGAAAGCTTTGGCATTTGGACGTGTAATTCGTCAAATTAAGAACCATCACATCAACCAAAATCCCGCATCATCTCCAAGTGAACATGATAGATATGAGCACGCAGAGGACATTGCCCCGTGAATGTTTACAGATAAGGTAGCGTGCTCAAAATCAACAAAGTAAATCCGCTCTGCATGAAGTCATTCTCGTGATCTGCAATCTACAAACCACAAGCCAAGCGCTCGTACTCTCAACACCAAACACCAAATTCTACTCTCGCATATGTCATCTCGAGTCTTCTTCTCCGAACCCAGAGCCTCAATCCCATTCAGGCCTTCAACTGCTCCCCACCCCGCCTCGTCCCCTCTCCTCTCTAGAGCCCTCGCATCTCGCCCCAATCGATCCCCTAACCCGCCCCTCAAATTCTGGCCCTTCGTCTTCATCTTCTGCGCCGGCACAGGGACGTACATGTGGATGGTCAAGACCCGCGCCAATCAGCCCCAGAAGCCCCGTGGTCCATCAATCACGCCCCAGTAAACGCACCCCGCACAACCACACCGCAGCAATAATGGCACCAACCACCCCCCGCCTCTCCGCCCCAGAAAAAGATACGCCAGCATTCTCGCCAGAGCACACTTCAGTGATCTTCGTGCTCGGTGGGCCCGGTGCGGGGAAGGGAACGCAATGCGCAAAATTGGTAGAGGATTACGGGTTTACGCATTTGAGTGCTGGGGATTTGTTGAGGGCGGAGCAGGACAGGGAGGGGAGCGAGTTTGGGGATATGATCAAGGAGCATATTAAGGATGGGATCATTGTGCCGATGGAGGTTACGGTGCAGTTGCTCGAGAATGCTATTATGGATGTGGATAAGGGGAGGGGACGGTTTTTGATTGATGGTAACTGATTCGCTACGGACTGGCAGATGATGCAGTGGGGATGGTATAGCTAATGGGTTGGTAGGCTTTCCGAGGAAGATGGACCAGGCTGTCAAGTTTGAGGAGGAGGTTTGTCCGTCGAGATTTACGCTCTTCTTTGACTGTCCGGAGGATGTTATGACTGAGCGTCTTATCAATCGAGGGAAGACGAGTGGGAGGGCTGACGATAATGCGGAGAGTATCAAGAAGCGGTTTAAGACGTTTGTGGAGACTAGTATGCCAGTGGTAGAGTACTTTGAGAAGGAGAATAAGGTCGTTAAGATCAAGGCTGTAAAGAAGCCCGATGAGATTTACGAGGAGGTGAAGAAACGCATGAGGGAGAGAGGGTTCGAGATGGCGAAGAAATGAAGTGGGCTGTCGCTATGGCAAGGCATGTAGGCATAGGGTGGCAGGGCTTGGACACATGCAAGGGCACAGGCTGAAGGCGCATGTGCATCTTTCGTCTTCGATGGGAAGAATGGCTATAATTCCATGTTGATCGAACGCCGCACTTATGAATTATAGACGGGCTGTCTATTTGCTGATCATTGCTCGACTATACCTCCCAGCTTCCTGCATTTGCTGTCGCCTCGCATAAGACCCGAAGCTCCTCATGCTAGACCAACGATCAAGACATCAATTACCGGCTGCTCCACTCAAAAATTTGCGAAGTTGATTCCTTCGACCTCTCCACGGCTGTAGGATCAAGGGCTTGGGTAATGGCATGCAGGTAGGTTCATGGTGACAGAGATTGAGATGTGGATTTTTGCAATGGCATAGGTCGAAGGAGCGTCTTCGCGTTCGAGGCGAGAAATGGCAATCCTAAAGACTGTCGCGATCATGAGTGAAGCAGGCCCGCCTTTCTGCTGATTGGTTCGTAACCTTGCCTGCCAGCTTCTTTCCCCTGCTCCTGTCGCACAGAGATCCGGAGTTCTTTCCCGCGCCAGTTCAACGACCAAGACACAGGTTGCGAGCTACTTCACTCGTATCCTTACTTATCGAGTTCTTTCAATCCCTTCCGAGCTGTAGATCAAGAGCTCCAAGTCACTTTCTGCTTCGGAAATGAGGCCAGCCGCCGCTGATTTTGTGCTCACAACACATGGTAGGGGCGTTCGAGCATGTTGAACGGCGATGATCTGCCTGCTTGCCCTTGTTCCTCATTCCCTTGTCAGACCTATTTTCAAGACGTTGGTTGCCAGCTGCTTCAAAGCCGCTGGTCAAGGTCTCACACTTTCCGCTTGGGTCATGAACCAAAGGCTTCGTGACAAAAGATAAGTTGTCGACGAACGGACGATGGCAAATCTGAAACCTGCGGACCAAGCCCTCACCTGTTCGTCCCGGACGGTGAATCAAAGGCTTCCTTTCCATGTTTGCTACTTTGCTACGGGAGCTAGGCAAACAGCCGCTAAGAGCTTGTGATGGTTTGGCATGGGATGGCAGTGGCGAGGGAGCTGTACTCCACTTCGAGATTCCGCGCCACCTACCTAGTACTCACGCCAGACGACAGTGACAAGCATTCTCCAAGATTTGATACAAAGATTGCTGGATAGCAAGAGCAACAGATGCTGCCTGGTTAATGTTACTACGAACAATAGCTTTGCCATCAAGAACAATAGTAAGCGAGGCTAAAATCTACTCTCACTTTCAAAATTCTCAAATTGAGTCATTCACTACCTGAAGACTTGGCTAATACGGAGTTCCTATCTTCAGGTGCTGCTTTTGGATAGCATCAGGTGCTGCCTAAAAGCGGCTACTTCGAACAATAGCTCTGCCAGGACCGACAATAGTAAGCGAGCCAAGGATCCACTCTCACTTCCGAATCTCTCAGATGAATTCACTCACGACAATAAGAATTGGCTAATCCAAAATGGCTATTGTCAGGTCCCATTGTCATTGGCACTCGCACGGAGACGCGTTTCAAGAAGGTTTCAATTCCTCTTCCTTGCTCGAGTATCTCTCACATGCGTCAATCTTTGACCTTCCTCCATGCACGACTTTCGAATACATATACCGAGAGCACTGCAAAAATCCTCTTACAGACAGTTCTACACTCCTGCTATCAGCAAACCGTTGACTCAAGTGAAGCTGCCGCCCACTTCTTGGTCGGTCTTCAACCTCGTCTCCAGATTCCAAATCCTGCACCATACGTTTGTCATTCTCTGTACCAAAGCCACCAGTCTTGCACACCTCCCGCACCCGAAGCAGCTTGCAACCGACCCGGTCAATTGCTGCTCTCCACGCTACAATGGCGAACAAGAAGAATAGAACCAAGCGTCAAGCCTCATATCAAGCCACCATACCGAATCCCAAGAGCAAGACCAAGCCCCCGAGCCAGACCATTAAGAAGGGCCTCAGCAGCAAGAAAGCAGAGATAGACAAGCTCATTGTGCAGAGCAAGCGTGAACTACTAGGAGGTACATCGCAACCACCAGCCAAATTCCACATCCGTCTGCCACCAGCACGCCCAAGCTCTTCAGTAGGCACACCTTTAAAAAACTCAACCACAAAAATCCCCCACCATTTGTCTCACCAAGTCTCTCCAAAGAAGGTTCAGCCAGGTTTACCTCAGGAACGTATGTACAAGATCTTAGACTTGCGGCACTACTCTCCAGACTTACCACTGATTCGACTTCCTTGCGAGCCTGACGTCCCTCGTGCTCTGCGGGGTTTCCAGCCAAGAGGCACGTTCCCGTTTCTGGATCTGCCAGGTGAACTGCGGAATAAGATCTACGACTATGCCATCGCCACTAATCACTACGCCATGGAGTGGGTATGCGACAACAAGAAGAGCAAGAGCTTGACCTATCGGCTGCCCAAGATATCCTCAACATCGGGGCCCTGGCTTAAGCTCACAGCTGATGCGGCACTAAGACGTCGTGCATTACACCCTATTGGCGATAGAGTGCGACAACGCCTACCTGACGATTATTTCAGGACAACACCTGTTGCCCTCCTGCTAGTCTGCAAGCAGATGCATGAGGAGGCATCTTCTGTGTTCTACTCAAAGAATACCTTCGACTTCCACGGCATCGGCGCTCTCAACCACTTTCTCAACTATCTCCAGCCCACGGCTAAGATGTCCATTACTAAACTGATCATTAGGTATCGGGCCTATGGTTATCCAGAGTATATCCCGAACCAGTACTGCAAGGATATGCATGATCGCAGCTGGGAAAAGTTGTGCTGGCGAGTGGCCGACGAGTGTACTTCCTTGAATAAAATTAGACTTGACCTTACGCTCAACAAGAGCCCGGTCTCGTTCTGTGCGTTTGATGATGTCGAGGACTCTGGCCTTGGAGCCCAATGGATACGGCCCCTCCGCGCCTTCCAGTACATAGGCATTGAACGGTGCTGGGCGCGCGTTCACTGCTCAGTCAAAGATCGGTCAGTGCTTGAATGGGCCAGCTGGAACATCAGGAAGGAGATCATTGGCGATTTATGGGATCAGGAGGCAGAGAACGAGAGAGATCCTTTCGGCCGGGAGAAGCTGAATAAGGAACCGAGAGAGGTCAGGAAGGGAAGGGTCCTCAGAATCACTGCAGACGGAGGTGTCGAGGAGGATTGATGGTGTGTCGACGGCGGCTAGAAGCTGCGATGGTGCGCGCATGGACGGTGACATGATGGTTGATTCTCCACTCTTTTCCTTTTCTTGAAATCATTGACGGCACGACTTTACGACTTTACTCTTCTCTTACATTATCAGCTCCCTACATTATCCGAAGCATTGGCTGTCGGCTTGGTGTGTCGGAGCGCTCGATTCTCTCCGAATCATGGACTATGGGATCAGTATTGTGCGGCACTGAAAGTTTCTTCTCCAATGGATAGGGAGAAATGAACTCAGAACGGTTGAACACTTGACAGATTTCTCTTGTCTTCTCCTCATTAACCAGAGATCGGCATGCACTATGATGTACATTAATCTGCACTAGCGTGCAACATAGATCTGCTTATGCGGCAGGAAGCTTAGAGATATTAAAACAGATACATATAAATAAATTCAAACAACAAGATAGTCACCACCTGCGCGCGGACGTAAATCACCTCTTAATGCAGTAAATATGGTGTATGCTATAAGGTTGATACATTGCCTGCCTGATGAACTGGATGCCTCTCTCAGGTAAGTACGACGCCTTGTGTTCAAGACAAAGCTCCCACAGCCTTCAGTGCTTCTCTCCCATTTTCTGACCTCATGCCGTAAGATCTTGGGATGTAGCCACATGGTCGATCTGTTCTACGACACATGCGCTCCTCTAGCTCCATGGACCAAGACCGAGCCAGGTAGAAAAGATCCATTTGCGCACGCAACAGGCTGTGATAGAACCACCAGACATACTCTAGGGACTCGTCCTGGTCAGCTGCAACGATCTCAACCAAGCAGCCGCATATTCTTTAACAGCCCCCTTAAAGCCCCCAACAATCTATTTTCTCGTCGTCTTCCTCTCCTCCAACAACCTCTTCCTCCGAACCTGCACCTTCCTCCTCTCCCCACCATCAACCTTTACCCCCCTCCTAACCTCCCACATACCCTCCTGCACCTTAATCGTAGCCACACTCCCACTCGTACCCTTCACCGCCTGCACATACGGTCCCACAATAGTTCGCGCACCCACAACTTTCATGCCCTCCACAGCCTTCAACCTTCCATGCGACTGCGATTTCTCAACGGCCTCGGCGGGCTCGTTGACAATCATCTTCTTCACCCTCGTCACCCCCATCGCCGTACTCGTACTCGACGCATTCAGGATCGCGGCTTTGGAAATAGGAATCTCGACCATTCGGAGTTCTGCAGTTCCATCTTTCACCTTCCGTAAATCCCCTCCTACGCCAAAAACGCCCTTTCTGAATCGATCTCTCCACCAGAGCAGATAGCGTCTCGTCCTCGCGGGCTCAACGCCTAGTTCTCGGAGCTGGTGTGATGTGAGGGAGAAGAGGGATTGCCAGGTTGGTATTTTCGCGGCGTGTTGAGAGAGGCCGCGGCCGATGAGGCTGAGGAAGGTGGGTGCGTCGGGGCAGAAGGGCGTGGGTTGGGGGATTAGTTGGGAGGTGGAGGTGCGGGCGTGGAGGTGGCGGAGGGATTGTCCTGGGAGGGAGGCTTTGAAGAGGGATTGGTGAAGAGAGGATGGGAGGGCGCGAGGCGAGGGGGTTCTGACGATCATGATGGTGGTGATGAGGGTTGTATGGGCTTGGAGAGCCAAGATATAGAATTGAAGATGCACTTTTTTGCTCTGTTTGGGGCTAGTGCGCAATATGATTGGTTCCAACTCTTGCTTAGTCAGCGCCGTTGATGTTTCCAAAAAGTCGAGGTGAGTAGAAAATGAGAAATTGAGAGTCGTAAACCTTAAGCAGCTCCATATTTCGCGAAGCGTATTGAAGATTCGAGTATCAATATTAGAGGTGTCGTCGCTCACCATCGTTCCTGGACGTTGAACGGGATTTTGCAGCTCATGCTAGAGATCTCAGAGCTATCTGTACGGTATCAGGCTGGGCAAGCTGGTAGCTGAACGATATGGCTCTCTCCCCCGTGGTCACCTACGACGCGGCGTCCAGTGCCAAGGTTACTGCCACTAAGGCCAAGTCTCTAGCCGTTCGTACAAACTTTGTGTCAAACAAAGATGAAGCCACCTTAGCCCCGAAAAAGGGCCAAGAGCTGGCAGAGGAGCTGAATGATGAAACGAAGCAGAAGTATGTCAAGAGCAAGAAGCTCGGCGAGGGAACCTATGCCATCGTTTACTTGGGACATCTTCAAGCCAATCCTTCGTCCCTCGTGGCTATCAAGAAAATCAAGGTCAACACCGAATACCGGGATGGCCTCTCTCTGGATGCAATTCGAGAAGTTAAGTATCTCCAAGAACTCTCACATCCAAACATAATCGCATTACACGCCGTGTTCTCATCTAAGAACCAGAACCTCAATTTAGTACTCGAGTATCTACCACTTGGGGACTTAGAGATGCTCATCAAAGACAGCGAGGGGATACGCTACGGAACCGCTGAAGTCAAAGCTTGGATGGGTATGCTCGGCCGCGGCGTATGGTTCTGCCATGAAAACTTCGTGTTACATCGAGACATCAAGCCTAACAACTTACTCATTGCTGCAGATGGGGAGGTCAAGCTTGCGGATTTCGGTCTGGCGAGATCGTTCGCAGATCCGTACCGGCCTATGACACATCAGGTTATTACACGATGGTATCGACCGCCAGAATTGTTGTATGGTGCCAAGTTCTACTCCGGAGCCGTTGACGTCTGGTCTATGGGGACGGTTTTCGCGGAACTCATTTTACGTGTTCCTTTCCTAGCAGGCAATACCGACTTGCATCAGCTCGAGCTGATATGCAGCACAATTGGCACTCCTACAGAACAGAATTGGCCGGGAGTGACCAAGCTGGACGGCTTCGTGAAGTTCGAACAATCCGCAACGGTACCCGTGCGTGGGAAGGACTTCTACTTGGCAAGATTTGGCACGGCAGGACCTGTGGGTGTCGATCTTTTAATGTCCATGCTCACCCTGGAACCCCGGAAACGATGCACGGCTCGCCAAGTGCTCGAGCACAAGTGGTGGACCAGTGAGCCTCGGCCAACGGCGAAGGGGGATCTGCCGAAGAAGGGTGGGGGACTCAAGAAGATGGGCGAAGATTTGAACAGGAGAGGAGGTGAGGTTGACGATGGTCGCGGCGATAAAGTCGCGAGGAAGCTCAACTTTGGTGCTGCGAGATGATCACCAACCCCACACCAACTTCTACAAGGTATCTACCGCTTCGACCTCTGGGGTACTACGGAGTTCGCCATAAAGCCACCCGAAACCAAGTGAGTGGAATCGGAGATTGCCCTTCTCCAATCCTGGTAGCTGACTGGGACGTCGAAATTTGAAAAAAAACACGCCCCTAGCATCCTCGGTCGTTTTTATCCTCGAGCGAAACAGGGGGGGCCTGTTAGGAAGCTACTGCATGCTTCCAGGCTAGGCATCTCCCGAAATTAGTACGTGTCGCCCATAGTAACAGCCGGAGATGCGTTGCTATAGAGCATGCGCGTCGCCATGGGGCAAAAGTTCAGTTGAAAGCTGAAAGTGAGGTGAAACAGGGCCTCTAAAATATTGTTTTCGCTATTATTTGTATGTAGCTGCCGCCTAATCCTAGGCCTAACGCCCTTACTGTTCACCTCACCGTCGGTTCACCCTCATTGTAGTCCCCGCTCTTCACCCTCCCACCAGGCTACGTCGTCGTCGCCCTCAGCATCCCGATACTTATCGCCGTCGGCATCCTCATACTGGGGTGGCCAGTCGGCGTAGCCCTTAGCTGGCGGAGGCCACACGTAGTCCTTACCCTCCGCCCACTCCCGTTTGACTAGGAGATCGTCATAGGTATCCTGCTCTTGTATGTAGTCCTCCTCTTTAACAGTTTCCGCTGAGGGCGGTGAGGGCAGTGAGGGCGGCGAGGGCGACAGCGACGTGGGCGACAGCGATATCATTAAGCTTGACAGAGGCTATGGCGACGGTGACGTAGGTAGCAGCGACGTTAGTAGGGAGGGAGGGAGCTGGCGGCAGTAAGGTGTGTTGAAGAAGCTAGGAACGCGCGGTCGCAATATTTAACTTCAGCTTTGTTTGTTTTCGTCTGAATTTGGCTAGATTATCTGCTCTCGGGTCTCTACTTATTACTACTACAGACGAGTACTAGTGGACGGAGATGAGCGGACGCTTGAACATAGTCTAAAATTTAGCTGCAAGACTTTCGCTCGAGGATAAAAGACACCGCATCCTCGATGATGGCATGAACATGCTTTGCTTCAGAGGCAGAGCACGGGGGAGCTATCATCTCAACTACAATTGAATTCCACCAACAAAACGTCTAATGCAACCCGACCGAGGCTGCGAAAGCTGGATTGGGTCAAGCCCAAGCACGGGAAGCTTCTCTCCTGCAGCCGGAGGCAGGAAAGGGAAGGATCTTCGGAAGCGTGAGAGCTGGTTGGCGATCTCTGCAGGCACGAGCTCTACCCGTTGGTACGTCTCCGGTACCGCTCCACGTAGCACAGAAAATCATTAAGCCTCAGGTCTAATATGGGAAGTCAGTGGGCGGTTTTAGGTGTGATGTTCTTGCAGATTACTTCGCTAATGCGACGTCTGTGAGGGAGGTGTGCTTTTCGCTGTGATTGCGCACAACTGTGATGGTGTGAATAAGTCACTGCAGATTACGATCTTTTTCACATTCCGCTGGTGTGATAGAAAAGCTATGCAGTGCCTTCAGCGAATGATGATGAACCTCCTTTCCTAGCGTAGTCCTGGCCGATCCAGTCACATCTGGGTCATAGATCCTAGTATCAATTCTATAAACCTAACAAGGATTTAAAGCTTTGGGTCCAAAGTACTGCCATTTTCGGGTGATTCTTTTTCGTGAGATCAATTCTGATGTGGGACTTCGTTGTGAATAACATGGAGGAATGTCCTCTGAGAGTGGGAAACGCGAAACGCGACTGCTCTGATGTCCCCAACGTGGCTCTGAAACCAACGCGGGGTACATAACTTCGAAATCCCCCTACCTGACTCAGTCTGTCACTCACAACGGTCGAAACCCCCCTCGTCCGCATGGTCAAAGAGGCCGCCCTCCTTCATTTTGGATCTCAGAGACAGCGGAGAAATCTGGACCAGAGCAAATGATATTTGCGGTGGTAAGTCAGGACATCACAGTTCAATTGGCAGCCGCAAACCACTCGAGGCGCCCCCTTTCCACATGAGGGCGGACACCACATCATTCGAGCTTCTTGAGAACAGGCGCTCTTTCCCTTACAGCTATCATTTCGCTTTCGTCCGAGAACTTTCAAATACGCATGCGACAATATGGCGGGCAATATGCAACAATCTGCTTTTCCTCCCCCAACCTCTGCCCTGCCTCAATTGCCTATATCAAAGATAGGCACACCCTCGACTCCATCAGAATCGTCTCGACTCCCATCAGCCTCTCCTATACTGTCGAAGCTAGCCCTCCGGACTCCCTCGAAAATCACCAAACCCCTCCCTATACCGAGTGCTAGTCATGCGGCATCTAGCCCAAGTATACCCACTTTACGCTCTGCTTCAACGACTTCGAGTCTGTTAAAAGGAGGAGATACGTCGCCAGAAAAAGAAGTCCGACGAGCCGTCAGCATCGTGAACTTTCCGCAGCCTCCTAAGGTCCGAAGAACGGGCATAGAGAGCAAATACTCGTCAGCAGCACCTTCACCAATTGAAGAGACTGCACCGCGGCGACACAGTGGGGAAGCACGGAAAAGTAGCCTGAGGACAAAAAAGCTCAAGCCAAGGTCTTCAGCAGACATGCTTGGTCAAATGTATAGCGGTGGCTCCACGCCTAGTCTGCTGAATGGGAGCGGAGATGGCAAAGTGGTATCTAGCGCAGGTGCAAGAGAGTCCCACGACCTTGCAGGCCAAAACTCACCACCTCATAGCCGGAGTTCTTCAGCCCAAGGATCAAATTCGACCTCAGCTACGACATTTGAGGATTCAGAAGAGAAGAGAGGCCGAGATGAAGGCGACAGCAGCATCGTCGATGGGAGTAAGGGAAGGGAATCGGGCAGGAAAGAGAAAGAAGGTAAAGGTAATGTTATTGTCAGTGTGCGTGTACGGCCTGATGCAGGTGGAGATAAATCCTCTGGCAAGGATTGGCTGGTGGATGGTAGACAATCCCTTATAGGCCACAGAGGGCGAGAAGGCGGGGATTACTTTTACGGTAAGCTATGTTTTCCATGCAACCATTTCCATGGGCTCCTTGCTCATTGAGTCTTCTTTGCTGCTTCCGTGCTTCAAGCCGCAGACCATCCTCCAAGCGCTCTCTATTACACTGGCAAGGAATCACGAGCTTGAAGACTATTCATTTCTAACATGTTTGGGAATATACTCATGCTTCGGTATAGATAATGTCTTCGCACCTTACGATCAGAATCACAAAATCTACGATGGGTCGGCGAAACGACTTGTACGTCGAGTAATGCAGGGTTACCACGGAACAGTGTTTGCCTATGGTATGACGGGTACTGGCAAGACTTTCTCGATGCAGGGAACCGCAACATCACCAGGTGTGATTCCACTCGCTATTACGGACATCTTCTCATTCATTCGCGAAACACCCCACCGGGAATTCTTGTTACGAGTCAGCTACCTAGAAATCTACAACGAGAAGATCCATGATCTCCTGAATCCTGCAATGGAAGCTGGAGTCGGCCCAGGAGCGCCTCAGCCAGAGGAGATCAAGCTCCGCGAGGATCCTAAGCGAGGAGTTTTTGCTAGCCCCTTGAAAGAGGAAATCGTGCAAAGTCCGACTCAATTACTTCGGGTCATTGCCAGAGGAGATCAATCTAGGCGGACTCGGAGTACCCAGTTCAATGCTCAGAGCTCTCGAAGCCACGCTGTAGTGCAGATCGTCGTCGAGAGTCGAGAACGACCATTTAAAGCAAAAGGACAAATTGAGAAACGAGCTCCTCTTGTGCCCGGAGGCGTTCGCGTATCGACATTGAGCATGATAGATCTGGCTGGATCAGAACGGGCAGCTGATGACAAGGAGAGGCGAACAGAGGGGGCCCACATCAACAAGAGTTTGCTTACTCTCGGCACTGTTATTGCGCGACTTTCTGGTGACAAGGATAGCGCCGGTAACCCAACCGACAAGGACGGAAAACATCTGCCATATCGAGACAGCAAGCTTACTCGACTGCTGCAACCAGCCTTATCGGGGGACTCGTTGGTCAGCATCCTCTGTACCATTCAGCTGGGTTCTCAAGGAAGCGTGCTAAACACAGCCAATGCCCACACTGGCGAGACACTGAATACCCTCAAATTTGCAGCTAGGGCGAAGAACAACATCGTGAGCCACGCAAAGAAAGCAGAGGAGGCACTTGGCAGCGGTACCGATGCCGGCAGTAGAGTGCTTCTCGAACGATATCGTATGGAAATACAAAGTTTGCGAAGTGAGCTCGAAAATCAGAAAAAGTCTCAAGATGAGAAACGACCTGAATCCAATGAAAAGCCTCTCGAGGAGGAGGAGAGGCAATTTGAGAAGGCAGCGGAGCAGCGCCGCGAGGAGCAGATGCTCGAAATGCAACTCGCCAGGACCGCACTGAATGATCGGATCGAGCATCTCAATCGCCTGATCTTATCTTCTAAGTCTTCCGGGGTGAACGCTAGCGGTAAAATGTCATCCTTGAGCATGCACCCGAGCTCACCGATGCATGGCAAGAGTGAAGGTTCCATCAGAACTTTGCAGTCCTTGCGCTCCTCAGCAAGCCATTCTACGCTTGGAGGACCTCGGCAATCGCTGGCGCGAACTGTGTCCGTAGGCTCTACAGTCACAGCCCCAGGCCAAGGCAATACCGAAAAGTCGCCAATTTCGTCTCTAGACGATGATGAAGACTCACGAGGCGAATTTGGGAACGGCACTGCAACATCCAGAGCCCAGATACAAGCGCTGCAAGCAGACCTAGCCGACAAGAACAGATACATATCGACGCTGGAACAGCGACTAATCCAAGCCCGACGATCGAGTCAATCGCGAATCTCTGTACTTGTTTCACCAACGTCACCGAATCGATTCAGCTCGTTGGAAGAACAGCCCTCGGAAGTGACACATCATACCGCAAATCTCCTGAAGGAAAAAGACACCGAGATCGCCGAGTTGCGTGCCCGACTCGACGACAAAGACCGCATGGTCGACGCATTACGAGCCGCAGCTCGCCACCGCGACGTAGCAGACCTAGCATCCGAGCCCACCTCCCCAAACATCCGCGGAGAAAGCTCCCGTCACCAAAGCAATGACAGCAAAGACAGTGCTGCTACCGGCAGTGGCAGCAATGGAGCGGCTGCACATACTTCGCCCGTCAGTCCAGTCCAACTCCTCTCCCCACAAAAAGGAGAGAAGGAAAAGGAATTGAAGCGGAAGAGTATAGATGCGATGACTAGAATCCTAGATGGCATGATCGAAGAGCGCGTTCAGACTGGTGGGCTCGTTATCGGGTCTAATGGGATTGTGAGAGCGGTGCATGAGAGGCGGAAGGAGAGTATGGGTGCGGTACCGAATGTCGGTGCGCTGGCGGCGCAGTTGAGACCGCAGTCGACGGTTTCCGAGGGTGGTGTCTGACTGGTGTGTTTTTTGGTCAAATGGGGTTTTTGGTGTTCGATTACTTGTTCCAAAAAGTTGCATGGTGTGCGCTTCTAGATGATACCTCTTTTGCATTTTGGTGCGGTGCTGCGATTGAGCGTTGGTCTGGGTGACTGTTAAGGTATGGTGGGAATGTGGAAGAGATTTGTGAAATGTATGATAGGGACTGTATTTGTAATTCGATCGGCATCTCACCAGGCTTTCATTCGAGCCTCACCATGATTTTCCCCACTGATTAATCGAGAGACTCGTACCAAGGATGTGAATGGTAGGTATAAGAACGTCTACCTTGCTTTGAGAGAACGGACATCTTGCCGGAGAAGGTGATCACTTTCAAGGCTATCTACTCTCCGTCCATCAACACGCACGCAATGCTATATCCAAACCGACATCGCCCCTTCCAAATTCCCTAAAGCGCATAATGTGATACCCAATTCCTCGTACTCATCGCCCATACTCCAAACTCGGCACAATAACAGGTCCATACTTCGTCACCCCTGCCGCCCCCATCCCACTCGCATCCGTCTGCACCATAAAATCCACCGCCAAACTCAACTTCCCACCGCCAACCCCATGCATACTCGTATTCCCAAAATTCCCCGTCACAACCTCCGGATCATAGGCAACAATAGCGACATAATTCCGCCTCCCCATCAGCTTCTTCATCTCCCTCTGCCGCCCATCCGGCTCCACAGGGAAGATCTCCATCATGTCCTCTTTCGTATCGGACTGGGCGTGATTCGAGCGGTGCCCGTTCTGCGGGATGTAGAGGGGTTTTTGGGAGGAGTGCAGCATTTTGAGGACGTAGGAGGGGGGCGGGGTGTTGACGACTGAGGCGGAGATGAGTTGGTACATTGTTTTGTGGTCGGAGGGTTTGGCGGGGTCGTGGACGATGCCGGCGCCGCAGCAGTCGACGGCGCCGCTGAGGAAGGTCATGCGGATGGATTTTTGATGGGATATGCCTTGGAGGGTGCGGATTAAATAGGTACGTTCGAGGTCCTAGGGAGTGCTTAGCTCAATGGTGAATGAGAGGGAGGTGGGGGGAGGTGAGTGTACCTTTGACTCGTGAGTCCATTGATCGCGAAGCTCGTCGAGCATGTCGATGTCGCCGAATGGACTTAAAATCCCGCCCATGAGACCAGACTTCCCGACTGCTTTCTTGACAGAATCGAAGCCGGAGCCAACCACACCTTTGGCGCCCACCACGCCGGCTACGGAGCTGGTCACTTTGCCAAGCATGTTGTATGTGCCGGTGATAGCCTTCTTGCCTGTGGCTACTGTGTGGGCAATTTGCTCAGCGGCTTCTAATCTTGGATAGATGATTGGTACTGCAATCATCCAGATACAATGTTGCACACTTGCCGGGAGCATTGCAACTTTGGGGAAAAGGCCCTGGTATGTCGGGCCAGCCATTACCTGGTGAGGGTTCCTTTCAGATCGACAGTCGGGGCCAACGACCACTACTGCTGGCCCAAGATACTTGACGAAATGCCAACCAGTGCCAGTAATGGTGAAAATGTCGGTGTCAGTGCTGACGTTTCGTAGGACCTCGAGCGTGGTGTGATGTTGGAAAAGGAGGTACATTTCGATACCCACTCGGCCGATGTTCTTGAACATATTGGAGAATTGCATGTACTCGGGATACGATCCAAAGCCGTCAAATCTGCAGTCCATTAGTCTAGTGGTTCCGTATTGCTTGAGAATATCAACCATTTACATATCATGGTCATCAATTTGCAAAACGTGGGGTATCTGCGCAAACGCTTCTCGCAAATAAGGCTGGTCGAAGTGACTGGTGTAATAATGAAAGTAAGCATGAGAAACGTCTTCCTCATGTTTCGCGGTCCACTGAGCGTTCTTTCTGTTTTCCTTTCCGCTCATCGCAAGCCATTGCTTCAGTAAAGGAATCTCCTTCCATATTCTATCAGCATATATTTGGTCACCGAGGCCGAGCTGGGTGTGAAAACCACCGCATTCAACGTGCTTCTGCATGATGTCTTTCCACATGTAGCCGATGCCACCGACGCGGGTCCGCTCGTTGGCATTGACGTTGAGAGAAAAGTCATTTCCTGAAGTGGCGATGAAGCGCCAATTGGTTTCGTTCTTGCCAGCTACTAGGAACTCATACCGAGTGCAGCCTAGGTGAGAGGTAATAGCGTACGTCCACTTTGCACCAGTATGCTCCTCCATTTGGAGATCAATATCATACCGGTAAAACGTCCACCGCTGATGAACAGAGATGGGACTAGCCTTCAATTGACGAGGGTTGGGGGAGAGATCTACGCTTTGATGAATATGTATAGTTGGAGGCTGCGGGGCATCAGTGACAAGTAAGATTGACCCAAGCCATATCCCCTTCTCCAAATCCATGTTAGTGTATCTCAAGTAAGGTCCGAAATATACACCGTTCGTTGGGGCGATTTTGTACATGTCCACGCCAGCACTCGGTGGTGGGCCTGAGAAACCCGCAACAGTAGGTGTGGAAGATTGCATACTCATGATGCTGTCCGGATAGCCAGGCGTAGAGGGCTGAAAGCCTGGAGATGCCAATGGTTTGCCGCTGAATGCACTAAGACCTGGAGAAACCAGAGGATGATTGAAGTGGACGCTACCAGTAGGAGACAGGGGCTCATTGAGATTCAATGGTGTCGGCCCCTTTGGGAATTCCCATTGCGTAGACTGAGTTGGCAGATGGATATAATAGTATTGACCAGAATTCGGATCAAGATGGGCAATCCAGCCTTCCGGAAGAGGTGGAGGCGAAGCAGGTCCGGGTCCAACGGGTGTTTGAGATACCTTTACAGGATTGAGAGCAGATTGTGGAGAAGTAACATTTGTGGAAGTAGAAGGATGCGATACTGCGATTTGAGGTCTTGGGTCGTTTGCAAACGCTGGGTGGCCTGAATTCGCCGACTCTGCTGGAGATGACATTGAAGCTGCCGCGCCTGCTGCAGCTCCAACAGCTCCTGCCGCCGCAGCTGCTGCCGGTATCTGACTGTGCTTCTCGCTGGGGTAGCCTTGGGTCGCAGTGGCAGACGAGCCAGCGGGCGAGTATGCGGGTGGGGGTGAGGATGTGACATGCATTCGCTGGAAGTCTTGCTCTATCGCATTTGGCGCACTAGCTCGTCCCGCCTGCGTCGTCGGTAATGCCACTGAGCTTTGGGGCGTTGGCGATTGCACAGGAGGCGAGCCAGACACCTGGTTAGGACCTTGAAATACCGTCGGAGGCCCATGAGGTTGGGTACCAGGCTGCTCTGTTGGAGTCCATGGTCTCCGCGTTGGGTCTAGCTGCTGCTGAGTGAGTGGTTGTTGCGTCCGGGGAGGTTGAGGGTATTGGGCAGCTCTGTGCGCTGCAGCAGCATTTTGGGCTTGTAGACTTGTCAAAGTAGATGTACCAGCGATACCTGCAGCCGCATATCTCGCTTCTATTCCTCCTCCAATCTGCTCTCCCGGTGGTATAATAGGTGTCTCGGGAGGTGGTGGGGAGCCTCTTTGCGCTTTTGTAGTAGATGTGGAAGCCGTTGAGCTCAGTCTATTTACGCCCGCAGGAATTGGCACGTGTAGGCCGCTTGACGGGCCCGCCCTATGGCCGTCTTCCCCTGGTGGCGGCCAATACTGTTGATAGTAATCTGGGTAGGGATTGGCCTCGCTCTGGGACGGCCTCACGTTGGCTTCAGGCGACACTGCATCTGTTCTTCGCGGTAGTCTCTGGAACAGCCCCTCTTTGTCTGGTGCGTCTGGCCCTGGTGACTCAGGCAGTGGCTTTGGAATGTTGCCCCTCCTCTCTGCCAATCGTGTATTTTGAGCATCTCGACCATCTTTGGGTCGCAGCGCGGAAGGATATTCTGCTATGACCGGTCTGACAGGTTCTACTGAACCGGCACGAGGAGGTGAAGCTTGGTACCCAGACGAAGCCCTGCCTTGCTCATCCGTAGTCTTTCGGGTATTTCCAGGGCGCCGCTGACGGTTGTCGGGGTAAGGTAGGGGCGCCGGTGAGCTGGATGCGCCGGGAGGCAGAGGGAATGCAGCTGAGGGTTCTGGAGAATGTGAGTCTCGTTTGTATATCCTTAACGGTTCGATCGTTGGGGAGTCCCCGTTAGACGGCCGTTCCAAAAACATCTCGTGCTGCTCTGCCCTGCCATAACGGCCCGAGCTCATAGTTAAGTATGGAGGCCGCAGATACCGCCAGACTAGTCGTTGAAGGTAAGAATAGCGTCTTCAAGTGATTAATGGAGACCGAGTTGGGATTCGTGGGATTCAGTCGCGCAAATGTGCCATGAAGAATATACAACGACGCCAGATTCAGTCAGGTCATTTACCCATTCGTCTGGATCATCACACTCGTAATATGTATCAATTGAAAAGGACAAGTAAGTCACAGGAAGCGTGCTTGTGTAGCTGTAGCCGCCCACTACGAAGTTAACAGTACTGGCTTGGCCTGAGCCTGAGGCTTCAGGGTATCACTACGACGCTTCTAAGCGCCCAATCTCACCAACCAATGACATTGCTCAAGGCTTCATGTTGCCACTAAGCGAGCTTGCACTTGCATGAGAGGTGTTCCTTGACAGGCTGAATCGCACGGGAAGGGGGTAAATTCCCTAGATTGTATTGAACGTTGGGGTATCTGTATGTACGCATCAGGAAGGAATGTAAAAACCACGCGATAAAAAGCGCCATGCTTCATGACTTCGTCCCATATTGATACATGCCGAAACAGGCTGCGGTCTTTTATGCAAACGCCATCAGAGACTCAATTCTAAGGATGCCAACCATGCTGAGATAAGTCCACCTCTACGGTCATGCCTTGTGGCACTCGCCTGCATTGGCGTCTCCGATAGCACACGATAGAGTAGACTCCAGCCTTTGGATGAACGCCATCGGGAGGTAAAATGAAGAAACATACAATACGCAGGCGTAACTTCAACCTCCTAAGAGTCTGTGGTCATGCCATTCGCGACATCGACACTGGGAGAGGCGGTACCCGGACGAGACATTGGCGCTCTGCTCCTGACCCAGCGGATGAAGAGTCCAACGTCCTTGACGACTGCGCCTGGAACCCCGAGTTTCTGTACCCACATGGGTAACCAGCCTTTGGCGTCGCTAGCAGTGGCCATAACCCATTCGACGTTCTGGTCCGGTAACATTTGGCAGCTCTCGATACTTGTGTATATACTAGGAATCAAGTCAGTAAATTACATACGTAGCTTTAGCAGATAGTTTAAGAACTCGTACCCTAGGACAGGTTTCTGTCGTTTCAACTTGTCATCACCCTCGGTAAGATTCCTTCCATTCGAGTACATCGAGGCTGTGAGGTTCCGAATATCAATGGGGATTTGGACCACGACGAAGGAGTGTTTTCCCCGCTTCGCGGTAACGATAAGTACAGGGAAGACGCGGGCTGACATTGGGGTAGGAAGCTTATGGCACATTTCGTAGACTAAAACAGCGTGACATTAGCCATATGAAGGAAGGATTGCCCTAATTATAGCAGAAACCATGGGCTTACTGCTCATATTCAGGTCTCGGTAACTGTCGATCCCCGACCCATGGTTCAACGCCACCTTTATCTGCTCCGACCAATCGAGCACTTTATACGAGTCGAAAACATCTGGCGTATAATCCTGCTCATGCTTCGAATGATTGTGCCGTAAACCATAATCAAACTCATCAAGGTCCGCGGTTCCCTCACTGCTATGGTTCGCATGGCAACTTCTCCTTGCAAACCAGGCCTCGTCAGGCTTCTTCCCATTCGCAGACCAATTCCGTTGTATGCTGGAGTTGATCCAAGGGACGGCTCTGATTTCTGCTGGTCTGACCATGCGACTCAGAAGTTGGACTTTGGCGGTAGCGGGAGCTGACTTCTTTAGGCCCCGATCCATGAATGTAGCAGGAAGGGTATCGTCCACGAAGATCGTGGCTTGATCGAGTATCTCTTCCATGAACGAAATGAGGTTGGGGCGCTCATTCGAGTTGACTCTACCATCTTGCGAGGGACTACTGCCGTTAGACTTAGGCGAGGATGTGGAGGGTTGGACGAGAGATTCGAGTGCTGGATGGGCTGGTAGTTCGTTAATGTGTAGCGGCAGCAGGCGAACGAGATTGCCTATTGGCGCCATGGTAGACGCTGATGTTGGTTCCAATTGTGGCTTGGAAGACAAGATACGTACAAGATGGAATGCTTTTGATGCAAGCAGAGCACGCAAAACGATTATTGATATACAATTGAATACAAAATGTTGTGAATGGATGGTAGTGAATGTGTAGTGGTGATAGGTTGAAGCTTCAAACCGTGAACGTCAAACAAACTGCAACAATGATGCACAGCATCCTTTTTGGGAAAGTTCGGACGGCGGAAGCTGCGGCTCAGCCCGTTGCACAAAGCTTAGTTCGATATGCAACCCCCCAAATCCGAAGTCCAAAAATCACCTATTCAGACTATTACGTCATAACCACCTATCGAAATACTATTAAAGTTCTAGGAATAATTATTTATATATAGCTCTAATATGTTCGAAGACTTCAAATAATTAGGATAGGTAGTTGTTAAGATTCTTAGGGTTTCATTGATCTAATACGAAGCCTTAGCGCAGGTCGGCGAAAAATCGGAGAAAAATCGGCGGGATTCCGTATTTCGCCGACGTAAGCTGGGATCTCTTGTAAAATCAACGGAACCCTAAAAATATTAACAACTACCTATCCTGATTATTCAAAGACTTGGAATATATTAGAGCTATGTATTGATCATTATTCCTAGAACTTTAAAAATACTTCGATAGGTGGGTGATCTTTATGTCACACCCTCCTAAAGTCCAACAATTGAAAAATGGCACATCATTAACCAAAAAATAGGGGTCCAAGACAACCTGTTCGCATGGTGCCTGGGAGAGACCTCAATGTTTGTCAAATGCTGGTAGCTAAAATACATTCTCCTGATGCTTTGATGCTCTCCAGTTACGAGAATGAACAATCCTCCGTGGTAATTGGTCCAAAAGCAAGCATCATCTTATATGTACAACGATTTCGACCCGCAATGACCAAAGGGCTATCCCTTTTGGAGCAAATCACTCCACTATTTGCATTTCCCCAGTCCGCTCCTTTGCAAATTCATCTTTCCATTCCTCCCATATCCTCTCCAGTTCTTTGACGTAAATATCATGTAACTCATCTACATATCTATTCGCGGGCTCAGACACTTCGTCCACTTTGATCGGACGGCCCACAACAATATTGAGGGGACGTCTATATGGCATCATGCCCACATCATAATTGAAGACACCTCTGGCATGGAATAGAGGGATTGTGAAACCCAGCACTTTCTTGACAACCAGCTGCGCTTTGTGAATAAAAGGATGCTGCTCAGGTTGAACCTGATCATAGAGCTCGTTCTCACCGAAGGCAAGAACAGGGACAAGATCGGCACCTGTACGGATGGCGAGCTTGACGAAGCCTTTGCGTTTTCTTAGTACCAGGCGGAGGGAGTGTGGCACCGCATCCAGGGATTCTCGGGCGCCGCCCACCACTATGGTCACTGCGCGACCCATACCCTCACCATTGGAACCTCCACGTGAAAGGATATTCATAATGGATTCTTTTGAGACGGATGCGAGACCCATTTTGAGTGCATATTCGCGGTAGAGAGGCATGCGAAAGTTGGTATCTAATGTTAAAAGAGTATTTTGGATCCCTGGGAAGAGCTGGGAAAAGCCCAGCGCTTCTGTCGCAAAAGCGGCGAAGGCGCCATGCGAGATGATGCCATGAGGATGGTATCCTAAGATATACTTCCGGGTTGGGGGGAGCTCGGCGGATCGATGGAGGCGTGCAGGAAAGTATGAGGCGAAGAGGGACCAGATGCGGAGCGCGCGCAAGAAGTCGGAACGGTGGGAGAGTTCTCCGGAATAGCCAGCATGGGAGAAGAGAACGTAGATGAGGTATGGGAGTAGTATAGGCCAGAAGAGTGGAATGGCGCAAAGTAGAAAGAAGGCGCTGAGGAGGAAGGCTACACTAAGGGTATGGGCGAGGACGACAAGGGTTTGTAGACGGCGTTTGAGGGGTACTGATAGCGGAGCGAAGTGTATGCTTTGGATATGTTAGTTGTGCGAAGCTCATTGTTCAGCTGCAAAGATAGCATACTGGCTCTGTTCCCACCGCGCACCAGCCTTCCGTCCACTGACAAGCTCACTGTTGCGCCTTGCTGGCGTGGGCTTCCCCCTTTGGTTGTCCCATCGCGTTTTTATGCTGACTAGGTGCTCCCCTTCTTTATCTTGATATCTCTCCACCTCAACATGAGGATCCTGACTCTGTTTGGAGACTCCATTGGCTCGCGATGGCTTCTTCTGCACGTTGCGGCGAGGACTGCGATGTACCTCATCCTCGCCCTTGCCAGCATACAGCTCTGGTACAGATGCATGTTGATTCGGAAGATCATCTAGATTCTCTTCCGTTGCATCGACGTAGGACTTTGGGGGTAGATGCTTCTGCTGGCGCTCTGCGGGCAACGAGGGCTCTGGGTTCAGGTTCTCGGTTTTTGCCATTGTATGGGAGCTCTGGGCGTACGGTGGTTACGCTTTCTAGTCGGTAAAGGCGACCAATGTGGCCCTCTGGAGCTTTGAAGGTCTAGAAACTCTGTAGTGTTGCCTGAATGTCGATGTGATGAAGACGGGCTGTTGACGAATCGTGAAATATAAGCTGACGCCAAGTTGCATGGCCTAGCGTAGCTGACGCGCATTGGGCCTGGAATTCCCACGATTTAGTTCTATAGGTACTTTCAGATAATCCGAACTCATATCCCTTATCAAGGCATGCTGCTTCAATACTAGTGATATACACTATACAGAGATATTATGCTTTATGGCAGGCAAGCTGTTGAGACAGCGAGCGTCCTAGGGCTCGGTTATCACAAAACGTGAATACAAGAGCGAAGAGTCGCATGTTACACGCCCAGACTGGGCCGTGATCAGGTGTATAGTACTCTAGAATATGTCAGAAAGCCCCATCTGGTGCTTAGGTTGACCGCACTTTGCGTGAGCTGCCACTCAAGCCACTCAAGATTTACGTGGGATAAAGTGGACAACAAGGGAAGATTAGAAAGATTTGATTGCAGTATCTCCATCAAGCCGGAGAATCTTGAATAGGTATATCTACAGCTACCTATCACCTGTTCAAGGACCGTCAGTCACTAATCAGGGCCGAATTTTTCATCACAATGCCTCTCAACTTCTCCGCCGCACATTCATCTCAAGTCACGAAGAAATCACAGTACAAGAACCCGTTGCTCAAACGCTCTGCGTCCTCGCCTTTTGTCGACTTCAAGCGACGAAAACCAGTCCAACGCTCCAAATCAAAGCCTGAAACCGTTGACGACGACGACGACTTCTTTGGAGATCGTCTTGACGACATGGGTATTGTGAAATCACTAGCAGCCGACCTTTCCCTGCGAGATGTGGCTCAGACGATCCAGTATATACACTCGCACATGTTTGACGCCATGCCAGAGAGTGGAGGCTTCAACAGCACCAAGATAGCGGAGATTTTGAATTTCAGGAGATCGCTGCCGCCTACTGTTACTGTTTCTCATGTACATGCATTGGTACCTTCGCCGAGCTGGACAGAACGCGAGATTGCGGACTTGACCAAAGCTGGAGTTGTGAGGAAGATTGTAATTCCTGGAAGAGGAACCGGTGGGTCGAGTATTGGGGAGGGGCTGATATTGTCAAGGGACGTCGAGAATATGGTAATGGAAGCAAAGGAGATTAATCGAGACTTAGCTGGTAGGAGCTCTTCCTTCAGTACTTAGGTACGCGAGGTGTCGAAAAGTAACATCATATCTAGAAAAATTCCTAGAAGACATCCGCTCGAAGCCTATGGCACAAAACATTTTGGGCAGACGTTTCTCGTCAGCAGAGGTCACAGCCTTAATGCGCGCTGGGTTTCTCACTTCCTCTGCTCAAGCCCTGAATTCAGCAAACACTTTCACGGGTCCACACTCTGCATCTCCAGGTACGGGTACCTCCATTTCCAGCATTGCGAGAGCAGCATCCGGCTCTGTCGCCGCTGTTGGCGGTGAGGATGCCATATATGGAGCAGGAGGTAGAGGGGGCATTCGGCGTAGCAGTTCACAGTTTACGGCCCAAACGGATAAGGAGACCCAGCAAGCTTTCAATGAAGGAGAAGAATTGAAGCTCTCGCTGCCAGGCACCGGCCCCTATTTAAGGTTGCTGACAGAGGCTCGCTCTCATCTTGTATCCCTCATAACGAGATTCAGATTTCGCGAAGTGCCTTTATATCTCCTCAAAGAACGATGGGATGGCGGAATCTCTGCTGATAACCCTGCTGCCAAGGCGAAAAAGTATAGAGGCGAATTCTCGAGGGTCTTGCCAAGTCGGACTCGCAAGTGGAAACATTTTTATGGTCTTTCGTGTGATTGGGTGCTTTCGGAATGTCTTGGTGGAGGCTTGGTGGAGGTTTTTGAGACTGGAAGCGTCGGGAGGGCAGTCAGGATTCGGTGATGTAGGAGTTTTCTGGTTGTCCGCGCCTACCTTCCTTCGATCTCTTATCATAGTTCTTTCGTTTGCCGGTACAGGCTTAGTATCAGAATAAGGGGCAATTGCGAGGGCTATAGTGCCCGCAATTCGCAGTACAAACCTCCTCAAGTGCAAAGGATTCCACATCAGGGCTCAAGATGAGTCGCGAATGGGTAATCTTTGACGTTAGATGGGCTTGAGTGCCTATTAAGCTGCTTAATGCGAGGGTCTTTTATGCTTGAGTCGATTGCATTAGCGTCCAAGACTGCCACTTGATCTGATAATAGGCTTGGGCAGCTGCCCCTAATAGCACCACAGTGGTGGCGGTGGGAGCTGCAAACACCTGGACATGTATTGACGAAGATGCCTCCGGAAGTACATGGTGGCTGTTCGAAGGATGTGAGGGAGACAATATAGAATATTTGCGCCATGGTAGGCTAGAAGGGGCGAGATGTCTGTAAGCCAGTTCGGAGTCAGCATTGCCGTTCTGGGATGTTCAATAAATCATGAGACACGTTTGAGGAGTATACCGGAAGCATATACCCACGAACCATGTCTCGCCACTCAGAACACGGTACTGAAAGGGAAGGGACCAGTCCGAGCACGAGTACATCCTGACGCAGGTGAATACCCGGCCATCGTGCCCCTTCATACTGGCAACATATCCCGAGTCTTGTACAATTAACATTCTCCAGAGAAACATCACTGACCATTCAGCCTCCATCATGAGTCCAAATTATCGCTTCAGTTCGTCCGCAGAGCCTAGAATGTAGAGTAGTCGTCGCGCTGTTCTCGGCCACGTGTTGCTTTGTGGGAGCGTCGCGTAGGATCGAAAGTGTGGCTTGACCAAGTCAAGCAGTATAAGAGAGAGCCAGTTGTTTTGAGAGATGCTTATGACGGCTGGTATCACGATCGATCCTTCGAAAGTGACGAAGTTGTTTCTTGTGGCCCTTTGCAACCTGGAAGAATTGGGCCCAATGGCGCAAAGCAAGTACAGCAGCGTGATTGTTGACATGGGCCAACGTGTGTGCTCAGTAGGTTTGATGGTATAGGTGGAGACGTAGGTTGTGATCGTTAGGCGAAGGCGGACTGCGTGATGTGCGACCGAGGTGCTGTTGTTTGATGCTAGAAATGCGTTGGAAATTGTTGAACTTATATCTGAGCGCTTGGCAAAGGGCATACGGTAGTCAGCTCTCAGCACTGCGCGATCGGTAGACTATAGTCGTTGAGTGATCGTGAGACGAGGGAGTTCAGTGTCTGCTTAGGTATAATTTGAACCAGCATGCTCAAAGCTGTGATTCAATGAGCAAGGTTCAAATGATCTCGAACGAAATCGTCGTAGATGCAGCGATCAGGGAACACTTCGAGTCCATACTCGCCCTGCTTCAGTGGGGCGAGGGCGGGTATGAGTGCTGCTGCTGGGGCCATCGATCCGGTCGCTACCCTCAGAACGCATCCAAGAGAGGCCATCTGGACGCTGGTGTGTATGTTTGTGAAAGATTGCCGCCCCCTTACATGTTTCGATTGATCTTGCTAGCTGACATGATGGAGATGCTGCCGGCGTTTCTGGTAGGATTGCCGCGGCCTTGCGTGCCCAGATCTGTGGGTTTTGGTAAGGGAGCTGGTGTTGTTGTGTGCAAAGGACTGATTCCTACAGCAACCTCCACTGCCTCCTCTTCTTATCGGGTAGAGTCGACACTGTAGGAGGCGACATGTATGATAGAAGGGTATTGGATGAGGCTGACGTCTTTGAAATCTCACGGGCTTAAGTAGTATTCACCATTCTAATGGCAAACGTCGGCGTTTAGCCTAGAAGAGAGAAAAATTCCCATCCTGCTTCATGTAAGAAAGTCTGATACCATTCAAAGCAGTTACAAAGGGGTGATCATCCAAAAGAATGGAGAGTGGGTCGAAGTATAGAAAATGTTGCAGGCTTAATCGTTCGGTGAAGGGTTCGTCGCGCTAGTTGCGGCTTGAGGTGCTTTCGCGTCCTCTCGGTCCTCTATGATAGAGGTCCATCGGCAGAAGGCGTGGCGAGAACATATGGCTTTCTTGCTAGACCATTTACCAGTTATCGTGTGGCCAAGCATCTTCCCAAGTGTTGACTTCACAATGGTCCAAGGATAGAGATTCTGATATGAAATGTGGAGAGAGGACATCGCTGGTGGTAAAGACGCTTACGCAGACAAAGAGGACACACATTACTCGATGGAGACTTCTCTACAGCTCTCTATCTGGGGTAATGACCTCTTCATGGGAAAGTTTCGAGCGAGACATTGCGTCCTGCATATGGTGGGCGATGACGCCAATCTCTTCTTGGGTCTTCTACGCAGTGGCAAAGAGCTAGCTAAAAGGGTGTTCCGAGAATCAGGTAGTAGGATGTTCTGCTTGGATGATAATATGATAGTTGTTACCAATTGGAAAGTAATTGTCACCATAGACTTACGAGCGGGAATTTGGTCCGGAATCACAGCAGTAAATTTTATTCGCGAAAAGCACTACAGCATCATCAGCGCTGTGCTCTTCCAGCGGGACTTTGATCCGATTCGGAGCAGTAGATCTTCCAAGAAGAAGTATAATTCCCTCGGCATCGTGCTTTTCCATTGCTCTGATTTCTATTGTAAAGAAGCAAATGGAATAAGATTGCGTCACCAGGCCAAATACGTCGACAGAAAAGGAATACCTTTCGGGAATCCATGCGCTCTCCCAATAACTTAAATTCCAATGAGTGGAAGTGAATGAAAACAGATTGCATCACAGTGACGAGTTGGGACGTCGTTGGGGAATCAAATGGAATCTTCTGGCGAGGCTGATAACCCGAGGCTGCGGGTCTGAACCATTCGCCACAATCAACCCCTAGTTATTTTCTAGTTAGGCTTCCAAAACATCACACACAGCAACAACCAGTCATCAACCACTCTCTCAAGTCCAAAACACCATACTTTTTCATTGAAAAAAACAGACAAAAAGTATCTCTGCCGAGATGCCGAGATGCCGATTCGACGGTTCTTACCGACTCTGACTGGCTACTAAGTAGCCATCTGATTTCCAAGGCAGCCCAATGCCGCGAAAGCATGGAGTCAAACGTACTCGTACCATGGTTCCACCACTAACAAATGTCAACAGAAGGTCCAGACTCTTGTTAGGGAAGCTGAGCGTAACATCAATCCCTCCCTTGCTTCTATTTATGGTAGCACCGAGATCATCGCCAGGTTTTCTGCTCTCAGCCACACGAATGTCGATCTCTTCTCTGCTATTTGTCGACCGCCACACTCTGATCCCGCAAGACCGTCGATCATTGGGGCCGAGAGGACCCAAACAGGCTTGGTCCCCGCTCGCGTCTGACCAAGCGAAAGAGCAGTGGCTCAGGAGTGGTTAGGAGTGGACTCGGTTCCTGAAAGCAAAACCTCGTGGCACACTTTGCCCGGTGCGCTGTCTTGCAATACGAGAGCTATTTCTGGGTCTCTGGCGCTGAACAGCAAAGACTTACGACTATCGCATAGATTACCTATGGACAAGCATTGACAGGGAGTCGTCTTTCGAATACGATAACCGACTAACGAGACTAACCCACCTCACAAGTAGAATCACCGAACTTTGCACATCCAACACTACCATGGGATAGGTACCGAAAGCCATATGACACAATTTTGTGGGAGTTCTAGAACCCCCTGCCGCAGAAGTACTGTGGCGGTGTTTCGCCCCGGAAGCGAGCCGAGGATCTTAGACCAACGGAAAATTTGGTGCTGGATGACTCCTCAGAATGTATAAACGTCAACTGGAATAGAAAGCGGAAGGCGGCTGTGTCCTAAGGTACGTTAGCAACGGTTAGGAATTGAGATCGGGGAAAATCGTGGCTCAAGCTTCGGAAAGCGACTACGTATTAGGCTGCAGGCCTCATCCCTGTACTAGTGTGTGGCGTAAGGGGAAATGATTGATGTTTCTGCACATCATTTTTCCCGCAACTCTTAACAGCTTGCCTTCTAGAAAGATTCACATTCATCCCCATCGGGTTTTTACTTGCTGACGCTAAAATCGGAATCTGCTCTTCCACGGCTGATCGTCAACGATTTTCTTGACAGAGCGAAGGCGAACTGTACTATTTTTGCGTACGCAAATCTGAAGTATCGGAGCTGTCAACCAAGACGAGGGAAGAGATCTGCTCTTCCCTAGACCTCCCAAACGCATTCCAAATTTATTGGGGGGGCTGTTCGACATGCTCCTCCATCTCGATGACCGATATGCTTTCATTCAACCTGGTATACTAGAATTGACCAGCGTTGCCAATACTATAACTCAGATATTCAATTCAATCACCTAGTACTCTGGTATGGTCTTGTTAACGTCAATTGTAGGAGCGCTATCCCGTATAAGGCTCCTCAACTCTGAATTTCTGAAGAAGGGGTTTGAAGCGGTTGTCGGAACCGGAACAACCTCCGTCGCCCAGGAAAGTTAAAGACGGAAGCTGAAAGACCAAGGATGTCAAGCGCTGCCTGGCCTGAAGCTTGAAAGCAAGCACGGTCTTACCCCTAAGACTTGTGATATTGGAGAAGGATGTAGTACGAAGTATCGAGGGGCGTGTAGAAGATGGAGTACAACGAGTAGAATGAGTATACTCAGAACTTTGATGGTTCACTTCACTTCACGATTAGACAAGGTTGGCATACGGTGCTACAGGCGGAGAAAGGGGAGCAGGATTTGCTTTTAAGGCCTTCTGAAGGTTAACTGAGCCTCTTTCCAGCGAGCCCTGTTAGAAGCGTCCAGGACCTGATCGGGGACCCTGGAATCGGCTGCGATGGACCCTTGAAGGAGTAGAAGTGTGGACCGGGAGGCCCTGCCCAAGGCCCCAAAGCAAGCAAGACTGGCAAAGGTTCTAGACCGCTATCGATTCCTTTTCACTCTTAAAGGAAGTGGAAAAGTTAGACTAACTCTAATTGACCACTGACTGTGGCTGGATTTCTCCCTCAATCTGACTTGCCACTCCAACTAGGTATCATATCTGTCCATCGTCGTTGAGCACAAAGTGTGACTTGATCAACCATCTAGTATTCTAACGACACTCCTATTTCATGCCGCCTTCCCATCCCCTCCGATATCTCAAAACCAGTCTTATGCCCAACATTCCCTTCGGAAATCTACAAAGTACCAAGTTCTACCTACACCTTTCCAAGTTTCCCAAATCGACCGGAGATCTGCATCTCCTCCAGCTCCCAATAGCACATCGCTTCATGCGCGAGCAAACAAGGCTAACACCCCAGAGGCTGGGTTTGATCAACCCCTACTCTACTTGCACAGCCAATCGATAGTCAGCACCGCATATTCGCCACACTCATTCGAAGCAAAGGTACGTGCACACCCCCATGCTCTGGCATAACCTTCTTTTACACCAATGCCGTATGCGTGGATAATGTCACTCACCAAAACATCCGTGACGTCGATCTATTCCCGTCACTATCAAAGCCTCATCTTGACCGTTTGCTGTCAGTCTCCTTCTCATTCGCTTGCTAATCTTAACCTACCCGTCAAACCGTATCCATACTTTCCCCAAACTGTCTTTCCTCCATCTCCAGAGACCTGTATGACATGGCATTTTGGGCATAGCTTTCGCTTACCGCTCGTCGTTGCCACCAGAATCTTCTGCAATAGGATGAGGCACTGAACATCCCACTCCGTATCCAGACATTCTTCAAGCGTGTCCTCGAATCAGGATCTGTCAAGAGCCTCAAGATAGCTTATTTGGACCTCAAGCCTCTGATCATTGCCACGAGGAGACAGACAGATCTTGGGTCTGTCCAGCAACATATAGGAGGTATCGTCGAAAGGTATATACTCCCACTTCAACTCTTTGATGTTGTTGTTTCTGTCCACGTCCAGACATGTAAGCTAACAATGCGTTTACTATGGGTTCAGCAGTGGACTGTCCTACCGGTGATTGTCGAGGACGGAGCTATGGGCGATGAGAATTTTCAGCAGAGTGGGTCTGGGGGTTTGCCACTGGGTGGCCAGGCAATGGACCCTCCGGCGCGGAATAGACTAAGCGAAAGGGAAGGACCTTCACCATCCCGTACGACTCTTCCTTCCTTTCATCTTTCATCACTCTACTCGAAAAAGCCCCGTCAATATATCCAGATTGATTTGCTAAGTCGGCAGCAGATAATGTCGGTTCTAGTAATAATCCACATGGCTTTCATCTGCAGGGAGCCACTCCCCAGCAGCACCTTCCTGGTGGCCAACCATTCAATGCGCCTGGTCAACAGAGTGGCGGTTATCAGCTGGGTCGAGGACAGTCTCCAGGCGCTTTCAGCATGTCTGGCATGGCTGGAGCGCTGCCCGATTACCAGCCTTCAACACAATCGCAAATGTCCCAGCACGATCAACAGCGCTTCATAACAGGCACTCCAGGTGGCGTTTCGCCTTATAGTCAGACATCGATTAACACTGCCAATTTTCAGGTGCACCCTTCGCAGTACGGCTCAGCGTATCAGTATGGTCAAGTGCAACAAAGCCCACAAACGCAGTCTGGAGGACCGAGCCCTATCCATCCACCTTATTCTGCAGGCGCCTATTTTCCATCACAACAGCAACAGTTCGCGTACTATCCCGGCCAATACGGACAGCTTGGTCAACCCCAGCATGGCTCTTATTCATCTTATGGTCCAGGAGCGAGTCAGGTGTATGGGCAGCAATCTGGAGAAATGGGCCGGCATATGCACAGTGGCTATTCACCGAGTGCCTACTCTTCTTACGGGTCTAGCGGGCCTTACCTTAGACCAGGCAGCATGCCAGGCAAGCGACTCTTTCACTCACCACACTTAGGTTGCTAATCTTTTCCACAGCAGCCAGCAAAGGCAGCTCGAACTCCAGCTCTGGCAGCATTCCTTCCACTCCTCGAGGACCGCCCCGAAAGCCTAAACAATCTGGCCACGCCCTATGGGTAGGAAATCTGCCATCTGGCACTATAGTTGGTGATTTGAAGGACCACTTCTCGAGGGACGCGACTAAAGAAATCGAGAGCGTTTTCCTTATCTCAAAAAGCAACTGCGCGTTCGTCAACTATAGGACGGAGACGGCGTGTGCAGCCGCGATGACCAGATTTCACGATTCAAGATTTCAAGGCGTCCGACTTGTCTGTCGCCTGCGAAGAAGTTCTGGCGCTACGTCCGCACCTGGTGTGCCCACTGGACCTGCCGCTCTAATCCCTGCCATGGCTTATACTCAAACAGCTTTTGAGGCTATCTCACAAAACCGTGAGATTTCTAGCAAGGCGCTCGAGTTAGCTGCTGCTGAATTATTACGCGCAGGGGAACTGACCGCGAAGGTTCACGACAAATACTTCGTCATGAAGAGTTTGACTGTGGAGGACATGGAGCTGAGCGTACGCAATAGCATTTGGGCGACGCAAGCCCACAACGAAGATGCTCTGAACAAGGCCTACGATGTAAGGACCTACGTGACTCACCATCCTCCTTATGCTTACAATTACAGACCGCGGAAAATGTTTACCTCATCTTTTCAGCCAACAAATCTGGCGAGTACTTTGGTTTTGCTCGCATGGCTTCTCCTATTACTGAAGAAGCTGCTGTGGGTCTTGACTGGGCTCCGCGAGGAGAAGTGATTATTGATGATCCAGATATTCCTCGATCTATTCCGACTGCGGCAACTGAATTCGCACCCAAAGGCCGCATTATCGACGACTCTGCTCGTGGTACAATATTTTGGGAAGCTGACCCCGAAGATGAAGATCGTGCACCTCTCATCGATCACGAAGTGGATGATCCAGAGGAAAGTACTAAGGGAGAAGAGAAGGCAGAAGAGATCGACGAAGCCGTACTCTCTGGCGATGCCCAGGCGTTTGGCAAACCTTTCAAAATCGAATGGCTCGCTACGAACCGCTTACCATTCTATCGCACAAGAGGCTTGCGAAATCCTTGGAACGCCAACAGGGAAGTGAAGATCGCAAGGGACGGCACAGAGCTTGAGACGAGCGTGGGGAGAAGACTAGTCCAAATGTTTCAAAAGGCATCCATGCCTGAGGGAGCACAGCCACCGTTGGGCTGGTCTTCCGGGAGGCAATACTGACTGAGAACATATGGCAGGACGAGGACCGCCTACCTTCGCAAGTGCAGTCCAGTCCGTCATTACCTTTCCCATCAGCGCGCTCCGCAATCGGCCCTTATTATTCGACACTGCTGGCCAGCTAATTCTGAATTTACAATTTTCTATTACGAAGTCACCGACTCGAACGATGTACGAATACTGGACTTTAAAGCAACGATTGGACGATGTGCGTGTACAGGGTGTGAACATGGCAGCAGGATGGACGGCTCAGCTTAGCAGCGCTAGCTGCGTCTTGATCTCCTGGATTATGGAAGGAGGATGGTGCGCTTTACTCACCAAAAGGCATTTTGCTTGGCTGCATCGCTATTGGCTTGCTTTGCATTGAGGAGCCGGATTGACACATGGATGTTATGATATCGCGGACATGTACACATAGAGGAGCGATCCGGATACATACACGCAGGGAAGAGCGGCGCATGCAAGAGTGGAATGGAGGAGGACCCTTTTGCAAAGTTGTCGATCACTTTTGTTCGTGTCGTCATGATATTGGGTGGTGAAACTGACCCCTGGTTCGACTTTTTTTGCGTCTCTGTGCTCCGTACGGGAGGGAATGCTTGTCTTCAAGCTCAGAACCCCAGCCTCGATGGCTGTGCCAATGCGTCAATGCCCGTCAATGTGGCTTAAGTAACGTCTCTCCTACTGATAACACTCCCGATCAGATCCCATTCGTCTGCCGAGCGAAAGTCCTACCATCCATACACAGCAAGCAAACACTCTATCAACCACGCCCTCCATCTCATCGCTTCCAGAAGATGCCTACCAAAAACGCCACAACTCACCAGCAACCCAACCGCAACACGCACACCTCCGTACCTAAGCAAACATCCCAGATCCCTTACACCACCCAAAATTCATCATGCAACTAACCCGTATAAGCCAGCGCAGCTTTCCCCGATTCCAAATCCATACTGTTCATGGGTGCATCAAACAAAAAACCCAATTATTCGTCAACCAAAGCGAACCAAGCCACGTGATACGAGTACGAGAGATTTTCGCCCCATGCCGATCTCTCCCATTACCGACGTACCCTATTTTTGGGATGGGGGCGGAAAATTGAAGGGTATGATGCACGTTCTCTCTACCAGTTGCACGCACGTCCCGAAGCAATTGTGATTTAAACTACGAAGACGAGGAATCATAATGAGAACATCGGCGATAAGGTTTTCAAACTCCAGAAATAGCATTGCCATTGTTGTTGCGAGCAGTGGGGTTAGATTCCACTTGCACTACCTACCTATCTATACTTGGCCCCTGACAAAAAGGAGTTAGGAGTTTATCGAAAGGTGAAAATCGATGGCTCAAGTCTTTGAGAAAGGTTTGAAGCTGGCTAGGATGAGGCGATGTGTATCATCAGTATTAAGCTCACAGTAATTCAGAGAAATCTTGTATGAGCGGATGTATGCTCTATGTCCAGCATGAGGGGAGGGGGGAAGATGTTTTGGCGTGGTGATAGTTTGGGTGGGTACCGTTATGCAGCGTGAAAAGGACCGTTTTTGTAGTATTGGGGTAGTAGGGGTACTCTACCACAGCTCGTCTCTGTTACAGCGAGTGGGCTGGAGAGATTGGGGACGTAGGAGGGCATGGTTTACAGGTGGTGGACTGATTAGCTGGACGGTTTGTTTTCTGTTTCATCCTTTGCAGTGTCCACTCGTTGTGGTATCATGGTAGACGACCACGAATGTTGTAGATACAATCTTCAATCCTTTTCACAACACCATAGAATTACAGGCACTCTCGCCTTATCCACATCGCTCATGTCCCTTTCTAGCCCTCATGACACTTGCAATGCACCATACCAAGCCACCTAGTCCTGCTTGAATTCCAGCTCGGGCAATTCCAGCTCTGACTCTTCCCATAGAATTTCCCTATGCCCATCAAGAGTCTAAGCCCCACAGCCTCAATTAGTAACAATCCGCAGGATGAGAACATCACTACTCCTCCTCAATTCTTACCAGAACCTCCTCAAGGAATCCCTCAAGAAACGACCCCACATCCCCACCCATTCCCACCGTACCCTCCTGATCCCACGCCTCCATGTCCGCGAAGAGACGAGCCACCTTGAGAGTACGAGATATGATCTTCTCGTGCGCATACTCGCGCTTGCGTACCTCATCCAGGAGGACAGCGGCTTCAGCGGGAGAGGCAGTGCGGGCTTTGGCAGCGGATTCTGAAAGGGACGTATTGAGCTGGTTGGAGCGGCGCTCGAGGGCGGATTTGAGAGCGGGGACCAGGACACCGGAGGCGGCGGTGATACCGTTATGGAACGTTGGGAATCCCTGGGAATCGACGGCTGGAGACCGCCTTGAATCAGTGGACGGGCGAGGATCGCTTGCTTCGGGATTGGAGTGAGACTGGTTGGTAATGGGTGCTAGATCTGGCATATCGCGCGAAAGGAGCTCATTGAGAGTGGGGACTGGAAGAGCTTGTTGTCCAGTGGGGAGTGTATGAGACCCATTGGCGCTGGGCTGGACGTTTGGGTTGTACGCGGTAGGGACGTCTTGAGCAGGCTGCTGATTCTCAGACTGACCGTGGAAAGGCGGAATTGGTGGCAGGCTGTAATGTCCCCTCAGCTCGCGGTTGAGGGCAGGGCCCATGTTGAGTATTTCCATGTCTGCAATCAAAGATTCTTGAAGTTTCCTATCGTATTCTGCCGAAGGGCTCTTGTCTTGGGACGTTTGTGGTGCTCGCGCAACACCTGCGGGTGTCTGAAGTTGTGATGATTTGATTTGTTGTCGTTTGGCTGGTGATGGTGGAAGCGGAACCCTAGCGGCTGCCCCTGGTGACAATGGTGTTCCGGACGGAAATGGTTTTCTTGATAGTGACCAGCCTCGTTCCGGTGCGGCTGATGCAGATATTCTCACAGTATCCTCCAAGTCTTGGCTGCCATTACTTTTGGATTTGTCATGTACTTTGCGATCAGAACTCCTATATATAGGGTCTGCAGTAGCGCCATTATAGGCTCTCGCGTTTGCTGCTGAGTCGTTCATGGCCCTCAAACCAGCGCCTCTGCTTCCTGCTGGTCGTACAGTACCAAAGTCCCATAAGTCTTGGTCTTCCTCTCTCGATCCTTGACGTTCCTGATTTGAGTCGTCGCTCTCGTCATCCGAATTTTGATCACCATGTACAGCTTGCCAACGCTCATACCGCTCTATCAATTCTGTGAGGTACGTTGTTTTCTTGGCGCGACGAATAAAGGGATGCTTCAACAATTCTTTCGCCGATGGTCGCTCTTGCGGCGAACGTCTCAAACACAGATCAACGAAGTCTTTGAACGGTTTGCTATAGTCTCCTTGCAATGTCGGAGGTGGGTTTTTGGGTATCAGAAACAAAACTTTCATCGGATGTATATCAGAATATGGCGGTTCTCCCTTGGCCAATTCCAGAGCAGTGATGCCTAGAGACCAGATGTCTGCTTTGTGGTCATAGCCTGATTGCTTGATGACTTCTGGTGCCATCCAGAAGGGCGTTCCTACGAAGGTGTTTTTCTTGGTCATAGTGGCCGATAGCTGCCCAGAAACACCAAAATCCGCAAGCTTGACCTGGCCGTTTGCGCCGAGCAAAACATTGGCAGCTAGCAGACAGAAAGAATAAGTCGTTGCGCGAAAAAAAGATATGCTAGCGTGATGTCTTACCTTTGATGTCTCGGTGCAATTTCTTGTCCGAATGTAAGTAATCCAAGCCCATCAAGAGCTCTCTGATGATTATAGTAATATACTCCTCAGCGATCGGACCAGGCTTCAAGAGATCAGCGCAGCTTCCTCCAGAGCAAAATTCCATTATGATCCAGAGGTCAGACCCCTTCAGAAAAGACCCATGGTATTTCGTTACGTAGGGCGAATGAAGCTCGGACAAGATCGAGATCTCTTGAATGATGTCCTCGACTTCGTCTTCGGCATTCTCAACATCGATGATCTTGATGGCTACCGCCTGGCCTGTTCTTCGGTCGACTCCTTTGTACACCTTCCCAAAGCTTCCACCACCAATGCAGTTCTGTCTCGAGTACAGTGTCTCTGGGTCCACCGTTCCTCTCTCAGCATGGTCGCCTGCCATGTTTCGCCCTTGCTCCCAAACACCGTAGGGCTGTCCTTGTGTTGACACTTCCTTGCTCTTTCGGATCCACGTCGCAGGGATTTAAACCGTGGAATGTCCGTTGCTTCGTGGTGTAGTGTCTCTAAGCCTTAGGGTTCGTTGGGCGGGATATCTCTTGTCGCGTCGGCAGGTCCGTTGTCACGGTTTCGTGGAATAGGAAAAGAGATTCGTTATCGTCACTTCGTCAATCGTGAATCGTGGGCTAAGGTTTTACATGTACCTGTGTACTCTACAGGCGTTGTGAAAGTTGGCTTCCTGGCAGTGATGTCGTCAGTCTCATTCAATGCATTCGAGGTGTTACTTTTATTATAGTGAGGGTCACCTTCGAAATCCAGAGGCGAATGAATAGAGTGATTGAGGTCAAACTAAGGTCGAGAGACTGTTTGTTTCAGAGATTCTACGCGGTTGCACTGACGTTTTGCCCTGCTTCAAAGAAAGATTGGCGCCGCGAAAGGTCTCCTGATGATGAGATTGTGGTATGGGAAGACAAATCTAAAGGATTACTTCCCTCAGGTGTCATCATACATGGGGAAATTGGTTGGTATCAGGACGTAGTGGGTAGGTTGTAGATTACTCGCTGACGATCTTCCCCTCGTGCCTTGCAGCGGGCGCCAAGGAAGCCATGAGCTATATATATTCTTGGAATTACAACGAGGGACACCATTTGTTTACTTAGATTGATCTACGGCGTTTAAGGCTATTTTGCTCGTGCTTGGAAGCTGGTGTGGTCGTCTATGGTGTTGATTCATTGAATCGCTACCGGGTTTTCCCTTACTAAGTTGATCTCCCCCAATCAATAGGGTATACCGTTCGTGAGCAACTGGAACTGATCATAACCTTTGGTGGAATAGCTGCTGTAGCTCTTCTTGATCAGGTCTCTCATGAAGTCCGCAGCTTCTCGCTCAGTCTTCTCCAGCACGAATCTCTGCCGAAGGTGAGCGATGGTCTCCGGCTTGAAACATGGCAACCCGCTGCCGAGCATGAGCACAACGATGTGACAGAGCTTCTCGGTATGTTGTCGAGAGGCCAGGAAAGCCTTGGCGCAGAGTTCCTCAAACCACTTGTACGATTGCGAAGTTGTGCTACCACCCATTACAGCTACCATTTCGGATGTTAGCTTGAAAGGAGCACGTTCAAAGCGGACGCCGCCTGGGGCAATGTCGAAGCAGAAACCGAAGTCAATGTGGAGGATGTGTCCTGCATCATCAACCATGATGTTTCCGTTGTGTCTATCCTTGAACTGAAGGAGATACGAGATCACCGAGTAGGCCGCCATGCTTTTGACAAAGTTATTACGGGCTTCCTGGAACCTGATCGAGTTCTCGGCTCCGTATTTCGATACGAAGTAGTCGTAGAGGCCATTGACAGCTTCTCGACCCAACATATCTCTTGAAATCGAGTTGGGCAGAACATCAATGACACCGCATCCTGGAGCCGTGGCAGTCACCCTGTACGGGTAGACGTAGACATCCAGACCGACATTGTTGAAGATGCCCCGGAAAGCCGCGATCATCTGCAATGCCAGTACGTCTTGCCGACAATCATCTCCGACCTTGAATATGGCGGACTGCCAGACTTCGTAAGTGCTCTCTTCAGTGACTGTTGCATTTTGTCCCGTCTCTTCATTCTGATTGGTCTGTTCGAGCATGTCGTCTGTGCCCTCCATGCCTCCATGGTTCTTCTTGATTCGGAATGTGGCCATATAAGGCGCCTTCGCGTGACTCTGCAAAGGTTTGCCTGACTTGCGATCGATACCTATGACAGTACCATCTGGATTACTCGGTAGGTAGACCCCAACTTCGACTTTGATCTTTCGCAATTCTTCTTCGATCTTTTGTTTCTTCTCTGGCTTACTCCTCTTGATGAAGGGGCGTAGCTTTCCAGAGATGTCAGTGATTTCATTGAAAAAAGAGAATTCTCGCTCGTAGAAGCCTTTATCAGTGGCAGAGAAGCTTGCTGTCATCCGATCCCTGACTACATCCAGCGTGGGCTTTAACGAATCCTCCTGGAGAATGTATTAGCTCTGCAGCCCTTATGAGGACATTGTCAACTTACAATACTCGAATCTTCGTCTTTGTAAGCGTTCGCTGTCATGTTCCAAATAATCTGGTGCGCGAATAATTGCGAGAACTTGGCTGTCTCGATGATGTACTGCTGAACATATCCGAGTACATCGTAGCGCAGCGTTTGAACAATCTGTGGTACATAGAAGAATGTGACGTCAACTGTGTGGCTCTGCAACGCTCTCATGGCGTACTGAATGATGAATGGGTCGTTACGATATTCGGGTAAGAAGTAGGTCACTGCTGTGATAGGGTTTACGGCTGCCCAGTAAAGCAAATACTGTCATAGTCAGCATTGTCAGTAGTTCGCAGGGCGGAAGAGGGCACCTTTAATTGGAATGGTAAGTCTGCTGGTAGCGAAGGGCCTATCAGAAGCTGGAGAGCATCGGGCTCCTCAATGGCTCGCTCGGGGAATTTGAGGAGCAGGGAACGGACGTCACTGGAAAGCTTAGCCGATGCGAAGCGAGTCGTGAGCTGTACCGCAAGACTGGGATTCTCTACCCAAGCCGTCCTCAAGACCGATGCAAGAGCCGTCTAGAAATCTGACATCAGTAACCATTCTCACTGCACGCAGACAGTACTTACATCAGAGGGAACCTTGCCGGAGTGCGCCGACATGAAAACATGCCGCCTCTCATGATCAAGAGGGTAAAGCCATACTATCAAGCGCGTTTGCTCATCCTCAAGCAGTAGATTTAGGAGGTCTTGCTTGGTGGCAAGTGAATAGAGGTTACCAACATTGTTGGCGAACAACGAGGACACAGCTCGCAACGCAGCTTCTACATCAGCTATCAGGTGGGCTTCTGCCTTGATCTGCAATCGATTCCCCCCAAACGACCATCTGCTGCATGTCAGCTCAAATTTACATAAATCACGACTGGCTTCCTACCTAGGTTGATGAGAGAACCAAGACAAAGCAGCGCCGAGGATGGTGTCTTTCAGCCTCCATCGCGCTGCTTGGTCTAAGCCTGTACTGTATCTCAGTACGTTCAGCCCGAACAAGACTGCCTGAAAATGGAATTCGCGAGCCAAAGGATGAGCTGCAGAATGGTGCAGACCCTGGAGCGTGGTGATGGCTAATTTATGAAAGATCATCTGGGTATGGGGGCTGCCCAGACGGCTAGCGTTGAAATGACTACCCAGCAATAGCAACAATCGAAGATGCGGAGCGATCAGGTCGTGAGCTACTTGCTGCTTCTTTGTAAGAACTTTCTTCTCTGAAGGTGCAAACTCCTCTTTGATGTAGAAGGGGTCAAGATGTCTAATAGGGGATTAGCAGGGTCAATATTTCTCAATCTTGGAAAGAATTACAGAAGCCTGTCGCTGAAGACCCCAATGCGTGTGCGTATTGTCTTCTCCCAACTCTCCGCAATGGCTGCCACGATCTTGGGCTCCATATGCGCGTTCTCGTTAATCACACCTAGCCACAAGGAGATGCCGAGCTTGATGGACTGTTTAGTGAAGATTGAGAAGGGTATGCCTACAAGGTGTTGCACGATTGCGCACTGATCCTTGTCGGTCCTACACAGAAGAGCAGCGGCCCGTCTCAGGACATCACGTAGTTCTCCGATAGAGACGTATTTGCCATCCAGAGTCCGACGTTCAAGATGAGCCAAAATGGCTTGGTCGTCCTCAATTTCATGTATAGAGCCATCTGCAGACTCTTTTGCCTTCCTATCTGAGTTTTGTAAGCTGGGATTCTTTATGCCTTAGTGTGGAGCTGAGACTTACTAAGGCGTAGAGCCTTCGCTAACTCCTGATCGTAAGCAGGTAGAGCATCGGCATATCTATATTCCTGGCGTGTAGTGTACTGGGCAACAAAATCAGACGCTGTGTTTATGTTGGCTTCCCCATGGCGGTCGAGAGCTCCTAAATACAACATGAGATCGAGTTCTAGTTTCTCATAAGATATGGCAGCTTACCTAATTTATGGTCTGATGCGGGTATCACAGAACCCATCTCTAACGCGAAGCTTCTACCTAGTGCAATGTGGCCATAAGTTCCTTCATCATCGAATTCGGATAAGTATGTCTGAAGTCATTTAGCTGAGATCCTTGATCGACCTAGAGGAGATACGTACCTGTAATAGTCCCTTGACGTCCAAAGGGGCCAAACTGATGACTGCTGCGACCCAGCTCCTGGCGCGTCGATAGAGATTGTTGAGTGTGCTCCTTCGCAGATTGTAATCGTCGGAAAGCTCTATGGACACTTGGCACCGTACAGATGAATAATTCGCTTTTAGTTCGTACTCGTCCAGCTCTGCCTCAAGACAGCTTGTCCACATCATTGTCAGTAGCTCCAGAAGCGTAAACAGTGACGATTTTTGACATAAGGCTGATGGCATTTGGCCAATGATCTTGTCGGCGCAAGAGGCAGCAATATGTTGTACCCTGGGAACGCGATTACAGCATCCAGCAAACATTGATGCAAGCTGATCTGCAATCAAAGTAGCCGAGCTGCCTTGGTGAGGACCACCCATGGTTGTCCTCAGGTAAGCCGCCATAACATCGTCTGCTATTGTTCTCATGCAGTTCTCCATGGCGCTACCATTAAGACTTGTATCAAAGAAGTACGCGAGGATATGAGAGCAGTCACCTGCGGCTGCTCTAAGTGTTTCCACCATATATGCGGCGCTCAAAAAGATGACCTTGGGGTAGCTCAAGCCTCTGATGTCGGATTCACATCTTGGTAGCAACAAGATCAGGCGCTTCTTCTGTTCAGCTGTGTGAGGCGCATTCATCCCTCGTCTCAAGACTGTGTTCAGCTCTATTTCGCTCTCGAATTGGTCGGCACGATCATCGGCGATCAGCGCCCTCGAATGCATCGCGAGTATTCGTAGTTCGTTAGTACACTGTTGACCATAGGAGGAGTTCGGAGTGATGCCGTGTACTACGACATTGAACCAGGCTTCGCGATGGAGGCGGGCAACATTCTCATCATCGCTAATTTCGATCTTATCTGTTTTCACAGACGCGAGAATTGCAAGCGGTGGTATCAACTCTACAAGCTCTCGAGCAGCAAGATCTACATCAGCCTGGTGCGTATTGTCGCTTTCATGAACATCTCCTTTGCTGACGATTAGCTCCAGCAAGTGTATCAAGTAAATTTGGTACAGAGGCGAGTCATGCTGCAGGGACTTTGCGATAGAGAACCTGGCGTTCCTGATCTGTATCACTATGTGAGTGGACTATATATGAATAGAGTGTTTTTAATCTTACTGATTCTAAGATCGTGCTATTACGTCCAACAACAGCATCATGACCAAGTCGAGCATACAGCTTCAGCAGCGAGTTGAATTCAGTCGGCCCCCCCGCTGCAGCAAGCTTGGCTGTCTCCATTGTAATGTGTAAGTCTACCGCCAGGCTCACTCTTCCGAGCTTTTGTAGAAGCATCGACTGTGCCAAGGCCGTGATTTTGTCATCTTGGCAGATAGTTGCGATACTGACCATAGTACGCACTACGTTGCCATATGCAGCCGCTGTTTCTTCGTCACCGCTCAGATCCAAGGAAATGGCGCTTCCGTTAGACTGTTGACTGTATCCTGTAGCTTTGGAATAGTTGGCGGTCCCGTTCGCCTCTGAGCCGCCCAGGGGTCTGTCGGTAGCTGACTGTGCACTTAGAACGTTTCCAAGCGAGTACAGGCCGGTGATCACTGCATCTTGTGATAGCATACGGAGTATGAAAGTCAAGCTGCGAGCAGCTACGATGACCGTTTCGCCCTTGATGCCACCTTGTACAACGAACCTAGGCAATGAACGGCTCAAACTCGAAGCAACGGCAGGGGAGAATCTGGCAATCACTGCCATAGACTTCAAAACTACACAGGCTAGCGTATCATCAGCCATCTGGACTGGATCGGCCATAGCATCTTCGAGCCATGACAACAGGATATCTGAGTCAGCGATGTCTTCATCCACCACCATGCAATTGAGAAACGTGTTCAATGTGTGCGCTTTGACTGCGAAAGCCAGTCGCTGTTGCCATGCTGACCCAAGTTGGAGATAGTCAGACCCGTCTTCTAACAGCCGCATGGACTCAGCAGCCAGATCAGTTACTAGCTCTATCAAAGCAGTGCTATCATTTTGCTGCTCTTGCAGAGTGAAGTCTCCATTCGATATTAGTACGTCGAAAACGTCACTGCTCTTTAATTGCTGCGCCGTGCAGATCTGTAACGAGCTGCATGACACCAAGAGCTTCATAAAGCCACGCTGTAGCAGCATTGCCCCCAAAGGTCTTCCCGAGGCTGCATATCGCTTCGTGTATGCTTTCCAGTCTATGACGGCCCTGACAAGATGTCCAGAGGTCCGAATTGAAGAAAAGACACCCTCCACTGACACCATGAGATTTTCGTCTAAAATTTGGCGTAGCAGATGCACAAGATCGAGCCTCTCGGTGACGTTATAAAATTCGGCGTGGACTGACGCCGCTTCCAGAAACCCCAAAAGAGAGACGGAAACTGCCGCCAATTCGAGAGTACCTTCAGCTTCGATACCGTTGGTTGAATCCTCGGGACGAGGACGTTTTGAAGACGCCGAGTTCACAGCTCGAAGGCAATTGTGTAGATATCGTGAGGTGCATTGAACCACTGCATGGTGAAGACTGGGGTGTCGTAAGCCGATTGCAAGTACAGCACTCGTTAGGTTGTGACCAAGTGCCTCCCATGGCGAAGGTTCGACTGTGCATAGAAAGGGAGAAGGAGCTATTGCTTGTGTGTGTGCCTCAAGTAGATATGGTGATAATTGCTTCAGAAGTCGATCTGCAGTTTCAAGATCGTCTAGCAAATGCGCTGTATGGCACAAAGCAAATAATACGTCGAGCTCCGCATGACCTATGGGTGATTGCGAGAGCGATCGGCCATTTGGCGACAGTCTATTGAAATCACATGCGTTGTATAGCCTTGTAAGGTCTGAATTGTGGGGGGTTTTTGTCGGTCTCGCAGAAAGCAGAGCTACCTTTTGCAGGGCTTTGCTTCGTAGGAGCTTTGAACTGATATCATTAGCATAAAACCCTAGCGATTGACCATCAAACTTTACCCTTCCATGCCTAGAGTCCCCTTGCCCAAGCTGCAGGCACACCTGAGTACCCTGCAATCGTTCGACCAGAGGTAAACCAATAATCAATAGAGGGACCGGAAAGACGAAAACGCGCCCTAGTTCTTGGAAGATCTACCGGCCCGACTTCAAATGACGCGCGATTCAGATCTGCCTGCTTCTAGATCACACACCTCTTAAGCCTGACCTTTTCCAACATCCAAGATCCACTTTGATCACACTTCTAGACAAGGCTAGACTGTGCCTTGATCAGTGAGCTGTTCACCAATTCTGCATTTACCGGCAACGTTACCACTATCACCTATGGCACAACACACAAGCTGCTCACGTTAATCGCTAGGATCACAAATACCCAGAACTTACCTACACCGACCACAGACTAATCTAATAGCCCTCTGTTACATTCGATAGTAGCAGAAGCATACATCCAGCCCACAAAATGGATGAGGATGCTATCGCTCAATTCGCTGGAATCACAGGATCAATGCCCGCTATAGCTGCCCAATATCTGCGACTTGCAGAGAACAACACAGAACAAGCTATCGAGCTCTATTTTGCCAACGATGGCGCTGGCCTAGAGCCCTCATCAGCACCTGTACAATCCTCACACCCTCCACCAGTTCCCTCATCATCTACACGGCCACCTGGGCATCGACGCGGCCACGAAGATGAAGAAGGTGTCGTGCACCTAGACTCCGACCCAGACGACGACGATTTTATTGACGATGACGATGATGTCCAGATAACGGGCCAAACATCAAGACCGGGAACTGCAGTCGGAAGATCAACACCAGCATTACAGACTCCATCCACTGCAACGCCTCCAAATGGGCCCTCAAGGACCGTGGATGATGATGAAGCTATGGCGAGGAGGATGCAAGAAGAGATCTATGGTGCAGCAGGTATTTCTGGCGGCCATGCTACTAAGGATCTAGATGAGCATGGTTATCGGGCACCCATTGGGAGGACAACTGAGACACTCGTTGGTCCGGACTCGTTTGATCCTAGCAATGCAGATGAGATGAGGGCAGCGGTCATGCAGCAAATGGCGGCTAGGAGGCAACAGCCTAGGAACCGAGGTAAGCCACTTTTGTGGGATATCGAAATAATGCACAGGATTAACAGGTATAGACCGACATGGTATCTTCAACCAAGCCACAGCACCGTCGATTTGGAATGATGCCGATAGTCGACCTGAAGGCCATCGTGAACAGCTCTCACAAGCTACTGGAGGGGCTTCGGAAGCATCTTCCAAATCCAACCTACTCGCGGAAATGTATCGCCCACCGTTCGAACTCATGTCACGCTTACCTTGGGATGATGCGCGACAGCAAGGAAAGGATGGCGAAAAATGGATCCTGGTCAACATCCAAGATCCATCAATATTTGATTGCCAAGTGCTGAATCGAGATATTTGGAAGAACCCTGGTATCATGGAAACAGTGAGGGAGAACTTCATCTTCATGCAGTATTCGAAGGACGATCCAAAAGGCAACCAGTACGTCCAGTATTATTTCCAGAACAAGGACAGCCCAGATGCATACCCTCACATCGCCATTGTCGACCCAAGGACGGGCGAGCAAGTAAAAGTATGGTCCGGTCCACCTTCTCCTAAAGCCATGGATTTTCTCATGCAATTACACGAATTTCTGGATAGATACAGTCTCAAGGTCTCAGCAAGAAATCCAGTGGCGAGGAGGAAGCCAGAACCAAAAAGGGAAGCGCAAGTGGACAGGATGACTGAGGAGCAGATGATGGAGATGGCTTTGCAAGCTAGCTTGGCCGGAAACGAAGCTAGTCGAGATTCCGATCCAGATGATTTGACACGGAGTGTGGGTAATTTAGGTGGAGGGGCAAGCAAAGAGCCTGAAGAAGGGCCAGACCCAATGGACGTCTCCGAGACTGTACAAATGAATGGTTCATCTGCAGCCGCTGCCTCTCCATTCAAATCTATCTTATCTTCAAATCCACATACCGAACCAGCCACGGACCCAGCGACTACTACAAGGATCCAATTCCGTCATCCCACTGGACGAGTAGTCCGGAGGTTTGCGCTTACCGACCCTGTCAGGAGGATTTACGAGTGGTTGAAGGCGAGCCCGCTTGAGGGGAAGGACGCAGATTTCGAATTAATTTTCATGCAGAAGAACTTGATTGGGGCGCTGGAAGATACCATTCAACAGGCTGGGTTGAAGAACGGTACGGTCATGGTCGAATTCATCAACAATGACTAAGCGTGAAATGGAACTGTGCATATTCAGCGATGGGTTGAGGGATCGAAATGTCAATGGCATAGAGCCATGTTGTGAATGATGCTTGCTATAGAGGGGCAAAATACTCCGCAATCAGGCTGGGCCTATGCTCAGGCATTTTTGTAGCCATGGATCATGAAGCATAAAGATAGCCGAGGAAGTCACCATTGATAATGCCCCACCTTGCAGTGCTATGGACTCTTCAACTCCAAGAAAATATTATCCTTAATGCATTGAAAGGGAGAATGATACTTCTTCTCATTTGTTCTGTTCATGCTGTGGCGTGAGCCCCGGATTTCAGGACCCGTTCCTGCGCTAGCTTGGCGAGGAATTGGCCAGGAATTAAAAAAAATTTCGTTGAATGGCGACACTCGGCTTCTGCTTGACCGGACCTGCATCCGCATAATCCGCACCACAGCCCACGATTCTAGAAATGCTGTCAATTGTTACTCAACCATGGGCCTCCTTGTAACCGTCACAGGACCTTTGCGCGATCTCGTATCGAACAAGTCCATTGGCGTTGTCACTGCAGCAGGCGCCCTTTCCTTCGTCGTCCTCGCTATCGTCCTCAATGTCCTCAGCCAACTCCTAATCAGGAACCCCAATGAGCCTCCTGTGGTGTTCCATTGGGTGCCCTTCTTTGGAAGTACTATTAGCTATGGCATCGACCCGTATAAGTTTTTCTTCAGTTGTCGAGAAAAGGTACCTCGAGCTTTGCGCCCCACACCCTCGCTCTCGGTGTTATTCTAACAGGGTCGCAGTATGGCGACGTCTTCACTTTCATACTCCTTGGGAAAAGGACCACCGTGTATTTGGGTGTGAAAGGGAACGAATTCATTCTCAATGGGAAGCACCAAGATCTCAATGCGGAGGAAATATACAGCCCTCTCACCACTCCAGTGTTTGGGAAAGAGGTGGTATACGATTGCCCGAATGCGAAGTTGATGGAGCAGAAGAAGGTGGGTACAAATATATGACAGGTCTTGAGCTACTTCTGACCTAGTGGTACAGTTCGTCAAGTTTGGTCTTACGTCCGATGCCCTCAAGTCCTACGTCCCATTGATCACTGAAGAAGTTGAAATTTTCATCGCTCGCTCCGACATCTTTAAAGGATCAAAAGGCAGGTTCAATGTTCCCCAAACCATGGCAGAAATTACAATCTACACCGCGTCTCGCTCTCTCCAAGGCAAAGAAGTGCGCTCCAAATTCGACTCTAGCTTTGCCGACCTCTACCACCACCTCGATATGGGATTCTCGCCGATAAACTTCATGCTTCCATGGGCACCTTTGCCTCACAACCGCAAGCGCGATTATGCACAGAAGAAAATGGCCCAAACATACATGGAAATCATCCAGTCACGGCGCGAGGCTGGCTCTCAACGCGATGCTGATGATATGATTTGGAACCTTATGTCCTCTGTCTACAAGAACGGCACCCCCATTCCAGATTTCGAGGTTGCACACATGATGATAGCCCTCCTCATGGCAGGCCAGCACTCATCTTCCAGTACCTCCGCTTGGATCCTTCTTCGCCTGGCCACTCGGCCTGATATCGTTGAGGAACTTTACGAAGAACAAAAGCGCGTTCTCGGCCCAGATATGCCGCCACTTGATTACGATTCTCTTCAGCGCCTCACCCTGAACTCCCAGGTCGTCAAAGAAACCCTTCGGATACACGCCCCTATCCACTCCATGATGCGCAAAGTCACGACTCCCATGCCTATAGAGGGGACACCCTATATGATTCCTAAGTCGCACGTCCTCCTCGCCGCACCAGGCGTGACTTCGAAAACAGAGAAGCATTTCCCAGAACCAGATGTTTGGGAGCCACACCGGTGGGACGAAGGATCGCCACTGCACGGTACGAACAAAGAAGCTGAAGAGGATGAGAAGATAGATTATGGATATGGACTTGTCAGTAAGGGTGCTGGCAGTCCCTACCTCCCCTTTGGAGCTGGACGTCATAGGTGTATTGGCGAGGCTTTTGCTTATGTGCAATTGGGAGTCATTACTGCCACCATTGTAAAAGAGTTCAAATTGAGGAGTTTGGAGGGTCAGAAAGAAGTCGTGGGAACGGACTACTCTTCCTTGTTCTCTCGACCTTTGAGCCCGGCAGTGGTACAATGGGAGCGCAGAGAGAAGTCGGAGATGGCATGAATAGCGAGGTTGAGTGGATTGTTGCATACTTCTTTAAGCACATAGCTTTCCATTTGGCGATGGCGCTGGCAGGTTCTGTTTGAAGGGCATACATGGATTAGTCTACTACTTAACGAAAGCTATTGCCTATCGCTCCAAAGCGCATAAAGTACAGTAGTCCGCGCTCGAGATATGAGGACGAGCAATTGCAAGGGTTTATATTCACAGACACTCCAAAACAAGGCTCTGAATCAGCAGAAATGTCTGATGATGAGCTAAGCAGCTTCAGGCAATCATACGTTGTATAGGCTTGGCATGAGTCGGAAAATGAACTCCCATGGCTCTTTCCCTGAGAAGTTTAGATACGCTCATTATTTGTAACTCTTCCTAACATATCCCCATTAAACACTCGATAAAGGACCAAGTCGTAAGTAAGAGTCCTACTACTTTACCCTGGAAGAGACGACGATATCTATTTGTTTGAATACTGCAGACGATAGAGCAATACCAGTGAAGGTGACTTGATCTAGACAACATGAACGCTCCAGACAGGTTAGTGAGATTTCATTTGTATCGTGATTTACTTTTCTGCACTTTAGCAAATACTTTACTCCTGCACATTTCGTTCAGTCTTAGGGCAACGAATAGATATCACGCCGCGGAAAGGAGACTTCGTACCCCAGTAGGGCAACTCGTGTTGGGCTGCAGTCTGCCATGGAGTGAATGGGAGTGGGTCAGACCACTGAAAATATCGAAATCATGGGAAAAAGTCCCGCTTTCCCTCCGTTTCGTCACGATTTTATTCTATTCTATTCACTTCACAAACTTCTTCTTGCCTCTCTCTACGATCTTAAGAGAATAGCCATCTTGGGCAACATACCCTTTCTCTACAACCCTTCTGTGATGCCCTCCCCTACGCCTTCTCCAACGAAGTTACCGCGAAAGCGACGCGTGTCTTCCCCAATCATCTCGACAGCGGTCAGCAGCCGGAGTGGAAGTTCCAGCCCAATTTCACCAGCAGACCTGGTGGCTGCCATTGCACCGAGCGTGGAAAATACTCGAGAGACTTCGCAAGGCCCTTACCTCCATCCAGCCCAACATGTATCGTTCATGTCGCATTTTACTCCCCAGCAAAGCGCCCCTGGTTATGTGTCGAATATGAATATTAATGCCGGAAACCCTCGTCCGGCCGCTTCAAATGCGGAGAGTAATGTTCCAGACAGGTTTGAGCTTTTCCTTCTAGGCGATGGTGAGAAGAAGGTCTCCGAGGAGGCAGATACCCGTAAGTCAAGATCTGTCTGGCAATGAACCAGGGGGTGATACAAACGATTTGCTAACATATTTGTCCTGACCAGGTATACCGTCATCATCAATATTTATGTTCAAGAAAGAAGACCACACGCTCGGTAATATGCTACGATCACGACTTCTACAATCACAGCATGTCTCCTTTGCTGGCTACAAAGTTCCTCATCCCCTTGTCAGGTAAGCTACTCGTCCAGGCGATGTCCTCAGCCGGCTAATCCTCCTACTCTAAAGCGAGTTCATCCTCCGCATCCAGACTGACGGCACACTCACCCCTCGCTCTGCTCTCATGCAAGCCTGCAAAGACCTCGTGAACGACCTCGGCATATTCAGCCGTGAATTCACTAAGGAGTGGGAGCTGAGGAAGATGGTAGGGGAGGGGGCTAAAGCCGATGAGAAGAATGGCGACAATAACGATCGGTGAGCGTGATGAGAGGGGCTATGGCGGGGAGCCAGGAGAGTCGGAGGTTAATCTTAGAATTGGCGTTTTTGAAGGTGCATATGTTGGGAGGAAGCCCAGAGGCTGTATGCATGACCAGACAAACACTTAAGCGTTTGACCAGATTAATTCCTTAATAACAAAATTGTGGCTGGTATTTCTCACTTCAATTTTCGCATTACCTGAGGTAAAGGAGCCTTGGACGCGATTATAATGGCTAAGGTTTAGCCCTATGAGCAGAGCATGCTGTAAAGTAGCGCCTGCGCGTTCTCCAGATCGTCGTCACCCTTAAGCTATCCCAGCTTTCTTTTTGTTTGCAAGTCTTTCCTTTTGTCTCGCTGGAATCAAATCTAATGTTTTCCAATTCAAATTCCTACTTGGGAGGAAATAGTGCTCGCCCAGGCCCTCCTCAGTATGGGCAGACCTCCTTCTCACAGTCAGGTCAGCAGCAGCAGCAACCAAATGGCTTCGCGCCTCAGCCTACAGGTTTTGCAGGAGCCCCACTTCAGCAACAATACACAGGCTTCCCAGGCCAGGGTCAGCAGCAGAGCTTTCAAGCTCCACAACAGCAACCCCAGTACACAGGTTACCCCGCCCAGAACCAACCTCCTCAGCAACACCTTTTCCAGACCGTACAACCCCAGCAGCAAGTGGCTCCGCAGAAGACTGGACAAACATCGTCTCAAATAGCCCAGTCGCTCTCATCAACCCCTGCGCCACCACCACTTTCAGCTCCCCAAGCAGCAGCACCTGGCGCAAAAATACCAAAGATCCGGCTGTCCTTCTTGACTGCTACGGATCAGGCAAAATTTGAGCAGCTGTTCAAATCAGCCGTTGGAGATGGGCAAGCTCTCGATGGAGAGAAGGTCAAGGACTTGCTGATCAGGTCGAAGCTGCCAGGTGCGGATCTGATGAAGATATGGACGCTTTCAGACACCACCAAGTCAGGGCAGCTCTTGTTTCCAGAGTTCGCCCTAGCTATGTACCTCTGCAACTTGAAGCTGGTTGGGAAAGAGCTGCCGCAGACATTACCGGAAAGAGTGGCAAATGAAGTGTCTAGTATGGTAGACATCATCTCTTTCGGCGTACCTGACGACCGTCCGGCAGCGGCACCACGAAGTAATGCACCGAACTTCAGTGCTCCATCAGCGACGAACGTCGCCCCTAATATACAACAACCGCAGCCCCAAGCTTCGAACAGCCAATTGCTATCACAGATTACTTCGCAGCCCACTGGCTTTGCCTCACAGTATATCCCACCGCAGCCTACAGGTTTTGGAGGTCAGCAGCCAAGTTTTGCACCGCAGCCCACGGGGTTTCAGCCACAGCAGACTGGACTCCAGCAGAATCCTCAAGCTACTAGCTATCAGGGCACAATCCCCCCTCTGCCACCGATGCCAACCGGCTATGGATTGAACATGTCTCCCTCTCAGACAGGAACTCAACCCCCGGTTCCTTTGAATGCGCAACCTACGGGACGACCTGGGCAGTGGGGACTTGTCAATACTCCAGCCTCAGGCTTGCCAAACATTGACGCTCTACAACAACGTATGATGCCGCAACCAGGCCGAGAGGGAGGGTATACAACTACTGGTCTGTCGGGAAGTGCTACAGTACCATGGGCGGTGACCAAAGACGAGAAAAAGATCTATGATGGATTGTTCAAAGCATGGGATGGATTCAACAAGGGCTTCATTGGGGGTGATGTTGCAATTGAGCTCATGGGCCAAAGTGGACTTCCAAAACCGGACCTTGAAAGAATCTGGACCTTGTCGGATCCAGGAAACAAGGGTAGGCTTGATATGGATGAATTTGCTGTCGCCATGCATCTGGTTTACAGGAAGCTGAACGGCTACCCTGTGCCAAATCAGCTCCCGCCAGAGCTCGTTCCTCCATCGACTAGGAACTTCTCGAATTCGATCGATACTGTCAAGTCCTTGCTTTCACAGGATGCTGAGACGAGGAAGAATACGGGGTCTTTCCTTCAGCCACAGAAAACAGGTGTGAGCTATCTGAAAAATCACTCATTCCGCTCAGACTCCAATGGCATTACTCCTGGACGTAAAGATGCTACAATCTTTCGGAACAATGACGATGATATCGGATATAGATCGAGCGCTCGTCGAAGGGTTGGTGGAGGAGGGCGAACCCCTTCGCCTGCTCAATCAACTTCACCAGTTTCGGAGAGATTCAACGACGAATTGTCCAATGACCAAATGCGCAAGAAGATCAGAGAAAAGCAAGTCTTACTGGATGCTATAGATTTCAAGGATGAGAACGCGGCGGAAGAAGATGTTGCACTTGATCGCCGAGATCGTCGAGAAGCCGAAGACCTTTATCGACGGATTCGTAGGCTCCAAGAGGACATCGATACCCATCCGAAGGCATCGTTGCGTGATGTTGACTCAAGCGCCGAACGTAGAGCCCTCAAGCTTCAGTTGCAGAGGTTGACAGACCGCCTGCCTGAGCTAGCATCCCAAGTAAGGAAGACGGAGCGTGGCATTGCTGATGCTAAACTCGAATTGTTCCGCTTGAAAGATGCGAAAGCAAACCCTGGCAGTGCGTCGACTGTGGTAGGCACAGGACCCGGAGGATCTGTCACTGAAGCAGACAAACTCAAGGCCCGCGCAAAGGCTATGATGCAACAGCGTTCTGCGACACTAACAGGTAAAGGTGCTCCCGCAGGCGGTGACGACAGTGGAGCTGCGGCAAGACGCTTAGAAGAGCAGAACTCGAAAGCAAAGACCGAACGAGAGAACAACGAGCGAATGATCAAAGACGTGGAAGACAGCGTTCGGGACTTTTCTCGTGGACTTGAGGATCAGTTGGCGCAAGGTAGCGAGGACTCGACTAGTGAACACGAGAGGCGGAGATGGGAGGATGGTTTAGGTGTAGAGGATGAAGTACGGGACTTCATCTTCGACTTACAGAGGAGCAGCCGAAGCGCTAAAGTCTCTCGTGAGGACACTGGTAGACGTCGCGTAGAGGAAAAGGCTCGAGACAACTCACGTGACCGGACGCCAACCGGTCAGGATCGGAAGCCTGAGTCTCGCGATTCCTTCAAGCCAGCAGCAGCCCCGGCCGCTGGTGGATCCTACTCTTCGTACAAAACTGGAGAAGATCGAGCAGCGTTCATAAAGCATCAGGCAGAGCAGCGTATGGCTGAACGTCTAGCAGCTCTGGGGCTCAAGCCACCAATGAAGTCTGGTGAATCGACTCAGCAGCGTCAAGAAAGGGAAGCGAGAGAGCGTCAAGACCGCGTACGTCAAGCTGAGGCAGAAGATGCCAAACGAGAAGAAGAGAGACAGCGAAGGCTTGCCGACGAGCAACCATCTGCACCAGAGGTCAGCAAATCGGCGAAGAAGCCACCGCCCCCACCTGTGCGGAAGAGTAGAGCAGACAGTGCGGCACAACGTGTTGAAACTAAACGGAAGGACGATGAAGAAGCACTGAGGGCTCAGGCCGAGCAAGAAGGAAAGGAACAGGCAATCAAAGATCAGCAGAGAATTCAGGAGTCTCAAACCAGGGGCATGGAGTGAGTTATCTACGGCCGAGTTGTATATGTGTAAGGCTAATGTATCTGTAGGGACGAAGCTCAAAGACAGGAAGATGATCTTGTCAAGGAGCGAGAGGCATCACAAGCAAGGCTGAAGGCTCTAGAGGAGCAGGTCAAGCAAGGGAAAGTCAAGAAGCAGGAAGAAAAACGTAGGAAGCAAGCCGCAGAAAAGGAGGCTAAGGATAAGGAAGCCAAGCTTGCTGCTCAACGAGCCGAACTTGAGGCTGCGCGAGAGAGGGAGCGACAGCTGCAATTGCAATTAGAGGGTCTCGGAGATGAGGACTCCTCAGATGAAGAGGATGCCCGCGAGATCACGCCGCAGGAGACAACGCCCACAAGTAGTCAGGTCTTGTCCAGAGAGGAGAGCATGCAGCCAACTCCAGCTGCGTCCAAAGCTCCAACAAGTCCACCTCCAGCCCCAATGCAGTCTCCGCCCTTAGCACCGGCCGCCCCACCACCACCAGCCCCTGCGCCATCCTCGTCTTCGTACAGCGCAGACACCAAAAACCCATTCTACAAGAAGATGAACCAAACGAATGAGCCAGCCGCTACCCCTCCTTCCGTCACCTCACCGAATGGGAACGCTGAATCCACAAATCCGTTTCATCGTCTAAGCCAGCAACAAGACGCTGCTAAATCTCAATCGCTTCCGCCACCACTTACCTCAACCCCGACTGGGAACCGCCCATCTCGCATGCGACCTGAAGAAGACTCATGGTCTGTTGTCGACTCGACTTCATCCTCTGACGACGAAGACGATTCCGACAAGCCTACTGGCGGTAGTGCAAAACAACTGGCATCGATTTTGTTTGGAACTATGGCACCTCCACGGCCATTGTCTGCTATGGACGAGAAGAAATCGGTCGAGAGCCCTACGAGTCCAGCTCCTTTTACACCGAGCACTGGTCCTATGTCTCCTCCGCCAGCACCTGCAATGCCAGGAGCTTTTGATGACGGAGGTCCTCCGGCAGCAGAACCTCTACCTCCGCCACCCATGCCATCGATGGGCGCTCCACCGGCGCCACCTCCTCCACCACCCCCAGGAATGCCAGGTGCACCCCCTGCTGCACCACCACCTCCGCCTAGTTTGCCAAGTGCCGCTCCCAATAGAGCAGCAGCTCCGAATCTTGGTGGGTTACTTGGAGATATTAAGAAAGGAACAGGTCTAAAGAAAGTGCAGACTAAAGACAGGAGCACGATTAGTACTGCTGGGAGGGTATTAGATTAGATGCGAAGCAAAGGGAGGGAGAGTCCTGGAAGTGATGGCTTCATTGTATATGTGCGAATCAATTTAATCAACATATGTTCTCCAACGCAGGCATAGGCATAAAGAGCGCAGATAATTTGATTGCAAAACCCTTTACCGCCTTGGCGTATAATGAAAGCCAAGATTTCGAATTGGCCGCACAAACTCCAGCATTGGCTCTTTCTGAACAACCCAACAGTCACCGAAATGGCAGGCCCCTCGAATACACTGTTGATCGAAGGATCCTTCGAAGAGCTTGCCGATGAGCTCGCGCATTATATTGACGAGGTACAAAAAAAGCAGACGCCTGACAGCGCCAACACACAAGCAGAAGTAACTCCGCTACTGGAGAAGAATCAAAAAGACGAAGTACTGAAGAAGCTGGTCACTGGCAGCGAAGTGCTCAATAATGCCCCAGAAAAAGGTGCTTGTACCCCGCAGAACCTTTTTTCTGAAGCCATATGCTAAGACACGGGGTACAGAATTCATCGCAGCCTACAACCTCCTCGTCCACCTCGTCCGCCAGTCCCCCAATGTAGATAAATTCCTCCCCAGAATTTGCACCAACCTCTCCCAACCAATACGATCATCTCCAACCAACGGGCCCGGCCTTGCTCTTTCCATCCTAACTACAATCTTCAACATCCTCCCCTCAACCTCAGACACTCGCTACCATGTCTTCCTCGCCGTCCTACGTGTCGTACGCGGCTCGTCCTCATTCGAATTTCTACGGCCACAACTCAAGAATCTGGACAGCTGGGTAGCAGCCTGGGAAACAGACGAAGAGGACCAGCGCAAATTATACCTCGAGATCGCCAACGTCGCAGCAGAAGCCGGCGAAGATGCACAGTCGTATCTTTACCTTCTACGTGCTCTGCGTACAATACCATTCGAAGAAGTGTCTTCTCCAGAATCCAAGGATCTCGCCATCCGCGCCCTAAAAGCGGCCCTTTCCAACCCTTCGCACTTCGACTTTCAAGATCTCACATCGAGTGACCCCATCCAGGCGTTGCGAAAATCAGATTCAGATTGGTACGATTTGCTTGAAGTTTTCAATGCGGAGCTTCTCGACGATTACAACGACTTCCTCGAATCACACGACGATTTCCTATCGAATGCTTCTCTCGACCCGTCAATTCTACACCGCAAGATGCGCCTGCTTACGCTGGCGTCGCTGGCTGCGAGTACACCAAGTAAGAGTCTACCGTACCAACATATCGCGCGCGCGCTACAAATACCGAGTGAAGATGTGGAGATGTGGGTTATCGATGTCATACGGGCTGGCTTGGTGGAGGGGAAGTTGTCGCAGCTGAACCAGACGTTTTTGATTCACCGGTCTACCTACAGGGTGTTTGGAGAAAAGCAATGGACGGAAGTGCAGGGACGACTGGATACGTGGAGGACGAGTCTGATGGGCGTGCTGGAGGTCGTGAGGTCAGAGCGTATCAAGATGGCAGCTGAGCGGGAGAGGGAGCTGAGGGAATTGGAGGGGAGGGTGAATGGTGGTGGAGGTGGAGGGGGGTTGGGAAGAGGGATGGGTGGTGGTAGAGGTGGTCCGAGGGACTTTGATATGGGGATGGATTGAGTCATGAATTACGGGTTCGAAAAAAAGGCATGAATGTTAGAAAGGCATTAACGTGATTGTCTGAGACTATTGCCAATGCTCAAGAATTTCTCCCCGTGTTTGGTTGCCATAATCTCCATTCTTATTTTCCTGGTTCCTATCTTCATTTATGCATTTTAAGTGCTGAAGAGCGCATGCGCAATCATGCCTTTTTATAACGGCACAGTCTATCTCTGTTTCTTATTGTATGCTTCGTACGATGACAGATGTTGTGGTATTCGCAGATATGCAAGGCCACTTGTTTCATCTTGCTTTACATCGAAAATGCTTTCTAGATCATGTACTATTCCCACAGCATTGAAACCAGCGAAACGCATGAGCCAACATAGACCCAAAGCAGATCGGGAATCTCATTACGTGGTAGGAGCCACAGCAAATCGGAAATCCCCTCACCATATTAGAAAACATCAGGTCGGAGCCTCACCAAAGCGGAGGCACCAAATCGCTAAACCCTTCAACACTTCCACGGCCTCATACAGTCACATCATCGCCAAACCGGAAAATGCTTCATCAAAACTGGAGGCACCACATCGGGAACATCATCACCATGTCGGAGAAGTCTCGCCAAATGGGGACCTCAGTCTCCCAAAAGACTCGCCACCAAGTCGGGGCCTCACCAAGTCAGACCACAGCACATCGGAGTCTCTCCCCATAACGTCGACCTCTCTCTACCAAAACGGAGACACCAAAGATAGGATCTGATCACCACCGAATGGGAAAAAACCTTGCCAAGTCGAATTCTCTCCACCATCCCGGAGACAACAAACCGGCAGCTTGCTCACCCAGTCGGGAAAACCATCAGGATATCGGAGCGCCCAATTCGGAGCGCCCATCTCGAGCAGAGTTGAACCAAATCGGAAATTTTTACATGAGTCCGCCCTCCGTTGAGCAGCAAAAACAGCCCTGCAATCCGGCCAAAATCGCGAGTCGACGTGCTAGGGGTCTGTACGTCCACGCTTCGATGCAGCCAAGGGTTTCTCACAATCTTATCAATGAGCAAAAAATCATAAATGTGGTGGCAGAAGTGACCGAGATGCAGGACCAAGGGCAGGCTGTCTATCATCTTGCAGTCCAGATCATTTCCAACAGCCTACCCGTTTCCTGTCTCGAGCAAATGAAGTGTATCTAATTAGTACTCGAAAGCACCATATCGGAGACACCAAAGATATCAGAGCATATATCCATGCTTCTATCTAAGCTACTGAAAGGCTTCTCACCAACATTTCCAATCAGCAACCAACATCTATCTGCCTATGTGGTTGCAGAAATAACCGACATTCAAAGTCAAAAGAGAGGGGGTGTGGTATATCTTCTTGTCCTGCAGTCCACCGTTCCACCATCTCGTGGTCTCTCACACATATTCAAGAAGAAAGTAAAGGTAGTATATTACTTCACCATTTCCTAGCGAACAAATCTCCAACGCTTGGCTGATGCATCTTGTTGTCTCACCAGTTCAAATCTCAAGTTCAAGTACATGATATGAGATGAGGGGAATGATAGTCTGATAAACAGGTAAACAGGTAAACAGGTAAATATTTCCCATCTCTTCATCAACCCCTTAGGACCTTCCCCCTCAACTCGGCCTCAGCCTCATGTTCTATCTGCGTCTCACGTTTGCCTGATTCACGCCAACTGTAACAAGCGTTACCGCCTCTCTCATCATATCTCCAAATAAGACGATTATTGGAGGTGTGTCATTCATGTCGTCTGGTTAGGGTTCGTACACTATACTATCATCTCGCTCAGAATTGCCCACAGGTTGTTTTTAGCCAATCCTAAGCTTTCAGCGCCGTTTTCGCTGTATCAAGTTATTAGGCACGGCTCCTCATCCGTTTTCAGCCGCAGATAAAACTCAAAAGCGTCTGTATCTGCCTTGTGAGGGCTTGTGGGACCTTCTTCTGTGGGGTTCGGGCTTGATGTATTGGTGTTTGCAGAGTAGGTACGAGTATCTGACTCAAGCAGCTTGTCCGTAGAGCTCTTCGATCATGCTTAACACAACACACGAATGAATACACCAACGAGGCCAAACACCAGGTATATATTGTATGTGGTAATGTACATGATGAAAGGCCAGCCTTCTTTTGTTCTCGCTACGGTTGCTAGGGCCCTCTTTTGCCCAGTCTTGCTTGTCCACGCTATGCTATGCTACACATTCTCGTAAGCAAATTGAAACACCAAACGATGCATTATACATATCCTCCCCAAAAATCCAATAAGCCAAAGGAGCTATATGTTACAGAAGCGAAGCCATCATTGACACAGCAGTCCTGAAGTCATGTACCATCGTAGCCACCCTATCCCACTATCACCATCACCATTCTCAACCAACACTGTACCATCTCCAAGCCTGCATTGATGCAGCAGTGTCGAAAGCGTCGCAGTGAGTGTGACTCTGAATCCGGTGGTTCAAAGCCGACAATTCACAACCTGCAACCCCAATTCCCTAATCATACCCACCCAATCCACGTCCTCCCTCCTCCCATCCTTCAACTCCTCCCTCCTCCTCTCCTGCCTCTCATAAACAATCTCCAACAGCTGTCTAGCAGCCACTACGTTCCTACCCACACTGTCTTCCTCCATCTTCCTGATCAGTTCCACAACCTCCGCCCTCTCGTCAGGGTTTTTGCTAACGAAGCCGGACATGAAGAGCGGGAAGACGATGAATTTGCGCTCCATGTGGTTGCTAGAGACGATTTCGCGGGCTAGGCGGAGGATCTCGCCCGCGCATTGGGATACCTCGTGGATTAGGGAGGAGGGCGAGAGGAGGCGTTGGGTGCTGTACATCGAGGTGTGGGAGTAGATTAGGCAGGCACGGTAGAGGGCGAAGGACTATTTGAGTGTTAGCGGATTCTTTTGACGTTAGAATGTAGTGCGATGGATGGGATCAATTATGGGAGCCTGCTGCCGGACTTCGTCCAGACAAGTGACAGGATGGTGGTAGTGCACGCGTAAAACCGAGGAGATATGTAACTCACATGCTCAAAAATCCCTCTCGCCCCTACGGGCATTATTTGGTTGCAATACCCACTTGCCACACTAGCTGGCATCTGCACATTCCATGTCCTCCTCAACGTATCCTGCAGCATTCCAATCCTCTCCTGCCGTCTTCTTACCATAGCTTGATCTCGATCATGCGGATTCCGCCTTTCTTCTGCCCTCAGATCCCTCGCCAAAAGCCCCAGCTCAGCGGCCAAGACGTTCAGCCGCCGATGGAACGCGAGGGCGCTCGGTAAGGCTTCGTGCTCGTTCGCAAGGCCCCCAGATGGGCTGTTACTTCGGATGGTGTCGTAAGGGTGCTGCGGGTCCATACCCGAGGGTAGCATATCGTTGCGGAGCATTGTTTCGACGAATTCGCCGTTGCCCATGCCGGAGAGCACGACGTGCGTATCTATGCTAGCGACCCACCAGATGATGAAGGTGTAGGGCTCATGGCCATACAGCTTGCGACGGAGCATACATATGCGAAGGAGCTGGTCGATGTGCTGAGACCAGAGCGAGAGACCACGAGGCTCGCCGGCTGCAATCTCGTATAGGAGTAAAATGAAATGGGTTAGGAAGACACCGTCAGAAGTGAGGTCACGCTCACTTCGGAGGCTGGCCTGGAGCGAGGGGAGAGCTTGTTGGTAGTGCTGTAAAGCGTCTAGATTTGGTATGCCTTTCTTGTAGGACATACTCAGCGCAGAGAAGGCCATCAAAGCATGGTATAACTAGTCTAGAATGTCAGCCTGGAATTCATTTCCCCCCTCGACAAGCTCCGCATCTAATCTTGATAGGCTCGACCAATACGACAGATTAGAAGTCTATTGGACATACAGGTAGAAATTTAGCAGCCTGTCTCTCAAAAACATCCGGCGCTGACAAAGCTCCAGTCTCCAAAGACGTTCCTAGCGAGTCCTTATGGACTTGAGCCAAATGGCGATGCACAAAGTTCTTATAGTAAAACACCAACTGATGATCTCTCCCGTCTTTGACAGCCATCCTCATCAAGGGCGTATTGTCGTACGAGGAACGGAAATAATCTGATCTATGAGTAGAAGTAGCTGATAATGGAAGAGAGAACGATGCTGATGAAGGTCGCCGTGTTATTGCACTACTTGGCGAGGACAGTTTTCGCGAATCATCCTCGAAGATTCTCAAGATCACGATATCCGGGTCGTCTGAAGTTTGCGTATCATTCTCACTTATAAACATGTTATTGTAAAGTGTCTGATCAGTGCTGTATGGATCACTGTGAACGCTTTCCGGCCTGCTTGGAGGTGTGTTTCTCGACGACTCCTTGTATTCCTCGAATTCAGCAAAGCTGGCGGACTTAACAGCGAGAAGGTAAGTGCCAGGACGGCGGAACCCTGCTTTCTTTTCTCGATCCTCATCGTTGGTCAAACCAGAAAATGGGGGTAATAAATCCTCATGGGGTTGAGTAGTGCGTAGGCGTTTTAGAAGTCGTCTTGACAAGGCTATTGCACTTAAGCCAACGCTTTAAGACGACCAGATCAGGAGACGTACGATCCCAAACAGGTCCCCCCAAACCTGGCCCACCTGACATCTTTTCGATGACTCTTGGAGTGTCATCTTTGAAGGAAAGTCGCGGATTGTAATCGCAGGTATGTCCCAGCCGAGAGCACGGCTGATTGAATTGTCAAATCAAGTACCTTCACTGTTTGTGACCACGAGTAGAAACATTCAAGAACTTACTGTGCACTCAGGTCGAGCTTCATAGCATTTGTATGCTAGATCAATCAATGCTTTGCGGATGTTCAATGACAAAAGAGGATACTGACTTGACTTTGCGAGTCTACAGATGAATCAGTACGTCAGCTTTGGTCCCTACTTGCTTGGGTGGCAGAATTACCCGACATGTCCTATATCCTATAGTCACAAGTTTAGCCACACTCTTCCATATAAAGACACGCGGAAGAGGAAAACTCACCAACATCCAAACCTCGACCTTGGTGGTAATCGAGTCCTCGGCACAGTTACCCTAGCATTGCTTTTGAGGTCCACCTTGTCATGGGCATCGGGATCCGAGAAAAGCCAATATCTAGGTGCGATATGGGGTAATAGAGACTTGGCACTTTTCACCACCTTCTATCCGTGTGACAAAAACTTGATCGAATGAGGATCTGCAGAGTTTTTGTATTCAGTGATGATCAAGGACGAGAACACTGGATACTCCATTACCAAGCCATGCCCTCGTGTTGGCATGATCCCAAATGCATAAGGATGTCTATGTTCCATCCACCCCTCTAGATAACCATCGTACATATACCGACCAATCACCATCACGAGGCTCTCCTGCGGCGCAGTGACCAACAATCGGCGTAACCAAGATACGAGTCGCAAGGCTCCCAGAATATCGACTGGAATCACTGCAACGAATCCACTCAGATTCTGATTATCCCTTCCTGTGTCTGGTAAATGACAATTGGTTCCTAATAACGAAGTTCTCACGCCGTTGGGCTGAATTCCCCGAGGTATGGAAGAGTTGGGGATAATGAAAGTCAGGACAAATCAAGAGGGTCTGGCGAAATGTCAACGCTTGCCAGAAAGAGGCTATTGAGACTGGCATCTGTGGAAGAGCAATTGATAGGAAACGTCATTCTTACGGGCTCTTCTCAACGTCTACCTTGGATTGTCGTCTAACCACCATTCATGCTAAATCATACTGTCATACCTCTTCATCAAGTAACTTTTTCGCACGGTCAAGGCCCTGCAGAACAGACATCGAACGCTCCTGGGACCGTGCAGCCGCCAGCTCTTTCCCATATTCAGTCTTCATTCTAGCTCCTTTGCAGGCAATTGGAGCCAATGCAACAACAGCGTCTACAGCCTTCAGGCGTGTCTGCTCCACTTGTTCAGCGAAGTCGAAGACGCAGTGCATATAATCGATCAATATGTCTTGCTGTGTATCGGGTGGAGCATTGAGATCTGCCTTGTGGAGTCTCTCGAACAGCGATTTTGGTGCGTCGAAGATAGCATTCATAATATTTTTGCTTGCTGCTATAGCTTTGACCCTGTAGATGAGCTCGAGCGATTGGATTAGGCTTGTGTTCAGATCTTCTCTTGTCCTCTTTTGGGGATTGATGGATTTCAACAAAGCACTTATTGCGTTCGTTACAGTCTGCTCATTAATTATCTTGGACGAGGGGCCTTCGGTCCAGGAATCAATGTCCATTTCATCTGACTTGTCCAAGATCTCCTCAATGACTGGCTTCGTGATTCCATAGACTTGGGGGTACATATCCACAGTGTCTCTCAGCTCTGCAAAGTCTCCAAGACATTCCAATGAATGTTGACGGAAAGCCGGATTGTTCCTCTTGCTCTCTCTGATCACGATCTTCTCAACCTGCTCTGCTACTTTCGTATCTTTGTACCAGAAGGTGCTGTTCCTTGTGAAATGTATAAAGGCCCTCAAGACGGTCTCTTTCCCTTCCCAGGTCTTGCCAGACAATGCCTTCTCGAGAGCAGGCCATAGGATCTTTGCATTTACATCGTCGATGGTGCTCCCTGACGATGTTACGACGTCTGCTATAGCAAATGCAGACGTGTGCTTCACAGACCACCGTGCAGAATCCAGGTACTGCGATGCCAGGCCGACGATCTCCTTCAGATACAGGAGCACAGCTCGCGATCCTCCGACGTTCTCACTCCAGGTTTCCTCGAAGAGAGTCTTCGCACGCCCGTATGTATCGTGTTTCGCAACGAAGACAAAAGGCAAGACTTCGCCCGCGAGAGAGTTGAACCGATCTGTAGCGTATTTTGAGATTGCATAGATGATGTCCCCTGAGATCACTCGATGACGTTCATCATCTGAGTCGAAGTAAAGCTTACGACAGGACTCTACAAGCTTCAGAAGCGCCTCGTTGGACGCAAGCCTTGCCAGGTACCCAAGCGCTGCCGCATATGATGAAGAAATCGTGTCGTTGCGATCGAATACCTGTTTCCGAGCAAGGGGGAGGAAACGATCGGCATATGACTTGAAGATGAAGTTCTGGCGAGTCGAAAGGGATACAAGGACACGACTGCATCCGACCTTCGACGGTAGGCCAACCACTGTTTTGATAGCGTTCTCTAGGCTTTGCTGTAGCTCTGGCATTGAGCTTTCGTCCAGGAAGTCAAGGCATCGCTCGATGGCCTCCAACATCGATGAGCCCCTGATGTGCTTCAATCGGGCATCGTCGAGCTCCTGCGCCGTTAGTCCATACTTTTCGGCGTTAAGGTGAAGGTAGTTGACCATTTCAGGCTCTATGGAGCTGAGAAGTGCAAGCAAGCGGCCAACCAGATCCGGAATGAAAGGACGCAGAGTTCTGCCATTGCTGCTCTTTATTATCTTCAACAGCGTTTTCCTAGCAAAATCTTGAACGTCCGGAGCCCCAGACTCCAGACCAGAGGGGCTGAGTAGGAACGGTAATACCTGCTTCAACATCTTGTCTGCGCTCCTGGCCGATGCTTCACCAGCTTCGAGCCCTCGAGTAAGGATGCCGGTCAAGACTCGCGCCAAAGCCATCGCTGCACTACGGACAGACTCCTTGATGTCATCACAGACTTTGAAGGTCATTTCCCAGATATGAGTCAGGTATTTCTCGTACTTTTCCAGTGGTCGACCCTGAACAAGATCTGCAATAGCAGCACAGCTCGCTTGGCGGACGCGCCATTCCTTCCCAAGGATATTCTTGAGCAAGTCATCCATGATACGGTCAAAATTTGTATCCATTGTCGTTGCAGGCTCTTTGACAAGCGCAGCCCAGATGTCGTTCATCGAGTTCCGGACGTTGGTGTTTGGGTCGAAGCGATAGCGGAACAATGCCGGATAAAGCTTTGGATTTTCAGCAAGGTAGCCGTCGGTTGATGCATCGCTGAGTATGTTACTAAGCCCAAAGCGTCCAAAAGCAGCACGACTGGACCATATCGCGTTGTTGGAAGCTAAAGACATGAACCGATACACAAGACTAGAGTCGCCGACCTCGGCGGCAAGGCTCATGATGTCCTTGTATGTTGTGACGGAGTTGCCTTCACCAGTTGGGAGAGCACCAGCGTCGAATAGCTCAGTGTCCTCGGACACATTGCCTGCAAGTCCTGCGTTGGTTCCAGTGAACGAGCCAACAAGATCCCGGATCAGATCATGTTTCAGAGCTTTATTCCCTTTTTCATAAACCAGCGTTAGTCCGCGAGATGCAGATTCCTGGTTCAAGGAGTCACGATCAGCCAGGAAGCCTTTGAAAGCGACTTGGCATTCCCGCAACCGATCTTGGACTCCTTGCACATGTCCGCAATATTGAACCAGACACAACAGCCAGATCACCGAGGCTTGTCTCAAGGCTGGTTTAGTGGTCTTGCAATCCGATAGCACTCTATCTAGTATTGAAGAGAGCGTGCTGCTTCGAGAGGGCGATTGAGTAGGCATATTTTGGATGTCCATGGCTGAAATCAGCGATTTCGAGTGCCACCCAATGGCCGCGCAGCACAACGCAGCTCCAATCGCAAATTGCACTTCTGCTTGCCTGACGATATGGAGTTCGTACATTTTATTGATAAGGTCGTTGAGAATTCCCCCTTCGACGTCCTCTTCGGGGAAATGGATAGCAAGATGGCCCATAGCATCTATAGGTTTCTCATCACCATCTTTGGCTTTATCTCTCAACTTCTGGACCAGCGACTTGGCATCATGGGGCTCGGGGATCGTCTTGGGGATCAACACACCGAAGAGAGCCAGGTCCGAGATCGCGACGAAGACCGCATCGAGAAGCATTTTGTCCCGACTGTCATCGAGGATGTCGAGGATGGCGGCGACAAAATTTTGCCGGATCTCATCAAAGCCTGGAAGAAGGTTGCCGCGGGCTAGGGACCTGCTGAGAAAGTATGCCGTAGCCAGGATTGCACCATGTACATCCAAAACCTCGCCCCCAATAGCTTGCCTCCAAGTTTGGAGCTTGCTGCTAAAGACACCGAGCAGTTTCTGGACCTTGCTCTCGGAACTCTCCTCGAGCGTCGCCAGAATACCAAAGACATGCGAAGCTTTGTCACGTAATGTCTTATTAGTGGAGAATATGGGCTCTTGTAGACTCGAAACTTTTGCCGATAGATTGATGTATGCACTACTAGGGATTAGGGAGCAGAGCTCGAGAAAGAAGTCGCCAGCTCTATTGACATCTCCACTGGTTTGAGACGTCATGCCAACGTATGATGCCTGCAGATACGCTCCGAGTGCTCCAGGCGCGTCCTCATTCATTGTGGAAGCCGAAGGAAATTCACGAAAGTAGACTATGAGCTTAGATCGAGCGTCCTCATCATTTGACACTAGAGCATCAATGTTTCGCTCCCAGTCGGCATCCATGAGTGGTGGGCTGTCCACAGCGGTCAGAGCTTGATCTAGCAGAACGCAGCGGCAAAAAGTAAGGGCCGGAATGTATGCATTCATTTTCAGGACGTTGTTGCTGTTGTCCGCGTTCCAAGATGATTTGGATCCGAAGATTGTCTCTACAAGGTCAGGAAAGCCGGGTAGGTCATATTTTCTGGCTTTCAGAGATACTTCGCTTGAATTGATGCCATCTTTCGCTGGGTTCAGCATTCTGTACCAGTAAGGGTCAAGCCCCTTGCGACCGTCTTCGAGGATTGCACTCCGCTCACTTGCATCACCATCCATGGCTAGGATGTCAATCCACCGTGCTGTGGTGTTACTGAATGGCAGACAGCGATTAGCAAAGCGTACAGCAAGGAATCGCGTGCTTCTGATGATATGATAATCGCTCTCCTCGGAGACTCCAGGATGCAAGCTCATGTGATGTAGCAGTAAGGATGTGAGTGATGACTCGAGTTCAGAGTCTAGATCACCACCAAAAGCGCCAAGCACGCTGCTCAATGCTCGCTCAATACTTGCAGACGTGTCCTTTCCTGATGAATCTTCACTCAACGAGGTGAAAAGCCATCGTAGCAGCTCAAGATTTGGTTCTCGCAGAAGTGAGTCTGGACAGGCTGCCGCTAAAAGCCCAATGCTTTCGTATGCAAACGCTCGAGATGCGAGTTCCCCTGGACCCAGTGCTATGGCATCTGTTTGGACTCGCGGCCATCCCTGGCTCTCGATGTACGATCTCAGCTGACTTACTAGACCTGGCGCAAAACCGCTCAGGTCGGCCGGGGAGCTGATACGCGTAAGCCAATTTGTAAAAGCGAACACTTGTCCCTTGAGCTTTGAGGCTTCAAGGCCTTGTTTCGGTAATGGGGCATTGCCACTAGTTTCAAGAGTATCGCGGGGCGTGAGAGCCTCTTCAATGATCTGGGTGCTTTGATGCATGAAGGAGGAGGCTGATTTAGATCTGCAAAGAATAGACAATATCTTAGTCTGTAAGGGTGCCCGAGCCGGAAGGGACCCTTCGGTGCCTCTTGAACCAAGATACATCTCGTATAACTGCTGTACCAAGTTAGTATCTTCGAGAGAGACAGCTGACGTAGCTCGCTTCAAGATGTCGTCTCCAATTTCGGAGATGCGAGAATTGGGATCGGCTGACGCGAACAAGGCAGGCAGGAATCTTTCAGAGTCGACGAAAGCCCCACTTGCGAGAAACCTAGAAGCAACAACCTTCGTTTCAACGAGGTTCAGCCCACCTGTGACATTCGGTGTCCAAGTATCTCTCTTCCCGTAGAGCTGCAGGAAGCTGCAGTCCTCCATGCTCAGCCCGGGGCAACGAGTCGCACCGGGATGATTGATGCCAAACAAAATAAGCTTACCCAGCCAAGCAGTCACAAAGGCTCTGTCGTTGGCTCTGTCGGCCAGATCAAGTTTCTCTCTCAATTCAAGATCGTCTGTATTGCCACGCGGTGGGAATTTCATGCTATGAAGGAGCTTGAGGAAAAGATTGAAGAGAGTGGCCGCATGTGAGATAGACTCGGTGTAATTAGCTTGAAGTCCGTGGAGAAGAGTTGGGAGTAGATCTAGGCGTTCCTAGGAACAACAGGAATCAGTACGCTGACCCAACGGCGCCCTTCGAAGAATGTATAGGGAGGGACTCTTACTTGTACTGGTAGCCGTCCGATCCCCTGCTGGACGTAAAGAAGATCGAAATGACGAACAAGGTTATTATTGTTGTCCTTGTACTGCTTTAGAAGCGTCGCAACTGGAAGTCTTATTGTCCTATCCATTCATTATTAGTAGCGTTCACTGGTATGGTTACGTTGGTCAAGTCAGAACGGACCGCCCGCCGTGGTAGGATGAGGAGAATACCGCGCAAGTAACGACAGGAGAAGCGTGGTACACGTACGGTGGTTTGATCCTTGTGTTGACATGCTGGCATACGGATATGACCTGGAAAACAGACCTCAGTATGTGTCACATTGCAAAAAAAAAGAAGACGTAGGATTTGACTACGGAACGGTCGAATACCACGTTTAAGATATGACTTACTTTATTTCGAACGCTGACAAATTCAGAGGCAAGCTTCAGTAGCAAAGGAGCAAGAAAAGTGTTCAAAATCTTCTCTAGAGAGAAATCATTTGGAGCCATTGCTATGCGCATCTCTACTTTGCCAACAAGGCTCAGCTCTTTGGCCTCGGCCGTTTCTGTGCTTGACATGTTGGTGGTATTGTTCAATATTTACGATCATGGCAACGACTTGATATTGCATTTGTGATAGAATTGAGCAGCAGTCGAAGGATCGCACTCAGAAGACAAGGTGCATCGCAGGCAGATAGTGCATACGCGTTGTCAGATGGCAAAAATGTTGTATGACTTGATAATGGTCTAAGCCAAATATAGACTTAGTGGATTCTTGGTACGGATTCCTGGTGCTAAGCTACTTTTAGTAAGAGACTGCATAAGGTACCTTAAGGTAAGGTACCTTAGGAGAAAAGGTGGAAATAATCCAAAAGACTTGTGTAGAGTACCGCGGCGCCGGATACATTAGGTTGAGGCATATTCGAGGTCATATTCGAGGTCATTGATCCTCCCTTCCTACATATCATCCACCACGGAAGCTTTCATGGGACGATTCAGCGGGCATAAATCTCTCGCGACCAATCCATCACTATTGTGCCATTTGACCAGCTGACCTGCATGTGGCCTCGAAATGGAAAGATCTGAAAGGCAGAAGCTGCACCGTGCGACGGAGTATCAGATCGTGGGGCGCCCTCGTGAACAACGACGGCGACCGCAGATCCATGTTGGGAGCCGTTCGAAGCCTGCTACTTTTGTAAGATGAAGAAAACGTGATGAAGAAGAACGCGCTTGATACTTCCGCACTCACCCCACTCCAAACCAAGCCATGGAAATAAAAGCCAACCCGCGAAAACGTCCTGCAATGCCATGCTTATTGCTTTTGGCTCGTTGCGAGTTCAAGAGCAACTCGCGTAGTTTCATTAGAGCTTTCGTACCACCATCATGCGATGGTCTTGTACTATAGATACCGCGCCATCTTTACAAGCGACATGCGCTTGGGGGCCATGCTCTCTTGTTGAAACAACTAACAAGTGTGGATATACGAGGCTTCTTACCTGCGTGTGACGCCTCAGTAATGCTGCGAACATCAATTTTCGTCCCTTTCCGTGGACGGCTTCTGTGTTCAAGGGCCCAAAAGCGTTAAGATGATCCGCAATATGTTTTAATGTCATTTTGTGTTTGTTGCATTCCATCACGTCTTGATGGGCCGAAGGACTTGGCAGCTGAGCCGTCTCATGGGATGGTATTTCTTGAGACAATGGCCTACGTATATGAAATCATAAATGTCAGAATTCGTGATACCTGCTAATCGGGACTTCACGACATAGCGCGAATTCATTCTTCTTTAAGCAAGTATGTAGCTCGCCCACACTTTATAGCTGCCTTTGCTGTGGCTGCTTTCGTTCTTGACTAAGAGTATCGCTGCTGCTGTTTTTACCGTGGACGGGGAAATTGTTCTGTTGATCCTGCTCATAATGTATTTTTGAATGGCATTGAAGTCCTAACAGGAACTTCTATGCCTACTTCGACTGCCAACAGCCTCTTCACCGGATCGGTAAACGCTTTTAATTCAAGCTTTCCAGCATCAAGTATTGTACTTGAGGACCGCGTGGGGCATAGTGGCAGAGTCAACTCTGCTTCAGTCTCGAGCAGTATAAAGTCAAGTTTCTCTACCTCGGCGATTAGGAGGGTCCTCTCTCTCACACAAAGCTCGAATAAGAACGATCTTTCCCGGGATTTGTCAGTTCGACAGTAGCAATAACCGCTTTCAACACTGGGACTGCCACGGGAAACAGCGCCAACGGGTATTCTGACCGTAGTCTCACCGGCTCTACTTTCCCTACCTCCTCTGCTCCTGGAGGCGGTAATTTCCTTGGTAGCCATCCCAGAGACTCTACGTCTGCAAACCCATCTACTCTTAAGACCCATGAACCTTCTACAAGCTTTACAACACCCGGGCTAGGAGTCGCTCCTCATACGCCTTCCACCAGTGCGTCTGCCCCAGGACTTAGCATTCACGCTACGACATCACCGTCCTCCGGGTCGCCCACCGTGGAGACCACTAATCCCTTCACGACTGGTAATGATGGGAAATCAACTACTACTGCCAGCCCAAAGAATGGCGGGAGTGGCGGTGGGGCTGGCGGAGTTGTAGTTGTTCCTCCAGTGATCCCTATGAACCCTGGACTTGGGGGGAGTGGGGGGTCAGCATCCGGCCCACGAGAGAAAGACCCTGAGCATCAAGAACCTGATGATCATAATAGCAAGATAAGTTTACTGGATCAGCAGTCGATAACGCCAGTATCCCAGTTGCAGCAACTCACAGTGTCATCGTCCTCTGCAATCTCCATTCCAAGTCCTGCGTCGAGTACAGGTAACGCCCAAAGCTCGAGTTCAGCAGCGTCGAGCTCTACCGCCTCAAGATCAGCGTCAAGTATAGCGAGCTCTACGGCTAGCTGTTCAACTTGCGATGTCTGCCTTACCTATGGCTATAGCCCGAAAGCAACTCCGAATCCACTTGACGATGACGCTGACCTCAAGAAGAGGAAAGTAAGCAGTCGCTTCAACATGGTTGCGTTCTTCGACATAGCCACATATTGGGCGGTAGCGACTACTCCAGCCTGTAATGGTGCTTCAGGCTGGGCGTACGTGACCACTAACCAGCTTACAGCTCTCCCAAACCCATATACTCTTGGTTAGGTCATCAAAGGACACCTATTCGTGAACATTGACCATTTTTATGAATTCAGTCTCCTGGACAACATCTTTGGCGCTCAAGTGGCTAGTGGATTCAGTTGTGAGGACATCACGACCCTTTTCGACATGGTCGACGGTGCAACTGGTGGAACCCGACTCAACACCACTTTTGCACAGTCACCTTCCTACGCCAATCCTGACTTTCTCGGAATGGACAGCAAGCTCAGCGTTCTCAAAGACGCCTTGTGGAATCCGGGTTTGCAGTGATGGGGGAAGATCAAGACAGCTTTCGAAGTAGTCCGGGCAGAATTAACTAGTCTCGCTGTGGTGATATCAATGGTCAACGATCCCAAAGTCTTCTCGCTCTTCTCGACTACGAATGCTCGTATCTATCAAGTCTTTCTTGGCATCGACAACCTCATCACCCAGTGAGCGCAATGCAAGAACGCTTTCAGGGCAAAGGGCTGGGTACCGATGGCAGCAACCTGGGGCAGCGCTTACAAAGCTTGGATGACAGACTACATTACCGATCAGGATGCTCTGATTACGAGAACTATCTCGATTTACAGCACTGCTATACCAACAGTGTACGACCCCATTAAGAAAGCACACGTGGCCGTAGGAGCTCCAATATAAGGGTAGTACAAGTATGTAATGACGGCGCAGGCGATGTAGGCCCTTGTGACCAAATTGGGGGTACACCAATTGGAAATAGGACAACCGCCATCACGCCTACACTTATCCCACAGCCAACTCAAACTCTCTCGATCCAAGACATAGCCATTTGCCGCAACGGCGTCGGCGATGTAGCACCTTGCGAGCAGATTGGGGGTACACCGGTTGGAAGTACATTGGTCACCATCACGCCTGCATTCAACCCCTAGCCTACTCAAACTCCGACCATACCGCCCTCAGTTGAGCCTCACCTGACTCAAATCCCGATCTTTGAGGTAGTAGACATTTGTGACGACGGCGTGGACGGTCCAGCAGCTTGCGGTCAGGTCGGTGGCAGAGTAATTGGACAAGCGACAGTCACGATCATGCCTACGATGAGTCCTTACCCAACCGAACCCCGCTCAGCTCCAACCCAACTCGTGTCCCTAATACCTCAATGCGAAAACAGTCAACGACTTTCCACACAGTTGGTGGCATGACGTTGGGCACCGAGACGGACTTGATCAGGCCTACTGCCCAGCCAGGTCAAGGTCCTGGTGTGGTCGATGTGATACCCCTTTGTGACGGCGAGGCGGATGGCGTGGCTGCTTGTGCTCAAATCCGAGGACGGTCAGTTGGAATGGCCACGGTGACGGTTATGCCTGCGGTTATAACCCCTCCTCCGTAGCACATCCCCATAGGGGAAACAAATACTGATCCGAAGGTTGCGAGTGGTGGTGGTGTGGTGGGCATGCATGATTGAACGGGCTTGAAGGAAATTTTATTACATGACTGTACATATTGTGTATCTCTCACGATGCGAAATGCGCCTTCTCAATATGATCCTGGAGTGGAAAGGTACCCGCCGCCTGCATTTCCAAAGCCACTTTCTCTGCATCACCCCATACTCTCAGCACATTCTGTCCAACAACTTTAGCTGCATCTGCATCTGAGACACCCATTCTTAATAGCTCGGCAATGAGATCCGGATACTTTGAAACATCATCCAATCCAGCTGGCGTTGTGGGAATGCCATCAAAATCACTGCCTAGACCGACATGATCGTATCCAATCAGATTCCCAATGTACGTGATGTGTCTCGCTACCTGATGCAACGTAGCATTCGGAGGGTACAAATCTGGTATGCCCGTTGTCGAATTCGACGGTAAACAAGAGATGAAGTCTGGTGAGAAATTGACCATGACGATCGAGCTCGTTTTTTTGACCAGTTGTAAGACGTCATCTGGTACGTTCCTTGGGTGTGGACACAGCGCATATGCTGAGCTGTGACTAAACATGATTGGAGCCTTGCTGCCCTCGAATTCCTCGGGGCGGCCTCCGAGAACATCGAGCATGGTATCCTGGCTTACGTGTGCAAGATCGACCAGCATGCCCATTCGGTTCATCTCCTTGACGAGCAACTGTCCCCGCTCGCTTAGGCCACCCCAGTAAGCTGGGCCTGCAACCGTTGTACCTGAAGAATTGGTGGTAAGTGCTGCGTCTGCAAAGACGTTGTTGCAGTTGTGTGTCAGGGTAGCGTATTTTACACCTAGGGAATGGTATAATCTCAGATTTGAGACGGAATTTCCGATCTGGTGAAGCCCCTCTACGCCTATTGGGGAGATGAGCTGATGATGGTCTTTGAAGGCTTTCAGTGCGTTGGAGCTGTTGAGATGTGGTAATGAGAAGGTTTTTGGGTATGCTGCTGTTAGACGGCGAAGGAGATCAAGCTGGGAAAATGTCATGGATACGGCTGCAAGCCGGTTAGCCGTGGATCGGAATGGTACAAAGAAGTCCCAGGGACAACAGTTCCAGGGTTGACTAGACTGTAAAATTTTATACATCAACCTACCATCAGCGTAATTTCCATCTGAGAAGTCCGTGCCGTTCTTCGGACATGGGGTGAAAGCAGACCAGAACGCTCCACCAACTTTGCCATCTTTTAGTCGTGGAAGATCGGTATGATAAGGCATACCGCCGTTCTCGAACAAGTCTGTGAAATTCTTGCTATAGATGTCATTCTGGTAGACAAATCTGATTAAAATAGCAAGATCGTTGTGCCCATCTACTTTACTATTAGATTCCTCACGACACCTTCAATGCGTATATGAGGACCTATCAAGGGGTTCTCTGAGAGAATATCATCCACTCTCGCACTAATTGTGACTGGGTCATTCTTGAGTTTCTTCCCTGGAGTATGAACGGCTCCAGGTGCGAGCAATGGAATGAAAAAGGCCAAGCCAACCACTATAACAAACAGTGAAATGAGGGTGCGCAAGGGCAAGAAGCTCGCAGTATTCGAATTTGCTTGTTCTTTATCTCTATCCTCGACATCCTCGGACTGGTCGACGACTTCACTCTGAGTTTGATATTGGGTCTTCGAGGGCCTCGAGAAGCCGTACCCCGAGATTTCGGGCGCAGAGCTACCCTTAGGCAGCAGCGGATCTGTTTCTGAGCTCATCCTATGCTCGCTACATGCGTGTAGGGAATGCAGTAATTGATAGGTGTCTTCGATATCGCGCATATAATCATCGTCATCGCCCAAAATCACGAGAAAGTCTAAATTCCGCTGCCGCCAAGCCCCAGAAGCAAGATGTACAAGCCTTGGCAATGATGTCTGTTTCGATGCGCAATGAGCTGACATGGCACTAATTTATTGTTTCGTTTCATTGCCATTACTCAAGCGAACAGATATAGTAATTCAAGGGCATCATATCATGATGCATCTGCCATGTCACCACAGGTGCTCGCAGAATCGCCAATGCGACAGGCATCGCATGCCCGCCAGAGGAAGAAGTACTCCGCTGCTAGAGCATTCTACCTTACCATTCTCGTGATCTCTGCTTTTGCAGCGTTTGGCTTGGTAACCAATAGGAGACAACATAAGAACTTGGGCGAAATCAACAGCCTTCTTTCCCGGCGAATAGAAATCCCCATCCGAGGCGATGATTTCTATGGCACAGCTGGAAAGCTTGTAAGGAGGGATGAAGCCGTATGTGAATGCCTCTGGAGACGTCGTTGGATACGAGACTGATGATGCTTTGAAGTGCCGACTCGTTCATAATGCCAAAGACCAATGCGCCTTCGTCCGCGCCAATTGCCCGGACGAGGAGGCCGGACTGTTCTCATACCTACAACTCTACTATTGCAAGCTGCATAGGGCCCAACCGATAGCCTTCATCATACTGGTGCTATGGCTTGGTCTCCTCTTCAGTACCATCGGTATTGCTGCCAGCGACTTCTTTTGCGTCAACCTCAGCACTATCGCCAGCATCTTAGGTATGAGCGAGAGCATGGCAGGCGTTACATTCTTGGCTTTTGGAAACGGCAGCCCGGATGTCTTCTCGACATTTGCGGCAATGAAAACGCATAGTGGCAGTCTGGCCGTTGGAGAACTCATTGGCGCTGCTGGATTCATCACTGCGGTCGTGGCTGGATCAATGGCACTGGTTAGACCATTCAAAGTTGCAAGAAAGAGCTTCGTCAGAGATGTTGGCTTCTTCATTGTTGCGGCAAGCTTCAGCATGGTCTTTCTGGCTGATGGTCATCTACATCTGTGGGAGTGCGCTGTTATGGTCGGCTTCTACGTCTTCTATGTAATTATCGTGGTATTCTGGCATTGGTATCTGCGCCGGAAATCTCGACGAAGAGCATTGGAAGACGCAGCGAGAGGTCACTTCCATACCCCTGGGACTGACGAAGCAGAGGATGAACCTTACCATGATGAGGATGACGAAGACGCTGCGCCGAATAGAAGCAGAGCCCCAACAAGAACGATCTCTGCGAACGACTTCGACAATTTGGAGAGGGCAGGGAGTCCTATGCTTCGACCCATGGATGAAGAAGCGGATGCAGATGATGAGACACGAGACCGTTATCTAGCTGAGATCAGCAGCAATATGCGAGTCAGTCGACCGAAGCCTGGAGAACGAAGGAACACCGTCAATCCTATTCGGCCCAGTCTTGTGGGTGCCCTCGAGTTTAGAGCAGTACTGTCATCTCTGCAGAAGTCAAGAAACATCCAGACCATCCCCATCAATCTACGCCGATACTCAGACGACCCAACATTCACGGCCGCCCAACAGCAAGATAATCTCTCCACAGCCTCAAACCCTGAGATAAACTTGAACGACGTCGACACGCACGACGTGGCTTCGGATGCCTCCTTGAGACCTAGCATTGATGCTGAGCGAACTGGGCCAAACCGCATTCGCGCCGTTTCTGCCAACGATGCTGTAGGTTTGCGGCTCGACACGAATGCGTTACAGAGGCCACCTCAGATAGACTTTTTGGGAGCTACACCGCCAAGATATGCTGGATTGCGAATTCCAGGAGCCACAGCAGAGGACGGGGCAAGAGAAAGGTCACCGAGCCCTCCAGCTCGAAACCTTTCCGTACCACAGGCGGATGATGAGTTTGGCTACCTTTCCACCAGTCCTGCACCCATGTCTCCTTTGCAACACAGGCGGTCAGGCGATCTTTTGGCTCCACCGGGAGATGACTTCTTTGGAGTCGGAGCCCAGCACGATAATGCCAGTCCTTCCAAAGATTTGCCATGGATGATTGGGAAGCCAAGAACACCAAGGATTCAGATACCTCGCTCCCCGGGATCCCAGTCGTCGCGAGCATCGAGTCCGCTCTCGCCTTTTCCTGCTTACCACGATGATCCCAACTTCGTCCCCCGATCACGAGCAAATAGCATACGATTGCCTCCACCTAGCATTGGATCTGAGTCTACGTTCCACCAGAATTTCTACCAGGAAGCAGAGCCGAAGCCAACACGCTGGTGGCCATACAAGATTCTTCCCACCCCACAAGTACTTGTGTCTACCCTGTTTCCGACACTGTACTCGTGGAAAGACAAGAACTTCTGGGAAAAGCTCTTAGGCATTGTAGCTGCGCCTAGTGTTTTTCTACTTGCTATCACGCTACCCATAGTTGAAGTTGACAAGGACGACGACGATGTTCCTGAAACACTTGACCCGGATCCCGGTCTGCTGACTCCAGACCATGCTCGGCCTCGCAGGGGGTCTAGTCTGGCTATACTTCCTCCTGCTAGTCCTCCAATGAAAGCCAACAACGGAGATGCACCAGACCCGCCAAACATACGCAAGCATGGGAACCATGGTATTGGATCACCGGCGATAAATATCACCGAGCCCGAGAATGGAATGGCTACACAACCAACACAGATACCCAATCGTGAACGGTCAAATGCCATCCCACAAACTCCAGAAACTCCACAGGCCCCACCATCATCTCCCAAAGAGTGGAATCGTTGGCTTGTAGCAACTCAAATCTTCACTGCCCCTATCTTCATCGTTCTCCTCCTTTGGGCGAACACCGACCCCAATCTCTCCATCCGCAACCTCCTCCTCCCCTGCCTCTACGCTCTCATCGGGTCTCTCCTCGTCTTCGCCATCCTTGTCCTTACCACCACACCCGATCAAGCGCCAAAACACCGCTACCTCCTCTGCTTCTTAGGCTTCATCGTCTCCATCGCGTGGATCTCCACCATCGCCAATGAAGTCGTTGGCGTTCTCAAAGCCTTTGGTGTCATTCTCGGAATCTCAGACGCCATTCTCGGACTCACAATTTTCGCCGTCGGTAACTCTCTCGGCGATCTTGTCGCCGACATTACCGTCGCCCGGCTAGGCTATCCAGTCATGGCGCTGAGTGCCTGCTTTGGCGGACCAATGCTGAATATACTGCTCGGGATTGGCCTTAGCGGACTTTACATGACTATTCAGAAGGGCGAAAAGAGCCACGAAAAGCATCCTGGGCGGCCAATGAAGTTCAAGCCTTATCAGATTGAAGTTGGACGGACGCTTTTGGTTAGTGGGATCACTCTTTTGATTACTTTGGCGGGGCTTCTCGTCGTCGTTCCATTAAGAGGCTGGTGGATGGATAGGAAAGTCGGTTGGGGTCTAATTATACTGTGGTCCATCAGCACGATTGGAAATGTTGTTGTGGAAGTTGTCGGTTGGGGAAATGAGGTCTGAAGAGTCCCCTTTAACGGTAGCATTGCTTGGCGTTTGATATCCTGGTGGTGCTTCTTGTTTGCCTAGCGTTATCATATTTTTGTATATTTTTTGAAGTGACACGAATCAAAGTCCATACCACCAGTCATTTTCAACGTCTCAAAGTTGAAAGGTGGCTTGGGTAAGAGATGTATCGTATGTATTTATTTTGACTCATGCTTCGTGTTTTTCAATCTTTTCTGAGATGTGTCTTAACTTGTAAGAAATAATCCAAGTCTCCTTCCTTGCAACGCCTCGTTGACTGCTTGCAACAGATCTTTCAACCCCGACATTCTACTGGCCAATAACAGAGTCTTCACTGGGTGTAGTAGGTGCTTGCGTTCCGCCTGCCGCGTCCGGTATTCACCGAAGGCGTATTCGCGAACGCCGCAAATAGCACTCGAGGCATGCTATCGACGGCGCACACCCGCAGCATACTCAGATCAAGTAAGGGATGGCCACCCTTCGACTCCAATTACCAGTGTAAGCAACATCTATAGACGTGAGAGGGTAAGGATCACGGTAAGATCTGACTCCGCCTTCCTTCACTTAATCATGATCGGATTTCCGTATGTCGCTTTCCCTCATTCCTAGTTACTCCTGACACTGAAACGCAATGGCCCTAATGCTTGTTGAATCAACCATGATTGCGTCATGTGGGCCAGAGCCAGATTTGACCGCTGTTCCATCCGATTGGCTCTCATTACCCTCCGCATGTAGAACATGCTCCTTCGTTCCATACTCCCACCATCGAATGATATCCCACGAGACTGGTGGATTACTAGCAAGGTTCAACACGTAATCGTGTCCAGGCTCGAGACCATCGACATCGCATGCATCGTGTTTCGCTAAGCGATTACTGGTGTAGTCAGGGTCGTCCTTAGCTAGAGATTTACCACCAGTGCTCGTACGGGTTCGAGTAAATGGGGCAGAGAGACTAAGAGGGGTGTTGGGGAGGAGAGTATGAAAGGGTCGCTTGTTGAGAGACAGGGGCGACTTCAGATGGTGGCGGGATACGGCAGTGTGTCGATCTGCTTTATTTGAACTCGCTGCCATTGGTCAAGGAGGTGATAACGAATGCCCCGCAGGTCAGCATTAGCGTGGGGAAGAATCCATCGGTATAGATGGTGATAGGGTCCGTGTGGTGTGAAATTATTGTGAGATCCGAGTTATGTTGGCGTAGGAGTGCGTCGCTGGGGAAAGGTAGAGGGAGGCTGAGATCTTTGATTTCAATTGGTTGTCCATTGGCTTTCTCTCGGTGGGAATAAGGCTGATTTATATGCTCTGGCCCTTTTGGTGGAGATATTGTTCTTGTCTTGAGCTGTGACCGATTCTGAGAAATCCGGAAAGTCAACTTCTGGTGATGCGGCGAATGTAGGCGGCTTCAAGGAAAGGTTTTGGCTTTTAAATAGATCAAGGAAGATGGCAGCCTTTCCGCTTATTATAGGAGCTTAGCCACAAGACATTATCGTATCTACCTATCTGATACCATAGCTATGGTATCATAAAGAGGCACATTCTGTTTCGTACTACCTTCTTACTTCCATTTTGTAGGTACAAGAAGCAAGCGGTTTCAAAGGAATCGCGGAGCATAGGAAGCAACTCATTCGCCAAGAGATTGCTCACGAAATAATGAAAGTGAGCAGGAAATCATGAGGCAGCGTTTGCAGAGTGAGGCGGAGTGGATTGAAACATAATGCATCCTCATATAAGGACAGCCATCCCATCAGGCAGTCTCCGCTGAGGGAGGATGATCTTTGTTTCTTCAATTTTGAGCCCCGATACGCTGTTGGGATAGTTTGCTTGCCCCTGCTTGTGTTCGAACTCTGTTGGCGCCATCACCTGCCGTTTCTGCGTGTCCTGTCCACAAGAATCGAAATGAAGAAATTTGCGTGGTTCGCGGCGATCAAAAACACCAATCTCAGGAGATTCAAAACAATTCAATAAAACCATGTTTTATGATAGAAAGGCCGGTCGCCTAATCATAGCTTAATGGCTAAACTAGAGTTCGTTAAGCGGATTTGTAATCGTAAAGCTTCTACTCGTAGATCTAGAGAGACTCAAAGTTGAAGGGTTCTAAAAAAAAGGTGCAAGCTCGGATATTCAATGTTAGACCCGCAAGACTTTTAAGATTCAACTAGGGATAGTAGTCCTGTTCCAAATTGATTTTCTAACTTCGTCCTGTTCATAATACCAGGCAGGATTTCTGGTTGTAATTTTCGTTGTTCAACAACTACGCCAGAAAATATCATCAGCTTCATGTACAACTATCGGATGCTGGTAATGCTGCTATTTAGCGGCTACTTGCAAGACTCACGTGCGACGGTTTGAGGCTACCTTCTATATCAATGGATGGTTGAGCCATAGAAGATACGCTACATTCTGCAATGAGTCCATAAAGCTACAGGACAATCTCAAATCTGTCACTGCATGTAAGCATTTGAAGCTATTGGTGTCTGGCAGTAATTTTGATTCCATCGTTCGAAAATTTTGGGTAGTGACACTCCATGTCCGTACATATTCCAACAAAATGCTAGCAGACTCCGGAACGCCCATGCTCAATGCTTCATACTGTTCACCAAATGCTTGCACACACAATAGCTATGATAGCTATGAAGAGCCGTCGACGAAGAGATTGACGAATATGCGATCACTTCGGCCACTTTTTCCAACCACGTCCGTGGCCCATCTGTAGCAAGTATAAGCTGCTTTCTCCCACAATGCCATAAGCCTGTAGTGACAACATACCTGTTTCCATTGCTGCACTAATTTCGGCATCCCCAGCATAGCCTGCCTCCTCTTCTCTAATCTCCCCTTCATAGTCCTCTCCCACAGCTTCCCCTTCACCTTCTGCCCCACGCCCGTTCCCCTCACTCTCAATCCATGCTCCTGCCTCCGCATGATCTTCTCCTCTGTGCCCTTCACCGTATAGGGAAGCAGATCCTCCACACCATTCGCCCTAGCCATCTTGACCAGATCGGCCTGCCGCCGTAACGAGAAGACTGGATCATGCCATTTGCCTGTAGCTGAATGCTTGTGCGATTGGAACGGATTTGGGTAAGGAAGTGGCGGGGGTGAGTCTGAGATGAAGGTCTCTTCGTGAGTTGCATTAGGGTCCGAGGAGGATGTATTGAGTGCTGTTGATAATGATGATGCTGGGGCGCGGTTGGTGAAGGACGCTGGGGGGTAGCGGGCGAAGAATCGGAGGAGTCGTGGTGGAAGGGATTGGGCGAGCTTCACATACTCTTGCGAAGCCATAGCTATAGGGAGAAGATCTTGACTGTTGAATGAACGATGTCGAGTGAACCTCTCAAACGCAGAACTTCAATCGCGCGGAAAGTTTTGCATGATCTGATTGGCCCTAAGATCTTGATACCCCAAACAGGTCTAGCGTTGTGGCTCTGGATCCCGGTGTGGACCCTGATCGCCAAGGCCCAACTTCCTACCAATTCAACGTTGCAGAGCTAAAACTCTCTCCCACTTTTGCAATTGCAGACGGTGTTTGGTCTTTTGATAGAGGACTTCGTTACAGTTCATGACGAGACTAGCTGACCGAAATCCTCGAGCCAGCAACACTGCGACGGCCGATTGACGACAGCTATCAGATTCGATCTGATATCGTCTTGTGAAGTGCTTATTTGGAGAGAGACTTCAGAATCGCAGCATTGGATATAGACCGATCAATACATATCAAGAGGACATGCGGTAGCAAACGACTGTTGCCCTCTCCCCAAGTCAAGGCGCTCCGTGCGACCATAAATCCCAAGGCCTTACACCAATCCACTCCACAATGGCCTATGGAACCCAGGGCCACTCGGCCTTCGCAACCTTTCTGATCCTCTGTCGTACGTTTGATCCGCCTAAAGACTTCTGCTCGCGTCAGTGCTCTCGTCTGACTTACTGGCACTGACACAGCAACATCCTTCTTCCTCGGCATCCTCTTCTCCCTTTTCCCCTACGATTACCCTCTCCTCTGGACCTCAGCCCCATGTCCACCCGAAGCCTTCATCAACCTCGAACACCACCTACACTTCCTACACGACTCACCCCTCATCATCTCCCGTATACTACACATAGTGATCGCAGTCGGCCTCCTCGGCTTCTTCATCAAACTCTACCGCCCTTCTGAATCCAACAAGCTCTTCGATGGCGCGAGTCTTATGCTCTACGTCTGCGGCATAATCATATACGTCGCCAACATATTGAAAGGCATGAGAGTCATTGCCAGCGGTATGTACGACGTTGAGCTTGTACAGGGCGAGGTTGCTGTTGGAGGAGGGGGAAGTGAGGTTCCGCTCGGCAGGGATGATAGCCTGAGGGTTATGGCGGCTAGTAATACGATCTTGGCGCTTGTGTTGGTTGGGGTGCTAGTGCTGCAAGCTGGGCAGTGGTATGCGGAGAGGAAGGATATTCAGGAGGGGGAGCAGGCGAGGGAAGAGAAGGCTGCAAGTGGGGGGAAGGGTGGGGAGGGGAGTAGGCATAAGAGTCCGACCGGTGCGAAGAAGAAGAATTGATGAGATGGGATTTCGATAAGAGAGGGAGGTACAGCTCCCTCGATTTTGTTATAGATGTGTATGCTACTTGTGGCTTGTACGAGTACAGAGATGTTCTGTCTACTTGGGTTCGATTCTAATTATGTGTTGAACTTTCCATCATCTAAGCTAGCAATCATTACCTTGTCATTCACACTGACTCGGCCTTTTCAAGGGATCATTAGGTCCTTCTCCGCAGAGTACTTGGGAATATCCCAGACTCTCGATGGCCTGATAGGATCATGCACTTCGGCGAGCCACCGAAAACCAATCATTTGATGGGAGAGCTAGCCCCAAGCAAACGACAAGAGACTCCATTGGCTCAAAGGCGGGTACCGCCTCTGTTGCTTATGATGAGCAGCACATGACATGCATATTCAGGACTGAGCTTTCTACACACCATCTAAGCGTGAGGTAAGTTCACCTATAGAGTTCATATGAGGTTTGGCCCGAAGGGGTGGATCCGATACTTACTCGACTTCAGCTCCGATCTACGACACGGCTTAGCTGATAGAAGCCTCCTTCAGATGGTTGAGCCACTTCCTCTAAAGCTCAATTCCGGAGCAAATACTGCTTGTCATCGTTTGACCCCCTCGACTGATAGACATGGCCATTCACGTTCATGGAGGTTCTGTCCACGATTATACCAAGTTGTTACTCTTTAAGTATGGGGGAGTCACCAGAGAAGATGGATTGCTAGCTGCCGTTCTGTCCTTGCCGGCGATTGAGACAGTTTTGTTGCTTTTCTACGCCAGACACCTTCAAAGAACTGAGCTAGCATAAGGTACGGCTTTTCGCAGTCATTGTTGCCTAGACTGCCCCATGTATTGAGTCGCAAGATATGTCTCGGAAGTCTTTCTCAACGGCAACTCCCCGATCCTCTCTCTTAGCCCATACCACAACGGTGAAGGGAAATGCTGACCTTGAAACCTGCGTAGACGACTATATGGTTGTGCTCGCAGCAGTAACGCTTCCGATGCTCGCTGGTCAGATCCTGGAATGACGATCAATCTAGCTCTTCACAGTTGTGACTGGGATTTGTATGTTCATTGGTAAGTATATTGAAAACGACTGCCGGTCCGAAGGCCTCTTGATACCCGTGATACAGGAGCCGCATTGGGTGACTTGGGAAGACATACCCAGATTGTAGATGGCTATCCTGTTTTTGATCGACGAGCGGAACTTTTGCGTAGGCAAGTTTGACTCTTCCGTCTCTGGCAAGTAGATCAGAATCTGGCCTTTTGCCAGATTGATTTCAAGACTGGCTACGCGTTACAATTAAGTTTCACCTTGGCGTTCGGTCTCACTAAATTGGCGGTACTCTTTCTATACAGAGAATAAATTGTATACTCTTAACAGGAAAGGCTCGCTTTGCTGAAAATGTCGTCAAGATCTTTATGGGGAATACATTTAGGATCCTCTCATCGATCTTGGTTGGCGTCGTCGTGGCCTGGACTGTCGATTTCGTCCTTGCCAATTTGCTCCAATGTATCCCAAGTTCAGTAAATTGGACGAGCTGGACGGGAGATGGATAGTGTGTCAACTTGTGGCGTTTGTACCTAGCTCAAGCGTGGTCCGATGTTCTCACAGACCGTAAACGAAGCTTCAGCTGTACCATCCAATTCCCGCAGTTGCGTGAACATAAATTAACGGATCTTGTAGTCTTGATTCTCTCATTGCCCATCCCTTGCGTATGGGTCCCGTCCCGTGTTTTCAAGACAGCTGCTAAGTGCTTGATAGATCTGGGCTCTCCAAATGGCTGCGAAGTCCAGGATTGCTGTGATCGGAGTCTTCTTCTAGAAACACTGTGAGTCTCCTTGTTTATATCAATTCGGCAAGCTAATAACATGTTATGTAGTGTGATTGGCGCAGGAGTCGCAAAGAATGTGGCTTACTATATTATCAGTAAAGGTACATTGCCATGCTCGAAGAGACTTGGCAAAATGCTGACTCTCAAATGTGCATAGATATTACCGACGAAGACTTCACCTGTATGAGTATGAGCTTTCCAGAGTGGTCGAATCCGACCTCAGGCTGACTACTGTGCACAGACCTCGACACACCATCATACAACTGGCCGATGGTGGAGGCATCTCTAGGGGCAACCGGAGCCTGCCCTCCCTTACTGCGTCCGATATTCATTCAACGTGTATTTGAAACTTGCCAGCAGAATTTTCGGAGAGTGTTCTCCTTTGGATCCAGCTATTATACCATTTTAAGCAACGGTCGCAAATTTCTAGGTAGACCAGAAGATGGCTTTTGAAATGAGTCCGTGAGAGGACTTCCTTCCACAGGAATTGATCAACTGTAAGTTCACCTCTTCGAGAAAGCAATCCGGAAAGTTTGCTGATGAGAGCCAATCTGTAAAGCGACCAATACTTCAAGGAAGAGATCGAGCGCATACCGATGAGTGTCCTCATGAGAAGCACCGCTATTGCTGACCCGACGTCCAAGGTCGAAAGGATCTATACCACACATTGTGATGTGTAACAGTCCTCATTCTAGGTCTCGGGGAGGAGTATAAGTGGGTCGAACGAAATTGGAGTTCGACGTCAAGGGATCGATTGAACATTTTGGGGTAAAAGGAACGTTTACTGCTGCTATATAAACTACACCTAGTTGCCGCATAAAGTACAGCAAGATCCATTGTTGGCAAAGATGCTTCGCACTCATACCCATGCTGTTTCGCGGGTTTTCATACACTTGGTTGAGGTGTCAAGAGAATAAGAGCTTGGCCGGTACAACAGTGTGATACAGTAAAACACGCAACTAGTCGTATCTCTTGGGCAGAAAAACATCGCAATGGAAGTGGAACCATTCAGTAATGGGAATGAATTGGAGTTAGTGAATTGGCCAAGGAGCGCTGTGGAGGATGCTCGTCCTATGAAAGGAAACGAAGGTGAGGCACGTTGTCGATCGGAAAAGGCCCTCGAGAGCTTCAGATGTTGGTCGCTAAGGTGCACGTTACGAGGTCAATTTTTAAAGTATTGGAAAATGGCCACCGTAGCCAAGCCGGCCACCGTTGACCAAAAATCGACTTTTCTAATATTCGAATCTTCCTATAAAATCCTATACTTAATTAGGTAGCAATAACGTAGCGAATAAATACGGTCTTAAGATTAGAAATTCTATAGTATCTTAATATAATAAGTAATATTCCCGATTATTTAAGCTTTAGAAGAAGATTTACGTAGTTACTACCTAGAATAAAGAAACTGCGCGAGTTATTAAAGTTCTATGATCGCCCCCTAGCGTATTTCCAATACTTTAGAGGTAGACCTCGTAGAACGGCACACCTGGATCGTCGAATCCTGCATATGTTGTAGGATGCAGGGTCCTCGATAAGCAGGCCTTATCTGACCTGTGTCCCGAGTCTGCCGCATTTCGGGCTTGAAAGGCTTCGAGTCGAAGTCGAATGATACTCTTTTTACAGGATTTCATCCACCAACAATAATAAGACGGGTACTAGGTTTTAGCGTGCTTTTTACCTGCTCCCTTCACCACTTTAGAAACCTCAGCCTAGGCCCCGAGTATCACCCCAAGCCTACCCTGAAGATCTTTGGGCTTTCGTAGGGAGAAAATTACAAGCTAGAAATGTAGGGTAGATCCAACAATCTATTTGCGCAAGTGAAATAGTTGGATCTTAACAATGACAGGTAGCCGACTGGAGTATCTACAACAGTACAGTGGAGGCTGCTCCTCAGAAACTCGCGTTGTTACCCTAGATAGATGGAGTGACTAGCTGCAAATACTCGTAGTACATGATAATCCGATCCAACTTCGCTAATGCAAGCCTTCGCAATCCTCAAGCATATCAGAGATTTGATTGGCGTACACCTTCAAGTCTCCTTCAGTCTCGACGATCATTCTGCAGGGTCCTGTCAGCTCTCCGCAATAATGCCGAGACCGCTCGGATAGTGTTAATAGGTGGCTTGCTTCAGGTGGCTGGCTTGGTTGTCGGAGTGTTGGACAGACTTCAAATCTATCACAACACACCCTGAGACATACTTTGGTGAGTTGCCATGGGTTCGCATTCGGCAATGGACAACGATATCGTCAACACGAGTCTGAGCCTGGACTTGGATGTAAAGCGGGCGAACCAGTTGGGGGCCACAATGTATCGCAGCGAGCCTCGTAAGACCGACACGGGAGTAGATGTGAATGGGGGGGAAGGACACATGCTATGGGGAGGGCAATATAATATGCATGTGGCGTGCCAGAAGAAGAACCTCCAGTTTGGTTCCTTTGAAGGCAAGGACGCGTGCCTAGTCATCTTTGACTTCAAATTCACGACGTCCCTCACAGAATCTCATTTCAAGTCCGCCGAGATTCACATCGCTCTCGACGACTGTGAGCGAGCCTCTGAAATCTCCGAGGGCGGAGACGAAGACTTCATTCGAGACGAGCTCATCGCTGCACGGCCGCAAATCATTGACTTTCAGCCCTCCCACTTCGTCGGCCCTAAAGCAGAGAAAAGCCTCTTAGGAAAGTCCAGCAAAGAACGTTGCGATAAAATCATCGGTGTACTCAAAAATGACAGAACCGCTCTCACGCTCTCCATCCACGACAATCTCCTCATCGAGCGGCCTATGATTGAGTATTTTTCTCTCCCAATCATCGTGACGTACGCGAGTGACCGCAAATTCCAAGCTCACATTCGAGTAGAGGCGGACATCGAACGGCACGCCTGGAGGAAACCGACTTTCGGTCATACAGAAGACCCCATTTTGTTTCATCCCGACGTGCTGAAGGAGGAGAAACGGCAACAGAATGCGGCCCTTGATCTCGATCTTGAGAAAACACCAGATTTGAAGAAGCTGACAAGATTGGACGACTATGGCGGTGCTTTCCATACATAGCCTCTTTTAACACAGTATCTGAGCGAGCACCTGAGCATCGTTGTGGTGGTGTACGGTGGGAAAGTCTGAAGCTGCGCGAGGGTGCGGCATTTAGAAGCAGGTTGTCGCGATCAGTGAAATTGTGCATTACCGGTCACAATAGTAACCTGGTTCTTACTCCAAATAGTGAATGTGAACCTAACATCGAGATCGAAGATGTCATCGGTGGATGGGCAACAGCAGCCCCGGAAGTTACATCTGTCTTCAATACTTCCTGGAAGAGCTATACCATCCTATCGCGAAATTAGTAGACGAGAAACTCAATGCGAAATGCTAGTAGGTAGAGTAATTGATACTATTTGACGTTGTCTGTATGGGTTTCCTTCGCGCGATATTGAGGATTTTTTACGCAGTCTATGTCGATCTCTTAAGGTGTGTGGTTGATGATGGAGAATCTTGCTCGACGGAGTGACGAATGGAAGCGACTGTCCGATAAAGACTTTGGTAGCTTCCTGTCCCAATCTGCTCGTAACTCGTACGGTAATAAATCTGTTATTGCGACCCAGGGTGAAGATATTGGTCGCGCACAGCTGGAACACAATAAGTAGTGAACGGTATGTTGTTCCTCCTAGTGCAAGGCACTGCGCGCAGGTACTCTACCATACAGCTGACTCTGCGGATCTACGCGTCTCTAACCAACTCCTGCGCTATTATACAGCACGAAGTAATTCCAGATCACAAAATACCGCCTTATTCCTCCAGGGTTTCCAACGCAGCCGCTCAAGAGTCGTTGGCATATTGATTGATATGCACCGTCTTGACAATCTGACCCTTCTTGCTCGGATCGACCCACCCACCCGATTCCTCTTCCTTGACCATGAGACCCCTAACACCGGTATTACCCTTAACATTACCATCATCACGTCGAATACTGGTGGTCATTTTGCCCAACTCCAAATTCCCCTCGCTGGACTCAGGTGTCTCCAGCTTCTTGCCATACCCCCACTCAGCATCTTTATCGCTACTAGGGGCGATCCTCTCTTCACTGCTGGTGGTAACGTACCCATCAATATCGTATTTGCTTCGCCGGGTGCTCGGAATACCCACACCGCTACGGTGGGAGCGTAGGGGGTATTTGTTGGAGCCATCTGGGCCGTTGATCTGTTTGAAGCTGCCGAGGTTGAAGACGCGGGAGATGAGTGGCCAGAGGTGTGGGACATTGGCGACGATAACGGCGGTCGCCGTTTCGCCTGCGTACCAATTTAAGTAGATCAGGGAGCCGTAGGGAGCGGTGAAGTTTGTAACACGGTTGAGGATGGCGCAGAGGATCTGTTGTGCGTTAGGACGCGTTATTCTTTCAGAGGTGGAGGATGGAGCGGGAGTGTGGGAGAGGGAGAAACGCCGTGGGGAAGAGGATGGCAAAGAGCTCGTGGTCGAAGAGAGTGGGATATGTAGGGATTGGGCTTACCACTAGGAAACCAAGACTGAAGACACCCACGAGCGCAATCTTCCTTCAGAGAGGTCAGTAAGTGTGTAGCTAGTGTCCCATTTGGGTTTACAGTAGATGCGAACCTCATAAGCGGCACTTTGGCCTTGATCACGAGAGGAATCGGCAGGCACAACATCACTGCGTCCGAGGTGATATTGAAGCATCCGTCAAGGATCATGTGGTGCCGGTAAGTCATGCATTCTGCTGTTCGAGACGAAGAAAAGGGTCAGACAACTGTTTGCGCGGGGATGAAGAATGTCTCATACATTGTGACACAGGCAGAGGAATCACGTCGTAGTAGGCATGGAACGGATGACACCAGGCTGTGAAAAAGCACGCCATGACGACGATATACCCAGTGGCGACATATGCGGCCACTATCATGACGGCCCTGTGGTACTTGGGCAATCCCTTTCTAGCAAGTTGGGACAGATGTCAGTAAGGTTCTTCTTCCTTCATGGCTTCCTCACCACCTTTGGCAGCTCTCCGCTTTCCCACCGGTGCGAGTGCTGTAGGTGATTCTTTTGTCCACACGCGTCTCGCACGATTGGCTTTGGAACTGAGACTCACGTCATGTTTGCATAAAGGATCAGGAGGCAAGCCTTGCAACCCCAGACACAGGTGATTTTATTAGTTTCCATGGCCACACCCCACTTCGCCCCCTGAATCGCCATGTGAAATTCATCTGGGGTCCATCCGACCACATCTTCTGGTGTCACATAGTTATTGCCCCAAAGGCATTGGACCCAGATGGAGAAAATGACGATGATGAAGCAAGCCTGTTAGTCGTCAGCAAATAAAGATGATCAGGCCAGCCGAAGATCAGCAGGCCGCCCTAAATTCTTCTTTGTCCAGAGGAAGGGACGTACGATATTGAATGTCATTAAGTAGTCATCGATCTGCAACTTTTTAAACTCGCCGAGCAGGATCCTACGCGAGGCTCTATTACATCATGACGCGTCTTGTTAGTTGACGTTTTCTCTTCTCTGGCCATTTTCTGACTGGGACGACCGAAGAAACATGGGAAACGTAAAGTCTGCAGAAAAAAACGACAAGCACTAGAACTAGGAGCGCCCACAACTCCGAGACCACGGATTGCCCACCTGGGATCATGGTGAAGCAGGAGAAACAAATATTTCCTCGCAGAAAGCTGCAAATTCGCTGCTAGAGTAAAAAGGCGCAACAAATGCGTTCAGGGCCAGCCTACTAGAGGCATGCTCAATAGAACTGTCTTGTTCCAGAGATCCACGGAATCTGGAGGATCGAGAGGTTCTGCTTTTCGATAAATGGTATTCGCGGTTACCTACAGATGGTAGCATTATGGTTCAGTATCAACTTGGCGGCAACGAATATCATCACCGGTCTGCTTGGGCCACTGATCTTTCAGCTTGGTTGGGTGGATAGCGTGTGTATTGTTATCTTTGCCAATGCTCTTTCTGCTTGTGGACCCTCTTATACATCCACGTTTGGGCCAGAAAGTGGAAATCGAACTATGGTACGTAGGTTCACGATCATAATGCATACCTCGGACTCGCGAGAGCTCTGACGGTTCGTCGAAGTCGTCTGACAGCATAATGTGGCTCTGATGGGTGGTTGACATCGTTTGCTAATCTGTATGGCTTGCTCACTAGATCATCGGTCGATATTTCGTGGGCTACTGGCCTTCAAAACTCGCCTGCATCCTGAATCTGATCATGCAAATAGGTTGGGGAATCATCGAATGTATCATTGCCGGCCAGATGTTTTCAGCCATCAATGGCGCAGGCTTGAGCGTCGCTGTTGGCTGTGTGATTAGCGCGCTGTTGATCGGCTTGATTGCCACTTTTGGCATTGCCATTGTCCATACAATTGAGAGGTGCGCAATCTTTATACCCACTGTGAAGAGAAATCGATTAGCTAACGGGAGACTAGATACGCATTCATCCCACAAATGTTCGCCATTGTAGTCCTCCTCGGCTCCGCTGCCAAAAATTTCGACACTTCTGCAGTCTCTGTCGGTCCCGCTGGTACCATTACCGCAAACCGTTGCTCATTCTTCGCTTTGGAATTCGCCAGCGTAATTGGCTTTGCCGCTATAGGCGCCGATTTCTATGTCTATTACCCAACCACGACTTCCAAATGGATCACTTTCCTAACGACCTGGTCTGGTACCTGGTTAGCGTTAATCTTCTGCAACATTGTTGGGATTGGCATCGCGACCGGTGTGGCTGGAACCCCGGCTTGGAACGAGGCCTATGGCATTTCGTCGGGTGCGCTTCTTCTGGAATGCTACCACGGTCTCGGCGGCTTTGGTGGTTTCTGCGTCGTTATTCTCGCTCTTGGCTCGGTCACTAATAATGCCCCGTGTACTTACGCTGCGGCGTTGACTATCCAAGTGCTTGGCCGCTATGCGAAGGCGATTCCTCGTTGGGTTTGGTGCGTATTCATTACGTTGATTGAGCTCGTCTGCTCCGTCGCAGGACGTAATCATCTATTCAACATCTTCGAAAATTTCCTTCCGATTATGAGTTATTGGGTCTGTCCTTGGATACTATTGCGTTGGAAGAACACCTCCTCTTTCACGTACTCAGAGGTGTGCCGTTCGACTGGACGGCGTGGGAGGACAAGAAGAGGTTACCTATTGGTGCGGCGGCGTTGTTTGCTTGGCTCGTTGGTTGGGCCGGGGCTATCATTGGGATGCAACAGATATGGTATCAGGGGCCTGTTGCTTTGAAGATTGGGGGGTATGGAGGCGATATTGGGGCGTGGATGTCGATTGCGTTTGCGGGTATTGTGTACCCGGGGTTGAGGTATCTGGAGTTGAGGAAATTTGGAAGGTAGTTATGGGGGAAGGAAGAGGAGGGTGGAGGAAGAAGCGGATGATTAGCGGAAGGATAGATTTACACAGGTGGCCTTGTCCTTAACCACCCATGCCACATAGAACTAGCGCCGAGATTTCACGCTCATGCCATCAGCCCTAATGAGGCCTGCACTTAGCACTCGCACTCATAGGTTTCTATTCCGTAGATACCGTCCATAGCACCGAACAAGAGGTCTTCTTAATGCAGTGTTTCCTGAGTTTTTCAATGTGCCGTCGCTCTGCTGCATATAGTCTTGCTCCGTTAATATGTTTATGAATCCCCCCGAGTTCGCCTGGAAGAATCCTTCTCTTGCTGTTTCCTCAAAAAAGATAATAACCAATCAATCTGATACATCTCACCATGAGCACCGTGGATAGGAAATATCGGCAGGGCTGGGTCCCTGAGCCCAGCCTCAATTTTCGCAGGATAACCCAGTCCTGGAATCAAGATATCGTCCTGTTCATGATAGAGATATCGCTTCTGGACCCAAACACCTGTGGAGTGTGGGAAGCTGGGTAGAGCGTGCTGAGCGTGCTAGAGCCAAGCTTGTTGAAATTGGTGATACCTACCATTACCCAGCGTTTGGGGTGGAGTCGTGACACTTCCAAATTGGAAGAGATATGGCTCGGGAATGAAGAGTAACCAAAAGCAGTCAAATTCTGGTGGAGGCTTTTTCAGAAGTACCGATCTCGCGGAGACTAAGGGTATCTTAGCAATGATTAGGGTGAGTACAAGTCATTTGCGATAAAATTGTAGTCCTAGACTTAATGTATGACTTTCTCAACGAGTTCAAGGCGGTAGAAAACATCGTTGTAGAGACCTGGTAGAAATTGAAAGTGTAAGGTACTTGTCCCAGTGCTAGTGCGTTTGAGACGTTCGTTGTTGGATCCATATCAAATGACAGTTTGAGATCTCGATTAAGTTTAGTGCCGTATTTATGTTAGATATCTAACGGGTCCAAGACAGGCAGTGAGAAAACAATACTCTTATTTCCATCTCTTGTATATCAACAATGAGAGCTGCTAAAGCTACGAGCTTGGTCGATAAGCTGTAGATATACTTGTTGTCTACAAGTTTGCTCTAGCGAACCTGTCGTCAAACTACATCATTACCTCTATATTGCGATTATCGCGAGATGGTTTATTCGGATCTCGCTAGCCAATTCGACACGCCAAGCCCAAAGTCCGCAATCCAAAATCCTCAACTTCTCCATGTCGGGCTATGAAAGTTACCACACAAACTGCTGAGGTGCTAGCGTGAAGTATCGCGATTTCGAAATTTCTACCAATAATGACAACAGCCTACCCACCCCACCGCTTCCACTCCTCCACCAGCATCCCCCCCACTCACGCCCTCACCCTTCTCTCCGCCTACCTCTCCGCCACAGCCACAGATCCCTCTCTGCACCCCAACGCTCTTCACACCGACAATGGCCCGATCGCGCCCAGCGCAGGCGCGAATACGGGACTGGTGCTGCACAATCTCCGGCGCGTAGAAGCTGGACTGAGGGGGGAGCAATTGGGACCGGATCTGAAAGGGCAGGGTGATGAGGGTGGGGCTGATGAGGGTGGGACTGTGGTGGGTATGCCGAGCGAAGGGGAATTGAGTGGGCAGAAGGATGTGGAGATGGATGGGTGGCAGGATAAAGAGGAGTATGAGCGGGAGCAGTATGTGGTGCAGGGTGATATTGGGGAGAGGGATAATGGGGTTGATGGGGGCTTTGAACGAGAAGCGGGGCAGGTGCCGAAGATTAAGGCTTCGAAGGTTAGAAAGGATGTGGATTGCAGGAAGAAGGCGAAGAAGGAGAGAAGGTTGGAGGAGAGGCAAAAGAGAGCTGACTGTTTGAAGAGGCTGAAGAATGCTGAGGACTGAGTGAACTGGACTTCCTCGACTGCAGGCATCTATGCAAAGAGCGGTATGAAAACCCAAGCGCTGGATAACGCTCAAACGAGAAAAGACTTTTCTATCCTACAACTCTCTATCTGAAGCTTTGATGGGCTTCTCGCTATCCGCCTCCTTTCCGTCGGCCTTCTTCTCGCTAGCGACCCATCCGAGCGCTCCCAGTCTCTCTGGCAAGATAGGATGCGAGAAGTGATAGCTCGAATACATCCAATCGGCGTCCATGGTGCTGAGGTTCTGGATTTGCAGCTTGATCAGGGATTTTGCTAGCTCTGTTGAGTAACCTAGCTTTACGGCAAATTCATCTGTGGAGGTCAGTGCCGAGCAATTGCTAGATGGAAGGGGGACTTACCAGCTTGGAACTCGAAGGTCCTGCTGAGGATATTCATCAAGAGTTTCACTACCGTGTCCATTGGTGCGAGAGCGTCGGAGAAGAGGATGAATCCAATTATGATTGGGAACTCCGTATGGAAACCGAAGGATTGGTAAAGAGAGCGGTTGTTGATGAAGACGGAGAAGAGGGCGAAGATGTAGAACATGTGGAACTGGGCAATACCGAATAGCTTAGTGGTGTGACCCAAGCTCCAATGCCCAAGCTCATGTGCCAATACAGCAACCACCTCCTCTGTCTCGCTCTTCTCAATGAGAGTGTCGTAGATAACGATATGTTTCTTCCAAGGCAAGCCATAGAAGTACGCGTTGCTGTGCGCACTTCTCTTGCTACCGTCGATGACATATAGCTCCTTTAGTGGGAAGTTCAACCTCTTTGCCAAACCCTCCACACCTGTCTTCAGCTTTCCGGGTTCCAATGGAGATAGCTTGTTGAAGAGTGGGAGGATGAAGATCGGGTAGATGGTGATAGCGAACATCTGGACCCCGATCGCGAACAGCCAGAGATAATAGAAGAATTGGTTACCAGTCTGTTGCACAATAGCCAAGAAACCACTCAGTAATGGCGCTCCGAATACGACCATGAGAGCCTGTCCCTTGATCATGTCCATGACCCAAAGCTTGACTGTCTGCTTGTTGAACCCGAATTTCTCTTCAAGGACGAACGTGCCATAGTATGCGGTTGGGAGATTGAGGACTGTAGTGATGATGTTGAATGTGAAGAAGAAGATGAGGGTGTGCACGATCTCGCCAGAGTATTTGGCAGAGACGTATTGAGTGAGCCATACGCCTGTGAAGGCCCATAGTTTCGGTAGCAGGTCATAGTAGATGAAGCCAACATTCTGAATTTGGCCGTATAAACCTGACACGAAGCCAAATTGTGCTTTTGCTCGACCGTACGCCTATGAGTTCCTTAGCTAAGCCAATCACGCTCGAGAGGAGAATGCGTACCTGACTCTTGTCAAAGACCTCTTGTGAAACTTCCCCTTCTAGTGCTTTCGGTGGCTTCCTCTGCTGTAAGACTTGGTATTGACGGAGCGAGAGGAAGCCTTCGAAGAGATACTGTCCAAGCTCGAAGCCAATAATGAGTTTCTTCCAAGGGAACCCAGGCCTGTCGAGGAAGCGTCCTAGACGCTATATCTACTGATTAGTGACATCTTCTATGGATTCAGTGGGAACCCAGGATTACCTGAAGGAGGTCCATGATCGAAGGATGTCCAAATCGAGTAATGGACGAAGGAGAAAGGTTCAGTGTCAAGATGCGCAGCGAGATCTGTCTTTATACTACATCTGTTTCGTCGCGTATCATGTCGCATATCTAAGATCGCTTGATCGCAGGACCAAATCCTTTGTGGCAGCTTACCTCTTGGACGCTGTCCAAACCGGTCGTACAGGTCAAGAATTCACACAACGCAAGGCAAACAATCACCGACACTTGAGGGATGCCCTGATGACCACATTTCGAGTCTGTACCTATACGGGGAATACGCTCTCAAAGATGGAGCAACTCAAGACTGCAAATATCGAGAAACAACTACCCATGGAACGATGAGCATTTAAGCCACAATGAACGGATCATTTGGAAAGAAGATGACGTCCACCAAAATTGATGGTACAGGAACCAATGCCAACGGTACCCTGAAGGCGAAACCAAAGATGGACAGGAAGCCCTCGTCGCCCATGAGCCCAGCCTTCATGACCTCTGCGCCGGGTAAAGTCATTGTCTACGGAGAACATGCTGTGGTACATGGAAAGGCAGCAATGGCTGCGGCTATCTCTCTACGTTCATACTTGCTTGTCACAGCGCTGTCAAAGTCCCATCGAACAATCTCCCTCAGATTCCCAGACATAGGGCTCAATCATACATGGGATATTGATGATCTACCGTGGTCCAAATTCTCGCACCCGTCAAGAAAGAAGATGTACTATGACCTTGTGACTGCCCTCGATCCTGACCTTGTCGAAGCCATGCAGCCCCATCTCATCTCCGTCTCCCCCCAAGCATCTGGCGAAAACAAAAAGATCCACCAAGCCGCAGCCTCAGCCTTCCTCTACCTCTTCCTATCCCTCGGCTCCCAAACCTTCCCCGGCTGCATATACACCCTCCGTTCCACCCTCCCAATAGGCGCAGGACTCGGCAGCAGCGCCAGCATAAGCGTCTGTCTCAGCTCCGCGCTCCTACTCCAAATACGCACTTTAGCCGGTCCCCACGAAGACCAACCCGCAGACGAAGCTGAATTGCAACTCGAGCGCATCAACCGCTGGGCATTTGTTGGTGAAATGTGCATTCATGGCAACCCCAGTGGCGTCGACAATACCGTCTCCACGGGCGGAAAAGCAGTCTTGTTCAAGCGAGGCGACTACTCCAAACCACCCACCGTCACACCCCTGCGTAATTTTCCCGAGCTCCCTCTCCTACTCGTGAACACGCGCCAACCGCGCTCAACAGCCACCGAAGTAGCGAAAGTCGGCGCGTTGAAGAAAACCCATCCTGTGGTGACAGACATGCTTCTTAACGCCATCGAACAAGTAACAAAATCAGCTCACGAACTCATAATCTCCCCCGACTTTGATGAGAAAGATTCTCAGACTACGGAGACCCTCGGCACCCTCATGAACATAAATCACGGCCTCCTCGTCTCCCTTGGAGTTTCTCACCCACGCCTCGAGCGTATACGGGAATTGGTCGATATAGTCGGCATAGGCTGGACGAAACTCACCGGAGCCGGCGGCGGTGGAAGTGCCATCACTCTAGTAAAGCCAGACGCATCTCCCGAAAAGGTGAAAGAACTCGAATCTCGGCTCGAAGCAGAAGACTTTGAGCGCTTCAACACGACGCTCGGCGGCGATGGCGTGGGCGTCCTCTTCCCCGCCGTCTTGAGACACGAGGAAGCAGAGGATGGCGGCGAGGAGATAGATCAGGAGAAGTTCCTTGAGGCAGAAGGTGAGGAAGGGGTAGAGCAGCTGGTAGGAGCTGGGGGAGGACAAAAGAGAGAGGGTTGGAAGTTTTGGAGGGTAGCGTAGCGGGGGTGATGGCTGTAGGACACCGCGCATTGCATGTAAATAGAGAGGCTCGTCACCTCTTAAGTCTCACGACAAGCTAATAGGGACAAGACTGCTTTTTGCTGAAGGATCGACTCGACCGATGCCTTACAGCTTGGCTCGGTCCAGTCTCTCCTTCTGACAGTCAACATTCACATTATGGTCCCCTCTGCCTTGCTAACGCGTGTTGCAAGGACGGTAGTTGAGATACGAATGGAGGAACAACCCCAACGAAATCAACGGTTGTTATACCGTGTTTCATGTACTCCTATTCGCAGGAGGCTCGCCTGATTCGTACAACTGCAGTTGATTTTCCGTCTTCCCCGATCCCTTCTACTGCTGAGCAGTGAGATGGAAGCCGAGGGACTCTTGAAACGCTTCAAAAGCGGAGCATTAATGTCGGGCTCTAGGGACGGACCGCTCAAACTCTGTACTGTTAAGTTACTTATACCACAGTACGAGTAGCACTTCCGACATGTAAACGAGTACGACAAAGATCTTGCTGTCGTCGAGTGCTTAAAACGGATACAGTATTTACTTACTTCCTAGAATATCGAATTGGGCATGCAACATCTCGTTGGAGCGGTGATGTATTTGCGTCATGGCGATGGGAATTGATTGATCGATTATGAGTATTGGAAGGAGCTCGGTCTTACACTGCCCTCTATTGCTCAAGTCTCTTTCAAAGGATGACAAGCTTCAACTTTGTCTCGTCTTTGTGTGTATTACTGTGAGATTGAGAGCATGCTTCAAAGTTCGGAAAATGGAGACAACTCCCGTTGCGGACATAGGTCTAACTGTATTGCACAAACCCTCGATTGAGGAGGCAATTGTCGAGTAAGCCGTACTTTCCTCCGTCCTCCAAATGAGACTTACCCATAAGGATACTTTCCAACGCAAGCCGGGTGTCACTAGAATTATGAATACAGTAGACTCCATGGACATTTTCCGATTCGACTCGTCTGGGGAACGAAGAGCTAATAGCCATCACACGCAGGAATGTATTCGTACATGGTCTGCAAGGCCATCCCCAACGTATTTGGGCAAAGAAGATTGGCAGTCGCTCCGACAGCTTAGAGCAGCTCACCATTTCCAAAAAAGGATGGAGGCTACTTTTCAGACACAAACCCAAACAAGTGTCCAAGATCGAGCAGCCAGTCTCCAATACTAAGACCTCCTCTGGAATATTTTGGCCCAGAGACCTTCTATCTAGCGATTGCCCAAACGCTCGCATACTAACATTTGGTTATGAATCCGCTGTTGCAACACTCTTTGGCAACGCTGTGAGTCAGAATAATATCTCTGCCAATGCCAAGAACATGCTTTACGCATTGACGAGGCATCGGAGGGACTGCGTTAGTGGCTAGTTCCTGAACATCCTTCCTTTTACCCATCTCATAGAAATTTCTTAGCTTAATGGGACTAACACCTCTTCCAGCAAAGCAGACCTCTGATACTAGTCGCACATTCGCTCGGTGGTACGTCTTGTCATCCCGCTCGTTCGTCACTTCTCAAAAATCCCCCTGACCGGTCATCTTAACATGCATTACTGAGTCAAGCCAGGCATTCTAGTCAAAGAAGTACGTGTTACCTCATAAAAGTCACCTTGTCAAATCGATTGCTAAATTCTCCGTCCATCTAGGCGCTCCGTAGAGCAGAAGTTGCGGAAGATGTAGAGCTCAAGGCGTTTCAATCATCATTGAGTGCCATAATATTTCTAGGCACGCCACATCGAGGGAGCGGATATGCCCAGATGGGTGAAGTGATTCGCCGCGTTGCAGCTGCGACTGGTATAGACACAAGTAATCGGAACTTACGCACGTTACTTTTTGATAGCCCTGAACTTGAGACGGCCCGAGAAGAATTTACTCGCCAATGGAGGCAAGGACGGTTCGTGGTCAAGACTTTTCAGGAGGCAAAGGGTTTCAAAGGCTTTCAGGGTCTGAACGAGAAGGTAATCGTGAAGCCATGCCAAGAGACACGGGGACAGGATCTTATGGCGTCTAGGTAGTTCCAGACTTCTCATCTTCGCTGGACGATCCGCGTGAGAGGGCGGAACACATAAACGCAAATCATATGGAGATGTGCCGGTTTTCGAGTCGGTTAGATCCTGGCTATGTGCAAGTAGGTGGAGAGCTTATCAATATGGTGGAAAGTGTACGCCAAGAGCAGCTTGAACCGCAGACGATATCTGAGCATGAGCCCGAGAGTAAGGAAAGCAAATTCCTGTGTTCAGACAATTTCTTGGCTAAGAAGAGTATCACACTAGATGTCAGGCCTCTCTCGGACGATGAACAAGGTGACCCTGTCAGAGCATATAAGAAAGAATGATCCGGTCTGCTAAGCCCTGTCACAGGATGCCTTCAGTCTCTATCGTTTCCCGAGATCGATTCGCGGTTCTTCAGCATCCACAAAGCTCTCGACGGGACTTGTCAATGGCTGATTCGAAAGCCGGAATATACTGCTTGGGTCGATAGCGGACCGTCTGACGAATCTACCAGGCTCCTCTGGATCAAAGGCAAGCCGGGAGCAGGCAAGTCTACGATGATGAAGAACATGATTTCACAAATCCAATCACAGGAGCATGAGAACAAGCCCCTTATTCTAAGATTCTTCTTCAATGGTCGAAGTCCCAGTAGACTTGAAGTGACGATGCAGGGCTTATTTCAGTCCCTTATATGCCAATTTTTACAACAAGACCGGCACCTTCTTCAGACGTTCCTGCCATTATATCGGCGAAAGATCAATATGCATGGTACTGACTGGGTGTGGCATGCCGAAGAGCTGAAGGAGGTCTTTAGGGATTTATGTCTCCATCAGTGTAGAAGCCCTCTCTTCGTGGTACTCGATGCGCTGGACGAATGCGATGCGGGTGATGTAAGGGAGATTGTCGAATTTTTCCAAGATCTGCTTCGCTTGCCAGCGCCAGAAGTTGGGGTCATCAGAGTCTGTCTTTCCAGCCGGTATTATCCCACAATTCACGTCGAAAGCTGCCTCGAGATACACCTAGACAAGCACAACAAGCCTGATATTATCAGATATATCGAGCGTTGGCTGCAACCAAATGATATCGTACCAGGCTTTAGACGCCTGGCCACCGAGATCCTTAAAAGAGCCTCGGGCGTCTTCCTGTGGGTTGTTCTTGTAGTCAATACTCTGATCAAAGACGAGACGAAGGAGAAACCATGCAACGCATGTTGCAAATTGTCCAGGACCTTTCAAAACAGTTGAACGATCTCATACGAGAAATCTTGCTAGCCATCAAGGATGATCAACGGTATGATGCTTTACGCATAATGCAATGGGTCTCTTTCTCACAAAGACCGATGAGCACGGCGGAGCTCCGATTCGCTCTAGAGATTGGGAGAAATCCAGAATACAAGTCACAGCAGGAAGTAACGTCTTCGCCAACTTTCATCTCTTCAGACGGTCAGATGGAAAAAGCGGTTCGAGCACGGACAAAAGGCCTAGTGGAAACGAAGCGACACGATGCTGGAAGCCCAAGCTTGGAGGATGGTGAGGGAGCCCCTAGCGATCAGGTGAATTTTATTCATAGCTCGATCAAAGAGTTCCTGTTACATCATCAAGGTTTTGCGATCCTGGACAGCTCACTAGGTGAGTCACCAAGCGTAGAGAGTCAACGCCATCTTGCCACGACATGCATCAACTACCTAGGCTACACGGATTTTCCCGAGTTACCTATAGTCACCGCTGATGCGGAGCCAATTGCGTTTCAAGAAGCAACAGAAATACACAGATCCTTGTGCGATTCATTCTGCTTCCTTGGATATTGCGTTGATAGCGTCTTTGGCCATATAGCCGAAGCCAAATTCTCCAGCGGTTCTACCCCGTCGTCCCAGGAAGCCATGTCTAGCATGGAACGCTCGTTCAACATCTGGAGGCGCTTGGCTGACCTGAATCTTGTACTCAAACATATCGAGCGACGTGGGTCAAGTACTACATTTGCACATGTGGCCACGGAATTCGGTATGATAGATTGGGTCTTGGCATTGATTCGACTGGGTTACAATGTCAACACTATTGGAAGTCGTTACTGGACTCTACTCCAGTCTGCCGCAGTGATGGGCCACGAGGAATTAGTCGACCGTCTGCTCGAGAACGGAGCTGACGCTTGCATACATGGAGGAGGGAGGTTTGGCAATGCATTGGCTGCCGCGGCTTTCAGCGGCAAAACTTCAATTGTCCGTGCAATACTGGCCAGAGGCGCTGATGTGAATGCCTGGAGAAGGGGAATATGGTACTGCGCTTCAGACGGCTGCACAGCTTTCAGACACCAACGAAGATACTGTAAATGTCCTGTTGGAGGCTGGAGCCAACGTCAACGCGAAAGAAGGCCGGTATGGCGATGCTTTGCAGGCAGCTGCATTCGCTGGTAGCAAGAATGTCGTCAAGCGGCTTTTGGGCTGTGGTGCACCAGTCAATGCAAAGGGAGGGGAGTACGGCAGCGCCATCCAAGCAGCTGCTTCACAGGGTCATGAGGCTATTGTTACGCTACTACTGGCCAACGGCGCCGATACTCATACTGAGGATGGGGATCACGGCTCAGCTGTGATGGTTGCAGCTTGCGAGGGGCACAAGAACATAGTCAGGCACCTGCTCGCCCTGGAGCTGCTTAAAGACCAAAGCCTGTCTAGAGAGACAATCGACTTTTCAGAAGGTTTAGAGCAGCGCATCGAAGAAATTATGGCCACGGCCGTTACCGTGAACGACTACCATAACGCTTTGGGTGAAGGAGACTTGCCAACAATGCGAGCAATATTGACCGCAGGCCTTGATGTGAATGTGAGAGGCGGCGAGTTCAGCTCCGCTTGGCATTCTGCGGCGTTCGAGGGGAAGGCTGATGCCATGGAGATCTTACTTACACAGCCAAACATCAAACCGGACATGCGAGACTGGTGTGGTCGTAGTGCATTGTGGAATGCCGCCGGCGGAGGGCATGTGTCAGTAATGCAAATATTGCTCCGTACGAACCTGGTAGACTTGATAACTAAGACCGAGGATGGGCGAAATTTGCTCTGGTGGCCTTGTCACAATGGTTTGGTGGACGTTGTAAAGGTGCTTCTTGAGAAAGAGGTCAACCCTTACGAGGAACATCTGGATGGGCTTTCTCCTGTCATGATGGCCGAAAAAGAGAAACGGTCGGCTGTGCTCGAATTATTGTTGCTAGTATCTATTAGTCATTAAGGTAATGTTGGCCCCCAATTAAAGCGCGATGAAGGTTCGGCACAACAAACCTGCAAACTGTACCAAAAGCCCAATAACCCCCAAATGTGCATTCATCGCACCCCCCTACGTCCTTTGATCTCTGCTATTGCATTCCTGCGGTGCGGGCTATCTGCAAATAGCGCCACTATCAAATCCACTAATTCCTGAGTATCGAATTCCAGTCCCAATTCTCCTTCCGTCCAGAGGTACTTGATGTCCACCAATGACGACTCTAGAATGTTAACCAAATACTGGAATTTCAACCAGTGCGGCGTGTAGAGCGCTGTGAGCGGAATGTGAGTATCTTGTCCATCATTATGGCCGGCTGGGCTGGAATGTGCTGTTGGTAAGAAGAGATCTTCGAGCGCAGCAATACGATTGCTATAGGTAGTGAGCTGTTGGGACTCGGGCTCTGAGATATCGGGCATGTCTTCGATATCGACGATGACTTTGTTAGTGACTGTAGATAGTAACGAACCCAGTGATTGGAGTAGAGCAGAGTGGGAGAGGACGGCTTTCCATTCTTTGTTGAGGTCGCGCAAGCGGTCAACGGTCGAGGCAACGGCTATGTCGCATTCTTGCTTGAATGGATGCTCGGTGCAGTTCGTGAAACCTTGGGCGCCGTCGAGAAGATCCGTGATAATGGTCCTCTGGGATTCCATTTCTTTGGCGTAGGCGCGTTTGCCGAAGGTTTCTAGAGCGAGGATATGGGTATCTAGCTTGAGGATGTAGGCTGTTCTCGACTGAATCTGTTTGCCTGAAGCTGTAGTCTGATGTGAACCAAGGCCTTGGAGACGCTCGGCGAGCCAAATGCTGTCATTGTAGAGGAACATGGGTCCACTTGGAAGCCGTAAGTAGCTCGAGGAAGCACTAGCGCGATACATAGCTAGGATAAGGCCAGGTAGGGAAAGTAGATTTGGAGCGGCGGCGGTAATGGGAGAGTCTGCATAATCTGTTGTCTCGAGTCTCTCGGCGTCAGAGACAACTTGCATGATGATCGCCAGGATTTCTCTGGGGAGAGAAGTGATGTTATAAGTCTCTGTTAGCGTGACTTCTCGCCCAGCTTTTCGAGGTACATCAGGTACTCCGTTGCTTTTTGGCTTCCTCGGACTGGATTTCTTAGATTTTGGGAGCTTGTGAGACTCCTCGCCTTCATTTTCGTCGTTCCATCCCCACGCTTCGGCTTCATCAGCAGCAGCTCCTGGGTTCTCTTCGCTTTCTTGCTCGTTAGTATCTTCCTTCTCCTCATTAAGGCCCCAAGCACTGACGTCCTCCTCGTCCTCGACTTGTGCTGCTGCGTTGGCGCCTGACGGGCCAGCTTTTTCCTTAGGCGAGGTTGGCTCTTCATCCGACCACCCAGCGTCCCAATCATCGCCCCCTGCATTACCGGCGAAGATTTCGCCATTTCGTGAAAGCCTTTGTGTCTCCACACGTTCGACGGTCTCCACAGTTCCAAATCCTTGAGAAAGCAGGCTACGAACTCGGTCAAGAGAAATCTCTTGTCGCTTTCTAAGCCAAATATCTGGTATACTCTGTGTCCAATCTCGCAGTTCCCGTTTGCCCGGCCATTTGCATGCATCCAGCTTCACGAAAAAATGTTGTACCAGCGACATTGTATCTTCAAAATCTTCCAAGCCATCAAGCTCTTCTGGAACTGCTGAAGCAAGCCAGGTTGATATAAGTCGAGAGACAAGACGCGGCATCAAAAGACTGGCTAGAGGCTCAACGATAGGCGACGGCAGTTGAGAGCGAAGAAAATCAATGATCGAGTCTATGTCGGAGAAAAGTGCTTGCGCACTGAGATCTGACGAGGAGCCAGACGTAGAGATATGATGGTCATCAACCACTAATGAGCACACAGTACCACTTACGTCTACTTGGAAGCGAGGTGTAAGTATGATGGACTCAATGTCCTTGAAAAGCTGCTGCACGATGTCGTCAAACAAATGCATTTTCGTCATAGCATCGACCAAAGAGGTCATGTTGGTGGAGGAGCCTGGACAGTATTTAGTGAAGGGTAAAGAATTGCAAAGCAATAGCGTACTCTGAGAGTTCTGCTTGATCGCGATCGATGACCTGGCTGGATCGACGTGAACAAAGTCTTTCCAGCATTTTGTCAACTTCTCAATCACATGCTCTCGAAGATCCGCGAGTTTGGCCCCGAGGACGCCAGCTATCCTCGTACTCCGGGAGACCCATAAAGAAGCAAGATCTTCTTCTACCTGACCCAGGAGGTCCACAGCTTCCAATAGTCGGTCATCAAGTGAAGCCCTCTGTGCGAGATTCAGCGTCCTCTGTATAGCCTGTAGCCGTTCCAAGACCGTCCCCAAGCTTTGATTGAAGGCCACCTCGCCATTCAGTAGATTCACTTTACTAGCAGCATCATTGAACTCTTCGTCCAGCACTTCGCCCTGTTGAGCCTGTTCGACAATTTTTCGAGCTATCTCCTGAGACTTCAGGATGTCGACACGTAGCCGCTTGGCTTGGGAGATCCAGCCATCAATGTCTGCCGCAGTGTTTCTGCTATTCTGCCTAATGGAGGCCTGGATATACTTAGCTCAGCAAGCTTTGGTAGCGTGCTAGGTGGAGGCTGCAGACCTTCACATTTTCTTGCGCTTGCTCTATGAGCTTTGAGACCTCTGGGAGGGTTGAGGAAGGGAGTTCAGCAGAGATCACCTCCTCAGACTCTGGATAACTCCCGGTCTGCACATGCTCCAGGACCGCCTGCCCGTACTGCTGATGTGTAATACGCGATGACATGGTGGACTCTTGAAAGGATGCTCCAGGCGCACAGGAAATCCAGAGCCACACTCGCGCTCTTCCGCAGGGCTGAATGTCTTGGCGGTTACGGTCCTCCAAACCACCGTATTTTCCTTTTCTTGTACCTTCGTTCTAATCTTTCAGGTTTTCTTTTTGTAAGTATCGATGCTGTACCCGCAGAAAAAAGACTCGTTTGGTAGAGATTGGGTTGCGCTCGCTATAGTAGCCTAAAGACTACTTCATTCACGCTACGAATATGTGGTCTTTGACCGGCTTGAACTTTCCTGCTGCCCAAAAGTTCCCAGCAATTGGGAACTTGTCGTTCTTGAGCCTGCTGCTACTCCAATCGGGCGTTACCAACGCAGATAGGTCAACGCTTACTTTCTTCCGAATTAAGGCCCCTTCTCCTATATAACAAGTCCCTGTATCCGAATTTCCTCAGGTAGAGCCGTGAATCTACTTGGTGTCTTGTGATACTGTTCGCTGTCTCTCTGATTGTTGGGAAATCACAGTACGTTCAAAGCTTCATTGTCAGACACTCGTTCGCGCAGTATCGTCAAGGGTGGGCTAAACCGCCCCCAGCAGCGCTCATTCTCTTATAACACAATTTGACTCAACTGATCTGCTCTCGTAAAAGCTCAGCTTCGGTTTTTCAGCCACAGAAGGGCGTTGCAGATTCTCACGATGTCTCCGTCGTTCAAATCGCAAGAGACCCACTTCAAGGAGATTCAGTCTTTCAGCAGTGCCTACTCACCATCAACTCTGACACAGTATGAGTCCACCAGGACTGGTATGCGGATCGTCGTGGTGGATCAAGAAGGCCCTAAGGTCTATGGATCTTTCGTCTTTGCCACGGAAATTCATGATAACTCTGGAGCTCCTCATACTCTTGAGCATTTATGCTTTCTTGGATCCAAAAGCTACAAGTACAAAGGCATGCTTGATAAACTTGCAACCAGAGCTTACTCAGAGACCAACGCTTGGACGTCCACGGACCATACCACGTACTCACTTGAGTCGGCTGGATGGGAAGGTTTTGCTCAAATCCTCCCAGTCTACCTAGAGCATCTCCTTGTGCCCACGCTAACGGACGCTGCATGTTATACAGAAGTCCATCACATAGATGGCTCTGGCAATGATGCTGGTGTAGTCTACTCGGAGATGCAAGGGGAGCAGAATGAGAAGGACATGCTGATGTTCGCAAAAAACAAATTGCTTCTATATCCTGAAGGCGTAGGCTTTCGATACGAGACTTTTGGTCAGATGGGTGCGCTTCGTGTATTGTCTGCAGATCGCATTCGATCATATCATCGCGAGACGTATCAGCCCAAGAATCTCTGCCTAATCATGATTGGTGCGGTCGATCACGCAAACCTCTTGCAAACCCTTGATGAATTTGAGGGGACAATCCTAGGAGACATACCGAAGCCTGATAAGCCTTTCAAACGACCGTGGACAGAATCTAGGCAGGCGCAGCCTCTGGAGCAATCTTTGTCTGGAACTGTCCAGTTTCCGGAGCAAGACGAGAACTCCGGAGAGGTGATGATCACCTTTTTTGGGCCTAGTTGCAATGACGGTCTGCTTCGTAAGCTGTAATTTCTCGTTCTGACGGGATTCATTGATTGATACATGTTTTAGGCCGGGCGCTTGCTGTCCTACTCAGGTACCTTGCAGGCTCATCTGCTTCCATCTTGGAACACACTCTAGTTGAGAAAGAGCAGCTGGCAAGTGATGTCGCTTACGAATGTGAATCCCGTCCAATGATGGTCATTTACTTTTCACTCACCAATGTTGCAACTGAAAAGCTCGACTATGTTGAAGGCCGGTTCCTCGAGATAGTGAGAGATGCAGCAGCAAAGCCAATCGACCTAGATTATATGAGGGATTGTGTCAAAAGGCAGAGACGCCAGGTAAAGTTTTACGCAGAGAACACGGGTCTATATTTCGCAGAACCTATTCTCGAAGACTTCCTCTTTGGCAATCGCGACGGGTCAACGCTGCGGGCGAATCTCGAAGATCTCAAGGAGTATGATGTATTAGAAACATGGGACGAGCTCCAATGGAGGCATTGGCTCAATTCGTGGTTTGCAGAAGCGCCTCACGTTTCGATCTTTGCTAGGCCTTCCGCAAAGGTGGCCAAACAGTTGAGGTCCTACGAGAAGGCTCGTGTTGCAGCGCGAAAGAAGAGACTGGGTGAACAGGGCTTGAAAAAGCTGAGTGAAAGACTCGCTGCCGCAAAAGCAGAGAACGAAAGAGAGATTCCCAAGCACGTTCTCGAATGCTTCGATGTTCCTAGTACGAAATCGATTAATTTCATCAATACCATCACCGCAATTTCCGGTACTGCTCGCAAGGGAAACGCGACAGACAACAGAATTCAGCACATTGTTGATCAAGACAGTGATCTACCACTTTTCATACACTTTGAGCACGTCCGATCGAGTTTTGTACACTTGACCCTTGTGATGGGAACGGAGGTGATCTCCCTGGCTCTCAGGCCTTTGCTTGCGATATACATGGACAATTTCTTCACTACCCCGATGCTGCGAGACGGGAAAGTGATCTCCTTTGAGACAGTCATTATGGACCTCGAGAGAGATTCCGTCGGCTACGAAATCGATTTCGGCCAAGGACTTGGCAACTCCGAGACCATTGTTATCAAAATGCAAGTCGAGGCCGAAAAGTACCAAGCAGCTATCCAATGGCTGAGAGACTTGATGTTCTCGTCGGTCTTTGAAGCGGAAAGACTCAAAGCCTCGACAACAAGGATGCTAGCAGGCGTATCAGAAGAGAAACGTGACGGCAGCGACATGACTAGCGCAGTCGAGTTGATGGTTGGCACTGCGGCTTCATCTATAGTTCGCGCAACTGGTACTCTCACTAGAGCTGTCTACCTCAAACGTGTCAAGCGCCTCCTGGAGAACGACGCTCCATTAATAATAGAGCAGCTCAAGCAGATCAATGCTGCTCTTTGCCAAGTATCCAACTTCCGCATCCTAGTGACCGCCAACATCGAGGGATTGAGTCGACCAGTCTCGTCCTGGAGCATTCTGACAGCAGGCCTTGAGACTGATGTCCCTCTGAAGCCATTGGATACACGTCTATCTCGGCTTAGCGAAGCGGGTTCAAATCCAGGCCACAGAGCGTTCGTCATTACCCTGCCGGCGATTGAGTCTTCATACGTGCTCGCGGTCGGCAAAGCCCCTTCATCCAACAGGGATCCAGCTCTCCCGGCGCTCATGATTGCCAATTCGTATCTCAATGCCGTCGAGGGTCCTCTCTGGACCGCAAACCGTGGCACAGGTCTTGCATACTCGACGAACGTTGTTCAGCACATTACTTCTGGGCAGATTTCCTTGATGATCTACAGATCTCCCGATGCCTCTAAGGCCTTCGTCGCCAGCAAGGATGTTGTAGAAAGCTTAGCTACCGACAAGACAGTGTTCGATACTCTCGCCTTGGAGGGCGCTATTAGTGACATTGTCTCTGGATTTACCGATTCAGAAACGACAATGTCAAGCGCGGCGCAGAGCAGCTTCGTCAGGCAGGTCATCAAAGATTTACCCAAGGATTGGCCGAACATCATGCTCGAACAAGTCAGGAAGGTGACCGTCGAGGAGATCAAGCAAGCGATGAGGGACTTCGTGCTACCGGTTTTCGAAGCGAAAACAGCCAATCTATTCGTCACATGTGCACCAGACTTGGAAAGAAAGATAGTGATGGGGTTCTCCGAGGTTGGATTCAATGTAGATGTAAAGCCACTATCCTTCTTTCAAGATGACTATGGGCTGAAGGGCGAGGATGATGATGAGGATGATGAGGAAGAGGAAGACGAGGAAGACGAGGAAGACGTGGAGGGAGAAGTGGAAGAGGAGACTGACGATGATGACGACCAAGACCGAGATGAAGAAGACGAAGAAATAGATGACGAAGACGATCTTGAAAGTTCAGAAGCAACGCTCATATCAGAGCTATAACGTCGCCCATTACGGATGTTTGAGAAAAGCTTTGTGTCGCTTTGAGTCGAAACAAGTCAGCGTATAGATAGAAAACATAAAGACCGAATAGCCCCATGGCTACGATAGATACGACTTGTCATCTCTATTACCAGGTATCTTTTGGACTTCATTCTCTATCCTTAGGTTCTTCTGTTACACTACCGCCTCCCTCAGCGCGAGCTCTCGAGATATTGGCAATTTCTAAGGACCCAACGGCAGATTCGCCTCTTCTCTCAGTGTCTTCCCTAGATTACCTCTCTCGGCTCCAACCCCTGCGAGTTTTCCTTTCAATGACTCAACGTACTCCTCCCCTTCAACTTCCTTCTCTTCAAGATCGCCGTCCCCTTCCTTGTCCGCACCCTAGCCAGGAAGCCATGCCGTCGCTTTCGCACCCTGTGACTGGGATTGTATGTATCTCTAGGACCATTGCGCACTTGTATGCTCGCGAGCGAGGGGTGTGTGGAGATGCGTGTGAGGAGATCGAGGGGCTGTTGTGAAGATGAGAGGACGGCCTCGGAATGTGGTGATGAGGCTGGCGGGGAATATATGGCGTGTCGAGAGAGAATCGCAGGACGAGTAGGAGAGAGGACGCTGAAGGCTCTGTAGGATGGGTTAGACGGAGGTTGACGGTGGTCTGGGTTGGGAATTCTACCGGCTTGTACAAGGTTGGGGGGAAAAGGCGGAAGATCGTGCCAGCGACCGAAGTAGGCGAAGACACAGCATAGTGATATTCCGCAAGGATATCGCTGTACTTCGATAATGATGCTGATCAATCGATCTGGATATTGAACCCGCCCTAAAGGGCTTAGCGTACCGGCTAAAGATGCAGGGCAAATGCCTCCGCCGCGCCCCGCAGTCTGACATGCGTTTGTTGGGGTTGGGATGATCCACGATGCTCCTTCCGAGGCAGCAAGAACCTAGATCACGCAAACAAACGAGCTGCTCCCAGTCCCTCAACTTGCAAACCCCCGTTGCTTCCTTAGTCCGTTGGAACGACGCGTTCCGGACTGCTTATACCTGTGAAAAACCTATAGAATCCAAATATACTGAAAAGCAAAACGATGCACAGGTGACTTCACCTCGGATAATCAACAGTTGGGCCAGATTAGAAGAAGCAACCCAAGGACCAACATTTCGTTTAACAATCTATCCATAATGACAGAAGATAACCTGGGCCTCCTCCACCCCAAACCTCAAAGACACTATGACTCCAGCATGTCCTCTCTCCCATCCACACCCTCAAGACACCCGAGCGACTCCTCTCGTCTGGAACCAGAACCAAGCGAGAACGACGAGAAGCCAATCAGCAAGAATCGTTCAATCCTTAACCTGACCTCATCTACGCTATTTGGCATCTACACACCGTCGGCATCGGGCTATGACACGAACCGGGAAGAGCCTTCTACCCCGTTGGGGAATGGGAGTCACACTCCTGCAAGGGCAAGCATTGAAGAGAACAGACTGCCTACAGTTGGGGCCTTTGAACGACCTCAGCCAAGAAGAACCCAGTCACATTCACCGCGCCCCCGGTTTTGGCAGACTTTCGTGCCTCTGAGCGAACGGGTCGTACTACTCTTCATCATTGGCGTGTCATATGGGGTCATAATTTCGCATCTACACAAAAGCCAGCAAGTTGCACCCGTTAAAATCGAAGCCATAGAGCATGGATCGTGGGCATACCTAATTGGATGGGGTAGTGTTGGAGTGCTACTTGGACGACTACTGCCGTGGGTGGATGTACTCTGGGAAGAGGTCTTGGGGAACGACAAGAATGGGTTCGCCACGAAGAGCGAAGTTGAAGAATCTCGGCCATTGAGCAGAGGTGGCGAGGAGGACGAAAGACCAGTTTGGAGGCCGGGCAGTGGACTAGGAGCGGATTGGAATCCTGTGGTGAGGAGCATTGGGGCTTTTGTGGGGATTGCTTTCGCTATCGTAAGGGCTGCCCTTCTTTCCTCTTGAAAGGGACTTAAACCGGGCTGACTTCATCCACAGCGCAAGCTCCCATGGCAGTCCACCTCCCAAGTCTCCTTAACTCTCGCCCTCGTCAATCCGGTCCTTTGGTACCTAGTCGATCGCTCCAAACCCGGCTTCCTCCTCTCAATGCTAGTGGGCCTCGCAGGAACAGCTATCGCCTTTGGCGTAAACCCAGAAATAGTACCTTCGCCCGCAGCTCCATCGCCACGGGCAGGAATGTCGAACATGTCATATAGTCACGGCATGTACGATGGACTGATTAGTAATGAAAGCATAGGTGTTGGAACTTGGATTGCCAGCGTGCTATTTTGTAGCAGTGTCTGCTTTGGAAATATAGGCAGAAGATTGGCATTGGGGAATCCGACGAGAAGACCTAGTGTTTCGTAGCTGAGCTATACAGTCAGATGTAGCTTCAACATGCTGCAAGATCTCTACTCATCAAAGGAGCACAGATTAAATGTTCTCATTCGACTTCTTCGGATACGACTTAGGATCCGCTCGGTTTCGGATTTCAAAGAAACCACTGCTCCTCATCCAACCGGCCGTAAGAATACAAGTACAGTCAGCATGGCGTGACCCCCATAACATACAAAAAGGCAGAAACAAAATTGAAGCTGTACAGCCAGTCATTGCGGCCCTCCCCACCCTTTTTCAAGCAAGAAGAGCGTCGCACCCAAGACCAGCCCCCATTGAAAACCTCAATACATCACTCTCCATTCCCACTTGACGATTTCCAGAATTCATGGAGGCGCACTAATGTGGCCATCTCATCGGAATGCTTTTATGTAGGATGTTGGCTTTTTGCGTTGTTCATGAAGAAAAGCAAAAGTTAGGCTTGGCTGAAGATTTTGATATTGAATTTAGATTACGGCTAGTGAACAGCGGCGAGAGCGGGTAGAATTAGTGGTATCTTAATGATAGGCGATAAGGCAATGGCTCGCTTGCATCATAAACCTGCTCGGTAATTTAAAGATATTCGGGTGTCACCTCGGAGTAATAATAACTTTGCTGCGCATGGTTCTTTTCTTTCTATAGAAAATACACCATATTCCCTAGTAGACGGACACTTCATCCGTTATAAATCGTCAGAATGGCACCGCAAAAGACTGCCATTTTGAGCGTCTACAACAAGACTGGTCTGCTTGACTTGGCGAAAGGTTTGATCAAGCATGATATTCGGCTTCTGGCTTCTGGTGGTACGGCCAAGTTGATTAGGGAGGCTGGCTTTGATGTGCTGTGAGTTTTATGAATGTCTCGAAGGGATCACACTGAAAGAGCTTTCTACACAGAGATATCTCTGCTATTACGAAGTCTCCGGAATTGCTTGGGGTGAGTGATGGGGTAGTTTTGGGAGGGGTGGTTTGCTGAATCTGTCTAGGGAAGGGTCAAGACTCTTCATCCTGCGGTTCATGCAGGGATTCTTTCGACGAATTCGGAGAGTGATGAGAAGGTAAGCGGTTTGAAGCAAAGTTTGCCATTTGCTGCCCTAACCTAAAGCCTCTGAGAATTCTCGTGCAGCAAAAAAGTGCACTATAGTTCGCCTGGCTTTCACCATAAATCGATCTCTACTTGAACAGAGGTGCTGAATTGACAACATTGTAGGATCTCGCCGAGCAAAGTATCGACAAAGTAGACTACGTTGTTTGCAATCTCTACCCCTTCAAGGTAACAATCTCTATATCTAAAATCTAAGTATAAAGCGAGGCGCTGATTTCTCAAAGGAAACCACCGAAAAGATCAACGTCACAATCCCCGAAGCCGTAGAGGAAATCGATATTGGAGGGGTCACCCTCTTGCGAGCAGCAGCGAAGAACCATGCACGAGTCTGCACTATCTCAGATCCGAACGACTACCCAGAATTCCTACAGGCTCTAAGTAACGGCGACGTCTCGGAAAAGATTAGAAATCTGTATGCCCTAAAAGCTTTCGAGCAGACAGCAAGCTATGATATGGCAATTGCAGATTTCTTCCGAAAGAAGTATGCTTCAGACGGTAATCAGATACAGCAATTGTCCTTAAGATATGGCGCCAATCCGCATCAGAAACCTGCGGCAGCTTTCAAGAAAGGCGGCCCACTGCCTTTCAAGGTACTCAATGGAGCCCCAGGATATATCAATCTACTGGACTCACTCAATGCCTGGCCTCTTGTGAAAGAGCTGAAGCAAGCCCTGGGGCTTCCGGCAGCAGCAAGCTTCAAGCATGTCTCGCCAGCCGGAGCAGCAATTGGTGTTGATCTAACGGAAAAAGAGCGAGAAGTATGCTTGGTGAATGACATCGAGGGCCTGGAGCACTCAAAGCTTGCCATGGCATACGCAAGAGCGCGGGGAGCTGACCGCATGTCCTCATTCGGGGACATTATAGCACTATCTGATAAAGTCGACGTGCCTACCGCAAAAATAATATCTCGGGAGGTCTCAGACGGTGTAGTTGCACCGTCATACAGCAAGGAGGCTCTAGAGATCCTTTCCAAAAAGAAGGGTGGGAAGTACATGATACTCCAGGTACATGTAAAACTCCGACCCAGCAGAACTCTGCTGAAGGAAGATAGATTGATGAATCCTACGAACCACCACCGACGGAGACCCGCACTGTGTTTGGCATCCAATTACAGCAACATAGAAACGATGTACAGATACGGCCGAAAGACACTTTCAATACGATTATCACACCCAAAGACGCTTCGCTACCTGAGTCCGGTATGCCTTCTTATTCCTACCCTGCTCTTCTTGTCCGGTGTTTAGACCGTTCATTTGCTAGAAATGTCTCACTACTCGAGAATTGTTTGAAATAATCAACACTTACATTACAATTTTTGACAGCACTTCGAGATCTGACCGTTGCTACGTAAGTCTTTTTGAAGCTACCCCTACTATTCAGTACCGCAGCTGACTGCTTTTGACAGAATTGCGCTCAAATATACTCAGTCGAATTCTGTAGCTTACGCCCTGAACGGTATGTAACATTCGTACATCTATGACGTTCCATAGACTCATGTCACGTTAAGGCCAAGTCATTGGACTTGGCGCCGGCCAACAGTCGAGAATACACTGTACTCGCTTAGCGGGTGATAAAGCAGACAACTGGTGGATGAGATCCCACGAACGAGCCCTGTACGTGTTTCTCTTGTCGAAGCTTTCCTGTTCGGTGCTACTTCATAAGTCACGAGGCAAAATTTAAGAGCCTTACTCAGCAGCAGATCCCCAAACATGTCTTGGGATCAGAAACTTGCCTGAAGAAGGAACGCTGACTCCATGTCTGTCTAGGCACCTGAAATGGAAAAAGGGCACCAAACGGCCTGACAAGAGCAATGTAAGCCGAATTTCTTGCCTATTTAGTATGGCAATCGAAGACTTGAGAGCTCTTGCCCCCATGCTCGATCCAAAAGGGTCTTTGTATTTCCAAAGGGAAATGCTAACTTCTATGCTACGATTAGGCCATTGATATGCTATGCAGCGGACAACTCCCAAAGTCCAACATTGAGAAAGAAGACTACGAAAAGAACTTTGACGAAGTCCCACAACCTTTCACCCAAGAAGAACGGGATGAATGGTTGACGCATCTGAAAGAAGTGGCAGTGTCCTCCGACGCTTTTTTCCCTTTCGTCGACAACGTATTAAGAGCAAGTAGATCGGGCGTCAAATACATTGCTTGCCCAACAGGGAGCCAAGCGGATAAAGCTGTGTTCGAAACCTGCTCCAAGCTGGGTATCACCTTTGTGGAGCAGTCCGTTCGGGTGAGTTGCGGAAGCTTCATATCTGTGGCTGTTGGCTAATATCGTCTAGCTGTTCCATCATTGACTGCGTCACCTGGCTAGTTTAGACATTGTGGAAAGTTCAGATGAAGCACATAGAGGAAAGGATGCCTAGCTTGGGCGGTACGAAGACCATAACGTGATACCAAATAAGCCACACATAGATTGCAATGCAATACATCCACAAGATTCGAAAAATCTCGTATCCAATACTAAGTACTCCACATGAACCATGGTTGGATGGTGAGAGGCTCTCAATCAACAGCGAAACTCTCCATGATTCCGTGGGGCAGGCAGCTGCCAGTCCTTTTGAGAGGCGTGGAATTGCATACTTTGTCAATCCTCACACGTGATCAAGCCATACGTTTGAAATCGAATCAATAGGTGTTCTATCATGCTGCCTAAAGTTTTTCCTTATAAAGTTACATCTTTTCAGGCAAGCTGGCCAAATGTGTGGTAATTGCGAGCGTTGCAGAGCTTGAAGATCGTAATGGAAGGATGGATTAAAGCAAAGCAAATCTACCTATCAACGCTCAAGATGAAGCTTGATCAATCATTTTGGACCTCGATGATGAGGTAAGATGCCCGATTTGCGGCTTTTGTCAGGGGCGTTCTGGTTCAAGTCGATTATGGTTGCATCCAAGGCTGCCGTTCATCTTTATACAAAGCCTGTCATCAGTCATAAATGGCTGGTAGTGAATCTCCACAATGAAGCCTCCATGCTTGCGAGGGACAGGCAGCTACCAAATCCTTTGGAAAGCATCTGAGTATGTTGTAGTTACTTTTCAATTCCTTAGGTACACTCAAGTGAACATGCGTTTTTGAAAGGCTGAAATTCTCTAGCAAAATAAGGTACCTTACACTGGAGTCTGGTTGGATTCTCGAGATTCGACGCTAACCCGAATGACACGTGCCTCAAAATCAGCCCTACCGTGAGCGCTGCCAAGCTTAAACAATTTCAGGAGCGACAGCTAAACACCATCGACAACTACTTGCCCTTCCTCTTCTTCAGTCTCACATTGAGGGCATCATACTCGCCTAGTCACTCCTTTCGGCAGACTTAAAAGCCTCGCTTTTGTATCATTGGTCTGTTAGCGCGGAGTTGGTGGATGAGTGTCCGCAAATAACACCTCAATCATGGCGAACGCCCTGCCTATCAGGTTTACTGAGCTACTTCAGGTGATGATTATTTTATATTAGGTCAGCTCACAGTATGATCAATAAGCTAACACTCTTATGCAGTTGACGTCTACAGAGATTGATGTATGCCTACCGGCCCGGGTAACAAGCCACTATCTACCGGACAAAGCTGACATATAGATAGGCAAAGTCAATAGGTTTCAACTCTTGTGTAAGCTCTGCCTGCTCTAAGGCATCAGTGAGTGGCCGCTGACAGTACCCTAGACTCTCGAGTCTGACCACTATATCTGTGTACGACAAGCCAATGCCGAAGGCGCCAACCCAGAGGTGATCATAGTCAACCTCAAAAACAACAATGAGATCATCAAGAGACCTATCAAGGCCGACAGTGCCATCATGCACTGGACCAAGCAGGTTATTGCCCTCAAGGCCCAGCAGCGGACGCTACAGATCTTCGATTTGGGACAGAAGCTTAAGGTCAACTCAAATACCATGATGGAAGATGTCATATACTGGAAGTGGTATAGCCCAGATAGCTTGGGGTTGGTTACGGACACATCCGTTTACCACTGGAATGTGTTCGAGCAGCCTCCGACAGCTCCACAGAAGGTCTTCGATCGGAATAGCAACCTGGCGGTAAGTGCACACTAACCTCTCATCCTTGGTTCGGGCTAACAAGCTGTACAGGGCTGCCAAATCATCAACTACCGTGTGAACGAAGACGGAAAGTGGATGGCCGTTGTGGGTATCACTCAACAACAGGGCCGAGTGGTTGGACAGATGCAGCTATACTCAAGGGAGCGTGGGATTAGCCAGGCAATCGAGGCTCATGCAGCGGCATTTGGAACCATTCGTCTAGAGGGAGCTTCATCAGACACACGAGTCTTCACCTTCGCTGTACGGACCGCGACCTCAGCCAAGCTACACGTGGTAGAGATAGATCGCCAGCCATCAAACCCTCAATTCGCGAAGAAGCAAGTGGATGTCTACTTCCCACCTGAAGCCGTCAACGATTTCCCTGTGGCTATGCAGGTGTCCCAGAGATACAGCGTTATCTACATGGTGACGAAATATGGGTTCATCCACTTGTACGACCTGGAGACCGCCACATGCATCTTCATGAATCGAATTTCGAGCGAGACCATCTTTACAACTGCACCAGATTCTGACTCCTCCGGTATAGTTGGCGTGAACCGCAAAGGCCAAGTGCTCTCCGTCAGCGTCGACGATAACACCATCATACCATACCTGCTACAGAATCCCGCCAACAGCCAATTGGCACTCAAGCTTGCTTCGAGAGCTGGACTTCCAGGAGCAGATAACCTCTATGCACAGCAATTCGAGCAGCTCTACGCCTCAGGGCAATATACGGAAGCCGCCAAAGTTGCTGCAAACTCGCCTCGAGGATTTCTGCGTACACCTCAGACGACCGCGAGATTTCAGGGCCTCCCTGCTCAGGGCGGTGGTCTAACTCCTCATCTACAATATTTCGGAACATTGCTCGACAAGGGGCCGCTTAACAAATCAGAGTCTCTTGAGCTAGGCAGACTTGTTCTCCAGCAGAATCGAAAGCATCTTATTGAGAAGTGGCTCAACGAGAACAAGCTGGAGTGTTCAGAAGAGTTGGGAGACGCCGCACAACCATTTGATGCTGCGCTTGCATTGAGGGTATACTCGGCTGCCAATATCCCACACAAAGTCATCCCTGCGTTGGCGATGACTGGCCAGGTCGAAGCTATATTGCCATTCATTAAGAGGACAGGGTATCAGCCAGACTTTGCATCGCTCATTCGAAATATCATAGCGAATAACCCCGAGAAAGGGACCGAATTCGCTATAGCGCTCGTCAACGATGAAAGTGGACCACTGGTAGACATCGAGCGGGTCGTTGATGTCTTCCAATCGCAAAACCTATACCAACAAGCTACGGCATTTCTTCTGGATGCACTCAAGGCCAACCAGCCAGAGCAAGGCCACCTACAAACGCGCCTACTAGAGATGAATCTCATCAACGCCCCTCAGGTTGCTGATGCCATCCTCGGCAATGAAATGTTCTCGTACTACGATAGGGCGAGGATTGCTGGGCTCTGTGAGAACGCCGGGCTCTACCAGCGAGCCTTGGAGAACTCGGATGACCCCGCTGCAATCAAGAGAAACATTGTCCGTACTGACAAGCTCAACCCTGAGTGGTTGGTCAACTACTTTGGGCGTATGTCTCTGGAACAATCGCTGGATTGCATGAATGAGATGCTCAAGGTCAACATTCGACAAAACCTTCACGCTGTCTACCAGATCGCCACCAAGTACTCCGAGTTGCTGGGCCCACACCGTCTAATTGACTTGTTCGAAAAGTACCGTACTGCGGAGGGTTTGTACTACTATCTTGGTAGTATTGTGAATCTTAGTGAGGATCCAGAAGTCGTGTTCAAATACATCGAGGCTGCGACGGCAATGAAGCAAACCACAGAAGTCGAGCGCATCTGCCGGGACAACAACTTCTACAACCCAGAGAAGGTGAAGAACTTTCTTAAAGAGGCCAAGTTGACGGAACAATTGCCACTGATCATCGTTTGCGATCGATTCAATTTCATCCACGACTTGGTGCTTTACCTTTACCAAAACCAGCAATTCAAGTCCATCGAAGTTTACGTCCAACGAGTAAACCCAGCGAGGACGCCATTCGTTGTTGGTGGTCTTCTGGATGTCGACTGCGATGAATCGATCCTCAAGAACCTTCTGCAATCCGTCGACCCAGCTTCTATCCCTATCGATGACCTTGTTTCTGAAGTTGAGTCACGAAATCGTCTAAAGCTTCTTCTACCTTTCCTCGAAGCCACACTAGCCCTTGGGAATCAGCAACAGGCCGTCTACAACGCGCTTGCCAAGATCTATATCGATAGCAATAACAACCCCGAGAAATTCTTGAAAGAGAACGACATGTATGACCCGCTAACTGTTGGTAAATACTGCGAGAAGCGGGATCCCAATCTGGCATACATTGCTTACCGGAAGGGTCAAAACGATCTTGAGCTCATCAACATCACCAACGAGAACTCAATGTACAAGGCACAGGCTCGATACCTTCTAGAGCGAGCAGACCCCGAGATTTGGGCTTTCGTACTGAACGACAACAACGTACACCGACGGGCGCTTGTCGATCAAGTCATCTCGACCGCCGTTCCCGAGTCTACTGAGCCGGACAAAGTCTCGGTGGCTGTTAAGGCATTCCTGGATGCTGACCTGCCGGCCGAACTGATCGAGCTCCTGGAGAAGATAATCCTCGAGCCGTCACCATTCAGCGACAATGGCAGTCTCCAGAGCCTGCTGATGCTTACAGCTGCCAAAGCTGACAAGGGACGAGTCATGGAATACATCCACCAGCTCTCGAACTACAATACTGAAGAGATCGCCGATATGTGCATAGCACAAGGCATGTTTGAAGAAGCTTTCGAGATCTACAAGAAGCAGGACAACCATGTGGCGGCAACAAACGTTCTCGTCGACCATATCGTCAGCATTGATCGTGCCCAGGAATATGCGGAGAAGGTCGAGCTGCCCGAGGTCTGGAGCATGGTTGCCAAGGCTCAACTTGATGGTGTCCGCATTGCTGATGCTATTGAATCGTACATCCGTGCCGATGATCCCAGGAATTACAATGAAGTCATAGAGTACGCTACGCAGGCTGGCAAAGACGAAGAGCTGGTCAAGTATCTCCGTATGGCGAGGAAGACCCTGCGGGAGTCACCAATCGATACTGCCCTCGCCTTCTGCTATGCTCGGCTAGACCAGTTGAGCAATCTTGAGGACTTCTTACACTCATCCAATGTTGCCGACGTCGAGGCTTCCGGTGACAAGGCCTACGAAGAAGGCTACCACCAAGCGGCAAAGATCTTCTTCACTAGCATCTCAAATTGGGCTAAGCTTGCTACTACGCTTGTCCACCTGGAAGAATATCAAGCAGCCGTCGAGTGTGCTCGCAAGGCGAACAGCGTCAAGGTCTGGAAGCAAGTTAACGAGGCTTGTGTGGCTAAGAAGGAATTCCGACTTGCTCAGATTTGCGGTCTTAATCTGATCGTCCATGCCGAGGAGCTTCAAGATCTTGTCCGACAGTATGAGCGCAATGGCTATTTCGATGAGCTGATCTCACTCCTCGAAGCCGGCCTGGGTCTTGAGCGCGCACACAAGGGCATGTTCACAGAGCTTGGCATCGCGCTCTCCAAATATCACCCAGAGCGGGTCATGGAGCACCTCAAGCTATTCTGGGCCCGTATCAACATGCCCAAGATGGTCCGCGCATGCGAGGAAGCACATCTTTGGCCCGAGCTTGTCTTCCTTTACTGCCACGATGACGAATGGGACAACGCTGCTTTGGCTATGATCGAGCGCTCTTCTGATGCCTGGGAGCATCATTCCTTCAAGGATATCGTCGTCAAGGTCGCCAATTTGGAGATCTACTACCGCGCTCTCAACTTCTACCGGGAACAGCAACCGTCCCTGCTTACTGATCTACTTCAAGCCTTGACCAATCGCATTGATGTCAATCGTGTAGTTCGTATGTTTAAGAAATCCGACGATCATCCTCTCATCAAGCCATTCCTGCTCAACGTCCAAAGCCAGAACAAGCGGGCTGTTAACGATGCAATCAACGATCTGCTCATTGAAGAGGAAGATTACAAGACTCTGCGAGACTCGGTCGAGAATTATGACAACTATGATGCTGTCGATCTTGCTTCACGTCTTGAGAAACACGAGCTCGTCTTCTTCCGTCAAATCGCTGCCAACATCTATCGCAAGAACAAGCGGTGGGACAAGTCAATTGCTCTGTCGAAGCAAGACAAGCTCTACAAGGATGCCATTGAGACAGCTGCAATCTCTAACAAGAGTGATGTTGTCGAGGAGTTGCTTCGCTACGTATGTTCATCCTTCCTGTCATCCTTGAATTTGTTTGCTAATGGTTGCTCAGTTCGTCGACATTGGCAGCCGGGAGTGTTATGTGGGTATGCTATACGCATGCTACGACCTCATCCGTCTCAATGTTGTCATGGAGCTGTCATGGCGTCACGGTCTCAACGATTTCAGCATGCCATTCATGATCAATTACATGAGCCAGCAAGCGGGGACAATCGAGGGCCTCAAGAAGGACAATGACGAGCGCAAAGCTCGCGAAGCCAAAGAGCAAAAGGAGGAGGACAGCACACCAATACTCGGAGGTTCAAGGCTGATGCTGACCCAAGGAGGGAACAGCCCAGCGCCCTACTCGCAGACGAATGGCATCACACCCCAGCCTACCGGATATCGAGCGTTTTGAATGATGGACATTTACAATATTCGAGATCAACCGCTTGGCAGAGCTCTATGGGCTGCTAGCCCCTAATGTTACTGCTTTTGACATGGACATAGCATGCGTTTTCCTCAATGATAGACCTCACGAGGTCCGGCGCGAATGTATTCTAGAGGGTCAGAGCAAGCTTCTATCGTGTAATTCATAGATGGGAAGATTTTATGGAGAAAAGCAAGTTACCAAATACAAATGACAATACTTAATGGCCCTACATCCAAGAGGATGAGGGATTTTGAGCACAGCCATTGATCCCGAAAAGACTGGCTGCCTCCTGGCTGGAGATAGATAGGGCGGTTCATACCTTCCTTGCTGTATCTGCTCACTGGCTCATATCCCCTTCCCCGAGCACGAACTTTGGGGCGCGACTGCCTGCTGTTGACCCCACGCCGGAGGGCGCATGACACTATTCTCCGCCACGCAAAATCTACTCCTTACTTCCACTCAACCAAATCATATAGAAAAAGTCCGAAAAAATCCAGAGATTCAGATTAGACCTCAGAGATATCACTACTTTAATCTTAGGTTCTGATTCGCACCGAATGGTGAGGGAAGAATTAATAAAAATCGGTACTTTTGGTGGTTGATGCGTCGATCACTTTTTTTGCGTGGCGGGGAATAGTGTCATGCAATTCTTAGCGTATGCAGAAAGCTGCGGAATCCTTGGCACTTTTCTTTTTTTTGCGCTCCCTCATACATATTAACCCGGGTCTACAATGGCTTTTGATATATAGATAGCTTGATTTAAGGCGATCCTAACGCCGTAAGAATAAACCTAATCGATTTATTATTACGGAACTTATTAGGTGTTGAAGTTTACAGCCAAAATCTTAGAGATTAGGCGAAGAAATTAGGCTTTCTACGTTAATTCCTTAGCTCCCATCCGTACTGAAGCCCCACCTACCCCACCAAATCTACTATTAATGTTTGAAGCCTTATAATATAGAGACTATCTATCTAGATTATTTTATTCCTGCGGCGTTAGAATCTTCTTGAGTAGGGCTATCTACTGATATAAGGTTGATATCTTAGAAGCTTTATTCGTGGACTTGGTCGAGCGTGTAGTGCCAAAAAAAACAAAAAATGCCAAGGATTCCACAGCTTTCTGCATACGCTGATCCCACGCGCTGCTCGGCGCATTTCTTTTTGACCGCCCCACCAACCTCCGGTCGTTCTCAACAATTTCTCTAAAACCCGCTTCCAACGTTCCTAAAACCCACTATAGAGGGCCGTATCAGGGCTTCTTACCCTGCGTACAGCTTCAATCGCTTTTTGTTTACCGCTACAACACCAATTGACTCCCCCGTTGCTGCCTCCACCTGTCCGCTCCTACAGCTCCTACGGAGCTGAGACAGCTTCGACATGGCACACGATAGCCACGAAAACGATCAGTATGCCGAAGTCTTCGATGCTGGCCATTCGGGGAAAGAGCACACAGTGCATCAGCGCCTGCGAGCCAACTCGACTATCATGGAGCTGAGAAAGATCCTGGTAGCCAATCGAGGAGAAATACCCATTCGTATCTTCCGAACGGCTCACGAGCTCTCCCTGCAGACGGTAGCTGTCTACAGCTATGAGGACCGCCTTAGCATGCATAGACAGAAGGCCGATGAAGCATACGTGATTGGGAAGAGAGGGCAATTTACACCCGTTGGGGCATACTTGGCTGGCGATGAGATCATAAAGATTGCTAAACAGCATGGTGTCAATATGATTCATCCTGGCTACGGCTTCCTCTCTGAGAATGCAGAGTTCGCACGGGCTGTCGAAGCAGCGGGCTTGATCTTCATCGGGCCTACTCCGGAGACCATTGATAAGCTTGGTGACAAGGTCTCTGCTCGTACTTTAGCTATCAAGTCCAACGTTCCTGTCGTGCCTGGTACCGAGGGTCCGGTTGAGAAGTTCGAGGATGTGAAATCGTTTACTGACGAACACGGATTCCCAATCATCATCAAGGCTGCATTCGGAGGTGGTGGTCGAGGCATGAGAGTGGTGCGTGACCAGAAATCACTCAAGGACTCCTTTGAGAGAGCTACATCCGAAGCCAAATCTGCGTTCGGAAACGGTACAGTCTTTGTTGAGCGATTCTTGGACCGGCCCAAACACATCGAGGTGCAACTTCTCGGCGACAGCACCGGCAATGTTGTTCATCTTTACGAGCGAGACTGCAGTGTTCAGCGAAGGCATCAGAAAGTCGTAGAGCTAGCTCCGGCGAAGGGTCTGCCGACAGAAGTTCGAGACAAGATCTTGAGCGATGCTGTGAATTTGGCTAAATCAGTCAAATATCGAAATGCAGGCACTGCGGAGTTCCTCGTGGATCAGGAACACAGACACTACTTCATTGAGATCAACCCTCGTATCCAGGTTGAGCATACCATTACAGAAGAGATTACAGGTATCGACCTTGTGGCAGCGCAGATCCAAATCGCTGCAGGAGCGACTCTTCAGCAATTGGGCTTGACGCAAGATCGGATCTCTACTCGTGGTTTTGCTATCCAGTGCCGTATTACCACCGAGGATCCCGCAAATGGCTTCTCCCCAGATACAGGAAAGATCGAGGTGTACCGTTCCGCTGGCGGCAACGGTGTGCGATTGGATGGTGGTAACGGTTTCGCTGGTGCTATTATTACGCCTCACTACGATTCCATGTTGGTCAAGTGCACATGTCTCGCGTCAACCTACGAAATTGTTCGGAGAAAGATGCTCCGTGCTCTAGTCGAGTTCAGAATCCGTGGTGTGAAGACCAATATACCCTTCCTAGGATCACTTCTCACTCATCCTACATTCATCGAGGGTACCTGCTGGACGACTTTTATTGACGACACACCGGAGCTTTTTGCTCTCGTGGGCAGTCAGAACAGAGCACAGAAGCTCCTGGCATACCTTGGAGATATTGCTGTCAATGGCAGTAGTATCAAAGGGCAGATTGGCGAGCCCAAATTCAAGGGTGATATCATCATGCCTGAGCTGCATGATGATGATGGCAAAGTCATCGATACTTCTGAATCATGCAAGAAGGGATGGAAGTACCTTCTTGACAAGGAAGGTCCAGCTGCCTATGCGAAAGCAGTGCGGGAGAACAAAGGATGCCTCATCATGGATACGACGTGGCGTGATGCACATCAGTCTTTGCTTGCTACGAGAGTTCGCACCGTTGACTTGCTGAACATCTCAAAACAGACAAGTCATGCTTATAGCAATTGTTTCAGTCTGGAATGTTGGGGTGGAGCTACGTTTGATGTGGCTATGCGGTTCCTTTACGAAGACCCTTGGGATAGGTTAAGGAAGATGAGGAGGGCCATTCCCAACATCCCCTTCCAGATGCTGCTACGGGGCGCCAATGGCGTTGCCTACTCATCGCTACCAGATAATGCTATCTACCACTTCTGCGAACAGGCAAAGAGGTACGGTGTCGACGTCTTCCGAATTTTCGATGCTTTGAATGATATTGATCAGCTCGAGGTAGGTATCAAGGCCGTGCAGAAAGCTGGTGGTGTGGTCGAGGCGACTGTATGCTACAGTGGTGACATGCTAAACCCCAAGAAGAAATACAACCTCGAGTACTACATGGGGTTGATCGAGAAAATTGTCAAGATCGGCACTCACATCATCGGTATCAAAGATATGGCTGGTGTACTGAAGCCAAGAGCTGCAACTCTGCTCATCGGATCCATTCGGAAGAAGTACCCTGACATCCCAATCCATGTTCACACGCACGATTCGGCTGGTACTGGAGTAGCCACATACGTCGCTTGTGCGGAGGCTGGTGCTGACGCGGTCGATACCGCCACTGACAGCATGTCTGGCATGACGTCCCAGCCCAGCGTTGGTGCTCTTTTGGCCTCGCTTGAGGGGACAGGGTTAGAGCCAGGCTTGAACGGTAACCATGTCCGAGCCATTGACACTTACTGGGCCCAGCTGCGTCTTCTATACTCGCCGTTCGAGGCTGGCCTGACAGGACCAGATCCAGAGGTTTACGAGCATGAGATTCCAGGTGGCCAGTTGACGAATTTGATCTTCCAAGCTTCCCAGCTAGGCCTTGGCGCCCAATGGGCGGAGACGAAGAAAGCCTACGAGCAAGCGAACGACTTACTTGGCGATATTGTCAAGGTGACACCGACATCGAAGGTCGTTGGTGACTTGGCACAGTTCATGGTCTCCAACAAATTCAGCTTTGATGATGTACAGAAGAAGGCTAAAGAGCTAGACTTCCCGGGATCAGTCCTCGAATTCTTCGAAGGAATGATGGGTCAGCCATATGGAGGTTTCCCTGAACCGTTGAGATCGGATGCCCTCCGTGGCCGCCGGAAGCTGGACAAGCGACCGGGCCTTATCTTGGAGCCAATGGATCTGGCAAAGATCAAGAAGGATATCAACGAGAAGTTCGGCAGCGCTTCCGAATGCGACGTTGCCAGTTACGCAATGTATCCCAAGGTGTTCGAAGACTACAGGAAATTCTTTTCCAAATACGGCGATCTGAGCGTCCTACCAACGCGATTTTTCCTGTCGAAACCTGAGCAAGGCGAAGAATTTAACGTCGAGCTTGAGAAGGGCAAGTTGCTCATCTTGAAGCTCCTAGCTGTTGGACCTTTGTCAGAGCAGACGGGCCAGCGCGAAGTCTTCTACGAGATGAACGGAGAAGTCAGGCAAGTTTCTGTAGACGACAAGAATGCTGCGGTGGAGAATGTCAGCAGGCCCAAGGCCGATAGTAGTGATAGCAGTCAAGTGGGTGCGCCGATGTCCGGTGTGGTTGTTGAGGTGAGGGTGCATGAGGGTGGGGAGGTGAAGAAGGGAGATCCCGTTGCTGTTTTAAGTGCCATGAAGATGGTATGCTGATTCCTTTCCCCTGTCATGGAAAACGAGTGCTTGAGGCTAATGGATTGCGCAGGAAATGGTCATCAGCGCTCCACACTCCGGAAAGGTATCCGACTTGAAAGTCAAGGAGGGAGACTCTGTCGCCGGGCAGGACTTGATGTGTAAGATCGTGAAATAGGGGCTTGGTGTAGGAGGGTGGATCGGCAGTGTGAAGCAATGGAGCGGCATTTTCAGCTTTGCAGTGGTAACGAGTAGATATCTTGGAGGCTTTGGCCTTTAAGGCTTAGTCCAACCTATGAATTGATGCCAAAATGATCTCGTGACCATTACCTACTCCTTTCTCTGCCAACACAATCTACTTTTAAGGGCCGCAGGGGGTGTTTAGCAAATGATCGTAGTATGCTCCCAAGAGTCTCTAAGGACTAAGATATCCTCAGTATAAGCGTCTCCCTATTGACAATTGGGATAATTAACGGGCCAAGATCTATGGAAGGGCGGATATACCGAGAGCCTCTTATAATTTTCAGGAGACCTACTGACCAGGAGATCAAAAATATCGCGATATATAGTCAGCGGTAATTTATGATATCAGGGTCCATATATAATACCGACGTAAGTTACATAACCGCCCTACTATAAGGAATCTCTAGTATATGCAGATTAATCCTGGGGGTAAAATCAGCCAAATCATTTGAATCATCTGTCACAATTTTTAATGGTGTTGATACGTATACCGGTATTAAATACCCGAGCTCCTCGTATTAATCCTTAGCGCTTCTAGCTCAATGAATAATCTCGTATCTAAATAACCGTATCTAGTTACGCCTCTTTCTAGGAGATCCTAGTAGGCTTGCGCAAAACCCCCTGCGGCCGTTACATTGCGGGGTCAATTTATTGGGCGCGGGTAGGTAGGGCTGTAAATAGAGGGGTAGCTCTTGCCTCGATTTCAATTGCAGATGATGATCTCACTCCTTTAGACAGAGTCATTAGACAGAGTCACTAACTACACACCAGGCAAGAGCTTCAATACAAGGCCGCTCCAAAAGGTAGTACGCCTGTCAGCGCTCGGGCTTAGGGAACATGGGGGGAGCAACTAGTTCTACAACCGGGCGCCGTTGCTTTATCTTTGTTCACTTCCCATCTCTTGATTCCATTGACTCTATCCAACTACCATCCCACATAACGGTACACATTTCCACATCCAAATCCAAATTTTACGCAAATCAAATTCAGTATCGACTCCACATACGCAAGAACCATCTCTTGCACATCCTCCAACCCATCCTCCCACTTACAATCCCCGCCTACCAAACAAAGTAGCTATGTCTTCCGCTGGCAATCGAGGAGTCATCTCCAAGAATGCGGGCTACGCTTGGAAGCAACCGAAGGAACAGGATGCCCCAGCTCCCACTGGCAGTACGGCTGAGCGTAGACGCGTAAGTGGTACCTGATTATCACACATTTCTTAGCGTATCCACATCTACATGTTCGACGTCACGACTCTTTGATCTTGCCTTTGTGCACTATCCCAGGGTCCCGATAACCCAGATACGCTGTCACCATCATCCATATCTATTACATTGCCATCTTTATTGAAATTCTCATACCATCTATCCTCTACTTTGCTACATGACCGAAAAACAAGACATATCAACTACACAACCACAAAGCTCAGCGGTGACAATGCCTCAACCAACCTATAACCACGTTTCCGTTGCGCCCCCCACTTTTCATCCCTCCCCTTCACCTTCCCAGAATTCATCACGTACACACCTAGTCACACAGCACCCTCGCTAACCCCACCTTCTCTCACAGTCCTCAGTCACCTCCGCCCAAAAGTTCGCTAACCTGCACAACCAAAAGCGAAACTCCCAGGATGCCACTGCCGCTGCTCGCAGAGCCAGCTTCGCGGAGCAGAGCAAGGCTCCCGGATTTCTAGGTGGACTGTGGCATAATTTCACTAAAGGGAGTGGAAAATGATCTTGTGAAGTGAGATTGGGGCTGGGACGGGCTACACAGCAGTACAATTGGGTGGATGAAGTGGATTGACTGGATGTGCATTCGTGCATGGAGCGGAAGATGAATTATGATCACAGTTTGCAGCTGCTATGCTTAGTACTTTGGGAATTGTTAGCGAGGCGACAATGGCAATAACAGACCTGCATGCTTGATGATGCTTGAGATGAGAGCTTGGAAGGGGGTTGGTGGTGTTGTTGTATGATACATTGCGTTCATGTCAGGACGAAATGAAAATCACTGTCGACTTTATGAGCTAAGAAATCTTCCTCTTCTCTTCCAAAAAACCTTACAGATGAGAGCTTATTCTGACAGCTATGAATGAGCTTCAAAGCAAGGGCTATCCCGAGTATGCTTGTCAGGCCCCAAACCACAGGAAGGACTACCGCGGTTGCCTTTCCCTACTTCATACATCTTAACTTCATCAGTTCTATCTCTCTGACCTACATCAATTTCTTCCATTCCATGCGCTACCGAAGCTTGCCAATCTCAATACTCACACTCAGACTACTAAAATCTGCATCATGCTTCAAGATATTGACTCCGCATACGTAACGTCTCTCACACCATTTACAGAACAAACCTTATGTATCATCCGACAAACATCCTCTCTGCTTGCTATCTGTTGACTATGTCATAAAGCCTGCAGCTTCTACCGTGGAAACAGTCGTAAACTTCATCCTCTTCTCCCACCAACCCTCTGCCTCCATCATCCCCTCCGCCTCAGCAGGGAAACAACATAGCCTGTGCTGCTGTCTACATGCACTACCTCCACCTCCCACCAATTCCCCCCTCCCAATTCCCCCCCTCCCAACTCCCTCCAAGACGATCTGAAATCATGAGCGTACCTCTATATTACCACGTCGCTGGCAGTTTGGTCCCTACCATCTCGTCTCCCTCCCCCCGCTTCCCCAAGCCCATCCCCTCTCCCTTTCCCCATTGCCACAACTCACTGATTCTGTGTCGATCTTCATAGTCCTCAAGCATATCAGCCTCTAAATTCGCAAAAATCAATTCCCAAAAAAGAACTTCGCTGGATGCGAAGATCGAGGCAAGGATTTTGTGTGGTTTGCGGATTAGAGTAAGCCGCCCGGATGGTCGGGTGGGCTGTGGAGGGGTTGTGTTAAGGGGGTGTGGGGATAGCGGAGAGGAGGTGGGGATGTGAGTGGTGGTGATGGGAGGGCCTTGTTTTCGAGGATGGTGGTGGTGGACGAGGAGGTGAATTGGAGGGACCTGGTGGAAGTGATATGTGCGCTCGGTGCTAGAGTTGTTGTGGTGGGGAAGAGGATTGCTGTATGATACACTTGACGTTGGATTCTGACTTCTCTCTCCTCTCAACGGCATTTTATATAGGTTGATATACAGTCTTTATATCTTTAAAGAGATTGGGAAGAAGAAAATTGATAGCAGGATGAGCTGCTTGTGCGATTTTCTATTGGGATTTGGGGATAGGCTGATTGCTTATAACCATCGATGTTTATGCAGCGGCTTGCTAAGTAATAATATCGCTCTCTGGGGTTGGCTCCCATGTTTAATTGTGTACAGCGGAGGTGAATTGCCAAGCTCTTGTCGACGTTGTTTGCCTGGGGCAATGGATTAATCATGTGGTTGGTATGCTTCGGTTATAAAGCAAAGATGAGGCACAGAACTGTAAATATAAGGAGGGGGAGAAGGTAGAGACAAAATATTCACAGGTATTTCGAGGGAGCAAGAAATGCAGCCTTGAAAGGCAAGCCTGAGGCCAATGAGGCCTGCAAAAAATTGTACGCGTCCGATCCCTAAGATATGTCCGGTCTCTATAAGATGTCCCTAGTCTGGACCGGACCGCTATACCTACTTTAGTCAAAAACTTCTTCTGGATCCAACATCAAGTTTACATGAGTCCGGACCGGACCCAAAATCTAGCCAGTCACCTGAAGAGGTATTAATGAAGCATACATGTCAGCCAAGTCGATTAGAGGCAGAGCCATCTTTTCTCTACGCTTATGTCAGCGGAGAGGTCTGGGAGTCCACTTATCTTCTCTCCTGGCTCCTATCGACTGCGGATGCTTGATAGCTTTTTCTATCCTGTGCTTACCTAAACTCTCTTGACTCGTTTGCCAGCACTCAACTTCTAAGTTAGCTACGAATCATCAGGGTATAATAAATACGGTGGTGGTGACAATGTACGAAAAGAGTTGAATAGATCCGGCCGAGAAAATCTGCCCACATATCGTAATTTTCCACACAATAGTATCGGAACACAATTCCAACTATGTGGTCACTACATTAGTTTTCGTTTCATTTCGCGATCTTCATTGTTAAGGTCAAGCTCCGTTGCCGACGAGGCTGAACCATAGGTTATGGATATAGTAAGATAAGGAAAAGACTGTTATGATTTTATGGTTGTGGAAGAGCAATAGGTATTATTTCTATATCTCGACCCCGGGAGGGTGTGATAGAATCGACGCGTGCTTCTTGTCTGCGCCGCTGTGAGTTCTGGACCTCGATACATTTCTCCCTAGATCTCTACAGCAAGTCCAAATAAAGTATCGTCACCCGAGCTTTCCAAGCCATCTGGTCTGCTTTTGTTGCCAGTCAAGTCAGAAGAGAATGGTCGTCTTTGATTGCGTGAGCAGAACCTACGAAGATGCATACATACTCTATGTCAGGGACAGAATGGGCAGCGGCCTCTTGTCCATTGATGGGCTTGGTCAAGCTTTTCGCAGTCCAATTAGTTACCCACGTGGGCATGACTACTGAGTGGGTCCGGAGGTCGCAGTAAATTAACAGAAAGAGGTGATAAAAGTCAAAGAATGTAAGTGCGAAATCTTGGTATACTTGATTGATTGTCTTTTCATGAGCAGGCTCAATGCCTATGTTCTCTCGCGTCATGCCCAACAATGCAAATATTTTATCGCTTAGACCAGAACATTTGGCACTTGCAGAGCGACGCAGGAGGTCAACGATGACACTACGTACGGTGGCTCCACGCATTGCGTAGACTGTGCTGACACGCCCGTAATACTCATCAAAAATGGATTTGGGTAGGCCTTCTTCGACTGGCTTGCCATACAAGCAAAAACAAGCATTTGAGAAAGTCTGCCAAGTAGTAAGGTCAAAGTCGCACATCATTATGGCGTCTAGATTTGCTAAGCTAATCTCCTGCCGAACACAGAACCTCTCAAACCATGAACGGCCCAGCAAACGGTATAAAGCGAGCTGTGCTCTCCTTCTACATGGGAGGGGCTTGGTTGTGTCTACTAGTCTCGCATCGCAATTGTCTGCAACGGCTGGTTTCATTTCTTGCAGATTCCACTCGACGATGATTTTCGAGCCTAGATTGCTCATCACCTCGAAAGCATAGCTGCTGTCATCTCCTACCGGACCTAACCAGACAACAACCCGACTTGCCAGCTTGTAGACTGCAGCCATCCTTTGGACCTAAGCACTGCGCTCTTCCAAGTTTTGCTGTTCAATGCAAACGGCATCAATTCAGAGCACTCGCGGCCTGTCAATGTACCGAAGGTGCTTCAAAGCGCATGCTAAATTCTGGGTCACAGCTAATTTCCCCTGACGGAGACCAATTCTGAATCCAACCTTAATATAAGCCTTGTTTGCTGTCAAGCCCCAGGCGTATGAAAGAGCTTCGTATGTTGGAGGATGACGCTCTATTAACGGAGTTTCGTGAATCTCAATACTCAAAGGCGCCGAAAACTTGTGGGGTAGTATGGCCAGAAGCCTTATCTTCCCTTCCCCTTCGTTGAGAGGCGAGTAGCGATATCGACCAATTCTGACTTTCCTTCGCAGGGAATTGAGTATTGTTGTGTAAGCCGTGATCGGATAGCAGTCAGATGCACAAGGTTAAGCTCCCTCCAAGATCTCCCAATGACCTGCTGCTGCCTCCGACTGGAAGTCGCTGTTCTCGATTACATAAGAGCTCCTGAGAGAGATTTGTTGCACGAATCTCTCATAATAAAGAAGCGATGAAGGCTAATATGAGTTTTCCATTCGGGCAGATCCTTCACGATGGAGGTAAATCGAGGTGTTGGAGGTGACTAGCCTCACGATGTCAACTAAAGTGATCTGCGGCTAAACAGCGGAAGCGTCGGATTTACAGGGGTACAAAGGCGCTAGGGATTAGTGACGTCGATAAAGACCGTTCAGATCCATAATTTTCTGTCGATAATCAAAGAGCCTTTGACCCAAAGCATTGACGTTTCAATTCAAGACAACCACTCCCACCCATCCTACACCTGATACCCCTAAAACCCCTCACAAGGAGTCATGTCCAAGATATTCGCTCACCACAAGCGAAAGATAATCGCAGCCAGTGTGATAGTCGGTACGCTTACCCTGTTACTCCCATCCTTCCTACCCAAAACCAGTATCTGACACCCTTTCGACATTACAGGCGGATACGCACTCTTCGAATACACCCCCCTTCCAAACCCTTTCTACACCACAGGCGTCCAAAACATCGAGACACGCTACTCATCCGGCGGCGGTGCAAAGAACCACTTACCGGGTGCGGCAACGAAACTTGGCGATCCTGAGTCGGTAGAAGGGAATACAGAGAAAACGAAGGGAATTGGGAGTCCCTATTATCAGGAAAAGATTGGAGGACAGAAACCTGATGTGAGTGATTTTCGTTTTGGAAGAGCTGCACAAGTGTTTCGTACGGCTTCTGGTGGAGAATGCACTTTAAAGGAAATCGAGTGGAGATGGATGAGGCTAAGAGGGAGGGGAAACGTCGTTTCTCAAAACTGAGTCGTGTTGATTTTGTACTGGAGACAAGAACGCTGACCAAATTCCGCTACAGCCGAGTTCATTCGACAAGACATGGAACAAGGCGCAATACCACGATGACAAGGGAAAATAGCTCGATGAGCCGGCGGGCCTTGCACTATTTGCCGCATTGTTTTGGCGCATGAGGATAGCAGTGGCCATTTCGGCCACATGCATGAAATAGAGAAAATTGGAGACTTTGCTCTAGATTCAAGACTCGGCGGCTGGCGCAAGGATGACAGGTTACGGGGTGAGAATATTCGGATAGCTTTCAACGAAGATTTACAGACCCACCTTGTGCGTGTTCGGGTATCATATATTCAGGCTATACCTTTAATTCGCCAAGCAGCAGTAAAGGCTCCACGTTGGCCTCCAGCAAGCCGCGATGCTCTTTGGCTTTAGGTAGGATAGAACGGATGTTTGATAGGCCATATGCATCACGCAACAAATCATCAAGAATGGTTGAGCGGTAGTCACCCAAGTGAGGCCTCCATTGTGATTTGAATGATTTGCATTGCAAACATCGCCCCGAAGACAGTTTTCTCGAAGCTGCTCGCAAAAGCAAGACACCACAGACCGACACATAGTATTTCACCATCTAGCTACGATCTCCCCTCACGATACCCTCGAATCGGTTCTTGAACCATTTGACTGTTTCGGCTTGGTTGATGCGGTGTCCAGCGCCAACCTTGCTCTTGCATCGTCGTCGCTTAGCGACACGCTCACCTGGTCGGGTCCTTTTGTAACAACAATCAGCGCCACTTCTTACAAGGACTTTTCTCCATCCCGAAAATTCGTAGGGGAGCACTCACATGCAGCAATAGAAGTCCATTCCGTAGATACCAATTGCCGGATCATACTTTATGCCCAAATCGATGTGTTCGCTAATTCCAAAACCGAAGTTGCCCGTCGACGAGAAGTTCTTCTTCCGCAGCTCGTATTCCTTGACTTTTAGACCACGCTCGAGGATTTCCTCTGCTTTGGGGCCACGGACGGTGACGTGGACGGCGATCTTCTCGTTACGTCGGATACCGAATGTACGGACAGTATAGCGGGCTTTGCCTGTAGAGTGGGGAAGTGAGGGTTAGAAATCTGACGAGCGGGGCTTTGGTGGATGAGGAGCGAGGGCAAGGCGTACTGTAGACTGGTGTTTGACCAGATAATTGTTCGAGCACTTTAGCAGCACGGGTGAGTCTGTCACCAGATTCGCCGACTGAGATGTTGAGGACGAGCTTCTCGATGCGGAGCTCTCGCATGGGATTTGCTGTCTTGTCTTTGCCGGATTCCGCCTGTAAAACAGCAATGTCAGTTTCGCATCCCACCTCATACTAGTAATAGACACTATGATTTATCATACCATGGTTGAGGGAATGTAGATGGAATGCGCTGAAGTTGCTAGTGTCGCTGTCGTTGATTCCTGTGTGGGCGATTAGCGAAAAACCTTAGCGCGCTTAGGCGTGTAATTTATGTCTAGCGCCTTGAGCCTCGACTACGAAATTGTGAAGCTCCAAGAATATCACTCGTGAGCCTGCAAATAGCTCAAACGAAGAGAGACAAGAGGCCTAGAACTCCAGTAGAATCTTTGGACATACACAGTCGCGTACGCGACGAGCTTGAATCATCATGGCGAACAAACAGGGAAAGATGGTAAGTTCTAATTCAGCCTAGGATCTTGAATAAGTTGTACACCTCCAATGACAATGCTGCTAACATTTTCAACCGCAGCAAAACCTCGTAAGCCTTCAACACTCTAACATACTGGCTCTGAGCACCTTTCGGATCATCAGCGCTATGGTTGGATCACTAATTATAGCCTAGATCAACTATAGGATGAGGATTACCCTGAACGATGGACGGCAGATGACGGGGCAAATGCTGGCATTCGACAAGGCATGTGTTTCGGCAATTAGAAGCACGGAAAAATTCTGACTTTAAAATAGCACATGAATCTCGTACTCGCAGACACAGAGGAATTCCGCCGCGTGAAACGAAAGCCAACCAAAGGCGCGCAATCCGCTCCAGGCAACACCTCCACCCCCGCCCTGGTCGAATCAGAAGAAAAGCGCACACTTGGCCTCACAATCGTGCGCGGCACACACATCATTTCATGCTCAGTCGACGGCCCTCCACCAGCCGATCCTTCAGCACGACTAGGAGCAAGCGCACCAGGAGGCGCTGGAGCACCACCTACACTATCTGCTGGACCAGGTATTAGTCGGCCCGCTGGGCGAGGATTGCCTGTGGGATTGGGAGGACCGGCCGCTGGAGTTGGAGGACCAGCGCCGCCAGGTGGATTCCCTGGATTTGCTCCGCCTGGAGGGTTTCCCGGAGGTGCACCGCCTGGCTTTCCCGGACGGGGAGGGCCTCCTGGAGGAGGACCGCGTAAGTTCATACAGTACCCAATTCTTGGAAGGAGACATTCTGATCGTTGGGCTTCTAGCTGGTTTCGCACCACCACCAGGCTTCCCGGGCCCACGTAAGCTAATCCCCACACGATGTATGCCCGAATAACGATGTGCTAATGGACGCTACAGCCCAAGGATTTCAGCCACCACCAGGCTTCCAACCTCCTGGAGGACGAGGTTTCCAGCCGCCGCCGGGGTTCGGAGGAAGGTGATCAGCGTCGGCGATGGATGAATGTTGAGCGACCACGAACGCAGATGATCAAGTGGCCCCAATTGTGGCCTATCATGGCTCTGAGAGCACTCCAAACGGGACTCATGAAGTATCCAAGTTGCTGCTCTGGTCAAAAAGTCTACGCATGAGGAGTTCGGGTGGAAGGCTTCAGATACCACAAAAGCGCTGGCACAGCCTGGATAGATCGTTTATCCATAAATACAAATTACCCCTGTGACTACTTATATGGTTTGTTTCCATGCGGCAGTATAAACTTCGAAATGTGCACGTGACCACCGTTACCCCGAACCCTTCAGCCCTATTGGTCGACGGTGATAACCAGACAGACAGCTCTCCAACCCCAACCACGAAGCTCTCCTCCTGTGCAAACCACACGACCTCCACAATGGCAGCAGCAATATCAGCGCTCAATGCCAAGATCCGGTCGCAGCCGGTCTTGAGCTACTTCTGCTCGACCCGTGCGTCTCGATGCCTGCGCTCAAATGCTGCGCAACAGCTACACATTCGGAGTCATACTGATCTCTTCCCCCAATAGATTTCTGGGGCCCAGCATCAAATTTCGGCATCCCAATTGCAGCAGTGATGGATACGCAGAAAGATGCTGAGATGTACTTTCCCCACTCTTTCCCCTCGTCCCTACTTCCACCGTATAGCATTGGGGGGGCTGATCCAGGATCTTATAGTATTTCCGGCCGCATGACCGGCGCTCTCCTCCTCTACTCCGGCACGTTTATGCGCTACGCTTTCGCAGTCACGCCCAGGAATTATCTACTGTTTGCGTGCCATTTTGTGAATTTTGGCGCGCAGAGTACGCAGGGGTATCGGTATTTGCAGTATTGGAAGTGAGTATGGATGACTTTTGTTGAGGATGGAAAGGGAGGTCTTGGGATTTTGGGGGCAATGACGAAGACATGCGCTGGAAGGGATGGAATGGAGAAAGAGGTTTGAGTGGGATGGGACACGATTGGTTGGCAAAAAATTGCAGTACTGGGTGATCAATGTGAACAAATAGGATGGGCTGGGCGCTGGGATTGCTTGTGATTGAGTTGTATATTGTGAGCTCGGGCTAACCTATTTACAGCTACGGCGGTAGGGAAGTATCACTAGAAGCGAAGGCGAAGTCAGAAGCATCTAGAATAGGCCAAGATGGAAAGGAGATGGCGATAGATGCGAAGCAAAGCGCGGAAGGGATAGTGGATCAAGCGAAACAGAAGGCGGGCGACTTGAAGGCTAAGATCACGAAGTAGTCTAAACCGTGGTTTTGGGGAGAGGGTCAGAAGAAGTGGAGTGGAGGCACATTTCGTAAATATCAGCCAGCATTGATGCCAACATTCGTGTATTCATATTGAGCACCTGGGAACGTGGCATCAGTGAGAGATTCTCACGCTTTGGCTATTCAGATAAGGCTCATGGCCTTTACAAAAGCTTGAATTGCTTGCAGTATCATCTTCATCTTCGCATGTCTGTCTATTGCTCACGTCATCGAGTTGTTGTACGTCTCAGAAGGGGAGGCCTAGACAACGTGTCTTGACAGCTCACTTTCCGTCACTCTCGGTGAACCACGCTTTCAACAATACAGACTTGCATACCAGCAAGACGCCGCGATTATGAATCGTTTTTGTACATCATGACAAGAACGTAAAAGCTTTTGCATGAATCACTACTTCGTTCAGTCCAGGCTGGGTTCCAGTGTGACACCTCTGTTGAAGTCATTAGTAATTGGCGCAGTAAGAGTTGTTGGAAAGCGGAACTCACGCAACAATATTCGCCCACCCAATCAGCCGCCAGTGCTTGTCGATCCTCCTGCTCAGCGCAATCTTCTCCCCAATCTCCGTACACGCCGGACTCGTTAGCTGGATCTTCGCAGCATCTTTCTTGACATTCATGATCTTAGCACCCGTCGCGGTGGATCCTATGTTGACCATGAGAACCTCTGCTTTCGAAAGCTTGTCGACCTTTGCTTGCTTCCCGTCTGCAGTCTTCACACCCAAAAGTCTACGGAGCAGGACGAAGCTGACTTCGAGTTCGGTGTAAATCGATGGTAGCTTGCCTTTGAGACCGAGCACGAAGCCGACAAGACGATCAGCTCGGCAGAGGGTAGGGTCTACTCTTGTGCCAACACCAATGAGACCACCAGGTACGGCGAACTTGAGATCGTTGTGCTCGGCGAAAAGTGAAATGACTCTGCTGAAGATGGGCCGACATTTGATCTTGCCCTGGTCATCCTTTGTTACCAATCCTGGACGGATTTCAATCTCGTCGCCGAGCTTCAAAACACCAGTCAAGATACTTCCCCCGGCTACACCACCCTTCAGATCCTCAATCTCAGCCCCTGGCTTGTTGACGTCAAAAGAACGGATGATGATCATGTGCGGTGCAGCGCCGAAGTCACGGATTGGTACTGGTATCTTATTGACAATTCGCTCGTTGATGGCATCGATGTTGTATTTGAGTTGTGCGGATATGGGAATGATAGGTGATTTGTCTGCGACTGTTCCTCGGACGAAATTTTCGATTGATTGGAAATGTTGCTCTGCGCCTTCAGCGCGCATAAGGTCGACTTTGTTTTGGAGAATGATGATGTGGTCGAGCTTCATGATCTCGATAGCTGCTAGATGCTCCGAGGTTTGTGGTTGAGGACATGATTCGTTTCCGGCGATGAGGAGGAGAGCGGCGTCCATGACTGCGGCGCCTGACAACATGGTGCTCATGAGGATATCGTGGCCAGGGCAATCCACGAAGCTGTTGTCTTATTAGTCTGTTGCAATCTTCGATTTGTGGTAGCCACAACGTACGAGACATGTCTCACTAGCCTATACCGACCTCCACATCCCTGCCTATCACACGGAGGATCCACCTCTTTCTCACTCTTGTAGCTCTTGTAGCATGTCGGCCTTGGACACGCCTCATTATCACACTTGTAGATCTTGGCGTTCGCATAACCTAGCTTGATGGTAATGTTCCTTTCCAGCTCGTTCTTGAACCTGACAGTCTGAACCCCCGAGATCGCCTTGACCACCGTCGATTTTCCATGCGCCACGTGCCCTATCGTACCAATATTAATTGTCGCCTGTCTCGCAATAATCTCGGGGGACAGTGGAGTCAGTGCTGAAACGTCGAGGTTCTCTGGGTCTGGTTGCTCTGGAAGCTCTGGTCTCTTTATTTCGGGTAGTGGTTCTGATTTCTTCAGAGCCGACCTGGGCTGCTCAAGTGGTGCTGTATCTTCGACCTCGTCATTTTCTTGATCAGCTGCCACCATGGATGGCGACTCAGGCCCAGATTCCTCGTCTGAGGGCATGTCGCCGTTGGTAGCCATGATTGCGGTCACCGTGCACAGCGCCCTTCCCTCCTCGCTAAATCTTCTTGTTTCTAGCCTTGCTCTTCGTGCAAGCTAGCGCTGAATTTGCAGATGTAACAACTTTTCTGATAAGTTGTAGGCTAGAGAACGCGAGTTCGCAGGCGTTCAAAAGGGTTGTCTGGCTAAATATTGAATCCTATCGCGGTGAGTCAAGCAGTGTCCCATTGCGAAAAAGTTTATGCGGCTGACTTTGCCGCCGGCATCGCGGGAGCGCCAGCTCCAGGCTAGGCGGGGCTTGTTGTCAGAATACTTTAGGTGGCAGCCTTGGATACTATTGTAAGCTGCAAAAACCTAAGTTAACAATTTATCACGATTTAGCTTGAGCGTCGTCAGATAGCTTCTTTGCTCTCCTAGGTTCGCATACTACTGCTTGTGCGCTCTAGCCCTCCCGACTGCCATTCTTATGTTACCAAGCCTGGTGCAAGCACAGAGCACGCAAGGCCACGATTTGGCCCATGCGGAATCAGAGTATTGCACCTAAGGGATACCAGGGCTACTACTGGTTGGCATAATCCCAGGAACTTCTAGTACGGAGAGTGTTTGCCTTGACTAGCCAAATGCAGCTCAATATTGGGCATATCACCTTGCAAAATGCTAGCATTGTGGAATTTCACCATCGCTTTTAGACACAAACCATGCTACCTCCCGATGACATGCAGCACACTCAAGCACAGGACATTTGGTATGCCTGTTGGGGTAATTCCACGTAATTCAATCATCACCATCGTCTGAATCCTTCTCGTCCAAGCTCCCAGCAAGGTGTCCATTGCTGCCATTAGCCGAGACGATTTTTTTAGAACTTTCTAGTTTTGACATGATAAAGGCCTTGAGACAGGTAATCCTGTTTCCTGCTTCGTAGGTAGCCAAGAGCGTTCCCACTTGGGTCGTAGTACTCGGTTGTGCTACAGCTTCTTTTGCACCAGTACTGGATCCATGAGTAGTCCCATTCGCTGGTTCTTCCACTCCATCTTGGAGAGGTGTATTCGAGACTGATTTCCCGTCAGTAAGCTCTGCCTCATCAAGCAGCCAGACGCGTATGGCACCATCACTGCTCCCAGTGACGACGAGCAGGCTTTGTGAATCTGGTGGTTTCAAGATCTCGAAGTCTTTAAAACGGCCTGTCAAGCCTTCCGCGGCACCTCCTAGTTGACAGACTGCTTCACGTAATGCGATCCCTTGCTTGGGGAGACCCTCTGCCGCCTCGGTTTCGGAAACCAAACTTGAGGAGTAGAACAATATCCGGCCGTCCTCTGTAGAGATAGCTAAAAGATCTGTGGACTTATCATCATGTCCTGATGAGGCAAAATAATGCAGTTGATGAATTTTGGTAGTCGGCGTTGGCAATATTCGATACTTTGGTCTTGAGTCCTGTAACCAATGTTAGCCTTTAGAAAGCAGACAACACTTACAGCGGCAACTATACCATGCCAAAGACCACACAGCCTCTCTCGAAACCAACCACAAATTCTTCTCCAACGCTATCCCACTCTACTCTCCGCCCTTCCCCGCTTGTCCATCTTCCCTCGCCAACTCCCTGCAGAAGGTTTCTCTCGAAGTTGAGTACCCCTGCCTTTTTTCCAGTCACCAGATTCCATAACCTCATGCATTTTTCGCCCTTTCCCACGCTCACCATGAGCTTCATGCTTGGGTGTATTGCGAAATCATTGACACCCGCCGGTGTTCCACCCAGAGGTGCAGTATCCCCACTTGGTCGTCCGTGAGCTTTTGGTATAGGAGCTTTGATAGTGGAGAGTACAGTCCAATCCCTTGTGCGAGCCACTGCTATCGTATTGTCCTCCGCGGCTGACAGAAGCTTTGACCGCGTAGGAAAGTACAGAGCATTGATACTGCCGCTATGATGTTCCAGAGACCCAAGTTCTCGGTTTCTGGGGTTCTGTATGATTTTATTGCCACCCAGGGTAGGTATCTGTGGGCCTTTACTGTTGTGCCTTGATGGTGCTGCAGCAGAGATGTGGTAAAGATTGACAACTTGATCGGAACCACCGCTTGCAAGTATGATCTTTTGTGACTTGGTAGCATCCGACGAGAGCGGGGAGATAGCGAGGCAGCGTATAGCAGAGCCATGGGAACTGAGGAGGAAGGTATCTGCAAATTCGACTTCCAGAGACTGCCCAGATGCTGTGGTACCCTGCTTTGACACGGTTGCTGTCAAGCCATGTAACACCTTCTCGTAAGTCCCAACGATGATCTGGACCGTTTGCGGAGTATTGAAGGGATCAAAAGCGACTCTCCTCCTCTTCGTCTTGTCGGTAGCTTTTCCTGATTCGGGCACCCTCGAGGCCTTTGCGGCAGGAATTGCCTGAGCTCCATTGCCTGTAGCTATCGTTTCCCTTTTTCTCTTGCCCATGCCCAGAATCGCATTACTTGCAACTATGGTAAAGTATTTCGAGTCTTCGTATTGTATCTAAGGGCCTTCGGTTGATGATGGAATTTTGGAGTCGACCCCCCGGACACATTCCGCTCCCGACTTCTCGACCCTTCGTGCCATTAACACACCCCAAGGGACACCACGAAAAGCCATCAAAACCGACCACATTTCATCAAATGAAACCTCAGAAAACGTTACATGTCATAGTCGAATCTCATGTTACGATTCAACAAATTCTGTTTCACTAGGCGGCGGCTCATCCGATGAGCATTTCTAGCAATGGATCTTTTACTGTCGCAATGTCCAAGCACGACCATTTACGAGCCTGCAAAACGAGGAGACAATTAATTCTTCGACAGCTCTTCCAAACAACGCTCACACGTCTTCAGCAGAGCAATCTCACATCTTCCGGTGATGATCTTGCCTCGTTCTTTGAAGCCAACGACATCTCGAAGTGAGTCGATGAACCCCCCCGGCCCTATAAGCTTTTTCGTAGGGTGTATGCTAACTCCCAATCAGAGACCGTTTTTTCGATCTTTCCACACTCCCACAACCTCCAAACGATGCGCTGCTACCCCACGTATACCAAAGCGCCGACGGGATCAACAGAGCTTCGGACTTGAGCTCTCGCAAGCTTGACAAGCACGAGAAAGGTATTGAACAGGCTACAAACAGGCCAAGAGCATCAAATGAAGAGCCTGATCCAAGTTCAACACAATACGGTACTGGACACTCGGAATGGCCTATAGAAAGATCCACAGGCGTAGAAGCTACCGTTCATGACATACCGTTTGCTGGGGACAAGGACGATGGGCCCGTTCAAGAGTTCAGGTCGTTGATAGACTCGGAGACCAGCGGCAACGTCGACCAAGACTCCACCATTCATCCTTCCAAAGCCTTGCCATTAGCTTCTGATGATACCGCTTCTCTGGATCAAACTCTATTTCGAGAGATAGTCCCGGAGCAGAGGTCTGGGAATGCTCGAATCGTGCACTTGCAATTCAAGGAAGCCCAGGAAGAGCGTTTGGAACATCTCGACCAAGACAGGACCTCAGATGAGGGAACAGTACATGCGGATAAGAGTTATGGAAATGCCAACGGTCTTACACCGCCGACTTCGGAAGAAAATGCCAGCCCACCGTCAAGCGATGAGCATGCAAAGCCTAGCAACAATGAGGCTGCGTCTGATGCCACATTACAATCTCAGATGAATATTGCACTCGCAGAGGCCGTTGCGGGAACGCCTTCGACGCCGGATGAACAATTACGGCTTGAGCAGGCCCAGTCAATGCAACTAATAAAGGGTTCCAATGACAGATATGGGGGGGAAAATGTCAGCCAGAAAGAGACACAGTCGATGCTACCACCAAGCGGCTTGCCATCTCAACTCACACATGATAGTATGGCTGATGAAACGATGACTGGTATCAGTTTAAGATCAGATAACACTGCTCGAGGAGGTATAATTGAGCAGAATGAGCATCTGACAAGGCCTGCGTCGGGGATGAGGGATCATATGTTTCCAGGTATGAATGGGGAATCGCCAAGAGATCTTACTCTCAGTCGACGACCGCCTATGCGCATTGATACTGGTGTACCCTCTACCTCAGCATCACCTGCGACACCCGACAATAGACCACCGGTCGCAACACTGGTCAGTGGCCGTTTACCGCCTGGATCTGCAACGCCCAACAAATCAGCACCTCAAACAGGAAGTGCTCAGTCACCACCCGAGCGGATGACCACTAGGGTGTCTTCTGGAGCACTTCGGCACAAATCTGTGTCCGAGATTCTTGGTGAGACACCTAGGCCTACTCCTACCCATGCCGAAAAAGGGACCTTCGATCGAGGGTTTGGCGACTCGCATCGAGAAGACCATGGCTCTCTGCAGACTCCTAAGTCAGCATCATCCTTTACATCTCCCGACCCCGCAGCATTTAAACAACGTCTGAATGAGCTAAAAGAGAAACAAAGAAGTAAACTATCTACTGTAGTATTTGCTGGTTCTCGAAATCAAGATCTTACTCAGGGTCAAAGCCTGGATGTCATTGAAGCTCCTGTCGAGGACAAGGACTATCTGCTTACGTTGTTTACGGCAAAAGTCTCAACTCCCCCCAGAGCGCACCCGCTTAATGCACTAGTCAAGTCTGCCCACAAGACTTTGAGCACATCGGATTTCTACACTGACTTCAACGAGCGACAAGCTTGCCAGGTTTTGAGTAGGATTTATGATCTGCAAAGCAACAATCGATGGTCTCTTCGGCAGATGGAGCGCTCTGCGGAGCCTACTAGGCCAACGACCCATTGGGATGTGCTGCTAGGTCAGATGAGATGGCTGAGGACAGACTTCCGCGAAGAGAGAAAATGGAAAATGGCTGCTGCTAAATTTACGGCGGATGCGTGTGCAGCCTGGGTGGCTGGGACTCCAGAAGAACGCAAAATTCTGCAGGTTAAGGTTCGGTCCCAGATTGCAAAGGCACGGTCGAGATCGCTCTCAGCATCCACGCCTGACTTAGTACATTCTACCGATGATGAGGCCAGCGATGCTACCGATGACGACTCTGTAAGAGAAAAAGGCTCTCAAGAAACTGCTCCTGCGGCACTATTCTCTTTACCTCCAGAGATGTTTGTTTTTGGCCTTAACAAGAGTCCAGTGGCAGAAAAGCTGCTGCTCGAGCTGCCACTCTATCAGCCAAATGCAGAAGTCCAGGACACTGCGTTGCGGATTACCGATGTTTCACCGGATGCTCTCTGGAAGAAGCCTTTGGTGCCTGTGTCAAAGTACGCCGAGGGCAAAATCGTGACCCTGGAAGAAGGCCCGCCACATAAGAGGAGTCGTTTCGATTACGAGGATGCTGATCGGTCTAATTCTGAGAACTTTGATCACATATTAAAGCCAGAGCAGGAGGATGTCGCTTTGTTTGATCCAGAGAACAAGCACATAAGAGATCGCATACATACTGGTCATTCCTTCAGGCCTCCGTCGGAGTACAACATGCCATCCCAGAGTTTCTTCGAGTCTCGTCAATCTTCACAGTGGACCCCCGAGGAAGATCACGAGCTTCGGAGACTTGTGCGAGACTTTGCATACAATTGGTCTCTTATCTCCAGCTGCTTGTCCTCGCCGTCAGTATTTACCTCTGGAGCTGAAAGGCGAACCCCCTGGGAATGCTTTGAGCGTTGGATTAGCTTAGAAGGTCTTCCGGTCGAGATGGCTAAGATCAACTATTTCCGTGCGTACCACTCAAGGCTACAAGCCGCTCAAAAGACAGTGGAAGCCCAACAGCAAGCACTCCAGCAATCACAGGGCAATAACGGACAACTCCCAACGCGACGTAGGACTACCCAACCTTACTCGGTGGAGCGCAGGAAAAACGCAAGGCACCTTCACCTCATTGATGCTATGCGCAAGCTGGCAAAGAAGAGAGAGACCGCCATACATAAGCAGCAACACGGTACATACTATTTCAGTTTACCAGTCTACAGATTACATTTTCTGATTTATGCTATCTGTTTTATATCGATGCTAACGTTTAGCAATAGTTGCCAGTCTCGCTGCAATGAGAAAAGCCAATGAGGCGGTGAAGCAAAGACCTACCATGCACACGCCACAAGAGTTCAGTCGCTTGAAGTACGAGCGTCAGCTGGCGATGGAAGAGAAAGCAAGGCAGTATCGAGCGCAAATGATGCAGCATCAAAAGGCTAACCAAGCGGCCACGGCCGCTAAGGCTAATCAGCAACCTGGTCAGCTGAACAACGGGATGCAGCCTCTACGCAACCCTGTGCCAGGTATGTCAAACGGCGGAAGTCCCAACATGGCTCCTGCCAATCCTCACGCACAATTACGAGGAGGTGGAGTAGATCCTTCCAGGCCAGTACCGCAGATGCAGAGGCTTCCGAACGGTCAGACCAATGGTATTCTACCTACGAATGGTCACGGTGTTCCTCATGCTCCAATGCAGCCAAACCTTCAACTACAGATGCAGATGCAGCAGCGAATTCCTCCCAACATGGCATCAGATCCCACACGCATCGTACAGGAAGCGGTTCGTGTTCAAGCGGAACAGCAAGCAATCCACCAAATGCGCCAGCAGCGGCAACCCCAACCTAATGGTCAAGCTGGCTCTCCACTCATGCAAAACCCCAGCCTTTTGTCTCAGAACAATCCTGCCATACTCACAGCCCTTCAAGGCCGTTCCTCAACCTCTCCCCGTGCTCAAGCTCAGTCTCTCTCCAGTGGCATTACTCCTGCCATCAATCAAATTTCTTCGCAGTTCCGGGCGCGCCACCCGCAGGCTACGGAAGAGCAAATTAGTAGAATGACGACCGATCACTTATCCAGAATATCGAGTGAATATGGCAGGCAGCAAGCCTCAAACAGTGACTTGGCCAGGCAGACTGCCATGCAAACCGCCGCTGGCAATGCCAACGCTAACGCTGTGGCCCGTAACAGCAATATGGGGCTGCAAGCTCCAAGCCCCATGCAGCAAGCGGCCATGATTGCAAGTGGAAACACTGGAATGCCGAACTCGCAGCAATACGCCCAATTCATGCGAAGTCAACAGGCGAGCCAGCAGAGAGGCGCTAGTGTCGGTAGTGGGCAAGGTATGAATGGGAGTAGGAGTGGCACGCCGATGATGCAGCGGCCTGGAAGTGCTCAAGGAGGGCCAAGGCCCAGTCAGAGTCCGAGTGCTAGGCAGGTTGGCCTAGCTAGTGGACAATAGTGATATCCGGGGGTTTGTACATATGTACATTTCTCTCGGTCTGGTTTGGGGGAACAGGGAAAATAAGGTGTTGTGCTTGCATGGGAAATGCTTCTGCGGTGGCGGTGGATGGCTTGTCCATAGACAAAGGCGTGCGTGCTGCCTCCTCAGATCGAAGCAATAAGGCAGAGTATCCTATTATGATATAATTAATGCCCTCTGCCTGGTACAATGCAGGAGTCATCGAACCTTGCCAGCTGGAACAGTGTTAAATGACACGTAAGGCAAAAAATCATCAAGCTGGGTGTGGAAGATATACTGCTTGTCGTGTAGCTGCAGCGGAGCGTTACGTCCCAGTAGGTAAGGTAGGCTTCCCTTCTGACAGGAAACCATCGACTTGTCTCTCCGATCAGATTCAGTCGGGATGAAGAAGCTCGATAAGTCGTCTGATGGGTTGAGAGATGATGGCTATTTCTGCATGAATCTTCATGATACAGCTTGGCTTTTCACAGATCTACGATTTCTGTTGCGTTGGAGAGCAGCGTTCTTAGCTGGGCCCTCGACAGTGCTTCGGGATTTTTTGGCATGGTGTCCCATAGCATTCCATCCATTGAGACTCGGTTGTTGACCATGGCTAGCTGGATCCAGGACTTCGCAATATCTTTGTTGCGGAGAGCATCAATCTTCCTGGTCTGAAGTGAGTGATTTGTACTTCTTGCTTCAGTATTATCTCAGAATTGGTTTCAGTAATGTCTATGCTCATGGTATTGCTGTGGTCGCGCTTCTGCCCTCCCTCTAGCCATGCGCTCTTCTTCCGCAAGATGGGGCGTATCAGAAGTATCAGTGCGTGGACCGCTGGACGCAATGATGAGAGGCTAATAACCACTATGAACGCGCACAATGTCACGAATGCAACTGCTTCTCGGACCTCTGGGGAATACCTGGACGAGGTCCTGATGGATATACGCAGTACAAGGGGTATCTTAGTGCTAGACTCGAACTATTGCAAACTCGCGCTTCAACACTCAAAAAATATGATCCTCCTCCACGAGAACAAGGATGCCGACAACGGCTTACCCTCCGGTAAACTTGTGGCATGGTACAGTGAGCTTGCCAAAGCCCTGCTAGCGAATGAATCCTTCCAAAGAGCCGATGAGCTGTTTGGAAAAACCATGGTAGTTTGCAAGCAATTGAGTGGCTTCAGCCGGTTGCAACTGTACAACCCGTCGTGCGGCCAGGCGTTGATCCAGCGAGAAAGTGGGAATCACGACAAGGCTGCAGAACTCTTTCTTGAAGCCTTCAACGATCGTGAGCACGCCTTTAGTTCAGACACGCGGAAGGTGGACGGTGAGTCGCTCACTCATGTCAAGGCTGCTGAGATTACACTTGACACCATACAGGACTGGCTGTTTACTCTACGGGCTTGGTGATGTTAGGTATAGTCAACGCAGATTCGAAGTGAGTCTGGTTTACTATAACCGCAATTTCAAGCAACCCTGATTCACTGCAGGAAAAGATTCTGCCTACACTGCTGCTGCATGCTGCAAATTCGGTTTCATCAATGCTCAATTGGAACATCCTGCAGAGGCACTGTGCGCACCGCCCATATATGTCCCCGAATATGCACAGTACTAATCTCTATACAGTGAATACCTTCAAGTCCTTGAGGTCTATAAAAGAGACTCTTCCCACGCACCAGATTCTGCTAGAACCCAAATCATGATTGGACAAGTGTGAGCATTCAGGGAAGATTTAGCTGGCGAACAAGACATTTTGAAATGGTACGAGCGATTCTGCTACACTTCAATCGCTCAACCGAGCATTGCAGGACACATTTGCCGACGATTACTCTGGCCAGGAGCAAAACCCACAAGGCAAGCTGTCAAAGGGAATAGCAATTCTGATGACTCTAGAGCGTCAAGGTTGTAGAAAGCAAATGCTGGAGAGTAAGGACTTGGTCCATTGAAGGCTTATAGCGCCCTGCACTTGCCAAATAAGTCTGCGGAAGAGCGAGGATCTGGTCCCTCGAACGTTACTGAATCTATAGATCTACCAAACATGTGCGTGGAGGATCGAGAACTTGCGCAAACACTGTGAGCTTAGCGGTAATATCTGCGTTTAAATATCGGTTTTTGAGCGCCTCATAATGCGATCTCTTTAATCTTCAAGCGAAGCAAATGATTATCATTCGTAATTTTAAACTCGGTTTTGTCACCTACTTACCGATAACGAGCACGTAATAACACAGTTTCATTTTATCTTAAGTGTGGAATGGCGTCGTTATAAAGAATGGCTGATTGATAAGAGGGCCAGAATTTGACGCCGAGAGCTGGGAAAGGGTTATATGCATTTTGCCTAGATGAAAAGTGGACCGCGTGCGTAATTCAATTGAAGATGAATTATAGTCGATTAAAGTACGCAATTACGCTTTCAAGCCTACCTACTCTACGAGTAGAGTTATCAAGTTTCTGTCCGCGCCTCAACGTGAGCGCTCAAGACCAACCTCGCTGGTTCGATGCGCGACAAAGGGGTATATAGTCTGCTCGTAGTTTTCCACTCGCTGCCAGCCTTGACTCACATGTGTTGTTGTACTAGCTCTGTAATGCTCGATTGGCTAGATAAAAGCCAAGTAATATTGGCATACTACGAGACTTGTTCGCCCTTTCCTAGATCATCTATATAACCATCTGAGATATACCATGCTCATAATGCTGAATGTCTTCGCTAATTTTAGTTGATATTGGCTGTCAGCTTGGTCAGTTTACTCTCTTAATCTAAGACTTTTCTACTAATTAGAGCTTACATGAGCTAAACCTGTTCTTGTACCGTCCAATTGGGTTTCTATTTGGGCGTTTACGGTTATTGGTTAGGCTAGTATACCTGGACGTTGCCAAAACGCCAGATCGAAGGATAGCACAATAACGCTGGTCGTAAAAGTTTCAGTTGTAGAAGTTGAGAATCAAGGTTTCTATGCAGCGGTGGCCTGAGTGGCCGAGGGGGCTGTTCTGCATTAGCGTCGCGCTAAGCCTGGAAAGGGTCCTCATCAAACTTCCGACTTCGACTCTCCATCTGTCTTATGTTGAGCCTGTGCATGCCTTGCTCAATTTGCCCGCCATGTTAATAGCGCAAGGGGAAACGGCTGTAAGCTCTGACGTCTCGGACTGTGGTCCAGGATTGTGAGCAGCAGAAGCTATGTGGTACAATGACTGGAGCTAAAGGAATGGGAACATTGCTCTTTCCTTCACACGCAGAGCGTGGCGCCCGTCGTTTATGATTAGCGAAGAGCCTTTGCGCCTACTTCCGCCTAGCTTTGCGGCTAATGGTCACGCCTACTTTGTTTGATTCACGCTGTGTTCTGCTCCAAACAGGATTACAATCCCGCCAATCATCATTCCGTTACTGCTTGACTTAGACATTGTTCTGCTCTAGCTGAACTTTCAGCTCTTCCGCTATACATCTAAACCTTTTGAAAATTCCTGATTAAGCTGATGTGATCCAAGAGAGATGGGGCGTCGAGCGTACATGACCCGACTGGCACTGGTAAGCGATACACAGTTCATCAGGCACAATCTTGGCATTCTCCAAATATGTTCTCCTTTTTGAGTCGGTCCCTGTATCTGGACTATGTTCTTGTTTACCTAAAAAAGATCTTCTGTATTCTGTAGTGTATTTGTTCGATTCAGAAAAATGGTATACTACAAGCATGCGCCTGACAAATCTTAGAACCTAGGCCATGGCCGCTGATTTCAATCTAGGGTCGATCTCCATATCAAGACCCACTAGAAACAAGCGATGCAGAAGATCTCTTTGCAGAGCCAGGAGACGAATACCAGGAGCAGGAAGACAGCCCAGCCACGGTAATCACTGCCACTGGGCGCCCCAAGTTTTACCAACAACTCTACGACGGCAGAGGACGCCCGTCCAACCCCACCTCAGCAGAGCTCGCTCGTCAGCTACGGAGAGCTCAAAACTATGTCCACGAGAAGGTCGGAGTATGCTATCGCGTTGGCCCCCATGGCGAAAAAATTGCGGTCCAACTGCATCCCCTCCCGTCAGAGAAATCAAAGCTATATAATATTGGGAAGGAGAACGATCTTGGATGGATCATAACATCAGCAGATGTGGCACTGACGACTCCGTCAAGCATGTCCTCGGTGGGTTTGAGACATAGGCTTCAGGTTTGTACCACAACCTCAAACAACAAGTCCGTTTACTGACAATTGCGTCAGACATTCCGCTTCTATTCGGGAATACCACTGACAGAAGTCATGAGAACCGAATGGAAACACTTTGGCTTACTAAAGTACCTCTTTGCGGGGTCCGGGGCAGCATCGCTACGCTACGTCCTCAGCGCATCAGTATCATTGGCCATTGAGGAGCTTGTTGAGAGGCTTACTGTGTTCCTTGCTATGTTTTTTTGGGGATGGTACAACCAAAGTTTGACAGCGCGGCACAGACTGTTTCTCGGCATGTGGAACCTGGAGATGCTGTAAGAGACGTCTTTCGGCAATGCTGGTCATCCTTACTCACCAATCAACTAGGCTCCACATGACGTCCTTCATTGTTCTCGCTCCTTTGCAGATTTACGCCGAATTACAATGCCTGGACCTCATGCCCTTGTGGCCAATGTTGCCTCCTGCTAGAAGCCTCATTCCGTTCTCTCCATCATCGCCCTTCCAGCTGGCCAAATCGCCAGATGCTTTAACTTTCAACTCGTGCTCTAGCTTCCTGGCTTCGTTCGCAGTCTCTCCAGCTTTTCTCTGGTGGGCAATGAATTGGGCCAAGCCTCTGGTAAGACAGAAGATTTACAAGTATTTGCGAGCTGCCCTTCCGAAGCCACAGATTCCCGACAAGTACTCTCTCAAGGCCGCCTCCACAGATGACGCGTCACGAAACTTTTTTGAAGTCGATAATGTGCCTGGACTGTGCAACGCGACTGATAACGACGACGAAGAACGGGAGAGCAACAGTGTTCTCGAAGAGCTAGCAAAAGACTTGCAATCTATCGGCAGGACATACCAAAAGTTTTATGACAGAGTGTCATGGCTATGGGGAGCGGGCAGTGATTCCGGCAACTATGATGATCCTCATGAAAGCGAACAATCGGTCGCCCATCAGCAAGAACAGCCTCTTGATATGGATTCTCTAATCCTCGGCGAACTGGTATGCCCGGACTGTCATCAAAGCAATTTCAACAGCGTTCGAGGTTTTACCAATCACTGTCGCATCGTACATTCTCGACAAATTCTAATTCATGATGCAGCTACCGAGGCAACTGGTGAAGAGGTCGATACGGAGGAAGAAGGAAGCTTTGGACAGATCAATGGTGGCGCACCAGCCACGCCCAGCCCGGGGCCACTCGCACACAGTCAACCAGGTTACTTCTTTGACAACAACGCACTTCCAACAGAGAGGACCGTTCTCCTAGATCCTCCACAAAATCCTCTTGCGAATATTGAACTCGGCATCCTCTCGTCGAGCTCTTCGTCCCCTGAACCGAGAAGCTTGGATACTTCTCCTCGCCTGTCCACGCCGCGGGAACAGATCGAGCTCGCTATTTCAACGCCAACCAGCTCGCCCGCTGCGAGGCCCCAAAGAACGCCAACCGCTGACCTGGACGGTGCGCCCCCATTTCCCGAAGACTCGCCTCCATCCCCTGGCGGCGCTCCTCCTTCTCCTGACAATCCAGGCAACTCAAGACGCACCAGCGAGCATAGTCTCCCAGAGATTTCCATATACCAGCTCCACACATTTCACCGGCTCACCCAGCTCTCAGCCTACCCAGCTGATAGCTTAGCAACCCATCTATCTTCACACGTCACTGATATCCTCTTCTTCCCATTGGAGACGCTTTTCGTACGAAGCGTAGCACTCTCGTTTTTGTCATCTCCAGCTGCGGGTGCTGGAGCACATGCCGCGGCTACGAGGTGGAGGAGCCAGATCTACCCGTTGAGTGGATGGTTTGGAATCGGACTTGGAGCGGGATGGAGAGGGGTGGCTAATTATGTTGGAAAATGGGTGTTGGTTTCGGGGCTTGAAGTGGGCTTTGGGATGGCGGTTTGGCAGGCGGGCTTTGGAATGTGTTATTTGGCGGGGAGGTGGTTGTTTGGATGGGGAAAGCTGTGAGCGACCAGGAAACGGGATCCTCTTCAATTGCCGAAAGAATAAGGGACTGGGCGCAGGAAGAGTACCTTTATGTTTGCATAGCACGCACAAAACTGCATGTCTCGAGCATCAGATACCCTTGCGAAATGCAACTTCTAGATTCCAGTTAGTCAAAAAGTACTTGAGTTACACATGTCATTCGAACACTGTAAAAGGGTATCAGCTTCGTCTATGTCTACGCTCCGCAGAGCGGCTTTTCTCTCTCCTTGATGAGTCGTGCTTATGGCTTCGTTCCCTGGATCTCGAATGTCGACGTGACGAGCTGTGTCTGCTTTCGCCGTATTCTCGACTCTGATCCCGCCGTCTGCGCTCTTTTGACCGGCTCCTATGCCTGCGTCTCCATTCTTTCGAGCCATTGCTCTCGCCACTTCTCCCATCCTCAAGCATCAACCTATCCCTATCTCTCCTCTCCCCCTTCCTATCCGCATCAGCCTTCAGATTTCGATCCCTCCTCTCCCTCCAATCATCCTCTCCCTTCTTCTTGTCCTTCTCACTCTGCTCAACAACCTTCGCCTTAAGTTCTTCCTCCGAAAGCAACTCCCCCGTAACCGAATTCTTCATCACAACCGGATTATACAATAAGTCCGTCTTCCGCTTCCCCTTCGCCACTTTCCCCCACGCCCCAAATTCCTCCCCCACACCGCCCGGCACCTCTTTCGCTCCAATCCCCAATAACGCAGGCCGTCTTTCCACAACCCTCGGTTTCTCTTTTACCACTGAATTCGTAGCACCGGCGCGCTGTTTCCCAACCTTCCCGCCTTCCTTCCAACCCATACCGCGGAGCATGGCGGCGCCAAAGTCTTCGACGGGGACAGCGGCATAGTCGTCTAGGGTAGCGACGTCGGGGCGGGAGAGGAGATCGGCTTTGAAGCGGTCGTTTTCGTTTTGGTATTCTAGTCTTGAGTTTGAGCCTGGCTCGTAGTCGTTGCTGAGGTCTGATTCGAGGGCTGGGATTGTAAGGGTGGACTTCTTCTCGCTATTGCCCAGAAGAGAGGCGAGGGCATCTTCTTCGGCGGTTTTGTGGGGCGCAGGCGGCTGTGTCGTTGTGTCTTGGGGCTGTCGCCCGTCCATAGCAGTGTCGCCGTCGGCGTCTTGCTTCACAAATTGTAACCCAGAAGTCTTGGAGACCTCATCCCTATCCACCTGCGGCGCTTGTGCCCCGTGACTCTTCCCATTCTGCTGCGCTTGCACCTCAGGAGGCAACAGATTCTTCCGTCTCCTCTTCCTACTCTCCTCTCTCCAATCCCGATTCTTCTCTGCTTTTATCACGAGCGCCTCTTTGGGCCTTTCCTGAATTACAGTCACGGCTCCTCCTGCCGACTGGTCGAAAGCAGTCACGAGTTGTGGCCCGCTGCTTTCGTCTTCACTGCCTGAATGGTCTGCGAGGGCGGCGTGTGGGCGCTTTTTAGGTACTGGTGGAGGAGGGGGCCGCGATTTTGAGGTGCCGAAGGAGATTGAAATGGTTTTGGAGGGGCCACCATTTCCCAGGGGAGGGTTTGCAGATGGCATGCTGGCGGAGTATGAGCAGACTGCTTGGGGAAGCAGGAAATCTGCGAATCAGTCAATATCTACAGTCACCGGGCGCTTACCGCGCTAAAGGCCTTGGCAGCTAATACCGCGCTATGTAATCTATTCCTGGTTTTTTTCTAAGGGTCTCGACCAACTACAACACTGTTTACGGTGGACCCCTGAATAGGAATGTAAGATAGGCGAGTAGCCCGCAAGAATGTGATCTTAAATTCTACAATTGAGCGGAAACTTACAAAGCACTTTGGGCCACGCCAGCCCAACTTGGTACAACGTGTGGCCATTTACCCTTATTTCACTGCACGTCAACATTCAACAAACATTCCAAAGCCCCCTTCCCTAAAATCTACTACTTGACAGCTCAAGCCGCGAGCATGTCAATCAACCAACAAACTACAGCCATGGAGGATATCCAGGGATCCACGATTGACATTGCTGGTTCGGGTGATCTGAGATTAGTCGTTGGACCTAAAGATAAACAAATAACTTTCTTAGTCTTTTCAAGCTCTGTACGCCTCGCAAGCCCAGTCTTGAACTCTATGTTTGATCCAGGTAGTCGTTTTATGGAAGGGCATTCTCTTGATCGCGAGTTCACTTTTCCGGAAGATGACGTTTCGTCATTTCTTATTCTTCTACGTATTGTCCATATTCAATTCTCGAAACTTCCACTAGTACTCTCTACCGAGGACTTATTCAATCTTGCCGTTTTTTGTGACAAGTATGACGCTGTCTCCACTGTTCGTCCAGTAAGTCATCTGTTTGAGTCCTTCTTGACCCGCCACTTCCTTCTTTGAACTCATATCATATGTTATACAAGTCGTCGTGGCTCATGACTCGTGCTTTGGGCCTTGACCTGAGGTAATACTGACTTCAAATCTGTCAGTGGTTATCCAAATGGATTGATACGGCTAATCCGGAAGATCCGGTGGCTCAGTCCGGAAAGGATGAGTTATGGCTGTTCATCACTTGGGTGTTTGGCAACCATGACATATTCAAGAAGTACCAGCTGAGGGTATCACTTGAGTTCATACCTGCGGGGTGCCAGCAGCTTCCTAGCATTAGGGGAGACCTTCACGAGGAACACCCGCACCTCATGGGTAAGCAACCTCAACAAAAGTTGGCTATTCTAAATTGACACATCTTCTAGCCGGTATTGCCGAAGCGCGTATTGAGCTGCTAGCTGATATCTTGGGTCTGTGCAAAAAGTATGTCAATGGCCTTGCAACCGGAGATCTGGGTCCTTGTCAACAGAACCGCTTCAAATTTGAGTGTAACGCACACAAGCTCGGCCTGCTCATGAGAAAGCTGGGGGAACTCAAGCTCTGGCCTATCCCAGAATCACCTGCTGCCTTGGAGATGAGCGTTTCGAGGCTTGCGGGAGCTCTACATGGCATCAATTTCCGCACGTACTACAACGCCAATAGCCCGGCCAGCCACTTGAGCTGTTCTATGGCCATATTTACAACCGATCTCAACCGGCTCAAGGTTAAGCGTAGACTCGAAATACTCAATTCGCAACGGAGACACCTGGATGAGCAGAGCAAGAAGTGATCTCAAGACCAAGCCAGCATCTGACGAAGGGTTGCACGGAATTCTAAAGATCGCGCATCGATTTTGGGTAATCGTAATGTCAACACCTCACAAAAGCTAAGGTCCCTGAAAGCCCTTAATATACGCTTGTAAAGGTGAATTTCCTACTAAAAACAACTTTGTCGGTGCGAAATACTAAAGCCCGCTCTAGTCTCGGACTACGTCCTCGTTCTACTCGAAAAAAAGGATCACTCAGGACTTGAGGCAGGAAATTGTTAAAGCCGATCGGAGTGAGATCTGTCATTAGCTCGGCATAGAAGAAAATTGGGTAGAATTAATGCATAAACAAATTTCACGGGCAACAGCTCATCCTGTGGATACATATCCTGCTCGACCGCCGTTTCATTTGAGAATTTACTGCTTCACTGACTCCAATTTCGAGACGCTAACCGCTCACGATACGTATTTTTTACCAATCAGTCCTACCTATTCAATGCGGCCAAAATTTTAGTAGCCCCAAATCCTCTCCATGTACGATTCTTGTTTCACGATTAAGGTTTTCCAAGCTTTGAATGCCATAGAATACATCCGGTGTAATGCTCTTGCGCAGTGAATCAATGCTAGACCTAACAAAAGCTTATCTGTGTTACCGTAAGTAACACCTATCGAGACTTTGATCTGCAACGCAACCACATGTTCACCTTCGACCAACTTCATCAAGAGCTTTACCACTGCGGCCAACACACTTGTCCACAACCATTGAATTATACAGAAGACCTCACCCTCGAAACAGTGACGTACCTCTTTCGACATTTAAATTAATTACGACATGGCGGATATAGTAATTGACGATGCCACAATCAAAGTCGACAGCTATGGAGATCTTATTTTACGGGTATGTGTAATTCTAGGAAGCCCGCGTTCCTTTTGCAACCTGGTCGCAGAGTATGCGTTGAACGCACGCAGAGGAGCATACTAACCACTTATTACCTCCCTTCTTTCGAGCCGCTCGACCACTGAAATAAGACGCTGACTGTGAAGAATTACAGGTTGGCGAGGCCCAGGATATGAAGACCTTCCTCGTGTCATTGAACGCCATGCGCTTAGCGAGTCCTGTATGGCGAACAATGCTAGATCCAGAGGGACGCTTCATGGAAGCCAATGCAAAAGAGGTCTCTCTGCCCGACGACGACCCTGGTGCGCTATTGGTCATTCTTCATATCGCACATCTCAACTTTGACGTCGTGACTGGTCCGCGCAGCTTCAGTGAGATCTTGAATTTAGCAATAATCTGCGACAAGTACGACACTGTGAAGGTGTTTAGTCCATGGAGATGGTGCTGGCTCTCTACAACACATGAGCAATACTGCGCCCCTGGACGCGAGGAATGGCTTTTCATTGCGTGGACGTTCGGGAAGGGGATCGTCTTCAGAGAACTATCTAAGCATTTGGTACTTACAATCACTATCGACGAGTCGGGCAGAGAGATGAATGGGGAGGGTACCTTGCTGGGGAACAACATGCCTCCAGGCGTTGTTGGTTCGTGAATTCGCCTTTCCGGTAGCATACCATTATATTGCTGTAGCTAATTCGGTCTCAGGAGATATTTGTGTTCAACGACCGAGTGTCATCCAGGAACTTTTGGACCTATGTCGCAACCTCGTCGATCGCTATACGACTTCTGCGGAGACTTCCAGGCAAGGATTCGAGATGCGAGGCCAGTTGACTGACTACCGTCCCGCATGCGATGCCATTGTGCTGGGTTCCTTGGTAAAAGACCTCAGTAACAGTGGCTTATGGCCAATTCCGGAATATGACCATGTCAAGATAAGTGTCACAGCACTAGGAGCGAAAATGATGGAGATGACTTGTCATATCAAATCGATCGAGATGAAATACAGCAGTGATGGTGGCCATGAGGGGTGCCGTTTTACCAAGGCCTTTAAAAAAACCATCAAAGGCATTCTGGATAGAATGGACGACGGAGTATCAGCGTCGAACCTGGAGCACGTCAAGGCACAGGCTGAAAAATGCCGGGCCGCCCTGTTTGCGAATTTGGAAGTTAGTACAAATTTTCACTGAACAGTAATCCTACACACGAGTGTTTGTCTATAAAACATGCAGGATGCTTTCAAAAATGCTCTTACTCTTCTGACCCACTACCCACCTTGCGTACAGTCCTATCTCGGGAGGTTGCCTGGTAGCGGTCGAGAAGCTTGTAGCATAGGTCCAGCATTGCTGCGATCCGTTGAGAGTGGGCATCAAGTACGGAGAATGACACCAAAAGTCCTGGCAAGCGCTAAGTATTGTAGTGGCTTGGCATGTAATTGGCCCCCATAAGGGTTGCTTGGACAATTAGAATAATGCGCCCCACGCAAGCTTCTCGGGGAGTGCGAGAGGGAAGCCTAAGAATCTAGTTCAAAGGTCCGCGCGCATAAGAGATAGGGGTCATACCCTAGACACATCCTTATACAGGCCCCTAGAGCATTACTAGTCATGGGCACTCCTACCCCAAAGACACGGGGACTCTTCAGGGGGCCACTAGCGCTCAGGGCTAGGGTAATCTTCTACGCTAGCCAGGACTTTTGGCGTCATTCTCGGTATTGCTTCTAGGATCGGGATCAGCAAATTGAGAAAGTAGTCGTAAGCAGATTTCCACTTGCTACGAACCTAGTGAGCCTGGAGTCGAATCACCATTCACTAATTTGCCATCACCCCTCACTTGGCCATCGACCATTTTGCCATTACCATGCACTAGCTGCCCTGACTCATTAACTCCAAATCCGAACACCATGGAGGTAGTGATGTATCTGGAAGTAGGCAGGTCTCCAAATGTCGAAGCTACGAAAAGGCATGCTGCATGATTTTATAGCCTACACCAGACATTCTGTCCAATGGTTGGAGAACCTTCTGCTATGTGGAAAGCCAGGGACGAACTGCTCGACCTTGAAGTAAGCATCTTCCTCCAATCGACGCGATTAGTCGATGAGACATAGTTTGGCCGGGTACAGAAGGCAGAGACACAATATGTGACGAGATCCTCATTGAGAATGATACGCGTAGCAATAATCTTAAAACATATACCAAGCTTGACCACATCGTATATATCACAGAGAACAGCGAGATTATAGACCTCTTCGAATCACAACGTTCTTACGGGTAAATTCTGGAATTGCAAATGAGCGACGTGAAGGAGCAGCAAGAGCGCATCGGGATCATCGTCGTGTAGGTGGTAGTCTTTGTTAGCACTCGGATTGGCACTGGCCTGGGGTCCTGTCTGATCAGACATCCTTGAGAAGACGGGGCTTGCCAGGCACAAGGCTTTGGTGGACACAACGAATGTCTAAGTCTCGAAATGCTTTGTCTCTTTGTTCTCGTACTCGAATGAAAGGTGTAAGTCCCTGGAGGAGTCGACGTGGAGGACAGGTGAAGATTCGTTCATGGTGTTGGCTGTGATTGCGAGGTGAAGTTGATGATAATGAGTGATGGTGAAAAGTAGAGTTTGTTTGGCTTTTCATGGCGGATACTGTCACTCGAGCACATAACAAACCAAAAAAAGCCCTGGAAACCCACAGGACACGCCTCGCTGCAGGCTTCAGTATACGGCTCAAAACACGACACTTAGGCCCTATGGAGCAGCTGTCCGATGACACTGTCCTCAAACAAGCCCTCCCCAGATAGCTCAATATGCTGCGAACACTACTGAAGTCCCGACTACGTATCTAAAGGTGACGGCGGTCTTCCCATCCGACCCAGATTACCTGTGCGCAGCAGCTCTTTTTATTGATGGGAACGACAATGCGTCACGCTTTCCAACGCAGTGGAACGACTAGATAAGAAGAGCAGTCTCCCATGCGGAACGAAAAAAGTGCCTCCGCCCTTAAATTGAGTAAAATTTGCGCTCCTGAGTATCGAGTCCGCTTCACGGTTTAGATCATGTTACTCGTGCCGGGCCTGCTGAAGCTAACTTCTTGCCTTGAGCTCGCATGTGTTTCCGATGCGACTCATCAACACCCCAGGCAATAACGCCTTCTTTAATGATTTGTATGGAGGCATTGAGACTAGTCGTAAATTTGCAACCCTCGTGAGAAGATTCGGAGCCGCTTTTGTCTGCCAGCGCGAAACAATGTAGGCTGAGCAGCCCGTCAAGTACTGCCATCACACTCGTATTGACTTCGTCGGGTGTGGCCGGTACGGGCCACAATCCAAGACCTTTCAAACCCTTGATCAAAGAACCTAGAACTAGGGTATCACACTCGTTCCCGCCCGTGATTTTCAGCCTCTTGCGGCTGTTGTCCCACTCGCGCACCTTGCAGTGGACAATGTCATCGGACTCGTAATCTTCAACGAGCCCAGAGATTACTCCCAGGATTGCGGTGAGTGCGCGTCTTCGGGCTTTTAGGATGCTGTCTTTTATGCAAAAAAATTATCAGTCCATGGAATGCAGGAAGCGGCAAACAAGGGCTTACTGACCGACAGCACCTGGAGGCATGCTTCTCGTAAGCTTCCTCCCACCGCGACAAGGGCCTTGGCCATCATTACTCATGGTGAGATGCAAGACCAAATTTTGAGCAACCTGCTCATATATCTTAGGCAATCCAAAGGTCCAGGAGATGAAAAGCCAACCTTCATAGCCTTTTTCTGTTGCCGAATATTTCAGCCGATCTTTCCATCTCGAGAGCCATGGCTGAACTATTTCGGCCATATCATACTTGTCACAGATAACAGCAACATTGAGCAACTCCGTGAAACCAATCTTCTCGGGTATTTCTCTGAATTGTAGATGGGCAATGCGTAGGATAAGTAACAATGCGTCGGCATCATCTTCGCCAAAATGCACGTCTTTAGTCTCAGCGGACTGAACAGCCTCCATGAATCGGCCTGAAGGACTGAACATGGCTCTCCATACTGGGGAAGCAATACACATGACAGCAGCCGATATAACAAAGGTCTTGCTTCGCTCACATTCGCCGTTCTTCCCGCAATTTACATTTAGTCGGATGTCTCCAGGCGACGCTAGATGAATCACCGTCTCTGAACTCGACCCTGCCATCCCCGGGATTGCTAGCCAGAGCTGAGTCGTTTTGAGGCGTGCGTTCGGCAGGCTACCCTAGGCTGAAAGAGGGCTGTCTCTGTCCAGATACCCTTGGAGATTGCGATAATCGGTGAGTCAGTGCAGGATAATCTCTTTCCCAATAGCTGTCGATTTATAACTACGGTCCAATCGACTGTTTTCGAGCATTGGGTGTTAATTCTGGCGGACGGTCAGATGTGGTATTGGGTCAGATTCTTGTTTGTTTCCAGTGATTATGCTCCTCCAACGAACGGCTGTAATCCAATCATACACGTTATAAGGAATCATAACGTTTTCCTTCATTCTGGCTTGACGCTGTAGACATCTTTAGTTGGAGTCCACTTTGACAGAGATCACGTGCTTGCTCGCACCGAGCTTAGTCGAACGCTAGTGCACGACATAATTGGCTCCCGCTGCAAGATAACTTTGAATTATTTCCAAAGTACTGGAGACTCGAATTTGCGATTGCAGCACTATCGTTCTGTGTTGCATTCCTATGATGCGCTGGAAACATATCGTAATCAATCTTTCTCGCCTGAATCATCACTTCTATGACCACCATGATGTCCTCAAGGACAAGAACCACAACTACGTACGAGCCTGAAAATATCATACAGCCAATCTACACTGGAGGCGACGTCGCTCTGGACAGAGACGGACGAGTGTTGGCAACATGCTTGGGCGAGGAAGCTGTGATCACTAATCTGAGTACTGGAGAGCTTCTCGCTCGTATAGAAGGTGTATGTGAAGCGTAGACAAATGGTCAACGATAGTATGCTAATTGAAGGCGGTAGGATGGCGAAGTTTTGACCACGCTTTCGGGTATGTTCTTCTCAACAGAAGCCCCTAGGAGTATGAAATATTTAGCCTAAATCTTGTACAGTCACACCGACAGCGACTCACCTCATAGCATGCTCACGCTCCCTTTCTATGAGAATATATGCATTGCAACACCCTGAAGATGGCTCATCCTTGATCACCCCGATATTAATGAGAACATTGAAGCCCCATACCACGCCTGTGATTACGACTGTCGTCGATGATACGGGTACGCTACTTGCAACAGGAGGCGCAGACGGCGACGTGAAAGTATGGGATATAAGAGGTGGCTATGTTACGCACACCTTTCGTGGTCATGCGGGGGTAATCTCTGCTTTACACTTCTTCGAAGCCTCAAATGAAGAACCAGATCCGATGGAAAAGAAGAACAAGAAAAAAAGATCGGGGAGCGATCGACAGGAGATTGCACTCACGACCAATGGGCATGACGGCAGGGCAGCTTTCCGCCTGGCTTCTGGCAGTGAGGATGGCAAAACTAGGATATGGGATCTGGCAAAACGCAAATCTATTGCTACCTTAGACTCTCATGTCTCTGTTGTTCGTGGCTTAGACTATTCCGCCGAGGGCAACGTTCTAGTCTCCGCCAGTCGAGACAAAACTGCCATAGTCTGGGATGCCCGAACGTGGAAATCAAGGAAAGTCATACCAGTATTGGAGGGCGTCGAAGCGATTGGCTTCCTAGAAGGCGCATCGCTACTATACACTGGTGGTGAGACGGGACGACTAAGGATATGGAACGTTGATGCTGGCAGAGAGCTCACACAAGATCAGGAAGCTGGGAGTAAAGGGGATGCTATTGTGCATGTATTACGGAACATCATTCAAGGTTTTCTGCTGTCTGTACATGGAGATCAATCTTTGATATTACACTCGACCGCTTCTCTCCCAGCATCCACTTTATCTGACGTTCCCATTGAACCTCTACCCGTACTTCGTCGAATTTCTGGTACGCATGACGAGATCATAGACTTGGCGTATGTAACTCCAGACCGGTCTCTTCTGGCCCTTGCGACCAATTCCGAAGATTTGCGTCTCGTGTCTCTCGCAACATCGAGCACAAACGCTTCCACAGCAGCCAAAGCAAACTATTTCGGAGCTGACGTCGGTCTTCTCCAAGGCCACGAAGATATCATCATCTGTCTGTCTGTTGACTGGTCGGGCTGCTGGCTCGCCACAGGTGCCAAGGACAATACCGCACGTCTATGGCGATTAGACCAGGCTTCAGACTCCTACGAATCCTACGCAACATTCACAGGCCACGCTGAATCCATCGGCGCCATTTCATTACCCTCGAACTCTCCACCAACAGACTCACCTGCTTTGAAAGATATCCTCTCGCACCCTCCGACATTCCTCCTCACGGGCTCACAGGACCGCACCATCAAGCGCTGGACCATCCCCAAATCCTCCACTTCTGCATCCAAAGCACTCTACACGCGAAAAGCCCACGACAAAGACATCAACGCCCTCGCCATCTCCCATAGTGTAGCACTATTTGCCTCTGCATCTCAAGACCGCACCGTCAAGATCTGGTCAACGGAGGAGGGCGAGGTCCAAGGTATCCTGCGCGGCCACCGCCGAGGCGTCTGGTCCGTTGCTTTCGCGCCTAAAGACACACCATCAATCTCTGGCGACAATGGCCCCGCAAGTTCCAGCCGCGGGCTTGTCCTCACAGGTAGCGGCGATAAGACGATCAAGATCTGGAGTTTAAATGACTACAGCTGTTTGAGGACGCTAGAAGGGCACACCAATAGCGTGCTCAAAGTGCTTTGGGTACCCTCCCCACTTGTACCCTCTTCCGCTGGTGTTGCAAACCCATCGTCGTCCAAACGCCCGCCCCACATCGCCTCCGCTGGTGGCGACGGCCTTCTCAAAGTCTGGGACGTGTCGTTAGGCGAATGCCTCACAACCCTCGATAACCACACTGACCGTATCTGGGCACTCACCGCCAATCCAACCACTGGCACTCTAGTCTCAGGTGGTGGCGACAGCGTCGTTAACTTTTGGAAAGACACGTCGAGCCAGACTGCCGCTGCTACGTCTGCAGCTGCAACGCAAAGAGTGGAGCAGGATCAGGAACTCCAGAATTACATGCATAGGGGAAATTATCGGGAGGCGATTACGCTGGCGTTGGCGCTGAATCATCCTGCGAGGCTGCTATCGTTGCTGCAAGGTGTGATTAATACATCGCCTCCCGACTCGGGTTCATTGTCTGGAGTGAGAGCTGTCGACGACGTCCTATCATCGCTCTCAAACGAGCAACTCCTCTCCTTGCTCTCGCGGGTCCGGGACTGGAATACCAATGCGCGGACATCACCTGTGGCGCAGCGGGTGCTGAATGTCGTCGTACGCTCGTATAGCGCTGAGAGGCTTGCTGGTTTAGGCAAGATGAAGGGCGGGAAGGAGGTAATCGAAGCGCTGAGAGTGTATACTGAACGTCATTATCGGAGAGTGGAGGAGTTATGGGGAGAGAGTTGGGTGGTAGAGTTCTTATTGGGGGAGATGGACCAGCTTGGGCTTGGAGCCCAGAATGATCAGAAAGTTTTAAATGGAAGTGGGGAGCAGGATGTTGTGATGGTGTAGAGGATGCGAAATAGATACCCAATGGTTTCAAGATCATGATGTGCAGCAGAAGAGCAACAATGAGATCTTCGCCATCACGAGTGGGTATGTTGCCAAGCCAAATGTCGATATATACCCCCGGTCTATTGATGTGATTAAACAGTAAGCAAATGCTGTTGAACCAATATGTTCTTGCTTACCCAAATACAGAAGATGTTCTTCTCCAGTCATGAAGATCTACATCACCCAGCTCCCCTACCCACAAAAACACACGAATCCAGTCTCACGACAATCTTCTCATTATTCCTCTCATTCGCTCTACACATAAACCCCCCATTTCACTCATCGTAGCACAGTACACCAATTCATCCACGCACTCACCCTCTCAAGCCTACGCTTTCCCAATTCTAGTCCCAGCCTCTGAGGGGTAGGACTTGACGAATCACACGCTACATTGCAACCAGACCTGCTCGAATGGCGAGACTCATTTTCTTGCGATATAGTTGAAAGACGTGATCAGATAGTTCAAGTATTTGATACATGAAAACAGAGATGACGTGAACGAAGGATCTAGGAGGGAGTCAACAGCTCGCTAGCCCAGCGAGATAGATCAGTCATCAGGAGGTGTGAACTTTGATGCTTTTCTGACTTGTCACTGCGAGAAAGATATCACAGAGAATGACAAATCGCTTTGTGATTTTCTTCGATGAGTGGGTAAGTGGGCCAAATCTGTGATATAATGACGGAGATGGAACGGAGAGGAGTACCTTGTTGAATTGGGAATGTCAGGAGCACGGAATGATTCGAGGAACGGATGTTGTTGAGCTATGGTATGGCGGGCAAGCGTTCAGACTGTATAGACGGTATTCGTTGTCCGTGAACATGGGTGTTTGAGCGTAAGCCCTGGCTGGTATTGCGACTGTATATCTAGCCTATACCAACAACAGGAGAGCGAAGATTCTATGAACCATGAAAACCAATGCAAGTCTCTTTTGGTGGTGATCTCTCTGTTCTCTGGCTCAAACGGGTGTATGACGATAGATTCATCAATGGCAAGGATTCCTGGAATGGCTGTAAATCACCTTACGTTTGGCACAAGAAATGGCCGCACAGTGAGTATCTTAGCTATAGCGGAAGCTGTATTGCCGTCGGAAGTACCAATCAAACAAGTAATTTCGACACAATCAACAGCTAATGCATTGCCGCATCAAGAGAAATGCTATATATCTCAGCGATTAAACCACCCCCGTGGGAACGTTGTTAAGCACCATGCCTGATGACAATATTTCTCGATGCACCCAGAACGGTGAGTGAGTCGAGGAGTTTTTTGATTGTTGGAAGACCGCAACGGCGATGATGGGCAGTCTTACCCAGTGGACGGCGATGCCAGCCGCCCTTATATGCGATCAGGCAGCTTCGCTTACATCTGAATTTGGTGCCATATCAACTAGGAGAGAGCCATCCGCTTTTGAGCTATCAGCAGACAGGTTTTGACGAAATGAGATGTAGAGGGCCGTATTGACGGATAGGCCACTTACTATTAGGCTATCTCCTGGGAAGCAGATAGGTGACGTATTTGCTAGAAGCGCGAGTCGTGTTGAAGGTTTCCCTCCTAGGTTCGTTGGCAACCACACAAGTGCATCCGCGCATGACTCTTTATACGCTTCCGACATTGGTTCAGATGGCGCAGGGTCGCTAATCACATTTTTCATTTGCGATTCGTAGCTGCTGAACGTAATTTTTAGCTGTTTGCTCTCATCTAGATCATTGACCTGTTAACGCTCCGCAATGTATTGTGCATTAGGAGATATTGTGAAGTGTCAGACTTTGATCTAGATATCGCGTACGATCTCTTCCAGTGCGAAAGACTGGGGGGGGATACTCACTGAATTCTACAACGTTCCCACCTTTTGCTTGACCCTCCACACAGTGCTCCAAGACTTAGTCTGCCACAACGGAGATTTCATCACCATTGGCGAGGTCGTAGTTGTTACGACCGGGGTTGACGCTCAGATCCTAACGAAATCAGCAAACAAATGAAAGTCCTTCCATCTAAACAGACTGTCAAAGCCACGAGACAAAGAAAACATTGCTCGCAAGCTCATCGTCGTCTGCTCCAATGGTATTTTGATTGCAATTTTATCACAACGGTGCGTTTTCGAAGGAAAATTCACGTACGATTGCACGTGCCCTATCGTCACTGAGCCAGCCTATTGGTAGAATTCTGTCGCGGCATCAGAAGTCAGCATAAACCTCTAGATCAGGCCAAGAATTGACGACGAGATTAGGCAGGATGATCATGGGCTTTGTAAAGGTCGCCACTTCTCTCCTCCCACAATCTGTCTTGCTATCTACATCCCAACAAAGCAATCTGGAGAATGCTCGAAAATTGACTTGCACTGCCGAAGCAGGAGGATTGTCATGTCGATGCCTACATTCAACATCCCCTCCTGCCTCTCCGAAAAGTGGAATCTTTCTCCAGGCATTTTCGCAGCGAGCCAGATCTAGGCCTGGGGTACGAAAGTGACCGCAGTTTACTATTGGCTTTGGCGAGGTCAAGTCGAACGTTGATCCATTTAAAGATATGTAGAGGGGTTCGGTCGAGTTTGGCAGATTTGGAGGAATGAGATCCCGGGAAGGAAGAGAAGATGAGGACGTCAAGGTAATAAAAAGAAAGGGGAGAATGGTTTTGAGTGAAGAAGTCATCATGAAATGGGGTAGACCGAAGAAATCGGGATAATCAGTACACCGACATCTAATCATCATGGGACCCAGCTTCACTGTGTATGTTGAGTCTCAAAGAGCCGCGGGTCAGGTAGGCAAGGCATGGTAAAGCCATAGCCACCGTGTCTTACGTACACATATGTTGATGTTCGAAGAGAAGGTTCAGTGTTCCCGTGTACGAAATGTACTCGTACGCGTACCGTGAAATATGGGCAAGGATGCGCAAGGAAGTGAGCCTCCCGATCCAGCATACAGACACCTCTTCTGTTGGGTCGCGAGCGTGACCCCACGGCTTGTTCGGCAGGAAGAGCGAGCACGAGATCTGAGCAGACTTGTGAGCCGACGTCCTGGGGACTCGTAAGCGACTGGTCAATAAGCGCAACATGTGTGGCGCAGTAGACTCCCTATATCAATCTTATTGCTCTCGTTATACTAGATCTCCATCGACGATTGAGACGATGTTGGAGTAGGTAGACTGTCTTTGGTCGCTGATGTAAGGTGGTGATTACGCATTTCGCTGCAATACAAGAGACTCGATAACTGCTTAAGTCACGACTTTGCCTTCCCTGTGATATTGCTCTCTTTCCGCCTTTCCCAAACCATCAAATAGCTTTCCTTCGTAAAAAGCGTCTCAGTAACAACTCTCTCAACGAACAAGTCCTGTATCTCCAACCACTCATCCCTTGCGCGGTCCCTTAGTTGCACCCTCCACACCTTTCTTTCCGCCTCCCCTTCCACACTATCATCTCTCGTCCTAACAGCCTCATGTGTGACATTAGCCACAAGATCGTACCATATCGGTTCCCCGTGCGGATGTATCGTAGGGTTGGGCTGGACGTAGGGGGACATATCGAGGGAGCGGGGTGGGAAGGTGACGATGGTGGGGTTGTGTTCGGTCACAAATTTGTTTTTGGAGAAGCGCTTGATGTGAAAGAGGAGATAGGGCGGAAGAGGGTGTAGGAGGCGGTAGCGTTTCCGGGTATTGAGATGTTCTTGAGGGTGGAGGTCGTCGTATTTGGATAGGAGAGACATCAGAGGCACCTGCGGTATGATATTCTTCTCCAGCTCATCCTGAAACAAGGGCGCAGCCGGCAGGTCAAGCGTCAACATCAGATACCGCGTGATATCCGTTTGGACCTTTTCTGCCTCTTCGAAGCGCAGACGATCTCCAGCATCCGCTTTCGCGGTGATCTGCTGGGTTTCAATCTTCAGCTTTCCCTGAAATACTTTTTGAATTATGCTGCTGCCGGGCTTCGATTTGCTGCCGCCAAGAGCTAGGTGCATGTTGTTGACGAACCAGCTGAGGAAGTCAACAGGGTCGGATTGGTGGAGGAGGTCGAAGCGTTTGTTGGATTGGCGTGATATTTGTTGGAGGAGTTCGTGGGGAGAGACGTGGGTTTTGAACGCGCGGGTATTCCATATTTTACGAACGAGGACCGAAAATCGTTGGACTAGCTCGGACCGCTGTGAGAGGTCTTCGAGCATGAAGAAGTTTCGAAGGGGCGTTATGTGGGACAAGGCTTGTATTATGACGTTGAAGTAGTCGTTTTCTTTAATGTTATTCATGCCGACGAAACCTGCCCAAAGGTCAGCAGCCGCATTTGACTGTATGCTTTAGAAAAACTTATACCTGGTCTATAATTCTTCCCATCCAAGTCCCAGGCATCCTTCGGCTCTCTGTCCAACTGCCCAACTTCTTCTTTTGACAGCTGAGGATCCACCACGAATTTGATATCATCCAAACTCTTGCTCTTTACCTCATAACCTTCTGGGAGAACGTAAACCCTCTTCGTTTGCATATTGACGTAGACATGGTGACCCACCTCCAAGGCATGAAAGTAGGCATGCGACCTGGGTCCCCTTCCCTGGTAGTACTTCCCACACACTAGGCACGCGTAGACGTTGATATTAGAGAGAGTGACAGAGCAAAGCTTTTCGAAATCAAAATCCAGCACCGAGCGATCTATGGTATCCAGGTAAAGGTCTGAGTAGCCTTCGGTGGGGGCCTGCTGCCGTGATGTTGCCGAATATGCGGACTGTTCGTCCAGGGGGTCCGCATCGTTCGTTGGGTCTGCCCCCTCTTCCAATTCCTCATCCTCCCCATCTGCTGCCGCTAATATATCATCGCCGTTCCTTCCATCTACCTCGTACTGCTCTCCATTGCCATTTACAGGCGCAACGGCCACTGGAGAAAAGCCGTTTCGTCGACGCTCTGGAATATCGTCGACGCGCGCTTTCTTCGACGCCGGCGAATCTGCAGCGACTATCTCTTCCAATGTCTCCTCCGCATGCCTTTTGACCATTCTTGAAAGCCTGGAAATTGGGTTGATGACGCGGGTTGTGTTCGGCGCAAATGCACAATGTTCAAGCGCGGCCAATCTCGAAAGCCGTTTCTCAATGCTTGGCGCTCAAGTTGATTGTGCCTGTACGAGTACATTCTCCGTTGGAGAATACGACGCCTTACTGACTACATCTACATACTGATTCATAGGGCATCACGGGTAAGACCGGTTTAATGAAGACTGGTCTCATCAAAGTTTGGAAAACGCTTCTGCAACGGTTGCCCTCCTTAATAAGGTCGCTTCAGCATCAAAGATAGAAGAAAACCCAAACACCTCGCGCTATGGACACGAAACTGGCTTGCTATCATCGTACTCTATTTCCCTAATACCATTCTTGTCTATGACCTTGACCAGCATCTATAAATGTGTTTAGCAGGACTTCAATGTACACCAGTTTCGCGATAAGAACTCACTCCTTTGAAGTCTATCGGCAATCTTCGCTTCAATTCATCTGTACACATCCGTAGGATCTTGAGACCCTGCTCGAAGTCGATGTTTGGATTATGATGCTTGTCGAGGATGGAAAGGCAGTAGTATCTGGGTAGCCGGTAAGCGGAGTCCATTTCACTTCTGTGTACTAGACGCGAGTGGCCTTCGTCCGAGCGATTGCAACTTACTGTGCGTAGCCATGAGCGGCGTATGGGAGAGGAGCCAGCGACGCTAAGTAGTCGAGCCAGTAGAGATGCGGTTGCTTTGTGATGGGATCCATTCCTCCCAACAGCAAATTTACAGTGTATGGATGCTTTGACCTTAGACTTCTTGCTAGTTCCCCTCTAACAAAGTTTGCAACAGCTGAAGGTCCTAAATCGGTGTCATTCCGCATCGAGTAGAGCTGGATATTAGCCTGGATGTATTCTGCGAATTGTACTGAACAATGCGAGTCAGCGGCTCGTTCTCATAGCCATGCGACAGATTGCAATACCAGTATCTCCTGCCTCCCCTGAAAATGCCATCAAGGTATGCTTGTTGAGCTGTTTCGTCTTGTCATCGGAAGCTTTGAGGATAGTGGCACCTCTCATTGCAGCATTGGAAGCCGCAATGATAGTGTAATCTTTGCCAGTGAATCCGAGTAGGACCTCCCTTTGAGCAAGTTAACTTCGAATCCACACCATACTATACTTCGCAACTCACATTTTGATGCGTTGATTTTTGTCTTGGAATACAAAGTAAAGAGTAGAAGCTCAAGCTATGCGTGAGCTTCAGAGGCCTTGCACTAGGCCGAGGAGCCGGGGCAAGTAAAGCGAGCAGCCGACGCCAAGAGTTCGCCGCACGAAGCCCTATAAAAAGTTTTGGCCTCGAATGAATCCATACGGCGGTTTAGAGTTGAGGGTGCGTCCTCCCAGCAGAGCGTTTACAATCGCGAGATTGAATCGCTGACATGTCTTCCTTCTTCACAACTCCGGCGTCTCAGCGAAAGCGCAAGCGAGTCGACGCCAATCCCGCCCCTCTAACAAAACGAAGAAATATAGCTACCAAGACAGGCGCAAAGCCTGAGAAGACGAACCCCACTCGAGCTCGACGAGATGAATCAATCTCCAGCAGCGGATCTGAAGATGAGGGCAAACGGAAAAGGGTCAGCGACGACAGTGTACTCTCAGAAAGCGAATCAGAAGTTGACGACGAAACGGGTGCCGAGCGGCGATTGAGACTAGCAGAGCAATATCTAAAAAACCTTAGAGGGGAAGTAGGAGACGAGGTTGGCTTCGACGCCGAAGAAATAGACCGCGATTTCATCGCCGAAAGACTACAAGAAGATGTAGCAGAAACCAAAGGGCGCCTCTACAGACACATTGCCTCCTCCCTCTCGTTCTCCACAGCAGCCAAGACCCATTTCCGCTCCCCTACCCTCAGCATGACTGGCATAGCCACCTGTCCCCCCTACGTCTACACTATCTCTAAAGACCTCTACCTTACAAAATGGGAACTCCCTCCTCCACCACCCTCCTCACCACCGAAGAAGAACGCCAAACTCCCCCACCGCCGCCCCATTAAGCTCCTTTCAACCCGTGGCGACAAATCGCAATCCAGGAACCAGCAATACGAACACCACACAGCCCCAATCCTCTGCGTCGCCGCCTCCGATACCGGCAAATTCGTCGCCACAGGCGGTGCAGACAAACGGCTCATAATCTGGTCTGCCACTGACCTGAAACCCTTGCGCCTTTTTACGCAGCACCGAGATACCGTGACATCGCTGGCTTTCAGGAGGGGGACAAATCAATTATACTCCAGCAGCAAAGACCGCACGATCAAAACCTGGAGCCTAGACGAATTAGCCTACGTCGAAACACTCTTCGGTCACCAAGACGAAGTCGTCGATGTCGCTGCCTTGGCACAGGAACGCTGCATCAGCGTCGGGGCTCGCGATCGCACTGCGCGGTTGTGGAAAGTGGTTGAGGAGACACAGTTGGTGTTTAGAGGAGGTGGAAGCTCCGAAAAACGTCGACCGAAATACTCAGACAGCGATTCCGAGCCAAAATCATGCAATGAAGGATCCATCGACCGCATCGCCCTCATTGACTCTGAAACTTTCGTCACTGGCTCCGATAACGGCTCGCTCTCCCTCTGGTCACTAAACAAGAAAAAGCCAATTTTCACGGTACCCCTAGCTCATGGACTCGATCCGGCGATGAAGCCGGACGATTTCTCTGCGGAGGCTGTCCCCAATGTCGCCCATGTGCCAGACAGGACGCCGAGGTGGATTACTGCCTTGGCCGCTGTGCCGTATAGCGATGTGGTGGTCAGTGGAAGTTGGGATGGAGAAGTGAGGGTGTGGAGAGTTGGTGGGGATAAGAAGCGATTGGAGGCGATGGGCGTTGTTGGGATGGGTGAAGTAGATCAGAGAAGGAAAGAAGTGGTAGCTGGAGAGGGAGAGGCGGTCGAAGACCAAACGTCCGTAAGGGGCGTCATCAACGATCTTTCAGTCTTCGAAAGAGGGGATAGAGGGAAGGATGGAATGTGCATTGTTGCTGCTGTGGGGACCGAGCATAGGCTGGGGAGATGGAAGACGACGAAAGGGAGAAATGGGGGTGTAGTATTTGAGGTAGCAAAGATACAGAAAGCTGTAGATGCTGAGCGGGACAAAGAGGTGGAGGTGGAAGTAGAGGATGGCACATAGCTGAAATCATATGGATGAAGATTGGATGTTTACCAGAAACACACGATAGTTGCAAAGATACCCACGGAGCATTCATTGCGAAAAACTTGAGCTCTATCATGATTACTGTTGATCTTGCAAGATTTTAGCTAAGCTCGAAAGCTCTACCCAAAGCTCCGCGAACAGCATGATACGAGTAAAATCTAGATTGCTAAGCATACAACATATTAGCTATTTAGCAGCTGCAGATCTTTCATCTGCCCAGCAGGTTCCGAGCGCCACGCTGTGCACCTCGCAATCCGCAAGCATAAAGCCATGTCTTAAAATTATTTTATTTGTGCGAGTCTTTCTCGTACCTCATAAATTTCATCGTCCGGGCATCTCAGTTGGCGAAGGTAGACGAAGCTGGATAATCCTGCAACGATGCGTTAGAAGGACCAGCCTGTGTCCGTTGTCTCCGATCACGCTCAGCCTTGAGACGGCGACGCTCGGCTTTCTTTGCATCTTTCTGCGCTTGGCGATCACGCACGCCTTGATAAAATCTCTCCTCCCGCCTCATAGGGGAGATAGATGGTCTAGGCGGGCCGTGGCGATTAGGGCGTGGAGGGAGCGGGCTTTCTAGCCGGTTGCTTAGGTTGCGCTGCGTTTGGCTGTGTGGTGAGAGGTGGTTGTTGGACGTCACGTTGAAGGTAGAGGAGCTCTGTGGCGGGCTTTGAGTTCCATGATTGGGAGGTATGGACGCGTGGCTTCCGCGGCGGCCAGTGGTAGAGGATTGATTGGTGAAGGCGGTCGGCAAGATAGACTGAGATCGTTCTGATGGGGATGGAAAATTCTCTTCATCTGACGCAGGTGCATCTGATACACGAAGGATCGGCGACGATGCATTACTGGTTTGAGACGCCGGGAATGTGTTTATCCTCGCATTGCGAGGCCTAGGTCCTGGCCTTGGTGATTGACGACCCAACACTGTACCGCTGCTAGCATCGACATCACTGTCCTCTTCCGACGAGATGCGATTTTGGATTGCACGTCTTCTCCTCTGACGCCGAGGTGGCACGGGGGAGTCAGAGTCACTCTCGATCTCGATTGGGACACCTCTAGATCTTCTTCCATGCCGTCCAGTCGCTGGTGACCTGTGAGGGATGTTGTGCTGGTTTTGTGATGTATCATAAGTCGGGTGACTTCCAACCCGGACTGCAGCTGGTGCTTGCGACGCTCCACTAGAACTTGCCCTAGTCGAGCCAGCCACCCTTCGTGACATCTGCCGCCTCGAATTAGATGCAGTTGGGCACTCGTCCGAGTCGTCTTCCAGATCGTACTGAGCAGTTGTAAAAGATGCCTCATTCGGATCAGAGTCGTCGTCAGCTTGGTTAAGAGGCTCGTCTTCGGAGTTCAGTGTTTGGATGTCTTCTGGTCCGCTTCCTTCGTCGGTCTCCCACTGCAAGCTTCTCACTGAGCTCCCACGCGAAAGATCCTGGACAACTTCGTCATTTACGACAAAGCCTTCAAGGGAACTGCCACCGTCTTCGTCGTCACTACCGTAATCCGTCCCATCGTAAAAGCTGGCAGGTGGGGATTCTATAGATGGAGCGTGTTGATCGACGTTTGAAGCTAAATTCCTGTAGTCTCGGCGCTGTGGGGGACCCACGGGAATGATCCTAACACTCGATTCGCCATCGTCGTAGTCGTCTCCGCCGTACAAATGGCGGTGTTCAATGTCCCCTTCTGCCAGAGCCTCGAAAAGATCATCGTCCATAGAAACCCCACTTCCGTATTCCAAATCAGAATGTCCCATCCCGTCAGTATCGCTCAAATATTCAGAGTCTTCCCTAAATGGGTATCCGCATGATTCACACCGGCCGTCTTCGAGCTCCCAAGTACAGCTAGGGCAGCGCTCGACACCATCCTCTGCATCCCTAATTGGGCGCGCTCGTATCATGGGCATCATAGGCCTACGAGCCGTCGTCCTAAAGCATCCACGGAAGATACCCCCACTAGGGCCAGTATTCATTCGGTCTTGTTCCACCAGCGCCGCCTCCTCTCTCTGCCATTGCTGATGTTCTTCTATTGAATGGATAGAAATTAGCCTGACTTTCGGAAAGATTTTGGAACTGATGCCCCAAAATATATGTCTTCTCCCTGCTCTAACGACAACAAAGGAATATCACGGAATTCCCATACCTGTCGTCTCACCAGCTGGCATGAGCTCCGCCCGGCCTGAGAATATCTGAGTCATATCACGGACCTACAGAACCATTTAGTTCTATAACATCGAACAAGCCGAATGTTATGGGCTCACCAGGTAGGCAGGAGCGGGCTGGCGGATCACACTAGCTCGGCAATCTGGACAAGTCTTCTGGTGACGGTCCTTTTCGAACCACTGGATGAGGCAGCCATAGCAGAATGTGTGGCCACATTCGATGGTATAAGGCTCGAATAAAGGCCGAACGCACACTCGGCATACGATGAGACTCCTGATGTCATCGAGACTCGATTCTAGTGTTTGTAACAGGCCGGTAGTATCGTCCTTCTCTTTCTGCACCTGGACTGCGTTGCTCATGAGGCTGCCTATAGCTTTGTCCGGGGCAGGGTCTCCCATAGCAAACAAGCCCCCAATGAAGGTCCGGAATATCTTTTGTTGTGGAAGATAGTGAGAGGAAAAACAGTCTTAGCGTTGGCAGCTGGGAAGAAGGTGACTCTGAAGACCCAAGGCAGTTGAGGTTGAGGATACTGTGAGTGTTACTTTACGAATGAGGTGAAGCGCAGGGTCCAAGCACGCCAAGGCGCAGCGCTTGAAGGTGCTGAATGAGGGTAAGCGTGGTCATATCCCGATCAGCTGCCCTGAACTTTGGAGGACGAAATGTTTTATTAAGCGTCGCAGGTTCGATCATGTTTGAATGGGAATCTTCAGAACGCTCTGGGCCCTGAAAAAGCCATTTTGAGGCTGGTTGTCTACTGGTTCCGCCATCCAATTGCAATACGATTGAGAAGCTTTGGTCGCATACTGAGAACATAGCACGAAGAAAGTAGATTGAGAGCTCTATTCCCCTATTTCTCTAATCCCTTTCTGCTTTCGCCTTTGCCAAATAATATCCATCATTTACCCTTTCTCCCTTTCCATGTAGGTCATCCCACGCAAGCAAACTATCTAGTGTAATTGTAGCTCGATCGCAAGGGTATCTCGCTGTAATCACGCGAGCAAGTAATTAGCAACTCACGTGACGCTCCGGAAGCCCATCGCTAAAGGTACACCAGATGTAAGCAGCAAAAGCTCAGCAAGGAGATTCGTGAGGTGAGGTGTCGTAATCATTAGTGTCATCCATGCCAAGCTCTTGTGTAATGTATGCTCCTTCAGTGGAGCGTCTTGCGCTTCTTGTTGGTCTTATCCTTGGAGAACTCGCTAAACAGATGGCTATCATCAATGCTTCCTTTGGTGACCAAGTTGTCGTCGATGATCTCTTTGTTCATGTGCGCGAGGAACATCTCCTGCTCGTGGATGAAACCTTTGAGGACCTTGGTGTTCAATTTTTTGCCCTTTCGCTGAGTCTCACGCAAACCCTTGCGATAGTTGCGGATACGCTCCTCAAGGATCTCAAGACGGTAGTCACCAAATTGGTAGTAAAGCTCTCCCAAATCAGAGATGGGACGCACGGTGGTGAGAACGGTGTCGTCCTTGACGGTGTGGCATTTTGGACGGAATGAGGTCACCATGGTGATACGCTCGGTGGTGCCGAGAGCGCGGAGAGCCTGGTGCTCGATGTAACGGCCTTGCAAGACCACGGCACAACCCTGGCAGGGGTGTTAGTATTGGATCAAGTCTTGGAAAAGAAAGACATACCTTCTGAGGTCCGCGGACCTTGACGATCTCGCCATCTCCGGTACGTAGTGCAGTCTCTCCTCCGACCATGCCGGTGCAGTCACTGAGCATAGTCACGCAGACGAAAGGGTAGCTGTCCGTGTGCCAATCGACAATGGGCTTGTCCTAAATAATCGGTCAGTCCAGTTCTTTCGGGCCGAGCAACGAGTGGCAAGTCGTTGTCTAGGGAGCAGCATTGTCTTGAGAGTCATTGGATGACTCCAAGTGCGGTACGAATGGGGAAAGATAGCTTGAAGAGGTAACTTACATCTTCCCAGGGGCAGCCGGCAATGCCCTCATCAGCGTCAGTCATGGTCTTGTCCACGAAAGCCTCCAATTCTTCGACCTTCTCCTTCTCAGTCTTGGTAGACATGTTAATGTGAGCAATCTCGAAGTCCATCTCGGTCACGAGCTCGACGCCGGCAATCTTAGAAATGATTCCAAGAGTGTCGGGGTGCTTCCAGACATCGAAGATGAAGGGTGCGTACCTATTGAACAGTATTAGCCGAAGGAGCATGGTTAATGAGATTGCGTTTTGCTGGGAATGACTCACTTGTCAGCAAAGCCTCTCAATTGACATTGAGCCAAGTTGCTCGAATACTGGCAATTGTCCCAAACTGGCTTGCTGAAGATCTCGGCCCTCATACGATCGACAGCCTCTTCAGTAAAGAGCTGAAAAGGCTCGGACACAGCAAAAGAAGAGACTCCAGTTCCCTCAGGAAGCTTCAAGTCGCTCATGGTGTGGATCTTGGAAGGTGGGTGGAAGTCAATGTGCTTGCTGGGTTCGAAGTCTTCGATGCTCAACTCCTTGTTGGACGCCCTATTGATGATGAGCTCGGGCTTCGTGCCAATGCCTGTCGTGGAAAGCATGACCTGCGCTGCAGTTGCTGCAGCCATGATGGTCTGAGACTGATGCTGATTGATCGGTGTCTTGACAGTAGATTTTGAATCAAAGTCTCGATGGATGTAGATTGCTGATTGCTAGTAATTCTGTCAAACAATGTGCAGTGTTGGGAGATTGCTTAAGATCTTGATTGTTGAAAAACCAAGGAAGAAGACTGACAAGCAAGAATGGTCAAGGAAGCAGGAGGAATTTTTCTTGTATCTGATAAGGTGTCCAGTAGTACAAATCTTCACTTACAGGTGTTATCTAGCACTTTTGAAACCCTAGTATTGGTGTGAGAGATTGGATTTCCGTACGCAATGGGTCCACATCCGAGACTCGATCCAATGTCTGCTACCTGTGCTCTTCTAATATATGCCAATTTGTTGGATCAAACAATACCTTTGGATCTAGAAATACGAATCTCCACCCCAGGAATGGCCACAAAAGTGGGGTCAGAAACACTATTACCTCACGCACCCCTTTAAAACAGTCCTCTCTAGAACAACCACTTTGTCGAAGCTCTTCCACACTCTCAGTAAAGAGGCCTGTGCTCGCGATCTCGTGATAAGAGACCAGTCGTATAGTGAAGCAACGATCTCGTTCTCTCAGCCACTTCTGTGCCGAAACGGAACGGACGGGGACTTTGTCCAGCGTTCATAGTGCATTGTCTGCAAATTCGCCTTCTCAATTCAAAGTGTGAAGGGAGGAACGATCGATATTGAAAGATATATGGATTCAGTTACCTCCTTTGGTTTGGTGCTGCAACTAACGTTAGTGCTGAAGCTAGAGTTATTCCTTGGGCTCTGCAGATATCCTGTAACGGGCGCTAGGATCTCTGACAGTATATCCGTTCCTCCCTCCATAGGGTCCGAGGACTAGAGCTATCCGCTGTGCATTGAACCTTTTTGAACTCAATCCTAAGATCACCACGACCTTGACATGACAGCTGCACACCAATGACTAAGAAAAATCTGGGAATCGACATGCTTGCTCAAACATCGATATTGCACTCTCCTATCCTAACACATCCGCATCGCGAGGGGAGAAAAGCTTGCAAGATGGGAAGATACGGAGGACCGCTATCGGCACGACTCCACGAATCATTACTTCACGTTGAAGAAGCCCAAATACGCCGGGTCTGGACTCACTTACTCGATATGGTCAGATGAACGAGGGCAAGTCAGTAGCCTAGCAAGGAACAAGCTCCATACTATGTATCTATCTACTCAAGCGCGCCTCACACGAGACCCTGGGGCTGAATTGATCATCGTATAGCTGCCACAAGTTTGGAGAGTCGTTTGTTTTGGTGCTTTATCTACTCCTCGCCAGCTTTACTGAAGGGCACGTGAGATGCTGACCTAGGGTTCATCGGCAGCAACATCATTTTTCGGAACGAGCACTGCAATTGTTCTATGCGCTTTGAACAGCATTGGCACCAGTACGAAGATACCTTACTACTGCCCCTCCACACCTAATGTTATGCTGAGAGCTTTGACCAGGGTTGGACCTTACGGACATTCTAACATGTGAAGGTTTGCAATGAAAACAATGCACAGTCCACGACTTGATAGTCCCTGTGAAAAGGGCCGCCGTTGGCAGTGTAACCTCATCTGGGAGCGATTGCTACCCAACATCGTACAATGGGACTGGGAAAGGAGAAAAGCCCCTCCTAATATTTACCTTACCCCTCGTTGAAGTGACGTTCTTATCAAGTACCGGTGCCAAGCGATGTTCCGATAGCACTAGCACAATCGACCCGAGAAGCTGCATGTGGGCGCTAAGAATAGACCTCAACTCACCGCCAGCATCCTGCAACTGGCCCATGACTGTGGCGCAACTCCCTATCTACTACCAGACTACTGTTCGCATAAACAGCCGCCATCATGGGGGATGCGGGGGGAACGGAGGAGTCCCCGTGGGCAAAAGGGGAGGCGGCATTCACAGGGTAGGCGCAGACCTCCATACATATTACGACACTGAGGGAACAGCTCCACCAGACACAGATAGTCTGAAACCTTCGAGAACTGACGGCTCCACAGCAAGGAGTACAGCAAATACTTCGACCCATGCCAGGAAGCAGCCTCACGTAGCCTGAAGTGCCTGCATCGAAACGGTGGCGATAGGCAGTTGTGCTCCGATTACTTCCAGTGAGTCCGCACAATCTGGATTCTGATAAGCTGCAAAGATCTCCAGCGATATCGGGGGCCCCGCCTATACCAACAAGCAAGATCATCGGCTAATCATTGTGATATTCACTGCAGGGCCTACAGAGATTGCAAGAAAAACTGGGTGCGACATACCGAAGCAAGAGATCTTCATGCTTCCAGGCTGATAGTGAGGCAGACAACGGAGCGCGCTGAGCAGAAAAAGAGAGACGCGAAGGGATTCTTCTCAAATTAAGCTTCCAGCAAGTCATTGAAGCCTCGGGATGGACGATTCATTTCGAAGGCCAGTCACGAGCGATACACAAACGTCGATAGGACTTTGCGCTCATTGACCAAATATGGATATTCCACACTGCGATTACAAGACCTGGGGTAGATGAGATCTACTTGAACAAGTGTGGAGTGGCATTGAAGCGAGAGATATTTCCAAAAGGAGGGGCAAATGAGACTAGATAGAAGAAGCTATCGCTCAGGCTGATTTGGCAAATCCCCGCGCTGCGTATGCCTTGGAAGATGTTTACAGATGGCCTGCGAACAGTCTGAGTGATTGCCAGCTTTGGGAGAGGGTCCCACCACTGTTTGCACGATAGGGACGAGCCTGCAGCTTACAGCTTGCTGGCTACAACTGGCGTCGAGGTCAGTCAGAGGTATGCCTTAGGGGAATTCTGTAGTCTGCCCCTGTAGACAGTAACAGAACGCGAACAATTAGTGGTTTATGCTGAACTAGCATTCTGCCGTATTCCTGTTCTCTGAAGTCAGAAGTAGACCGAAACCCTACATCTGAAGTGTGTATAAGACAGCCCTAATAAGGCGAAGCTTGATTGTATGGCAAATGTCGGGCTCTAAAAATGCAATTCTCGGCTATAAGTCTTGCACCAAGCGTTAAGTCCGAGATCAACAAATATTCGGATATATACTTTAATACTACGACATAATACCAGCATAGTGGACAACCTCCGGCACCGGGCAAGACGCCCATAATGGCTACCCTAAGCCAGCAAGATGAGGCTCTCAATGGCCTCATGGGTGCTCAACAGTGGAAGGAAGCGTACAAATTGTGCGAGAAGAAATTGAAGAAGTCGAAGGGTAGTGATTACCTCCTGGTACGCTCTGCTCCAGCGAAGCCCATATCACGAGAGTGCTAATTTAGCAACACTCAGGTCAGAAAGATAACGATCCTACTCTGTTGGCCTGACCATCGGGAGCAGGCCTACAAGGAACTCGATACATTGCTAGTGAGAAAACCACCCGTGTCAGACATTGAAACTCTACTGTACATGGACAACATGGGAGAAAGGCTTCCAGACGCTGGAGAGGAGCTTGGGACACGTTTGTCGCAGATGTGGCAGAACGCAGCAGCAAGCCGGCCTGAAGATAAGAAGTTGCATGAAGTGTGGTATCGTACCAAATTCGAAGCGGGGCGTATGGATGCTGCTAAGCAGGTGCGAATGGTAGGATCAAGCCAAATCGTACCTTGTACTGATGCCTGCTTCTACTAGGCTAGCCAAGCATGGATGAAGAATTTCCAAAAGGATCGCAAACCATTCTTCCTTTGGATCATGACCACTCACCTAATTTCGGAAACGGAGAGCACGCCTGAAGATCAAAAAAACCTAAACCAGAGGTTGGCCTACACGTTCTTGTCAAAAGCCATGCAAATTACGTATGACAAGGATGGAAGTTGTCTGTCCATTAATGGCAATATTTTCGCTAACATCCATATAGGAGAAGCAGAGTGCAAAGAAGTCTGCAAAGAAAACCGAAGAAAAGACCGAAGGAAAGACTGTAGTTGAAAGTACGGAAAGAGACATTGATAAATTGGAGGATCTCCTGCTTCTTGTCAGAATCTATCGAGCTCAAGGAAAATACGATGAGACCATCAAGGTTATCTCTCACTTTCAGGAGAAAAGACAGTCCACAACTTGGGATGTTGTCAAGCAGTTGATTGAGCTCTATGAGTTGACACATCAATGGAAGAAATTGTATGGCTATTGTACCTCCCTGCTGGACGAAGCGCTCGAACCATCCAAAACCCCTAATAGCGGATTCGGCAAACTGGGAGACGATTGGAAAGTTTGGCAAGGACTTTTGAAAGCGAATGAAGAAATCAACCACGAAATGTAATAATTTCGACAACGTGGCAAATGCAAGCGCTAATAAGGGCAGGACTACCGAGGCCACAGAAGGGCTCACATATCGCTTTTTCCAGGCGAACTCCAAATCACGCAATGCTCGGTTGGCACTGCTCAGTCTCTATGCTGCAGAAGTCAAGGCACAACATAAACCTCGGTCTATATTATGCACAGCTTTATTAGAGTATTTCTACGATTTCTCATCCACATTCATCTGCTTCCAAGATTTGAAGCGATACCTTCCCCTCCTATATCGAGACGAGCAGGAAGAGTTCTTGGTGCTTGCATCCAACCATACTCAGCAATCAAGGGCAACACCAGAAGAACCAGAAGACTCAATTGTGAGTGTAGTGCAGTCAGTCACCTAGGAAAGTGCTGACTTTATTTCCTAGTCCGAGCAGATAAAATGGATTACTTCCGAGGTGAATGTACTAAAATTTGAGTACAACATAGTGGTTACAAAGAACCTTCAACAAGTGGATCTACTCATCGCGTTCATCAACAATTGTCTTCGATTGTATAAGGTTTCTTTGCTATTCGATCTTGACCAGCCAGTGACCGATCGACGACCCGGAGACGACGCAGGGATTCTAGCAGCCATGGCCCTCGTCCATCTCACATATTGGCACTCAGGACACGACAATGCATTACTTCGGGCCATTCTGATTCTAGAGCTGTTGCTCTTGCATTCGAAACACAACTATGACGCATTGCTTATACTGGTTCGCCTTTACGTGGTCTATGGTGCAGGATCCTTGGCTTTGGAGCGCTTCCACAGGCTGTCGATCAAAAATACGCAACATGCATCGTTGTCGTGGCTGTTATACACCCGTATCTCAACGATCCATCCTTATCCGTCGTCCTTTCCTACTCCCGATGGCCAAGGTGTAATGACCATCGATCCTGCGGAGAATATATGTTTCGCCCATAATTGGCACCAAATTGTCCAAGATCTCAGCCTCAAAGCGACACGTGCAATGCAAAATCAAGGCCAGTGGAGTATGATTCTAGATACACTCGAAACTGAGGACCACATTGTCAAGAGCTTCTCTAAATGCCATCTCTTCATTGAAATGAAGCGTGTCGCCCGGTTTCGCGCTAATTCGCACGACACCTCGGATCAAACGAGTAGGAGTTTGTCTTTGTTTATAATGAGCTTTTGCTGATTAGTACAGTGCGTATCCCTCCTCAGACACACGACACGCGAGATAGGTCTGCGTTTCCCGACTTTGAGGGTGTTGATTCCACCTTCGCGGACCTTTTACTAAGTATAAGAAAATTTTCAGATCTCAATGTATGTTTCAATGCCGATCTCTAAATACCGTTTTACTGATTATCAATGCAGGACAAATGGCTTGTGTCTGAATTATTGCTAACAATACTCTGGGATATGCTCAAAAACAATGATCACAGCCCGGTCTTGATGGCACAGTGGAACACTCTAAGAGAACGTTCCAAGCATCTCCCAGAAACTCACACTCCTGAGGAGCTCAATGTTTACCTTTTTGTGAAGGCGCTTTACCAAGTCCATGATATTTACACCAAGCAGGGCGCAAGCAGTCCGTCAGACGATGATCGTGATTTTATTTGCCGAATAGTCAAAAGCTTCGATGAGTGGCTTTCTACGAACGTTGAAAAGGTTGAGAAGGCCACCCAATCAGGACGAATTGCACCACTCGCAATGACTGCAGATCTCAAGATTCCGCATTGGGATTTCTTCAACGTGCGATATAGATTCCTAGAACTATGTCAAGTCGTGAAGCTGACATTGGAATACGCGGTCACCCAGAACCGAAAGCAAGGCAGCAAGGCTCCCGCGGACCCCGAATGGCTAGAAACAAAGGTCACCAATATTCTCGAGGGATACAAAAAGATTGCGACCATAATGCACCGTTCTGCTGGCAAGCTGCAAGCCAGCCTTCAAGGGCCTGCAGCTCTTCAAGAGATTGACCATGCGATTATTGGTCGAATTGAGGATGCGCGAGATCTCATTGGGTGGGAGCTTCAGAAGTTCAATTCCGATGCAATGACGAAGATTTGCAGAGATATTCAAGGAAGTTGGATCGAGGGGCTGCAAGGGATCATTCAAACTAAGTTTTCATAGCGAAGGGCGAGCCCGGTTACAAAGTTCTACATGGACACAATCACGATGAATGCATCACATGAGGAAGGAAAGGCTGCATCAGCATAGTGTGGGGCGTTGACATCATGAGATACCCACTGGCATGCATCGCGATGATAGGCTGGATTCAGCCATGGTCGATTTCTAAGAGCTTGTTTGTACATAAGCACGAAGAGCCCAAGATTCCCACATACGCTGTTTTTCTTGATGCCTTTTGCGAGTGCTTCTCTCTTTTTTACTAACAGCTTCGCTCCTCGCTTCTGCCGCATCTATAACCTGTCCTCTTCTGCCTTCCTCCTAACCTCTTTCCTCGCCAATATCTCGCTCCTCTCTTCCCTCAACTTCACATATATCTACCTCACCGTCAGCCTCCCATCCTCCCCCATACATCAGAACGCGATAAATGATGCACTCACCCAAAACCACCCCAACATCTCCACAAACCCCCACGTGAACACCAAACTATTACATACCAAATGGGGCATCTGTCTCCCCACACCAGCCCCCAGCGCCATCTTCCCAACCGGACTCGCCATCACCCCCTCCGGCTTCCCCAGATAACTATACCCCGTCACCCCAAAGAAAAACAACAACCGCACAGGCGCTTGGCTGCTCCAGTAGTGACTCGCGACTTCTTCGTCTAGGTTTGTGGCTGTGAGGTCGGAGATGGAGAGGAGGGCAAGGAATAGAGATGCTAGGGCGAGCGCGGGGGAGGGGAGGGAGAGAGAGGGGGGTGCTTCGGGCTGGATGAGAGACTTAGCTGGGGGGGTCAGGGGCGAGAGATGGGGTTGGGGACGTACTATGGTCATTGCTGCGCCTAGTATGAAGACGAGGTTTTGATCGGCAAGTTTGAGGGGGGAGGTCAAGAGGTAGTAGGCTGTTGTTAGATGGAAGATGGAGATGGTGCGGAGGAGGGTTGTTGATGATATGATCGCCATGGCGGGCAATTGCTTTGGAAGGGGAAGCAGCGTATGTGCTCTTATTGTGAAGGGTTAAAGCTCCTTTCGAAGCATGCTGACAGGGATATTTTACAGATTTGACGCTAGCGGAGGTTGTTCCGCGCTCCCCAACATCTATATCCTCCGGCTATCCTACTATTCTTCTTTATTCCGGTAAATCAAAACCCTTTGTCTCAACGAGAAAATGCTGCAGTCATGTCCCACCACGCCCCTAGCACAATCGTACCCCCATCAGCCCTAGACCGCTCAACCCTGAACAAACAACGACACATTAAATATTGGCTTCGCTGCCTGAAGACCTTCCTTCCAGGCGCCTATACCCCCAGCGACTCCCAGCGTATGACCCTCGGCTTTTTTATTCTCTCCGCTCTCGATCTACTGGGCGTGTTACACGAAAAGACTACGCCTGTAGAGCGGAAGGATTGGGCAGAATGGATACTGAGGTGCCAGCACCCTAGTGGGGGCTTTCGAGGTTTCACTGGGACGATGTATGGAGAGGACAATCGGGATGGCCGTGCTGGTACGCAGACGAATGAATGGGACGGAGCGAACTTGGCTGCTACATATTTCGCACTTACAGCGCTGATGGTGCTGGGGGAGGGAGCGGAGAGGGTCAGACGGAGAGAGTGTCTGGATTGGGTACGCTCGTTACAGCGAGAAAATGGCAGCTTTGGAGAGGGGTTGGGGAGGGGTGGCCGGGTTGAGGGAGGAGAAGATATGAGGTTTTGCTATTTGGCTGCTGGGGTACGGTGGATGTTGCGGAGAGATGAGATGGAAACTACCGAGGATATTGATGTTGAGGTCTTGGTGCGGTACATTGAGGCTTCTGTGGTACGTCACATTGTAGTTCTGTAGATGTTCTTGGTTGGAGTAGAGGCTGATGAAGGCAGACATATGAGGGTGGAATCGCCCAGGCGCCTTTCCACGAGGCACATGGTACGCAATCCGTCGCCTGCGCTACCGGGTAAAAGATGAAGAGGCCATGCTCACATGCGTGTGCAGCTGGGTTGACATATGCGGGCATTGGAGCATTACAATTACTTGGACGCTTACCGCGAAAAGGAGGAAACACCCCCAACAAAGACACAAACACCAAGATGATGAGCCAGGATTTCATCGATGACATGACAAAGTGGCTCGTCTCACGGCAGACGTTGATGCTGGAAGAGGAGGAAGATGTATTGGCGATGACCGAGGATGAGACGCCCAGTCCAGTATCGATACCGACTGGCGGGACGGTCTTCCTGCCCAGATTCCACGCCCAAGGTGTCATTCCTTTATCAGGAGCAGATGCTCCACATCACGAGCCACATCAAGAGCCAGCGAACATCGAAATATCGCCAGAGGATATCCAATGGGTTGGCGTCAATGGACGGTGTCATAAGGTAGCTGATACTTGCTACACGTTCTGGGTGGGAGGAACATTAGGGGTATGTTATAACGTGTCTCTGGTGCCAACAGGCTTTTCTGAATTGTCTGACCCTCCTGCGTGCTAGGTACTGGACAAAGTGTATCTCCAAGACTTCAACGGGATCCGGCGGTTCCTGTTGGAGAAAACCCAGCACCCGATGATGGGAGGATTCGGGAAAATGCCAGGCGATTTGCCAGGTGGGTTTGGCCTCTTTTTCTACTTCTCTACCCTTTCTCGCTCCATCGAACATGCGTCTTTCTGAGTCTGATATTTTTGACCAAATTCTTTGCCATGTTTTGCTTCGCCACCTTTAGTATTCCTAAATACTAAGCTATCCCACAGACATATTGCACTCATATCTTGGGCTTGCTACCCTCGCAACAATGCGCGAACCCAATTTGAAAAGCATAGATCCAACTCTTTGCGTCAGCATCAGTGCACGAGATGAGTTCGAGCAGCGCATGGGCGAGGGCTGAATGGACAAGAAGATGGACAAAGCACCCAACGAACTAGAGACGCCGCGACAAAATGAAGCAAGAAATACCAAAACTCCCCACTTGCCTTTCCATTTCCCTCAAAACCCCCTTCAGAGCGCCTATTAGCCTCATCCCTCCCACTCACCCATTCACCTAGGCGCCTCCCTACTAACCCTCCCAATCCCCACAGACCCCCACTGATCATCCTGCACCTCAAAAGCCGCCTCCACATACCGTCCCCCCTTATATAAAAAATCCCACAACCCTTGCAACACCAGCGCGACAACTCCATACGTCAAATGCCTGTTCCCCTTCGGAAAAGAATCAATCCCAACAAAACATCCTGTGAGTTGCGAACTACTCTTATACGGATCGTCATTCGGGAGGAGAGGGTCGTTCGTAGCGCCGTAGTGCCCACTGATGTAGGTGCGCAGCGCCTGTTGGGTCGTGAGGATTGTACGGCCAAGGGAGGCTTTAGGGATGGGAGAGGAGGGTCTGGGGGCGATGCGGAGGGAGATGGGTGAGGGGCGCCCGTCTTGGTAGATGCGCCATTGGTAGAAGTCGCCGGTTAGGGGGGAAGTGTTGAGTTCGAGGGAGGTGAGAGAGGGGAGGCTGGGGCTTGTCAGTGGTGATTGCGCTGGTCTGGGCATTCTGCTTACTCTGCGCGACTATCGCTGATGAATTCGCTCGTATTAACAAGGTTCAAGCTCAGTGGCTGCGTGGGAGGAGATGCTGGAGCTGCGAAGGCCGTACTGATGGCCAGAGCAAAGAGGACGAGACTATGAGACGGATGCATTTTCGAGTGTTTTGTTTTGGCAATGTGGAGAAAGTCTGGGGTAAACACAGTCCCCCAGATTGACAGAAATTACACCAGCAAGAACCCCCACATATAATCATCCTCGAGCAACCTCTGGCGAGGCGGGACGCGCGACGTGTTCTGGAATCCCGCGATAGTGGGAAATTCGAGATGGTAGCGACAAGCGCCCAAGCGATCAGTCAGAACAGGACAGGAAAAGAGATATCGTACCGATCGAGAAGAGAAGAATTCGCACTAGAAAAGCGATTCCACGTGGCTTGGTGGTCTCCAATTCTCCATTGTGTTGAAGCGTGCGGAAGTATTCGTCAAGTTTATGCAGAAGCCTTCGTCTTGAAAGTCCAATCCACTACGGGTTGCGAGGAAAATCTATTCAACTTCTCCACCACTCTGACAAAATTGATACCGCTAAATTTCCAGAGCTTGCCGTACCAGACGGGGCGAGCTTTGAGCAGAAAAAGAAATGGCCGACTTGGCACCAGCCCCAGTCAACGTGGGCACAGAGCGCGAGCGCAGCCGACCTGATCGCGGTAGGTTGGACATTCGAGTTGACTTCAAAGCCCCTTGTTCCCCGAACACAGCTCAACTCCAGAGCTTGATGAACCTTGCTGCAGCGCTTCTCTGCGTGTATTCTGCATTCTTCGGGCTTCGTAGCTTTCCTGAATTCTCACTTCTCAGCTCTTCTACCTTTCTTTGAGTGTCAGAATGATGCTTTCGTGCTGCAACCAGCGTGCAATCAGCGCTATAATCGTAATTCGCATCACTACCTCATCTCGAAGCTGGTGTTCTGCCCTGGCCATTGAGTATTACTAGCCCCTCCCCAATATATTTCCCATTATACTCGATCAAAAACGTAATCCCTTCCCACCGCTGTTTCCTGCCCCTTCGAAAATCAATGAATAACTGCTCCCAAATCATCAAAAGAGCGTTGATTATGTGTCCCCACACAAATTCTGACTCTTCCGGAAAGCCATTTATGCTGATCTCGCAATGGCGGTTTTGACTATACATGTTCATCGCGTCCGCTGTAGTTTCATTATCGAATTGCGCGACAGTCGCCAGGCTTTCTAGATAAGCGGCGAATATATCAGTGGATTCGATAGCCACGCCATCGAACTGGTACTCGATCTTGAATCGAGGATCCTTGGGGCTTGAGATTGTACCGGACCTAGCTGTTGCTATACTCGTGCTAGAGATGTCATTTGCGGACTTCGTGCTGTCGTTGTTCCCAATAATATGACCCCTGCCCTCAACTATTAAGTCGATAATTAATGAACCCAACAGGTTGGCCCTGCATGAGAATACCGGCATAAACCTCGATGGCGTGCTCGCCATCAGCCATTATCATTCCCATATGATAGAGACCAAGAACGAAATGCTTGTTGAGAGCCTGTGGCCTCAGGCGACATAGCACGATCTCTGAAACGAGATGTGGGGGTTGAGGAGTGACTACTGTTGTAGAGGGTGCTTCGTCATTGTAGCCGTCGTAGGCTGCTCTGGCTAGGGCTGCGATTGTGTTGGTGTACATCTCACTCCATAGGAAGGGGAATTCGTAGTCCCATGTGAACTTCATTTCGAAGCCTGGCGGCGGTTCGGGAGCCGTGACAGAGTCAAGTGTGACCGTGCTGCACCAAGTGGAATGGTACGGTCTTTATGGTACGGTCTTTATAGCTTACTTGGGGAGGCTTTAAAGGCTCGGAAACGTATTGTTGCCAATTGGGTTTTTCGTGAGAGTTTTGTTCTCGGACAATGTTGATAGATTGGGAATGGAAATAGTTCCGACTAGGACGTGATAATAAGCGAGCACCAACGAGAATGTTCCAAAATTGATCAACATGTCAATCAAACACGAGAACTTTAAAGGACACTAGAAATGTTGCTGTAAGACTTGCTTTTGTCTGCGATTTGTTCGCGCGTGTCGCTTCTCAGGGCTCTTTCTTGACGGCAAGGACGACCGAATCATATGGTTCCAAGGAAAAATACGGCAGTACGCACACCAGTGCGCCTGTGCGCCAAACCTCCCGCGACAAGTTGCTGACATGGATTGCTACAGCATCCTGTATCATTCCATGTCATGGATTCATTGGCTGGTTTACCCCGCGCCTAAATTCCCAGCTCCAGATCAAAGCAGAGGGTTGCTCCAGTAGCCCAACTGAACAATCTTGGAGAGATCCTTCAGATTCGTGCATGTCTTCCACGTTGATGCAAGAACTGGAGCCCTACGCGCTTGGTAAGGGGTCCTCTAGCGCACTGTCTTCATATCTCGAATTCAGCCTCGTATTCACCTAGTCGTTAGTACAACATGACACACCCTTCAAGAAGCCTCATTAGCTCAGAGGTAGAGCACACGATTGCAACTCGTTAGGTTCTTCGTTCGAATCGAAGGTGGGACTTTTTTTGGCTTCTTTTGTACGGTTCCCTTTCCTGCTATTGCCAGATGGTTCTTTACCATTGTCCTTATGTCTCTGCAACTCTTCATGGCTGTCTGTGTTAGGCATGTGGATTGAACTTAACGGCGAATGATAACGGAGAAAGGGTGAAAATATATACAACGTTAACGGTGACTCCAGAAATGCTATAACACACCCATACGCACCGCTCCTTTGCAAGCCAGCCAAATCACCCATGACCACTATGCAGCGCTACCGGCTCGGCGACAGTTTCATCGGCCAAAGGGATCTGCCCAACTTCCTCAACTTTTATAGTGTGGATATTTGCCGCGGCGCTTGCGACCTTCGTCTCCTGCGTGATCTCACTCCTTGCAGGCTGGATGAGCTTCCCATCCGCATCTCGTGGCCTGCGCTCCCAGCCCGTTTTCAGGCCGCGAGTCAGCTTGAAGCGGGGAAAGATATGCGCTTCTGTATTAATGACTATAGAGCCCAATGGTAGTAAATCAGTGGGTGAGAATAGAAGGTAGAAGTATTTCAGAGTCTCGGCCTGGATATGATGTCAGCTGAGTTTCCAATCATGATGAGCTTTGCTTACCAGCCAGAAACTCTCCATATTATCTTTCAGCATTGGGGGTATCTCATTCGCATGCGCTAAACTGGTAAACCCAGCACCATCATCCGCAGCAGTGTATTTTACAAACGATTTGAACATCTCCCATCCCCACTCACGGTACATCTCGTCTCCAGTGATCCGCCACATATAGAACAGCGACTCTACGGTTTCTGGACGCTGCAGATTATGGTTGTCGTTGTGCTTGATGATGTAGTCATCTCGCCATTCCGCGTTGGGGCTGTCTGTGAATTCCTTGGACGCTAAGATTCCATCTGACTCCATGTGTGGCGGGTCATCGAGTCGGAAGTGGGCTATTTCTGGAGCTAGACCTGTGGCCATGACTTTGTACATTCCCCAGCATGTTTTCGTCAGCTCGATGGCTAGGCTTATCTCGTCTTCTTCCTTCTCACCCCAAGTTCCAGCTTTCTTGGCTTCTTGGATAGTCATGCCGCCTGTGGCACCAAGAGCAATGGTGCCAGGCATAAAGCAGACCAGGTGATCCATCTTGGGAGAGATCTTCCCGCCCAAACCATCGGGACGTTCTCCCAACACAGTGAAATGGTGAGGTTCAGAATATGTGATTAGATGTTTCCGAACACCAGCGAGTGATTGGTTCCACAGCTCCTGGTAGATCGGTTCCTCGCCCGAGGTCTGCAAGTATTGCTTAATGAGATACTCATAGTACGAGTCTCCGCGACTACCCAAGCGGATGTTGTCGCCCCTGAAGGTGCCAGTGGTAGCGTAGATGAAGATGGGTAGAAGACCGTTCTCCACGCCGTTGTCGTCAATGACTTTGATCACGTTTTCAGCTCTCTCCCAGTAATTCTTTTCTCCTGTCAACATGGACAAATACTTGAACTCCAGCTGCAGGCTGGCTGCTTCGGCGGTCGAGGATGCGCCGCCGTCTACATGGGAGCTCTTTCCTTTCTGGGTGTGCAGATTTACGCTTGCATATGGCACACCACTGTCGGAATCGAAAGCTCCTAGAACACGGTCTGCCAGATCTGCTGCTTTCTCTAGGTACAAGTCTTCTCCTGGGGCGCCCTGATCGTCATCGGTCAAAGGCGCCATATCAGGGAACTCTGTGGAGAGGTAGTGAGCGGAGAGGAGGCCCCCGAGCATACGTATTGTAGTCTCGAAAGTATTGACTTCATGATCCTGGTCATAGTCGAGGGATGTGGATATCCATTCCCGAGCGTGCGATAGGCGAGATGTAAGATTCATTATCATGAGAGTATCGAGAGCGTCGACTATTATCCAGCCCATTCCCTTGCTTTTAGTGTCCTTAAAGTCCATTTGCATTCCTTCTTTTGAGAGAGGGTGGTAGATATCGTAGCCTGTAACGGTCTGATATCAGTCTCAGTGCTCCACCAAAGGCCCTATTCAAACGGCCAGCTCGCTCGGAGGTCTGCTGCTCCTAGTGTACTTGACATACCCCATGCATACTTCTCATACCCATCCCAGCTCACCATGAAAGCCTCCTTGACCTTCTCCCTCCGGTAGTCCCAATCTACAACTTTCTCAGAGCCCCCGAGCCAGCTCCATGAAGTTTTGCTTCGACTTTGTGCTCTTGGCTTGGCCGCTGAAGACGAGAACAAGCCAAACGAGTATGCCAATCCGATCACCACGAGTAATACGCCGCTAATAACCCTCCGGCGCCTGTAGTATGGGACATGTCTCCTTGAACCCGAGTAATTGTAGGGCTTGTCTTTGTACATGGGCAGCTCTCGTTTGTCCCCAAAAACGTCCAGCTTGCTTCCGAGTCCGGCCCCTGTGTGTCCATTCTCGTGGGTGCGCTGAGTGAGCGACATCTTCGGCGCAAGTGAAGCCTTTCCTTTGAGCTCGTTTCACCTCGGAAAAGACACTTTATTTACCGGCTCCAACAGCTTTCCGCGACGAGCTGTATCGATGTGCCGCTACCAGGGGAGAGGGCGGACTCGAAGAGGAGTACAGAAGAGGTTTGGGAGATCATGACATGTGGTCGAGCTTCAGAACGCTAGGGATGTTTGTATCAAGAACTTATAGGCCACGAAAGGTGAGCTTAAACCCATGTATGGTTAGTCACCATCAGCTTTGTTTTGCGGCTTTGACACGCTCTACTTTGTTTACTTGGCGTTTTTTCAGCAGCCGCCCAAGGGATTTTGACTACGCTATTGGTACACATTTGGAGGAAATGCCTGTTGAATCTGCTCTATTACGCTGATCCGATGCTGCAAGACTCGCTATTCATATCGTTACAGTTTTTGGTACTCCAGCTTGCCCTCCAGCTTCTTCGATTCGGCAACTTTTCTCACAGCCTTGTTGAAATCGTCTTGGTTTATCGAGTCTCGATAGTCTTTGATAGCAAACAGACCACTGGACACCGTTAGGTAATGGAATTGGCAATTTTACTTTGGGTGACTTACGCTTCTGTCACGACGTTTCGCAGATCCGCACCGTTCAGCTGGTCACTCATCTTGACCACACTCTCAAAATCTATCTCCCCATTCAGAGCAACACCACTTGTATGAATCTTGAGAATCTCTAATCGGCCGACCTCATTTGGCAGTGGAATCTCGATCTTCCTGTCCAGACGTCCGGCTCGAAGCAGTGCTGGATCAAGCGTATCGGGCCGGTTGGTGGCCATGATGATCTTGGTCTTTCCTAAGTAATCGAAGCCGTCCAGCTGGTTCAACAGTTCCATCAGCGTACGCTGGATCTCTCGATCTGCAGATGTGCCTTCTGAAAATCTTCGGCCTCCGATAGCATCGATCTCGTCCATGAAGATGATACATGGTTCGTGCTCCTTTGCATATCCGAACATCTCTCTTATCAGCCGCGCAGACTCACCGATGTATTTGTCTACGATAGCCGAGGAAACAACTAAGAAGTGCTTAGTCAATGTTGAGGGCGGGCAATGTAAAAAACTCGTACCTTTGAGAAAATTTGTCTCCAGACCGCTTGCCACAGCTCTAGCTAGGAGTGTCTTGCCTGTGCCTGGTGGTCCGTAGAGCAAGACACCCTTCGGTGGCTTGATGCCTACTCTCAGGAAAAGCTCAGGATTCTTCAGTGGAAGCTCGATGACCTCCCTTAGCTCGCGAATTTGCTCGTTCAATCCACCGATACCTCCGAAGCTGACCTGGCCAGGATCTTCCAGGGACATGTTGTAGACTAGTGGGTCGACTTCTCGAGGTAACATTCGCATTATAGTGAGGGTAGTCATATCGAGAGCGACACGTGTGCCTTGCTTCAATTTAGCCTTGTCGACCTTTGACCGACAGCCAACGACATATCGGGGACCTGACGAAGCTTTGACAATGACTATTTGGGAACTTGTCAGCAATTGGCCCAGAGTAACGATTTTAGGTTCTTCGAATAGGAGACTCACATCTCTCTTCGTCAAGCTGCTTCAAGACCTCGCCAATTATTTGCCCAACACTCTGTAGTGCCTTGATATTATCTTCCGTAGTGTCAAAGTCCTTCTGTAGACCCTTTATGTCTAGCCGTAAGGTTTTCAGCTTCGCCTCCATCTCTCTGAGCTCCAGAAGCTTGTTCTTGAACTGCTCGAGAGCGTCCGCCCTCTCTGGATCCTCCTTTCCGTCCATCTTTGCGGTGAGAGGCACTGATAGCTCGATGGGTCGCGGATGAAGTGTACGGATATATCACGCTGGTCTCCGAACGGGCGAGGTCGATGGTGGCAGCTCTTTTAGAGTGGTGTCAAGCTGATGAAGGTATGGATGACATAGATTGATTGAAGCAGCCCTATCTTTCGTAGGATGATTCTGATGAAGGCCGAGATTTAGTTTAATAAGCTCTAGCTTCCGTTGAGCTTCAATGTGCGGAAAGGTCACCGCGCGCTAGTAAATAGCATCAAGAACGACTTTCGATTTTGTACAACTTTGCTTCCTTGCTATAAATTGCCAGAGCTAAAGCACTGTGACCGACAGTCAGAAAATAACCAGGATACACAGCCATGGTCCTCCAGGCTGTCAAGTATGCTCGGGGCAAGCTCGAAATCCTCGATCAGCTCAAACTTCCCTACGAAGAGATCTACAGAGATATCCGCACTGTACAAGATGCCTGGGATGCTATCCATTCGATGCAGGTCCGAGGGGCTCCAGCGATAGCCATTGTCGCTGCCCTGAGTGTTGCTGTCTGCGTCACTCGCTGCAACAATGGAGGAGCGGATCCTGCGAAGCTTGGGCCCGACATGACCGGTGCAGGCCTGATCTGTCACAACCTACAACTTCTCCTTACGAGCAGGCCTACTGCAGTCAACCTCGGGGATGCAGTACGGAAATTGGAAAAGGTCGTATGGGCAGCTCAGCAACAGTCAGGGGCTACTGACCTTAGCATCAACGAGGCGTACATACAAGCCGCGGAGCAGATGCTCGTCGATGATGTACAGGACAATCAGAACATTGGGAACTTTGGTGCTGACTGGATCTTACAAAATTCGAGGATAATCTATCCAGGTGGAAAGCTGAGTGTCCTAACCCACTGCAACACTGGCTCTTTGGCAACCGCTGGCTATGGAACGGCTCTTGGTATTGTTCGTAGCCTGCACGTTCGTGACTATCTCAAACGTGCCTACTATACAGAGACGAGGCCCTGCAATCAAGGCTCCCGACTGACAGGGTACGAGCTTCTACATGACAACATACCTTCTCAACAGATCACAGATTCGATGGCTGGCGCACTGATGGGACTCAAGAGAGACTCGGAAAACATTTCCTGTATCATTGTAGGCGCAGACAGGGTAGCTGCGAATGGAGATACCGCAAACAAAATTGGTACCTATTCGTTAGCAATTCTAGCAAAATGGCACAACGTGAAGTTTATTGTAGCAGCACCACGAACTACCATTGACATGAACACGCCTTCAGGTGCGGATATTATTATTGAGGAACGCAAGCCGACAGAGGTGACAACAATGAAGGGCCCTGCCGTTACACGCATGGGTGATGGAAGCTTGAAGGTTGGAAAACACGTTCATGAAATTGCGATCGCAGCTGATCTGCACGGTGCTTGGAACCCAGCTTTCGATGTGACGTGTCATGCTCTGATCGATTGTATTGTGACCGAAAAATGTGTGGTAGAGAAGGGTGAAGATGGAGAGTTTCATTTTGAGAAGCTATTCGCGGAGTGATATTCTACATACATTGCATGCCACGAGACACAACGAGGAAACGAACAATGAGACATGGTCTATATCACCCCAAGCATCTTTTTACGTTGCTTTTCTGCTACCGCCTCTGGTACGTGATGTATCAGTTTCTCCAATTTGGAGCCATGGTATTGCTTCCTTGCAATTGCCACTGCTCTTAGGTTGCCGATCCGAGGAAAACTTTTCTTGCCTACTGCTCGAAACTGAAGACGACAATCAGCTTGGATGAAGTGTGGCGCTCGTTCCCCAAGTTGCAGCTTTCTTACTTACTTGGGAAGTGCGAGCCTCCCAGCGATGCTTCAGAACTGGGCCGGCTTGAGGGAGCGCATGAACGGCAATATCAACAGACGGAATAAATTACCGACGGCTGCTTACCGTCGCTTGAAGATTACCGACAACATTGCTCGTCAGATATGGGCTTGCCACGCTTCCTTCCGACTTGACATTCCAACATCTCTTATCATTCCCGCTGTCTCTGCGCCCCCGTTTACCCGTTACAAGTTCGGGTGTTGTGCGCTTTTCTACGGACGACGCGATCCAAACTAGGCTTTACTCAGCCTTCTCTTAGCCCGTCTCCAGAAGCGAGAGGGATTCGCGGATAGTTGAGTCGCAAATCATCGAAGCGAGTAATCCCACCGCCAAACAAGAATGGCATCTAACTTCGAGAAAGGAACAAATACAGCGCTCATGCTGTTTTTCAACCTTTGAAGACGAGAATCTTGTCGCGTCGACGTGAATGGATATTTGCGCTTGCCCTCGCACTGGCGCGGGCTCTGTTAGCGCTGCTATGCTTCTGCTGGGTCTGTGGTCTCACAGGCACCAGCTCCTCCAGCATCGTTTTTCAACCTCCACCATCCACTATCCGACAACCAGCGAGCGGCTCTGTCTACCGGTCTTTTGTTCCCATTGATAGCGGAGCAGCAGCGGTTTGCAATGATCCTGATGTCGATCCCACTCCTGAATGCTGGAACACATTAAACGTAACTGGCTATTTAGATGACAGGTGGGATTAAACGAAGCGAGTTTTGATTCAGCTCCTTACCTTAGCGATGGGTTTGCGAGTTGTTACCAGCAATCGATTGGGAAGGGAAGACTGCTGAATATGGCTTGCAACGAGATAAGCTCGTCTTGTGAAAAGCCATCGAACTTCAGTACATTCACGCCTACTGAGTACTATGTCCTCCAAAGTATCTTCGAAGTATGGTGGTGGTACACTTCGATTTGGTATTCGGCCGAAGATGGCACTTTCTAATCGAACTGAAAGATTGGCGATATTGTGAACCACGTAAACCCTGAGATACCTGGCGATACATCTCTCGGTCTCGTGTTGTGGGCCTTGTCCGCAAAATTTGCCTTTATTAGCCTCCCCGCAGAGCTAGAAGCTGGCGTCGCCTCGGTTGCTGGCCAAGTCCCAACTGCTCTTCAACAAGCCCCTGGGCTCCGCAAGGCATTGCTTCCTACCGGGTCGCTTGACTCGGAATACAAACAGCTCACCGACATCGAATCTTCTATGGGCGATGTACCACAGCAATTCCAAATCAATGTTGCCAATACCTTGAATGCCACCCAGAATGACTATCCCGTTTTTTCAAGCCTTACTAATAATAGCTCATTCATCGCGAAGCATGCTTCTTCTGAATGCGTCGACAGCAGACATCACAAAGACCCTGAATACCTTAATCGTTTCCCAAGCACTACAAGCAAATAACATTATCATAACAGTAGCCAAGTCGACGAATCCATACAAGGTAAGCCAGAATCTTTCAGCAAGCGGCCCATTCGCCCAACAGAACGCCTGGCACGTCAGTTGCCAAGATAGCTTCACCACCATCCCAGGTGTGTGCGACAACTGGTGGTACGACGGGCAAGCTGCCTACTCGCTTTTAAACCTCGGCGATATCAACCAGAACTACTATGCACTGATGAACCAAATGTTCTCCGAAGGCTGGAACACCGGTAAAGACCTATTCTGGGGCGCAGCCAATTGCACATTCTATCAATATCGGGCCCTAACACCGGCATACAACTTCCCTTGGCATTGGCACAGCATCAACGACGCGGAAAGTAATCACACCCAAGATGACAACGGCGTTGGCTGGACGGGTCAGATCTCGATCGATCCGTCTAGCCTAGAAATTTCTTGCGGGTCCAACGTTCGCGTTTGTGAGTGGGACCGGTACCATGACCCGAGAGTCAAGGGTGGAAAGAGCTCGGTCCGCTACAGAATGATCTCGAAGTGCTCCAGATATTGCAGGTGAGGGGTACGGCCAAGTCAATCCATGTCGGATCGCGTACCCGTGGCATTGCGGTTTGTTCTTGGTTGATATTCAGGATACTTGGCTTTCGCCCGCTGATCCAAACTATTCGTCCTAATACGACTTTTATATAGTATAAGGATCCGGAGTTCCGGAGGAGCTGATGAAGCAGTGCGATACTCCGACTATTGAGAAGATGTTGGGATGGGGTGGAGCGGGATATGCTGGGGTTCGGGGTAGTCTGGTGTGTGATGAGTATCCTGCCAGCTACATCGGTAATGCGCTTCACACTTATGACGACTTTTGTCCGAAGCCCGAGGATGAATGATAAGACAGTTGACTCATATCTTACGTGCATCTATACACATGGTCACGGTCGGCTCGTCTGCCCTGGCATGAGCATCAAACGTTCTAGATATTTGGCAAATGACATAGGATTCGAGATATAGTCAAGCTCAGGCCAACATGCTCGGACTTCCACCTGAAAATCGCGCATAGCTAGTACATTGATCGATCACGAAATGACACATAAATTCGGCTTCTTCCACCTTTTCCGGCGACCATTCACTCTTCCCTCGTACACTGAATCGTCCACAAAGGGTCCGCCGGCGACTTGCATTCTTCAAGGGTGGGAATGGCCAGATCTGGAGGGCACGCAGGCTAGTCGGCGACGTCTTTCAGGGGTGAGGCCAGCCTCTGGCGTCCGATCGAAGGAATACCCCGCCCTGAAAGTCGTCCCTAAAGGTCATCTTTATAATCTTACAGGTCACGCCCGAGACAAGATCTGCTAGGTGACGAGTTCGGGCGCAAGAGGGGCGGCAGCCTTCATGGTGACGTCGCAAATCCTCGCTTACATGCCCTGAACAGCTACAAAGCGGTCGGTAGAGGCGTTTTTAGTACGAATCGTCTGTGCGGGTGTACTGCCCCGAAGCAATTTGCATAACGTAAGAAAGCCTCACAAGACTTTTCTGGATATAGACCATCCAGCCGAAGCTTCCGCACTCACGCATAGACCACGACGGTCTTCTCAACGACTGTGTAATGAGAACATTTCCGTGTGCTCGAGTACACTGAACGCCGCATGTTAATACTGTTCTCGTCGCAAAATTCCAAAACGCCATTCGTGTAGTTCCTCCTGACCAGTCGCAAAGACTCATACGAGTTCAATCGACGTTCGCGTCCGAAGTGGGTCAGCGTTCTTGGTGTGCTATACCGACAGATATCGCACTTCTTGGGACAAGTAGGGCCTCATCGCTTGCCAGTCCTTTCGTCCTTGAGCAATATCTCACAACCATGAAAACATATGGCTCAAAAGTCGTCAGCCATCGCTCCTTAAGTAGAGCCCTAGCCCATTCCTTTTGCTGAGGATCGCGATATTGCGGCGAATAGCATATCCTTCTTGGGAAGTTGCGCCAGCATTATCGATGAAATGCGAGTAAGGTCTTTTCCAGTCCTAGGTGCTAGGAACCGTACTCTATTTTCGATCGGGAGCCAAATTCGTTGCTCTGATGCTTTACTTTGCAAAAGCAGCAGGCGAGGATTTCTGGTAGTAGGGCTCCTCTTTCAATCTGGTCTATCTCCAATAGGCACGTGATATTCCTTCCTACACATGCGTCAAGATGCTTCTTCTTCACACAGACGGTGTGGAAGAATCGCTTGCTCGTCAGCTTCAGACTGACCGAGGAGACGACGTCCAGCTTGTCAAGGATGAAAAGCGTAAACACATATGGAAGCCTCCGCAGTGGGCAAGATGTTCTGCTATTTTGTACTCTTGTCAAGGCCAGTAAGGATTCATCAATCTGAGTCGATGTGTCTTGCATTCCTCTGTGGTTTGCTTCACCCCCAGATATTCTTGGATATCATGTAAAGCTTCGTCGGATTCAAGGCGTAATAATCCTTCTTGCGAGAGATCGCTCCTAGTCTGTGGCTCTAAGGGCCTGCGTCGCTTCCGCTTGATAAGAGAGTCGATTCTATTTAGGAACGTCCCCATATCGGACAAGCCGGGAAGGGAATACCTGATGAATCGCCGTCCCAAAGAGCTGCGGATATTGCAATTCGACAAGTGGGTTAGCAGGCTTTGTGTCTGGAGATTGTGCAAGAGGGAAGAAATACCTCTAATTTAGCTGACTTCCATAGTTGCCTTACTTTAGGGTCTTCACTCTCTTAACTTCCCCTTACGGCTCTTTGACAAGCAGGAAAATTTCGCCGCATGGGCTCTTGTTCGTCCCGGTCTGACGTTAGTACTCTTTAATGTATCAGACTACCCTCCGAATATTGATATAGCATTCTCTTAAGCTGCGACGTAGAAGAAGGTACTAGGATTCAGGGCTAATATACTTGGCCCAGGGAAGCGGCGGAACTTAGTAGCCTCATTCATGAGCGGTCCTTTCAGAAGAAGCCTGAAATATGTCACTAGCGGAATATTGGACTTTATCAGCCAGTGCATCGATCGAACAAAGCTATAAACCCGTTGCGTTCTTTGTATCTCAAGACCAGAGCGCAAGGAGGTGAAATGGGTGACAAGATTTTTCCTTAATCAATCGTATCATATTATATAATGGCATGTATCCCATTAGCACTCATGGACAGACAGCGCATCTTACATGTAGGGCTTGATACCGGGCTTAGTCAGTTGGCTGACAGTTGCTGCTCTTACTCAATTCATGAGTCAGCAGGAAGCCCTTTCCATAATCACTCGTCTGATGCCGCTGTTCTAATTCCCTGAGGCGCCATCTATCTCATCCGAGGCTACCAATATCATGTAGGGCAACCAGAGCGGTAATCAGGGTGGTCTGACCAACATGAGTCAGTATTCAAGCCATATTCTACCCTCCCACCCCTACATAGGATCTGTCTGCATTCTGGCGTCATCCGTGGGTATACGCGTCGCGAAAATGCTAGTGGACTCAAAAATTCCTAACGGGCTTTGTGTTGACTCGGTTTGACGCTAGGATGCTTTCCAGAATGGCATTTCATCGGCTTCTTTCCCTTGAAACATACACAATCGTCGCTGTCTCCCGGCGTTCTGTGACTAGGTTTCAAGAGCTGGCGCCGTCCTCGTCCGATCAATTTGAAGTCGGAAGACTATATTGTGTGCAGTTTCGCGCACAGAATTAAACAGGGAAAGGTGTGTTTGGAAATGGTGCCAATTAGTGAAACGGTAGACAAGGGAAGGTATGCTATGCTTGCTTCCCGCAGCGTCATAGTTAAATTTGTAGGCTTTCTATATCCGTCTAGAGGACGTCAGTCCTCGGCTTATGATATACTGGGGCGGTGATGTTTTGTTGGCCACTCTTGACATGGTTGGCCTCTCTCTCTCCCGGCTTTCGTCCTTCCAGAATTGCCATACCCCACGCTTCTATACGTTACAATGAGAGGCAAGATTGTGCCATTCTGAACCAGCAGTAGCATCTAATCACGTTCAAGCTCTGAGATGAAGGAAAGCTGGTATTTCAGTCAGAGGTAACGGTGTTGACTATGATCTCTTGTGTATCGTTGCACGATAGACCGACTACAAAGCGGCTGCCGAGTATTGGTCAGTAAAATGCAGCGCAACGTTGCATTAGTTCCAATACTTTTCGGCACTCGATAAAGTCGAGACCCAGTCCAGGATGAACAGCTGGCTTGCTTGAAATAGAAGGTAGTACTGACCGTTTTGTACCCTTACCTCGTTCCACGACAGCAGCATCTGACAAGATCGTTAACGCAATTTCGGGACATATGCCGGCCTGCCTGAAGATGTTAAGTGGTACTAGCCGTTGTTCGATCGGTATTGTTACACGATAGATGCACTATGAATCTCTCTCGAAATTGCCAGAGGTCTCTATCCCTCACAATTGTCAGCTTCAACAGCAATACAAGAATATCAAAGCGATCACATCCCCTCTAAGCCCACATTATTTCAACAGGCTTCTTAAAACTTGCAAAGAGTATGCCCCTTTACTCCCCCTACACAAAGCAGCGTAGCTCCACACGCTACACCTCACATCGTCCTCACTAACAACTCCATCTAGACGACCAACCTGTGTGGGAAGCATCCAATACTTGAATCTGAGCAATGTGCTATTCGGTCGACGTCCTCTATAGGTGCCTGCATCCCAAGTATGAAGGGAAACCCCAGCTTCGTCTCTGCTCAAGACAGTTCGAGAAAGGATATCCGTTCCGTAATGAGGAAAATAGCGGTGGTCGTTCCGACTATTTATATTATGATTGCCCCAACTGCCGACGGCGGGCGGAGTACCGGGAGGAGCAGCGGAGATACCAGCGGAGGTGGTTGGGTGTATGATGTTGTTGTTGCTCTAACTTGTAGAGCCTGTGGCGGAGTATTGGGGTGAGCAAGGCCCTCGAGATCGTTGGGGATTGAGTGGTGGCTGGAATTCATGCAATGTGAACAACGCTTGCGGTGATAGAGTTTTACATAACTCCAGGGATGACGTCTTTTTCAATCCATTCACGTTCGTGTCCTATTGAAGTGGTGATACTTGAATGTTTTCAGTGTGTTCAAGACGTGGCGTTGCATACCTCACGGCATGGACCTGCACTCGACAAGTTCCGATTATCTATTCTACTAGAAGCCTAACCTCCGTTCCGGAAAGTGGTATCATACTACCATTGTTCATCTTACTTGGACACAAGATAGAGAAAACCGACCTCTGTACCCAGGGTACGGTGATGAACGCCCTCATTTCTGGGTCGAGAGTCGTGCCTACTATGTTTCACCTTGCCTCCTTCCATAACAGGTTAATCATAACATCCTCTTGAATTTGCCAGAGACATCCAGTAGTCATGATAAATCCTCAACCAAGGCAACGATACAAAAACTTCAAAAAACCTACGGTTCCAAATAGTGTACCCGGATTAGTTCCCTCATCGAATAATACTTCTTCAAACTAGGTTCAGAACCCATCAGCAGTGTAACCCACATCCTGATCCTACCGTCTAAACCCCTCGCTAACGGCAACCGCACACACCCCCATAATCCAGATTAATTCAATTCGACCATCCAACTTATAAATCTTCACAATGTGCCAGTCGCCCTAGCCGAGGCTTTGCACTTTCAGCCTCATAGCGCGACTATGTTTCAGGATATTTTGGGACGCAGGCTCAAACGGCAATGTATATGAAAGGTGTTGACGAGTATCGGGAGAAAGTGTACAGGTTACGCCAGAAAGAGTTCCACTAATCGTTTCCTGTTTACCGCATTACACAAGGAATGGATTGAAACAAACTTGGGACGGGCTAATAATTGACCTATTCTTGGGAAAGAGTCATACCAGCTACCATTCACTTTTACTCCTCCAAAGATAGCAGTGCTATAAAACCCTGCCAAAATCATCACCTCTGAGCACCCCAAGACAACAGTTTTCCAAAAACACAACTTCCCATATTATACATTCGCCCCCACTTTACCTTCAAGATCTCCTTAGCTTTTAACGACTCAGCACAAGTAGATAATCTACCCACGCTCCCACCCACCTTGTCCTTTACAATACCGTACAGACCACCCTTTACCCAGCAATTATTTCCATACCAATCGGACCACACACTACCCTCCAAAATGTGTCGACGCATTGAGGTCTATCTCAGATGCGGTCATCCTAGATCTTTCAGACTCCATCGCTGCGACAAGAAATCCCAGTGTCAACGATTGCAGCGGACGCTACTCGAATATACAACTGATCGTTGCAGGGCCTGCTCGCAGGCCGCGCCGCAGGTATCGAGGCGAAATTGATATTTGGGCGACAAGCTTGTGGGTTTTAGGGTGGGTTATTTGGTTTTCCGGAGAGTGAGAAGGGCAAGATTGGATGGGGTGATGTGGATGCATGCAAATAGTTGAGGGGATTTGTAGTGGGGATGGGAAATTGTTAGGGTTCCGTGCATGGGGGGATGTTTGTCGAATTTGTAGCTAGGATCAAAGTACTGAAAGAAGACCGGATGTATGCCCTCATTCTAGATAGATTTATGATGAAATACTTACCTCATACAGCTCATCGATTCTCGGCTTTGCCTTTGCCTTTTTCATACCTGTGAAAAAATGTAACGCGACTACCGGTTCATGTAACGGCTGGGGAAGATCAGTATTCTCTTAATGACCTGATGGAGCTATCTCCTTCCTCATCTGATAGATAACGAGGCTGCAGGTTTATCGCCTCCAGGAGCCAAGATTAGGGATGTGCGCGGCGTCACCTCCGATGAGGCACGAAGGGACTTGGATGAGCGCCGCTTAACCATATCGCTGCACTAAGTCTCTTATATCGCCGAGCATTCTATATGTTTACATTAGCAACAGCTCTATTGACAGGTATGCAACGAGACCCATACTGTTCTCTGAGCGTCTGATTCTGGGTGAAGAGAGCAGACACGTGAGTGTTGAATCTCCTATCCCATGTTAGTCTCAAGATTGCAGACGAGGTAGCCTTGGAGTCCGATTCTCACAGTTTGTAAAGATCTAGGCGGCCGTCATAATCCTCTTCAGGTGGGGATATTTGAATATAAGAATGGTATGCTGCCAAATATTCGGCCCCAAATCTATTGCAAATCGGCCGCCATTGACCAAACTCATCTTCATTGAGCGTACAGATGTGAGTCCCGTTGACTGTTTTGCCCAATTGTACTTAATTTGACTTACATTCGTTGTGAGCATAGAAGCTGCATGCATCGAAGAGAAGTGATTGACCCGTGTCTATGTCAATCCCTGAATTGGCATACCAAAGGTCTCCGTGCACAAGCGAGGGTTTCACGGATCGACCCTCACTCTCGAGTGGGTGAAGCAGACGAGGTATGACCTTGTCAAAGAGAGCCGGCACTAGTGCATCGAATTCAGGGTCCGGTCCCTTGGCTTCGAGCTCAAGCTCGAGAGCCAACCTCATGCTCTTCGAAAAGTAAACCTCCCAGCTCGCTTCCCACTCGTTTGTCTGGGGTAAATTGCCGGTATAAGTAGTCACGTGGAAGCCGAATTTGCCTGTTGGAGACTTGCTGTTTTGGTGGAGAGCTGCTAGACGTGCGGTAAATTTGTGCGGGTCTGGCATTTCGTCTGTCATCTCTCGATATTGGCACAGAAGGAAGTGCGTAGCCGGTATAGTTTCGTAAGTTCCCCAAGCCATAGGCTTCGGTACGAAATCGGGCATCAGCGTATGTATAGCCTTCATAGACTCGAACTCCCCGAGTATCATGTTCTTGCCAACTTCTTTCGATAACACCTTGATGAAAAATGTCTCCGGTGTCCCATCGATCAGCTCGACGTCGATTCGGCCAGTGTTAGCCCAGAAACTGACGCCATGTTCTTCGGTAGATACCACTCGACAGCCTTTCGGTAGTTCTAGCTGTTGATTAGCAGTGGAGGCACGGACTTGGTGAGCACCACGTCTCACCTGCAACAACGCTTGGATCAACTTTGCGGTTTGCTCCTCTAAACTCCAAACCTTCAGCACCGTTGTAATTCATGGACGTGGTGCGTTGTATTCTTGTATATAGACCGTTGTTTGGGTCATTCCCATCGCTCACGCGAGAATCAACTTGGGCACAATTTGCAGCTTTTGGCGCCGCGATTAGCAGCGCCCTAATCTATAGTGGGGAGTTTCCCTTACTTTCAATTAGACATTTATCAACATAATAACGTTAGCCCATTCAGGATTGCGTTATATGGATCCAACATTGAGACTCTCGACTCGATGCCCAAATCCTGGACCCTGAAGATATTGTTAGACATGTATCAAAATGATAACGCTAGCCTATTCAGGACTGCGTTATATGGATCCAACATTGAAACTCGATAACCAAATGGTGGACCCTGAAGGTATTGTTTTTATTACTACCTCCGAAACATTGCTCATCTACGGCGTGACGCCGCCGCTGGGGCCATCGATTCCTACAAGTCTATTGCCGCGAGACAGCTAACGTTTCGCTCAACGTTAGAATCTACTTGTTTAAGGTAGATTACAACTGTTTAGAAATTGGGTTAAGAAACAGTCGTATATCCAAAGGTGCGGGGTAGCCAAGAGCTAAAATTTCTCAGTGTCTTCGTACAGCGGATTGGACAGACAGTCTGCAGGGATCGTTTTAATACCCGGTAAAGAAGTCGGAAGATTTCTGTTGAAGCAAGAAGCTCTGTCTTCAGACCCTCATCCAGTCAAGATATATGTGCATATGTGAGATCTCTTTGTCAATAAATAATAAAACCCTGTTACCGGCGGGCACGCACGATGGCCTTCGAATCGTCTCACCCGAAAATTGCAGCTGGTAATCATGAGGGATTCATGGAATATGCCCTCGACAAAGCCCGTCTCTCGCCTCCTGCATCCACGAAATTTTGCGTGGGAGCAGTCCTCGTCGATGCCGAAAAGAATGAGATCTTATCTACTGGCTATTCGCTGGAACTACCACGGGATTCACTCGGAGATCCCGGGAGTACACACGCTGAACAGTGCTGCTTCATAAAAGTGGCTCAAAAGCACAACCTCCCGGAAGAACGCATAGGCGAAGTGCTATCGAAGAACACGGTTCTGTACACGACTATGGAGCCGTGCAACAAGAGATTGAGTGGGAATCGGACGTGTGTGGAGAGGATCTTGAGGCTCAACGGTGCGATCAAAGTTGTGTATGTGGGGATTAAAGAGCCGGAGATATTCGTTGGCGAGAATGTGGGCAGGAAGAGACTGGAGGATGCAGGTGTCGAGGTCACGATTGTGGAGGGGATGCAAGATCGCATTTTGAAAGTCTCTACCGCAGGGCATGAGGCTGAGAGTAGATGATGGCCAGTATCTCAATTTGAATGAGCGGCTAAGTTATATATAATAGTCTGTCGAGATCAATGCATACATAGACTACTATTCCCCATTGACCTACCTATGAATTGAAACCATTGCAACGAGCTTGCCTCTCGCCCAAACATCGCGAGACCTGGGCAAGCTGTTGGCAAACGTCGTGCGATGGACCGGGGGTCCTGGTATCTGTTCACTCTCTCAACAGAAGCCATTACCTCCCTATTGCAGAAAATACTTCTCTCTATCGAATGTCGGTCACAGAACTCGGCCGATTGGCTCAATACAGTCCTATTCTAAACAACCCGCGTGTGCTTTTATCATCCCTCAGTATCCGAAGGATTGCAGATCAAGCCTACGGTGAGTGCTAATATTTCATAGGCCTCAGGTTGATTGAAATCGGATCGGGTGCTCATTGGTGCGATAAGTTACACACACTAAAGTACGTTGATCATGGCGCGTCTATCGTCTATTTGCCCGGGGTCGAAGTATTCAGATTTCGACTATAGAATATTCACGCAACTTCAGACGAAACTTACGTCGATCTCGCTGAAGGCAATAGCGGTTGTTGATGATGCTCTAAACTTTCCCTGAGTACTGGACTGATATGAGACAAAATGCCGAGACATTATGGTAGGTCCATATACCGCTGTGAGGGCAGGGCCAACTTTCTTTGACCTCGACTGAGTTTCACATAGTCGATCTTGAGTTTTCGGCGCAAGGACACCGACTTGTCTTTCGCCACCACGCTCCGGTCAACCACCGTCACCGACGATGGCGTGGATGACCCGAGAGGTCCCCTTGGATTGAACCTCCTCCACTCTCCCTCCGAGCCTCTCATCGACTTCATTTTTGTGCACGGCCTCGGCGGCGGCTCGAGGAAGACATGGAGCAAGACGAGCTCAATCACATACTATTGGCCGCAGGAATGGCTTCCCAAAGATCCTGCGTTCAAGAACGTGCGAGTACACAGCTTCGGGTACGATTCAGATTGGGCCAAGGGCAAAGATAATTGCCTGAACATCCATCATTTCGGGAAATCGTTACTGGGTGAAATGAGTACGTCGCCGTATCTGATTGATACAAATACGCCAATAGTGCTCATTGGACATAGTATGGGAGGCCTGGTCATCAAGAAGGCCGTCATGCTCGCAAAGCAAGGTGCAGCGTACGAGACGCTAACAGAACGATTTCACACAATCTTCTTTCTTGCAACGCCCCATAGAGGTTCTGACTCAGCCAAGCTCTTGAACAACGTACTTCAGATCGCCTACTCGTCACGCGCTTACGTCGCAGACCTGGAACGAGGTTCCGGGGCTATACAATCTATCAATGATGAGTTTCGCAACTACTCTGCAGATATAGATCTCTGGTCGTTCTACGAGACACAGAAGTTCAAACTGGGGGTCCTTAGTACACTTATCGTTGACCCTGACTCCGCTACGCTAGGTTACCGCGAAGAAAAGCAGATTCCGATGAATGCTGATCACCGTTCAATTTGCAAATTCGAGACACCAGCAGACCCAACTTATCTAAGTCTTCGCAATGCATTGGCGTCTACCGTTCAAAATATCTCCAAGATAGGTATGGGACACCATATAATTCATGACGAACCTCGCTAAAGAGTAAATAGTGCTGAAATCAAAAGAGAAATTATGGCACAACCAGGTCAAGGACCTGGGCAATTACTTGGAGGTGTCTGAGAAGCTAGAGGATGACCTCGTCGCTGTTGAAGATGCCCGTATGTTCGGAACCTGCGAGTGGTTTTCTGCGAAAGAAAGTTACCTAAAGTGGAGTGGCTTTACCACAGAAGCTCCAAGTGTACTCTGGGTCACTGGGAGACCGGCAGCTGGCAAGTCTGTTCTCGTAGGCTATACCATAGGTCAGCTACGAAAGGCCAAGGCAGACTGCAGCTATTTCTTCTTCAAGTACGGGGACAAATCCAAGTCGCGGCTTAGTGCCTGTCTCCGGTCCCTGGCTTTCCAGATGGCCTGTACGAACACTCAAGTGCGAGAGAGGCTCTTAGCGATGCAAAAAGATGGTATAAAGTTCGATAATGATAACGAACGCACTATATGGCGGAGACTGTTCCTTGGTGGCATCTTTCAAACGGCATTTCCCAGGCATTACTGGGTCATCGATGCGTTAGATGAATGTATGAGATTTACTTCATTTTTCGATCCGATGCTGGCCAACCTTGATGAGTCCATACCGTTACGAATTCTGATTACAAGCCGAGAGACTCCTGAGCTGGAGAAGCATTTCTTAAGCCTTGGGACTCACCGAGTTCAACAAGAAAGGATCTCAACAGAGGATACTCTGCCTGATATTCAGCTCCTGGTTGAGACGAAGGCAAAGTCTGTTCCTTTGAAGGACGACGAGGATCGTGCTACCTTGGTGAAAACCATTCTAGGAAAATCCGAAGGATCTTTCTTGTGGACGGTCTTAGTCCTTAGTGAGTTGTCAAACTCCTACGGCAAGGAAGAGATCAACCAAGCTCTCGAGGATATCCCTCGGGATATGAAACCCCTGTACCGGAGGACACTGGAAATGATGAGACGCCGCACACGTGGGGGGAAGCTCACTAAAGCTATTCTTACTTGGGCAACATGTGCAACAAGGCCGCTGACAACGAAAGAGCTCGACGGGGCTCTGAAATTAGACGTCAAGGAGAGCTTCCCCAAACTTGAGGAGAGTATTTTGGCGCTTTGTGGTCACCTGGTAGCTGTCGACAAGTTTGGCAAGGTGCAGATGATTCATGGGACGGCCAGAGAATTCCTACTAAGCGATGACTTGGAATCCGAATTTGCCATCAACAAGAAGGAAGCACACACGCGGATTGCTAGAGCGTGTCTCACGTATCTCACCAGTGAGGAGATGAAACCTCCTCGGACCAGTAAACGTGGTTCTGCCATGAACACTGCGAGCAAGAGGGCCGAATTCTCAAATTACGCCTGTGCAGCATTCTCATACCATCTAGCCAAGGCCGATCCCCTTGCAAACGACATCCTAGTACTTGCCGACAGGTTTCTGAAATTGAATGTCATGTCGTGGATAGAGGTCATTGCCCGAACGAAAAATCTCGCCCCTTTAATCCGCGTCGCGAAGAATCTCAGGACGTACCTCGATTCATGTTCCACCGCAAGGTCACCTCTTGGCACGTCAATGCAAACGATCAGAGGCTGGACGACGGATTTCATTCGCGTTGTCGCGAAGTTTGCCGATGCTCTTACAACTTCGCCCTCGGCGATATACTCGCTTATCCTGCCATTCTGTCCTACGGAGTCTACGATTCACAAGATTGCAAACCCTAGGCGGGGGCTCTCGGTAGTTGGCCTTTCAGACTTTCAGTGGGATGACCGTTTATCTTGCATCGACTTCCACGAAGGCCAGCCGAGCGCCCTTTGCCATGGAGATGAGTTTTTCGCAGTGGGTATGACTACCGGGACGGTCGCACTGTACCACACAACGTCGTGCCAGGAATACAAGGTACTGAATCACGGCGAGGCTGTCAAGATTCTGCAATTCAAAAGTAAGACGGGGATGATGGCATCTTGCGGGATGAAGACGATCCGGATCTGGGACACCTTCAGTGGCGAAACAATTCACAACTTCCAAGCCCCACAACGGACTATAGGTCTCGTGTTTGACAAGAATTTGCTGATAGCCGCGTCTTCCAAGAATTACCTAGCATCATGGAATCTAGATAGCGACGGGGCCCAACAACTCGACAGGCCGTGGAACGATTCCGGCGGACCCATGGCCACGCGGTCACGCCGTACGCCGTGCGCCATATCGATTGCCATGAGCCACAGATTACTGGCTGTTGCTTATAGCGGACGACCGATAACGCTTTGGGACCTCGAGGAAGATACATACTACGGTGACTGCGGAAAAAAACTAGCTAGTGGGGAAACAAGTACGCATGTAGTCACCGCCCTTGTCTTCAACCCCAACCCAAATATTGGCCTTCTCGCCGCGTCTTACCTCGATGGTGAACTCGTACTCCTTGATCCGTTTAACGATCAGGAATTGGAGAGCTTCCGCGCAAATTGCCACACGCTCGCCGCCAGTCCGGATGGACGCTTGCTTGCAGGCGCCGCTGGAGGTGGAATAATCCAGATCTACGAATTTGACACTTTGAATCTGCTCTACCGGGTCAAGTCTTCCAACTTCTACATCAAGCAGCTAGCCTTCAGCAGAGACAGCCTCCGCTTTTCCGACATTAGAGGGTCGCATTGTAACGTCTGGGAGCCCGCGGTCCTGCTTCAAGGCTCTGTGGGCGACGATAGCAGCGCAAGCACATCAGTGTCCTTCGTTGATGTGGTCGCAACAGACACTAAGGTCAAGATTAGTGCCATGGCCTTACATGCCATGGGAGAGATTGTATTCTGCGGCAAGGATGACGGGTCGGTTTGCCTGTACGACCTGAAGACTGGAGCCGAGGTGCGAACGCTTTACCGCCACAAGTCGCTGATTCGTATCCTTACTTGGTGGCCTCAGAGCGATATTATCATGAGCGTCGACATATCAAACGGGGTATTCACGTGGAAACTAAAGAACTCACAGAAGGAGGGATGGGTAGCTGACAAAGTACATTTCCAGTCTCGCCTAGATTGTGGAAGGTCTGTCATTCAGGTCTTGCCGGGCGAGGCAGCTGGCAAACTTATCCTGTCAACCCGTAAGTCAGACCACCTTTGGAGCATCGACGGCCAGCAGCTCGATGAGCGGACCTACTTGAACAGGTCAGGGATTGGAAAGTGGATCCAGCACCAGCAGTCGCCGCTCCACATGATCTGCATCGAAGGTGCAACCGCTCGCATCTATGCCTGGGAGGACTGGTCAGAAGTCGCGTCGGTGCATCTCACCACTGATATAACGGGACTGCAACCGAAGAGCATCACCCCCTACATGTCGGGTCTTCGGCGGCTGATCCTCCTCGAATTGTCCGAGCTGGATGGTTCGCCAGATACGCGCGGCCTGCACCTCCTTGACGCAGCGTCTTTCAGCATCGAGAATTTCCCCACACATGAAGCTATCTTCGAAGCAGCCAAAGTGAGGGAGGACGCTGACAAGGTCTCAATCACGGAGGAAGCCGCAGCAGCGGTCTCGATCCCGCTTCTCGGGCCACAGCTTGCAGCCCTTGCCCACCGCATCGCCCATGTCGTTGGCCTCGGTGACGCCAACCAGCTCGTCTTTCTCGACACTCACTCTTGGGTCTGTTCGGCGGATCTCGAGGGTCTCAGCAGCAGCTCGGTATCGTACTCGAGGCATTTTTTCGTGCCGTATGACTGGTTCGCAGGGACAAGGGATGTGATATGCGCAGTCGCACAGCGAGACGTACTGTTTGCGCGGAATGATGCCGTTGCGATCGTCAAGGGCGGGCTGGAGTATGCGGAGAAGGTCAATGTGAAGGTGGAACATGCTGCTGGTCTTTCGGAAACGCTGGGATAGCTTCCCTCTCGTCATTTATGATAGGTGGTATTTCTTTAATACTTAGTATATGAAAATCATGTGCGGAGCATACTAGGGATATAGGCGGAATACCTACAGTGAAGCCGTTCGACATGATAAGCGAGATGAATGGGAACTCTTCCTGCTAATTGGGCGCAGATGTTGCGTGGCTGGATGGTGAGACTAAGAAGCTGGAAAGGGATAAGGCTATCTGCAACGACTCCCGTGATGTGTTGACAAACCTTACTACTTTCCATTCATCTTCTAACACACCCTGCACAGTATGAAATCTGCTCAATTGTATCCCCAAAGATAAACAGTCGAGACAGTGAGGTATTATCTATGTTGTAGTCGAGATCTACAAGCCACGCGCTTAACAGAATAAGGTACTTGTCAATAAGGAGGCCCCTAAGCGAGCCACCAAGCGAAGCCCTATCTCCCGGGACGGCTCCGGTAAAGCCCTCATTGACATTGTTAAGGGTGTGCGAACTCGTGGGGTCAAACTTGGCAGCGAGACCCTGATCTGCAACTAGAATCTTGTGTGTGTCGGCAAACCGACTATCTAAAGTATGGTACGCTTGAGAAACTTGGCATAGTCAAGTCCAGCTGACCTACTAATTCGAAACCTTGCTTATGAGCTCACAACATCTCCCGAGTGAGGTCGCTCAGAATCTTGTCTTTGAATACCATCAGTCATGGACGACCAGAAGGTCACCTCCCAGCCCAATGGCCACAGAACCGTTGGCTACGCGACCAAGTTCGACGAGAAGGCGGAGGCCTTCACTAATAAGAAGGACCTGAAGAAAGAGGACCATGGCGGAAAGAAGAAAAGCGACGGCCCAGCTGGAGGCTTCGACGACACCCAAGTCCCCCGAGCACCACCAGGCTTTACCGTCAAATTTACCTTCCACCGCGCAACACAGCTTCCAATGGCAGACATCAACTCCATATCCTCGGATCCATACGTAATGGCAGAACTCAAAACGAGTCTGCCCACCAGACACAAGCAAGACCCTCCCATGCGGTTCCGCACAAAAACAATTAGGAGGAATTGTGACCCAGAATGGAATCAAGTATGGATTGTAGCGAATGTCCCCGCCAGCGGCTTTGCGCTCAAGGCGCGCATCTACGATGAAGACCCCGCAGACCATGATGACCGCCTTGGTAATTGCCATATCTATTGTGACGGTCTCAGTGAGCGCTGGGAAGGTATTCATCAGCAAGCATACAAGATCAAGAAGAGTTCGGGAAGCAAGCGTGCCTACCTGATCCGAGGATGCGCTGCCATGTTCACGCGTGGCCTGCACATGTCTGGAGACTTGATCGTGAGTGCCGAGGTCCTTGGAAAGACCGACACAGATAACGGGGGCCATCTGTGGACCGTTGGACCCTGTAATTGGTCCCAGCATCTCAGTCCGATGGTTGGTCGTCTCGCTGGCACAAAAGAGCCAGGGAAGGACGGCAAGGCCGAGAAATACTCGTATATTTTCCAGTTCCAGAAGCACATGGGAGGAATTCGCCTAACATGCATCCTCCAGGTTTCAAGCCAACCAGATGCAACTAGCAGGCCCTGTCCCCTCCTCCCTCTACCACCGCTACGTAGAATTCAAACCCTTCGTGAAAGGCATGTTCACATCGACCTCCCTCCGTGGCCGTATTCTCCACCACGCCCTGCACCATCAGCATAATCGCATTTACAATTATGACCGCGACACCACATACGGCTCATTTCACACTCCCACTAAAGACATGACCATGAAATTCCTCGAACTTTGTCATTTCGACAAAGGTGGCAGGATATACACGTATGTACTGACTCTAGACGGGATGTGGCGGTTCACGGAAACCGGGAAAGAGTTTGGTATCGATCTACTGAGCAAGCATACTATGCACAGCGACGTAAACATCTACATCGCTTTCAGTGGTGAATTCTTGATTCGGCGGCTCCAGACGCCACACAAGGACGGTTCGCCAGATGACCAAGAGACGCACCCCCCAGCCGAGATCAGCGGCGGCCCACCAAGCGGCGAGCCGCCAAATGATCCAGCATACTACTCCCTCATCATCGACAACGACAGCGGCACTTACCGACCTAATGCCAACCAACTCACCGATCTGAAAGCCTTTATGCAGAAGAATCTTCCAGGCATCAAAGTCGTCACACTCGACTGCAATGGTGATAAAGAGAAGATGAATAAATGGAAGACCGAACAACGAGAACGAAAGAAGGCTGAGGGCAAGGGCGTGGTCGCTGTACAAGGAGATAGCGGCAGCATAAGCAGCAGTGACGAAGAAGATCTCGACGATCAGCAGCGGCGCGCAGACGGCGGAGTCAAGCCATCTACCAAGGAGAAGGTGATTGATAAGATGGAAGAGCCTGTGGAAAAAGTCAAGCGGATCAGAGCGGGTGATCGAGAGAGGGAACAGAGGGAGACGGAGGACGATTTGCCGGTTTCGAGTAATATAAGCGGTTCTTGATTGCGCTGTCTGGATTCGAACTAATGAGAAGCGGGGGTGTTACTGGAGTCGGTAGCGAAGTGATACCTACGCATTGGTCAAAGAGCTTGGTCTCCCTATAATCCTCGTGCTTTGTATTTTTTGGAGGATTCTCTGGGATGGCACTTGGTTAGCACTGTATAGCTGCTGCATGCAATGAATATTCTTAGTGAACGGTTGCTTAGAGCTGTGTGCTTGAGGTTATGGTTGTATGGCCGTTGTTACTCAGATGAGCTAGCTCTACAAGTCTACCGTAGAAAAACTGTTCAGAACCTTGATACTTGGTGATATACTTGGTCTCAATATCTATATGGGGTCTGTGCTTAGTGAAGTGGGGTCTCCCTATATCCGTAACCCCCTGGGAGGATCTAAAGGCGGCTCTTGGGCAAGTTCGAGGGCCCTGATAAAAGATGAGGCTGAAAATGGATAGATTTAAATTGACTAGTACTGCGTCTCGAGTCTTGCTCGGAACCCCCCTGTGGGAGTATATCCTTTCCCAGCTCGGTCTGAAAGTCGACAACATGTGCATGGAGGTTCGTCTGACCGTAAGGGATACATACCTCCACTGTTATTTTAGTCGGCCTACTTAATTTAATTCCTATTTCTTCCCCTTTGGACCGGTCCAAAGCCACGATATACCTTCCGGGTGAGGTGGACAGCGTTTTTTCCTTGGGTGAAAGTCTCTATAGATCTCAGTGTCTTAGTAGCCTTCAACTCCCTGCCCATCCGCCTACCCACACTGAGCTCGCCAAGCCTCCTGAGTCGGCGACTTACACTTCCCAAGGTATCTCTTTGTTTCAATCTTAACATGATTATCGATCAATGCCACAATCTTGACTTTTGTGGAACAGTGCTCGCACTTTTCCCTCACCGTTCCAGGACTACCGCCCGCTTCCCAAGCCTCAATCGGATCAATAGGATCACTCTTCGGATCCAAGATACCCCGAATGGCTTTTACAACTCCGTTACTCGCGATACTCAGATGGGGACACAGCATCACTTCCGAATTGACCAAAAGATCTCGAATACTTTCCTCGGATACACCTTGTTGTGACGATCGCACATTCCCGAATCGCAGGGTCCATTCAAACTTGAGTTCGAGACCGGTGCCGAAATTCTCTGCGCTGCTGTTCGTATATTTGTAACTGCCGTGGCCTTCGATGGAGTGCTGAATCCGAGAGGAAGGTCTGCAGAGACGATGGTTGCCTATAAATTGTCGATCTTCGTGGCCGGTGCATAAGGTCAGGGCGTCGAGTGGTTGATAGCTAGTCTTGAAGCCCTTGAGATTGACAATGCGCTGAGCCCGCTCGAATGACAAGGTTTCGTGAGGACATATTTGAATGGAGGGCAAAGCTTGTTGCTTGCTTGTTGGCTGAGTCTGAGTCGGAGCCGGTGTCGTTTCGTTGGATGTTGAAGTCTTTGCAGCATAGGGTGGTGGTGGGTCGGCGGGCGTGTCAGCCGTCGGCTTCGAGGATGAGGATTCTTGCCTATCGACTCTTCGTCGTAGAAACCTTGTTACGAAGCTAGAAGGCATGGTGAATGAACGATGATTGCAAATCTACGCCCTGCTAGACATGAGCAGACGACCATGATATACATTTAGGTTCCAATTCCTGGGCTTCCGGATCTGAGGGGGGCGTGACCATACTGTGCGCCTCAAAAACAGAGTTCCTTGGCTTTGAATTTGTGGAGTCTGGAAGCCTTGGGTCTATCCTTGGTAGATAGACCAGGCTTTGATACTCTCCCCCTGCGCTTTTTCTCTTATCACTAAGTCATGAATCTTCAAAGGACCTAGCAGTCGGCCAGTCAAGGCTCGTAGATTCAGCATCGCTGTGCTGCAAGGCGAATTTGACTCCATTATGTCTACAGAAGATGCTCATCATTGTACCAAAAAAGGAAAACCCTGTTTACTGTCTCCTGATTTACCTACTACAGGCATTGGACGACGAAATTGGCCTGGATGGAACTCGACTGGTCAGCCTGGGATTCACTGTACTACCTCTCCAACGCTCTCCAGACATCGAAAGACCAGATTCAAACTCTCGTTGACCACGAAGGGATTGATTCGTAGTATCTCAGGATCCAATCAACCATGGAGTACCTGCTACATTTACCTTGCCGGAGGCATCCACAATCTGACTTGGTAAGGGAGTCGCGGTTGGACACCCTGGTAGGGCTGGCCCGACACTAAGTCAACGCGGTTAGCGTCGAAATGTCTTGGGCCCGCGTAGACCTCATGGTAGCTTCACGAGCTTCCAAAGAGTAACCACAACTCTTTCATACTCTACGCGAAGACTATAGTTCAAATAAGGAGCTTCTCTGACTATCATCTCAAATCAAACACGCATCTTCGGACTCTCCGAACGACTCAGCCAACATGAATCATCTCCCCCAAGCCTGGGGCCGTGTAAGCCTAGAGTTAATATAGTGTAGACTGAGCTCTGGCTGATATGATTTGATACACTACAGCCGCGCGATGATGTCTATGGTCCATACGACGCCTCATACCTTCAATCTAGCCTCCCTCAAACCCACACCCAACAGCCCATAGTGACAGGGACATCCGTCCTCGCAGTCAAATTCAAAGATGGCGTTGTTGTTGCAGCAGACAACCTAGGTAAACTTGCCCCATCAGCTCTCTGCAGTGATTCCACAGGATTCTCCGAGCTGATGTCTCCGTCCTCCCTATTCAGCATCATACGGATCCCTCGCCCGCTTCACCGACGTCAAGCGTCTCCGCCCCTTCAACTCCAAATCCATCGTCGGCATCGGCGGCGACGTCTCAGATATGCAATACCTCGACCGCCTCCTCAACTCCCTCGACGTCACCGAAAACTACTCCTCCACCGGCCACTCTCTCAACGCGAAAAACCTACACACCTATCTCTCGAAAGTCCTGTACAAGCGCCGCTCTGACATGAACCCATTATGGAACCAGATGCTGGTCGCAGGTCTAGATGGAGACGATCAGCCGTTCTTGAGCAGTGTTGATTTACTGGGGACGACTTTCAGTAGTCCTACGTTGGCGACAGGGTTTGGAGCGCATTTGGCACAGCCGTTGTTAAGGAAGGTGGCGGATGATGAGAGTAAGGTTGCGGATGTGACGAGGGAGAAGGCGGTGGATGCTGTTAAGGAGTGCATGAAGGTGCTATTTTACAGAGATGCGAGGAGTTTGGATAGGTATTCGATTGCCGTGGTCACGAAGGAAGGGGGCGTGGAATTGAACGAGGATGAGCAATTAGAAGGGCAGAGTTGGGCGTTTGCGGAGACGATCAAAGGTTATGGGAGGACGCAAGAGGTTTAAGAGTCTGAGATACTAGCATGATAGGAGGCGTGCATGGCAATGAATTCAGGGAGTTGCAGAACGTGTCTATTCGAAATCAAAGTGCTGAAACGCCGGCCACCCTGAATGCTAGCGGCACGCATGAGCATTGAGCAGACGTACAAATCTCTCAGAATTTCCAACCAAGAATAGGTGACCGTTGCACACACACGACATTCCTTGACCCAACAAACAAAGACCCGCAAGCTAAGTACCCCATTCTCTTCACTGCTCATCATCGAGTATTAACCACAACTCAGACGGCAGATCCTCCTCGAGTTCCGCCGGGCCACGCGAAACGGTGTGGTAAAAGCTGTGGGTCCCAGTTTTCCTTGTCCTCATCCACTGTTGCGAATGGGTCCGGCTGCCATTGCATCTCGACAAGGATTCCTTCCTCCACTTCAGTGGGGAAGTCTTCTTGCCACGAGTTCATATCTTGTTCGAACATTCCTTCGACTGCTTGAATGATGCCTTCATCAATTTCGCCCGTGGATTCACCGTTGGGGTCTTTATCCTGCGCTCCCGCTTCCTCTTCGCACACATCATTTGTCGACTTCTCAAGACTAGTGTCTTCTCCTCGCTCATTGTCGCCCTCGTCATCGATCTCCGAGACCTCGGAAATAGGCATGCTTCTCATTGACTCGTCTTCAGTCTCCAGCGCTTCATCCTCCGTACCAAGTCCTCGCTCATACCGCTCCCACTGCACTGTAGTACGGTCGTTCCTCCACTGTCGGTTTTGGCTTCCTGTATGCTGCGTTTCTGCTTGCTTCTTTCCCGCCGCTTGCGGCCCATTCTCTACTCCCTCACCCTGCTTCGTCTCCCCTCTCCTAGCCTTATCTGCTCTCCGTTGCGCTTTGCTATAGTACTTCGTCCTCGTCTCTGGTTCGTAATGCAGCCTCCTCTCATCCTTCTGGCGCCACGAATTGTACTGTACATGAAGGGTAGACTCTCGTTGGAGGTTACATGCTGCTAGGGTCTTTTCCTTTTCTAGATAACGCCCAGCGAATCTCAAGGTTGGATCGCACATGGGAACATCGCTCCGTAGTACGCGTACACCATTGGCTTCGCGATCGGCTTCATGGCGGGTGTTGACGACAGCTTTGACGTCGGCAACGGTGGCTGTGTTAAAGTCGAAAGTGAGAGTTATGACTTGGCCGAAAGGCAGGTTGACGACTGTGCGCTTTGTCAGCTTGGGTTTATCAGAGAGGCGAGGGGAGCATGGTGTCTTACAGATTGCCTGCGGAGTTGCGTTTGCCATGTTGGGAAGAGGTCGTAAAGTATAGTGTTGGGCAAGTTGAGGGATAAAGTAGCAGCAAGAGTTCAAATAATTTTAAGGAGTCCATCGGTAAGATAAAGCAGGCTAGGACTATGACACTCATGTGGGTCTGTGTCGGCTTACAGTCGCACTGAGACGCGTTCACTTCTGCGTGTCAAATCATATTCACTATGATATCCTTATAACACAGGCCCAAAAACGCTAGGTGAGTCTAAGGATAATTTCGGCAATTACTACCACCTTACTCGACCATCACGATTCCCTACAACACTCGGGTTCCCAATCTCTATGTACAGATTAAGCAACACCCGCATTCATCAGCATTTCGAAATGCCTTTGCCGAAATGCAGATTTGTAAGTCGGCAAGCAAATCCATGCTAGCCTCCTTTCTATTGTACCGATACAAAGCAGGTGCTTGCACTCCAGGGCACGCTTTCCCAGAACGGGATTTAGGAGAAATTTAACCTCCATCGTATGTTTTTAGTCCTAAATATGAATTCTACCTGGAAGAGTTGCAGACCTCAGAAGAGAAGAGGTTGAAGCTTTGAAGGAGCAAGAGGCAGAGGAGGCAGAGGAGAGGGAGGAGGATGAGGAGGGGGAGGAGGGGAAAGAGGGTATGTCTTACCGTTAAATTTGTATCAACAACATCGCACTAGCCAGATCGAAATTTGCACTTTCTATCGATCTAACTACGAACGTCTAAACGCGCTAGCACTCAAAGAAGTATCTTTCAACTTCTACCACCTCTAGATCGACGACGATAGTCTCTACCGTCTTAAGATCGCTGGAGAAATCAAATACCACGCCGCTCTCTACCGCTTTGCCATAGACTAATTTTCTTTACAATCTATTATCGCTGAATTGTATTGAGTCCTCGCGAGATCGGTACTTCCAAAAAAGCCCCACCAGAACCGACGACTTTGTTCTACTCTGAACTTTCGAGCCATGTTTTTTTCAAGGTGAGCGTGGAAACGTCCTGATCCCGCTCTGGGTACTTGGTAATTACGGACTGTTTGGGTGACGGCGAACATTGAATGACGGGAAAAAGGTAAAGATCTGTAAGGGGGCTACGATAGCCTCGTACTAGTTCTCTGTTCAATGCTACTAACCTTAGCATCTAGATGTCCACAAAATCATGAATTGCTATGCATGACTGAATTCGACGATAATACAAAATTCTGGGTCTTCGAAGATATTACCCCTTGCTCTCGTAGGATTCGATTCTTCTGCTTCGTTAAGACTAACGAACCAATAATCAATAATTCCCCAGGACCACCGTCCCCATTACAAAACCTGGACTCAAACATGCAAATCTGTAAGCCACGCCCAAAATTCAAATCTTTAAACAAGCAGCTCACACAACGCCTAGTCGTACGTTGCGGTATTTTTTACCGAGATTTCTACACCGTAACACTCAACGTTTCGCGTGACGCTTCAATCGCCGAAATCCACGAGCTGATCATCGACGACCTTCACAAGCTCTTCCTCGCGACAGACCCTCACTACCCTCGATGCAAATTATCACGTTTGACCCTTCATGGTGGACAGGGCGGTCGATTCTACTGGTATGGAACGAGAGCGCTGGGTCCGAGTGACAGGTTGGACGAACAGAGTATCAGGGGGGATTCGATATTGAGGTCGATGTTTGTCTATGATTTGCGTGAGGTGGAGGATTTTAGGAGGGGGGAGATTGAGGCGGAGGTGGAGTTGAAGGAAGAGATGGAGATGAAGATGGAGATGGAAGAGGAGAAAGAGAAGAGAATGGTATGAGATACGGTATCGATGATGTGAGCAGATACGAGATTGTGGCGCGCAGAGAAGCTAAGCGGTACTCCTTGACTAGTTCCAATGCAAGCTTCAATTATCCTCTACTTCAGGCTTTCTCAGCTCACGATCATTTCCAGGCACCCCATAATAGGCATTTCTGTGTCCCCCTACCCTTCCTCAATCCTTTCCAATGCAGGATTTTCTCGTCTCACTTCCTCCCCTGCCACTCAGGCATTGTGATGGCTACTGCAATCCTTTTCTCCTTCCTCTTGTCGTTTCCATTCCATGTTTAACTTTTCCTCCTCATCAGGAGTCGCCAGAAAATACATATTGTGCAGCGTACATGCCCAATCGATGCCATAGTACTCAAGTGTATTTTCCTGTGGTTCCGTGTCCATAACTATTCCACCATAATGGATTATGGGCCATGTTCGGCCTGGAACAACCTCTATAGCAAAGCTGGGCCTAGTATCATTGGGCCAGTACAATTGAATCGCTTTATCGATCATCATATTGCGGACTTCCGCAATTGTGGTAGTAGGCTCTACGTTGAGAGCGATAATGGAGTGTTTGGTGCTGAAATTCTTGACCACTGTGTATTGTGTTAAAAGGGATGTCAGGATTGTTGAGAGGGTTCATTTGACTTACGGATAAGCATGATGCTTGAGAGATACTGTGCGAGCTGTTTCAATATTGGAATTCTTTTATCAATGGTATGAGGTGACTTGAGTAGTGGTAGAAATATGGACGTTGTCAGGCTCAAGCGTAGGTTATATAAGTTCCAAAGAAGGGATTGTGATTGAATTTTGTGTCTCCCTTGTGTGTTACGGTGTAAACTGATCACACGTCAGGGACTCGCCTCATCATATATTTTTAAACCATTCGATGGTATCCGGCCAAGTTCAACTGCCAAACATAAGTACAGAATTAACCTAGGCACTGCCGTTTCTGGGCAGTTGCCGAAAAAGCACGTTTCGCAGCTGGCTTGCTACCCTCCTATATGGTATTGTCTCACTGACCGCGAGCCTCTGTCTTTTCATTCTTCTCTGTTCCGTCTTCATCATCGTCGTCCATTTCGGCCCTCCCGTGTCAGTCGTCAGACCGCCAGGGGAACGGCAAATGGATGATCGAATCTTGCTCAATCAAAAAGTCCGCAATCGTGTGTCGTGGCGACAATATCCGCCCCCCGGACGCCAGCAGAAGCCAGGTTTGGTCAGAAAAGGCCCTCCTCGTCTAATTTGGCCTTGGCTGCAGTGGGGATCAATGGCTAAGCGCCGCTGATAGACTTACTCGACCACCTTCTCGCGAATTTTGGTGGTTGTGGTAGTATGTTGCACTTGCAAAGTAAGGAGGAAGTTGTCGCTGCTACTGAGAAATCTGTTGAGTGCGTGCTGTATTAGCAGATTGCTGGGTCTTAGACGAGGTAGTCTAATAACAGATCTGCAGATGATTGCAGAACGCACTTCGGGCTTTTTTCGAATAGGTCTGATGTTGATGGATGCTAGGTGGTGGTAGATGTGTGGATTATTAAGGCGTAGCGTGGGAAGATCATGTATGAAAGAACGTATTTTGGATGAAATGCATGTGTCGCCTTTGTTTGTCACAATGTGATGTTCCGCTTCCTGCCGCTCCCCTTCTTACCCACAATTCTTCTTTGCGTCATTTTTCTTGCATGTAGGCACTGGACAGAGGATACATGTTATGCATCGTCGATTCTTTCTGAATATCATAGTCCGAAATTGTATACTCTACTACCAAAGCTCTAGACCCATAGCAGATGAAAGGCCAGGGTCGAGAAAAATTAGTAGCGTATTCAAGCCAGCAGTGATCGAATTTAGCGTCATTGGCACAATAAAGCTGGACTGCCTTATGGATCATCATGTCGTGGACTTCGCGGACCGTGGTCGTCGGCTGCACTTCCAAAGTGATGATGTGATGTTGATTGCTCAAGCCCCTGATGACTGCGATGTGTCACAAGTTTGCTAGATCCCTTGTGAATTATTTGACTTACAGATCTGCATGTTGTGTGTTTTCGAATGGGTTATCAGCGATAGGTGCTTGTAGTACTGTGGGTGCCAGTCAATTTCTCGGATACAAGCAGGGAAATTGATTTGATCCGGAGGAAATCATATAGTCAAAGTTTGTGTCAAGCGACTGTGTTGCAAACCCTGGATATTTCAAGATCGACATGTCCCACTATTCGTGTCTAGATCTAGATATGGCTGTTGTTTATCCAGCTAGCATCACCATCCATGCTCTCAATCTATGCAAACACCAAACAGAGACAATTTGAAGCTAATTTTAGTCCCCCTTTTGAGCCTCATTGTTATTTTCACTGGCCTCTCCCTTTTTGCTCTCCTCCTTTATATCCTCGTCATCCCCATCCAAATCCTCGCCTTCGTCCTTGTCCTTCGGCCACCAAGCATCCTCCAAATGCAATATTGAATTATTTCGAATCCAGTACATGTCGACCATATACGGTCGCGACAAGCATCTTCCACGGTACCATAACACAGGCCATGGCCGACCAATCGGTCTTCTCGTGATGCTACATTTCGAGCAGTGTGGATCAGTGAGTAAGGCTTGTTGATGTGCCCTCTCAACTATCATATCCATAACTTCGCCGACGGTGGTTTCGTAGTCAATTTCGAGGATCAGATAGGAAGATTCACCGTTTTTGAAGGGGTGGATGGCTGCAGATCCCGTCAGCGTTGTATCACTTTGAAGGATGGGAACACTCGCAGATTTTCATGATGCCGATGGGAATGCTTTGAGGTGCCGCGGTGAGTGTGAGGTTGATAGCCTGATTGAATTGTTCTTGTATTCTTTGAGGATGAACAGCTAGTAAGGTACTATGATGTTGGGGAATGGAAATTGGGGAGTGGTTGAGAATAGCGATCTAAATTATCTTTGGTACTACCTCAAGTAGACCAATCTAAAACATTGATTCACTCTTTGGAAATGCACTTTCACCCAATGAAATATTCGCCAAAATAAGCGCTACCCGATGTTGCCCGAAAAACTTAGAAATGGCAAGATACAAGTGAAAAATCCTCAGACTTTCTATTTGGTGTTTGCTGGCGGAATGATGATTGGGATAGAATATCACGCAGAACTGTTAGCGTGGCAGCCTGGCGTTGGCTGTAGCAAAATTTTGAAAGCCACAAATCAACAATGGCAAAACGTCGGCGAAGAAATGTCAGCTGCGATGAGTGTAATGAGGGTTTTTCTAGATGGATGCCTTTGTCTGATTTTCTATCGGTCGTTTGCGATAGGGGTGGGGAGAACGGCGAAAATCTTGCAAGTTTCGCACTCGATCGTTGCGAGGCTTCAACGCAGGAAGTCTAATGGAAGATCCTAAGTCTAAGGGAACCTGCCGACTATAGCTGGTTTCTCTTTTGAGCCATATTCGAAGCCCGCCACTGTCGTCCTCAAAGCCCAGCACATGCATCTAAAGATTGCGTGCAAGGGCAATCAGGATTTCGTGCGGGAATATTCTCCAAGCACATTCCGAACAAGAGCATACTGTATCTGCTTTCAGAATTACCCCAAGTTTGACGCATCTAACCACTTCATGCTAATGCGTTGGCGCAGCAAACTTTCTCTGGAATATGAAAAGCGTATCCGTACTTATGAATGCGAGTGCGAGGTGAAATAGCCTTGATACTACTGGTGTCTTGATTTTCACCAATATAGCTCCTTCCGATCATTCCAAATAGGACATGGAACGTGCCTGATGAAGTCAGTGTGATTATTGTGTTCAGTAATTCTCTTTGAATAACTCATATGCTAGAGATCCGAAAGAGAAGATCTGATACAGAATGTATAGGATGATAGACAGAGTAAAATCGACCACGTCTTTTGTAAGATCAGCGTATTAAAAAGAACCAGCGTGCGCCATTGCTTTGGCTCCCTGACTGTTCCCTGACTTTCTATGAAAGATCCCGTACAGTAATTTTGCACTGAACGGACTCACGGATTCGTAGCTCGCCTTCATGCTCTCATATTACAAGTGTCGGTCTCTTCACACAATACCATGACTTGATTGATACAGGGAATTAGATTGAAGTTCTATGGGCTATCAGATCTCTGTAAAAGTGTATCAAACGTCAGTGAATATTTTCCAATCCTAACCCTGTCATGATCTTTCGCGATGTGCAAGAGTAGATCAATGTCACTGTCCCGTTTTTGTCAATGACCTTTGGATAGAACAAATCCCTAAATGTGTTGGTAAATTATTCAAAGAGGATATTGAACAATGAGAGCGTCCTAGTCGGTCCCAGACCACAGCGCACAATGGCGAAGAGTGATCTTCGACAATGGGACTGTCGAAGAAGATTAGTACGACCTGACAAAGAAAGGCATTCCGCCAATGTAATTGTTAAGAGAAACTAAAGAGAAGCCTCTGATAGCTTTGAACACTAAGGTACTCTTCTTTGCACACAATCTCTTTGTCCTCGACACTTTCCTCGATACTCAACACAGCTACTTATGCCCCCTTCGACCCTCTCTTCCTTCTTCCTCCCTCACCACCATCCCACACATCTCATACAACATCCACCACCAAACTAAACCAAAATTCAAACACCACAACAATCACCAACCGCCTCCAACAAATCCAAACAAATCCACCAAGCTCGACATGGATCGCTACGGAGCATCCTCTCATCACTACGACAACGAGTACTCGGACAGCTATGACTCCCGTCCTGCCGACTCTGACCCTGGCTATGGACGTTCTCGTCGTGGTGCAGCTGAGCCCACTCGTCGTGGTGCCCCACCAATGAGGTCTCGTTACGCCGACTCCGAGAGCGATGATGATGAGAACTATGGTCGTCGTCGTGTCCGCTCCGCCCGTGACCGTAACACATTTGAGGGAGAGCGCGGTGGCCTTGACTTTGGATCTCGTCTCGAGACTACTGACTCCCGTCGTGCTCCTCATGGAACGTCCGATAGACGTGACGTAGTCCCTCACGCCTCTGATGAATCTCCCCCCAATGAGCGCGCTCAAGTGCCACGCGAGGTCCGTTCACGTCGTGATGCTCGTATTGAGGGCCATCGGTTCGATGAAGATTCCTATGGCGTTGAGGCCATCGTCGATTCGGCTACTAGACACGGGACACGTATGCCGCGCGGAGACGTGACTCCTCTTCCTCCTCCTGGCTACTATGGTTCCGATTCTGAGACTGAGCTTGGAGGGCGTCATGTCCGCGCACCTGGGACTAGGCGCGGAGCTGAGCCTCGTTCTCGCTTCGATGATGACCATTCTGGGCGTCGTGGAACTCGTGGAGAGCATGGTCGTGGGGATAGACGTCGCATGGAGCCCCGCTCTGGTGGCAATCCTTATGATACCACCAGCTCCGATGATGAGTCCGACTCCACGAGTGACGGCTACAATACTCGTAGCAGATACTAGAGCATGTTTGCATAGTGAGATGTCAGGGGAGTGAGATGGAACAGGCGGGCTGACGGAGCTAGAGTGTGTCTGTGTAATTGAGGAAGGTCTGGATAAGAGAGTTGCATGCACAATAGTCTTGAAATTACTACCTTAATAATCCAATCAATTTGCATGCGTAATAATCTCAATATTACTACCTTGGTGATAGTATTCATACACTCACTAGCTTCGAACTGGTACTGGTTGGACGACTCATGTATGCAAAACTCTCCTGAATTCTGTGGCACGTAGATAGCAAGCTATCGCTTCGAAGAAATTCACCTGGCAGCACGATCCAGGTATATAGAAAAGTGTCAGCGTCGACTAACCATTCTCGCCCCCAATAAACGCGAGGCAGGGCTCCCAAAACTGACCTTTCTCACCATCCCAGCCCAAACTACCCTTAGCCCGTCATCTTCCCAATCTTCCCAATCCTCCGTCCTTCTCCATGCCCACCAACCTTCCCAATCTCAACCATCCCGAACTGCTCGCGCTCCCTCACCATTCCCGTTCTCCGCAAGCGTACTGTTCGCTGGTAGCCTGAAAATCAACCTCCGTACTCCCGGAGGACAGAGAGCACGTCCAGCGCGTCAAAAGCGCTTCTGAGAAGGTCTGGGAAAACGGGAAGTAACGCTTCATAGATTTTGGCGTAGATCAAGGTGATGAAATCGGGTATTGTCATGCTGGGGTCAACGTCTAGCTCCATCGCTTTCCGAGTGACGTTGGAGACGGCTGGGTGGTGTGTGAGTGTTGAGGGGATTTAAAATTTTTGTGTGTATGTGTGAACTTACTGATCTGCATAGTGAGGCCTGATGGGCGTAGATTATTTTCAGAATTTGATAGTAGCTGCAGGCTATCTACTATGGTCCAGCCGAATCCCGTAGTAGATAAGGTGTCAAGCTCGTTCTATAACTGGGCGGAAGACGCCACTACGCTGCCGCTGTAGTGAATGAATTCGGTCTGAAATTCTAGAAAGAGAGGATGCCTGTTTCGGAAATCGCACATACAAAGAAAGTGGGAGGAGGGTTGCGGAAATGATATGAAACCATACGATGGTAGACTTCTTGTGGTGAACCTGCTGATGATTTTACGGAAAGAGCCTTTGAGCAAATCAGTAAAGATTAATTGTTGCTCTCTTGTCCGAGTCAATGGAGGACAATGTCCAGTTCCCCCCCCCCAAGTGAGGCGCTTATGAAATGGCTATGGAACGACATTCCGCCCAAGCCTATGAAGAAAAGCCCAGCGATTTTGGCCTTTTTTTGCGTCGTCCGAGTATTATCTTTGCCGCGCTTGGGTTGATCGGCCGTCAAACGGAGAATGTCCCATCGGCTTATGTAGGGCTTGTGATCATTTCGTGAAATAAGACTTTGTGCATATGTACAAAAACAGACACTCACCCGGATCACAACTTCGGCCTGCTCTTGATGTGCTCAACCTTATTGACACAAGTCCCAATGCCCTCCAGGCCAACCTCAACAATGTCACCATCCTTAAGCCAGAGTGGGGGCTTTCTCCCCGAACCAACACCTTGTGGTCTACAATAGATTAGTATCTATCTCAGATACGGTGAGACTAGAACAATACACTCACGTGCCCGTAAATATTATGTCTCCAGGTAACAGGGTGGTCCCCTGACTCAAAAAGCTAATCGTTTTCGCAATACCAAAAATCATATCCTTGGTACTACTATCCTGCACCGTTTTCCCATTGACCTTCGTCGTAATTCTCAGCGCTTGTGGGTCTTTAATGAGCGCACTTGACACAATGCCTGGGCCATAGGGCGCCCATCCATCAAATCCCTTCCCCAGCGCCCACTGCCCACCTCCTCTCTTGAGCTGCCATTCTCTATGCGATACATCATCACCAACGGCGTAGCCCATAACATATTGAAGCGCCTTCGATTCGGGCACTTCTCGCGCTTCCTTGCCAATAACGGCGACGAGTTCGCACTCATAGTCTAAGCCTTCGACTTCTTGCGCCATCGCTGGTATGGGAACGTTATCGAAAGGACCGCCGAGGGAGGTGACGGGTTTGTAGAAGAGGACGGGGAATTTGGGGAGGGGCATTCCTGATTCTTTGGCGTGCTGTTCGTAATTGAGGCCGAGGCAGCGGACGGTTTTCACGTCTTCTCTGGCTAAGGGGGCGAGGAGGAGCCGGACATCCTATTGCTTTCAGCTTGGCTCCTCCGATTGGTCATTTGGGTATATGGTCTACAGCAATCTGTTCCGTCACATCATGTTTTCCAAAGATGTCGCCTCTGATCACGCGCGCTTGCTTCGTCTTCGCTAGATCGCTAACGCCTTGGGGGAGGATGGCGTCGCCGTAGTATGTTCGGCCATCTTTGGCGAGGAAACGGACAAGGCGCTGTCGAGCTGTTAGCCATCGCGCTGCCCTCGGTGCAGGTGAATTGAGAACAATCTACCGAGAAGGCAGGCATATCTTGATAAACCGCAGGCTGTTAGTAATAATTGGGTTCTGTATCACTCTGGCAACTCGTCAAGAGCTATTGAAAGAAAGCATTGAGAACTTGGAGCTAGAAGAGGAGATACTCGTCATTGTATATCGGACAGACGGGCCTTGTAATCGCCGCCGGATTCAACGCCGGCAAAAGTCTAAGGCTTCTTGCCAAGCAAGATCCAGAGTTCTTCATCGCTATTCCAGGCGTTGACAATTGTTGGTATGAGGCTGTCGGGTTTACAGAGGGGTGTTTTAGCACTGTACCGGCAATGCTTGAGAGAGGTCAGGAAGAAGCCCGCAGTAAGTTGTTGATACGCGTCGCGACTCCTCCTAATCCTAAATTGATGCAGGACGCCCGAGGGAACTTTAGACGATATGCAAGGTAAGGTACCTTAGAGCAAAAAATTGTTCTTCGTTTCCTACGTGTCCCTGTATTTATTGTTATTTCGTATAGGTCCGAATTCCAAAAGAATATTACCCTTGACAAGAAAGACTTTGGGGCAATTGAGTATCTTCTACGAAAAGGCCAGAGACAGCTGGAGATCTACTCGGCTCCTGGAATCAAGAATATCATGGCTTGATGCTACAGCACTTTTGCTTGTTAAAGATGGAGACTTGCTTGGACAGCCGTTCATCGTTACGACTATATCATGCACCAAAATCGAAGGTATTTAGGTCGCCACCAACGCCTTCGCTCAGAACTGAATACTCCAAAGAAATTTACAATTCGACCTCGCCTTCATCATCATGAGGGTACCTTCTGTACCAGTCTTTTGGGTCTCCCCCCGGAAGGCATAGGCCAAGTCTCCAGAAATAATCTCGATGAGCAAAGAACAGCTGCCATATCCGGAAGCGAGCCGGTACCGTCAAGAGACCTTTCGTGTCGTTCCACCAATCCTTGAAGTCTTCTATGTCCGCGCACTGTTCAATGTTGGGAACTTGGGGGCTTTTTTCCTGGGTCTCTGCGCCAGCGATACAATTTGGATCTTGGTCGCCTTCGCAGTATCGAAGATCCTTCACTTCTGGGGAAAGGTCTGGCTTCGAGATGTACACTTCTCCAGCATGCATCTGATATCCCCACTCAGTCAAGGGCAGGAGCGGGACAGGATCGTCGACATGCGTCACTCTTCTGTATCTGCCAGTGATGTTGCTTGAGCTGCTATTTGAAAAGGCCGCGTCAATATATTGCATCAACCCTTGGTTTCCAATTCTAGGCTCTCCAAAAGTCGTGACTTGAGTTTTCCAGCCCCGAGCTTCAAAGTTGAGAGAAGCGAGAGCAGCGACTGCGCCACCAAGAGAATGTCCGACTAGGGTCATCTGATAATCTGGATATTGCCGCACCAGCTCCTTGAGATGGGGAAGGATGTAAGGTCGAGTGTGTCGCCAAGATTGCATGAAGCCAGCGTGCACTGTGCAATTCGTGCATTCTGCCTTCTCTGGACTTATCGCTCTCTTTCGCATTCCCTGGTTATCCTCCGCCTCGTCCTCGTCTCCGTCGCGGGGGTACGGGATATACTCCTGCGGGACAGTCGACAGATCGATGATCGTGTTGGCGACTGAGTATGTACCTCGGAAAGCAGCGATGATTCGTGGAGGCGCAGGAGGATGTGAAAGCACGACGTAGCCACAACTATCAGACATGAATGGTCCTGTGTTCCATGTTGTCACGAGTTCGAAGGAGTCAAAGTCCTGACATCGACTCGCGCACAGGAATGGCTTCTGTATGCCCATGCCGGTGACACCAACACAGTAAGAAATATCAACTATTCGCGAGAGCTCTTCAAGATCATTAAAGAGCTCAGCTGAGATATTGGTGTTCAAGGTGGCGATAGAGCCGGTGTTTAAGAACGCTTGCAAAGGAGGAATGCCATAGGCCGAGGATAGAGATAAGGGCAAACAGAGTAATATGAGGCACTTTACGTTGTACATCATCTTGACGTTCCGTTTGGTTGAGTGCAACTGATGAAAGACTGAGCGCCGAAGAACGTCATGCGATGGTTGCCAGGAATTGGAGAAGCGGAAAGTCTAGCACCCGATCGAGGCTAGCGTGAACTCCTCCGCTTAGATTTTGTATCCATAGTCGCAGCTCTCTTGTTCCTGATATACTGCTTTCAAGCCGTTGAGTATGACCCTGGATCGAAAGACTAGCTGTTGTTGGCATTGCATTGTGGCAACGAGATAAGTCGTTTGCTCGAGCGTGAAGAGCATGAAGAGCGTGCAGTGCGAACGCCTGATGTCTTTGTCCGGTCATTAAGATATAATTTGACCCATATCTGCAAAAACTAATCTGGACCGGACCGCTATCCCTACTTAAGGCCAGTAAATCTTTAGATCCAACATCAAGCATCTATGAGTCCGGACCGGTTGATCCATAAGAGCTCATTATGTCGGTGGTCTTTGGGTCTGATTCCGCGGAGATTGCGCGTTGAGATCTAGATAATCATATCATCATGACTTACTCCACTACCCTTGCTATGACAAGGCTCGACGCACATGACCATCATATATGAACAGTTACGCAAAGCAGAAATAGACGGCAAAAGACTAGGAAATCAATCGGTTAAGAGTAAAAAGGCCCATGGAATGTGGAGGGACAGATCAGACTCATATCCCTCGTCCCAAAAAAAGGGGAATTCCACACACAATACTCACCACCTGCCCTCATCTACTCACCCTCAGTCTCACGTGTGCGGGTTGGTTAGCAGGAAACACCCAATTGGCCCTCCGAACCCAACCAAAGTATGACATCCCGCCTTCTTCTGATGCTCGTTCGCCGTACTAATGAAACTCGTACAAGTGACCATATTCCCCTGCAAGTCCATATCAACCGGTCCTCCTCCAGGCAAAGCGTTATAAAAGTCCAGCTTTTCACTGCCTGCGAGATCGCGGCTCAAATTATACGATGTGGTTTGAAGAGGCTGCGGAACACCGTATTGGGCATTGAAGGTGGTGTAGTCATGTGTGCATTTATTTCCGGGGTAGGTTTTGATGATTAGACCTGACTGTGCGCCGTAGGCGTCAGTGTTGTAGGCGTCGTTGGCGAGGGTTTGGGAGATGGTGGCTAGATTTATGGCTTGAGGTAGGGCTCCGGTGGGGATGATGAGGAGGGGGGTTACGAGGTAGTATTTCATATTCTCAGGTGTTGGTTTTCTCGATCAGCTGCTTATAAGAGAGTAATGGAATTGAAACTGATTGTTGGAATTCGAAGTATCACTTAGTATCGCGGGCATGAAAGGATGGTAGCGTCCCCCACGCTTAACAATGAAAATTCTCAAGATTATTAACGGTGGCGACAAAGGAAGTGTCTTCGCTAGCAATGATAGATATGGCCACAATGATCTCATAATGAACACTTGCTCTCTTGTTTTGTCAAAACATGTGCACACAATAAACATTTAGCCTGACTAGTGTAAGACAATTCTCCTGGTAGGCAGTCCGAAAAGGAGGTCACGGCAGATCGGCACGGCCACGAAGGTGACTCATATTATTACATTGCAACAAGCTCAATGGGAATTGGACTACGTTGGCGTGTTGGAGAAGCCCCAGAGCGTCGTGGTCAAGGAAGGGTAGACCTGTCATTTCAGGACAATCTGCAGGCGGAGTGAACTATCTATTGTTGTCATCCATGCCACAGCAGCGCGAGCAGGCAGTACTCGCAGCGATATGAGTGGCCAGGGAGTGGCTGAAACGAACAATGTCGCGTTCTCAAGGGCTACGTATTTGGAGGCAAGGGCGGCCTATATGGGAAGGCTGAGCAGACATGTTTTGTTTGATTGGGGGAAGGGGCCACGGTGCCCACCACTAATTAGATTTTTGGACCCACTGTGTAAAATTAGTATTTACAGATCACATGCGAGACTTTGCTTACTTCTCTTGCCAACTTTATAAGACTTTGAATTTCCCGCCATCCTGCAGGTCACGCATCATAATACTTGGTCCTGCTCTGCTCCGAGCATTTGCTCGTTTCCAAATTTTCATTAACATTGCATCCTCTCGAATCGAGTCTGATAGCCACTACTCCAATGCAAAGGAACTCAAAGCTCACGGCGCTGAGGGTATAGTAAGAAGCTAATAAACTCTGCTAATCACTTCCTTGATTGATTGCATTTACTAACGACAGGCTGCGCTGTAATCTTGATCGGTACAGGTGCTAAAGGGGCTGAGAGCATCTTTGTATCCTCGCCGTAGGAAGTGAGTACCAGTGGAGGCGATTTGTGCTGATGCTCCTTCTGGAGTTCGGACACTCTGATTGAGGTGCTAGAGCAAGGAGAAGAAAACTTTAAAGTCCACGATACGGCTCTGGACTCTTTTGCTACTGGGGATCCAGCCCACAACCTTCTTTTCTTTGCTATCAATCTTGTAGTCAAAGAATTGATATTGTATTTAGTGTCTATTTTGGAGCCCCTGAAATTGGCAAGGCTGAGGTGTCGCTAGCCTATGGAGATATCGGTGATAGCGCACCCGAAATTTCTCGAGAAAGTTCAAGAAGATCCTCACTTGTTCAACAGTATGGCTACACAAACGCTGTCGGTGGACCCGAACGACAATGCCGCAACTAACAGTGCTTCGCAAGTGAGGGTACAAATATCCACTCGTCATCCTGACATCTCCCTGCCGGAAAATCCAGGCCCAATCCTAGTCAATACGAGTACAGTGACAGCAGAGCTCGTCCAATATATTTCCACTAACTTACCTGGCAGATCTACGCCGCTATGCTCTCTCTACGCTTGTCAACACTCTCCTGCAGTCCGAGAAACCCATCCCTTTTGAGTTCCTGATCAATGGCACATTTCTTCGAACCTCATTAGACGAGTACCTCACAGCAAACGGCATATCCTCTGAAACAACGCTCGCGATTGAATATGTCCGCGCCATCATACCTCCACTATACCTCGCCTCCTTTCAGCACGATGACTGGGTCAGCTCGGTCGACGTCCTCTCAGAGACATCTCCTGCAGGGAAATGGGCAGACAACGCAGGATCAAAAGTACCAGCGCAAGGGAGAATTCTATCTGGAAGCTATGATGGCCTGTTGAGAGCCTGGGATATGTCATCCCAAGTACTAGGAATATCTTCATCTGCTACGAACGGAGGCCATAGATCTGCAATCAAGGCGGTGAAATTTGTCTCCCCCACACAAATCGCTTCGTCCGGCTTGGATCGCACAGTACGAATCTGGAAATACTCCGAGGATCCAGAAGGCTTCTCGGCCTCTATATCACCTCAGATCGAGCTGTACGGCCACAAAGCTAGTATTGACTCTTTAGCCGTTCATCAACCCTCGAACCGCATTCTCTCAGCTTCCTCAGACCATACCGTAGGATTTTGGTCAACTAAAAAGTCCGACGCATCAGCGGCCACAGAGTCTCTCGTCCCCTCGTCGACATCAAGAGGTTCAAAACGTCAAAAGGTTGGTCCTGCGACATCCACACCCCAACGTGGCCCTCTCTCCCTCCTCAAATCACACACTGGTCCAGTCTCCGATACCATATTCGCTCCAAACGACCACACAGTAGCCTATTCCACCTCCTGGGACCACAGTCTGAAAACGTGGGATCTCCCCACATCAACATGCGTTGACACACGATCTACATCCCACTCCCTCCTGTCTCTGTCCGCATTACCCACTTTAAACCTCCTCGCATCCGGCACATCAGCCCGACACATCACGCTCATCGATCCCCGCGCCTCTGCTACCGCTGTCTCGGCCATGACGCTCCGCGGTCATGCTAATGCTGTTGTCAGCTTAGAAGCGGATCCAGAAAGTGCTTATGGGCTAGTGAGTGGGAGCCATGATGGGACATGTCGGGTATGGGATGTGCGATCAAGCAAAAGTGAGAAAGAGGGGAGGGTGGGCGAAAGTATGTATTGCATTGAGCGAGAAAGCGCGAGAGGGGAAGGTAGAAAAGTTGGTGGCGAGGGCGTCAAGGTGTTCGGTGTGTGCTGGGATAAGGATGTGGGTATTGTGAGTGCGAGTGAGGATAAAAGAGTCCAGATCAATCAAGGGAAGGGGGTTGTGGGGGAGAAGCCGTCATAGATGACTAGCTATATACCGTACTTAGATACCCCATGCCGTATGATATAGAGCTCTTCACATGCTGGCTTTCCTTGTCCATGAAACACACTCCTTGAAACGCCAACTGCAATGCCGCTTGAATGTGCTATAACATACACCTATAAGCCTCCTACTCTCTCCCCTTAACCTAACCTCTCAACTCTATTCATCTTCGAGGCCGTCGCCGTCTGCGTCCTCGTCCTCTGTCCCCGAACCGGTAGACCCTGCGCATGTCTCCTCCCTCTATAAGAACCCATATCCCTGAGTCTTCTAATATTTTCCCTAATCTCTCTCCTCAGATCATTTTCTATCTTCATGCCCGAAAGCTGTGCCGTGATGTCGAGGACTGTTTGGTTGGTAAGGGAGCCCAGGCGTGCTGTGGGGTGAATGTGTAGGCGTGCCATGAGGTGGAGGGAGTTTTGTTGGCCGATTCCGTAGAAGGTTTGGAGGGTTTTCTGGAGGCTTTGTTAGAGGATGCCTTTGGAGGAGCGCGAAGGAAGGGGGCGTACGCGGACAAGGCGGGCCTCAGGGAAGTTGATGCCTAGAATGAAGACCATTGTGGACGGTGAGTGGCTCAAACGAGCCCAATACTGTTTGCAAAATGTGTCATGAACGCTTGGAATGTCGAAAGTTCGAAGTCGGAGCGCCTCAATATTATTCTAGTACTGCCGACTCTCAGCTAGCTCTTTTCGCTTTAGCAACACCTACCGACCTATCGAGTTTCAGCTACCGTCTCTGCTACTTGTTCAATACTCGAGACAATTTCCTTCAGACACATTGGATGACATTCGACATGGCCAATCTACAACGAGTCGTTATTTCACTGCTCCTCATCATCACAGCGGGCTTCCTCTTCCTCGCTCAGACTTCTAATGCGGCTAAGGGGCCAAAGATTACTAACAAGGTAGACTCAAATATAAAGATATTGCCATTGGATTGAGGACTGATATGATCTAGGTCTACTTTGACATTACACACGGAGATGAAGAGCTAGGAAGAGTCGTTATTGGCCTTTATGGCAAAACCGTACCCAAGACCACAGAGAACTTCCGTGCTCTCTGCACTGGCGAAAAGGGCTTTGGCTACGAAGGGTCGGCCTTCCACCGTGTCATCAAGGCTTTCATGATCCAGGGCGGTGACTTCACCAATGGTGATGGCACTGGTGGGAAGTCCATCTACGGAAATAAATTCCCAGATGAGAACTTCAAGTTGAAGCACACCAAGACTGGCATGCTCAGCATGGCCAACTCTGGCAAGGACACCAACGGCTCTCAATTCTTCATTACTACAGCTATCACTTCGTAAGCTACACAATTCCACGCTCTCGTTATTTAGATATTTGCTAATGATAGCTGTAGCTGGCTGGACGGAAAGCACGTTGTCTTCGGGGAGGTTCTGGAGGGCTACGATATCGTTGAGAAGGTCGAGAACGTCCCCAAGGGTGGAGGAGATAAGCCCTCCAAGACTGTCAAGATCGCAAAGTCTGGAGAACTGGAGATGCCGGAAGAAGGTACCCATGCGGAGCTATAGATCACCTTCTTCATCTCATCCTTTTCAGTTCCGTCGATCAAGTCTGGAATTGCTGATGTGTCGGTTTTCCCCCATAAAGAACTCATCGGAAATGCTGAACCTGCGGATCCCAACGACAACCTGGACGTGACTGCGGGCGAAACGAAACAATCGGAAAAGCAGCCAGAGAAAGCAGCAGCTGATGTGACTCCATCGACGGAAAGCCCAGGCTTGAGCTTGTTGACAAAGTTGATCTTCTTTGGCGTGATTGTTGGAGTTATCTTCACCTTTCTCAAGTCTCGTAAAGGGAGCGTAACCGAGAAAAATCTTGCTTGAACTTTGTACTCCTCGACCAGATAGCTGTCCAACCCTTTACTGACTTCGTGTGTTACGCTACGTTGCCACACGACTCCTCAGGCGGAAGGAGGTAGACCTCTTAGAAAACCCCCCACGCGTTGTGTAAGCGCCTGGAAGTGTGATTTACTAGCGTATCAGGGCCCACCATAGGGCTGAAGTTTCGCTACATTTTTTTTGCCTTCTTGAATCATCCTTCGATCTCAACCCCATGACAGACAACTTGATCTCTTCTACATTATCCTATAGTACAGTCTTTTCTGTAGAGAAGGCTTTTCGTTGTTTGTTGCAGCTCGTATTGACCCACTGACAACGTCAAGCAAGCTTCAGAAGACCAAGCTCCTCGGAATCGAATTCACGGAGAACCTCAACTGCCACGACTTATCCACTTGAAATCAGTCAGTATTGAATTTTTCTACACCTACTAGCCAGCTCTTGAAGACTGCAAAATGCTAGTACCACCCTTCCCGTGCTCAAGCTCTGTCTACGTTGGCTTATCAGTCTGAACAAACTTGTTTGCCTCGAACGCTGACACTAAAACCTTCAGAAACACCCAAGCATACCGCTAAGCAATCATGGCTGATCAGCTTAATATGGGCGGACTGTCCCTTGACTCTCAGCATGGACAAGGACGCTCCGCATACATCCCACCTCACATGCGTGGAATGCCCCCTCCTCCAGGTCAAATGGATGGACCTCCACCACCCCAGATGAACGGTGGCCCTCCCATGAACGGCAACGCCTGGGGTGGACCTACAAAGTAAGTTCTGCGTGTATCTCCTACCTTCAGCTTCATATACTAAACTAATTGTATCAGGGACGTTAGGAATGACCCCCATGTCGCTCCGAACTGGGCTAACGCTCCAGCCTTCACTCCACAAGGTGGGCCACATACCAACGGCCATGTGATTACATGGGACAATTCTACTGCGCGTGCATTCAACGAGGGTGCTTATGGGCGACCTGGAGGAGGAGGGTCTTCATACGGCGGTGGTGGAGGTGGCGGCTCGTCCGCTCGTGGATCTGGCGATGGCCAATGGAAAGATGGGAGACATGTTCCTGGTCCAGCGAACCAACGTGTGGAGCGTGAGCTCTTTGGTGTCCCCAACGACCCGTCGAAAACACAGAGCGGCATCAACTTCTCCAACTACGACGACATCCCAGTCGAAGCGTCTGGCACAAACGTTCCAGAGCCTTGCCTTCAATTCATCAACCCACCTTTGGACGACCACCTACTTTCAAATATCAAGCTTGCTTCATATAAGACGCCTACACCAGTGCAAAAATACTCTATTCCCATTGTCATGGGAGGACGAGACTTGATGGCTTGTGCTCAGACCGGCTCGGGCAAGACTGGTGGTTTTCTCTTCCCAATTCTCTCACAGGCTTTCATAAACGGTCCATCTACGAACGCAGCCCCACAAGGTGGAGGGATGGGCTACCGCTCGCGCAAGGCGTTGCCAACCTCCTTGATCCTAGCTCCTACCCGAGAGCTGGTCTCTCAGATCTATGAGGAATCTCGCAAATTCGCTTATCGCTCCTGGGTTCGTCCTTGCGTCGTTTACGGAGGTGCAGATATTCAATCTCAGCTGCGTTCTATGGACCGAGGCTGTGATCTGCTTGTTGCCACTCCTGGCCGTCTTGTCGATTTGATTGAGCGTGGACGTATCTCTTTGGCTAACATCAAGTATCTGGTTCTTGATGAGGCTGATCGTATGTTGGACATGGGTTTCGAGCCCCAGATCCGTCGAATCGTCGAGCAGGAAGACATGCCAGGCGTCCAAGGCCGTCAGACTCTCATGTTTTCCGCAACTTTCCCGCGAGATATCCAGATGCTTGCGAGGGACTTCTTGAAGGACTACGTCTTCCTTTCCGTTGGCCGTGTCGGATCAACTTCTGAGAACATCACCCAGAGCGTCGAGTATGTCGAGGACGTTGACAAGCGCTCAGTCTTGCTGGACATCCTCCACACCCACGGAGCAGGTCTCACTCTGATCTTCGTAGAGACGAAACGTATGGCAGATTCTCTTTCCGATTTCCTTATCAATCAAAACTTCCCTGCTACTTCGATCCATGGAGACCGAACTCAGCGCGAGCGTGAGCGTGCTTTGGAGATGTTCCGTAACGGGCGCTGCCCCATTCTTGTCGCCACTGCCGTGGCAGCTCGTGGTCTCGATATTCCCAACGTCACCCACGTTGTCAATTACGATCTTCCCACCGACATTGATGACTATGTTCATCGTATTGGTCGTACCGGCCGTGCTGGTAACACTGGCAAATCGACAGCCTTCTTTAATCGCGGCAATCGTGGTATTGTCCGAGACATGATCGAGCTACTAAAGGAAGCTCATCAAGAGGTGCCTGGATTTCTTGAGAACGTCGCTCGCGAAGGCTCTGGCTTTGGTGGTGGGGGCGGCCGCGGTGGCCGCTCTGGAGGTCGTGGACGCGGTGGTACTGCTACCCGTGATTTCCGTAAGACCGGGGGTGGCGGATTTGGCGGCCAGAGTGCTTATGGTGGAGGTATGGGCGGCCCACCAGCTGGTGGCTTTGGTGGTAAGTCTCTGCTTAAAAAAGCTCCACTGCTATCTACTAATATACACTTAGGCTACGGTGGCGGCGCTGCTCCAGCTTACGGAGGCGGAGGGGGTTATGGTGGCGGCTACGGCGGAGGCAGCTACGGCAATCCAGGTGGACCTGGAGGCCAGTCGTCCTGGTGGTAGATGCTTCTCACTAGCATCCACAGGCGCGGCTTTCCTACAGGAATCACTCACCAGCATATCTTGACCTAGGCGCCTGGGTCATGTTGGCTCACCAATTCCTACTGACTAATTCGACCATCTTGCTACGGTTCTTTCGACTTTCGATCCTATACAACCCCTTTTCCCCGAATCAAAATTGTTTCTTACTCAGTCCTCGACATGCTCGACTCGGTGGCTCCAGGCCATGCAAACGTTCACCAAATGACGACGTTGCGATTGTGGAACAGCATATCCATAGATAGCGTTGGCTTATACCCATTTAGACCGACTGACCTCACTACTCGATACCCTGCGCAGGCCTTCCAAAGGCACACGCACGACTACACGGTCCTGATGGGCGTTCATCTTACGAATCTTGCTGCGATCCTGCTGGCCATGCAGCCGGCTCCAGGCATCTCGACGACACGATAGATTTCTTCCAATTTTAGCGGTTTCAGCCTTCCTCAATGAGCGTCTGCTCATCTCTTTCCAAAAGCAAATCACGACCAAATTAACATCGATCCTGGCCTTGTTTCGGTCATACATACGCGCCATACTTCCACGATTACGGTGGTCCATGGTGTTTTAATGACACATCAGCGATAAACAGCATCTGATGGCGAACGGCGTTCTTCAGGCGCATAGATCACAGTGCTCACATGGGGTGAGCCGGCGTGTCTAATGCCTTGTCGGAGCCGATCAGACGTTGCATTGAGCGATACTCGGGACCTCCGAGGCTTGTTTTGAGATCTTATATCTTGAACGACGGCCTAGAGGTTTATCAGTGCTGGCGAATAGCCTGTTCATCACTGGATCTGATGATAAAGGGTTGGCCTTTGAGACAGAATATCGACTACTGCCCAGATAGCCAACACAATAAAATTGCTCTAGAGTTTGCGCATCTTTACGTCATGAGCGAATGATCACAATGATAATACGAGAAATTCATTCCATAGCAGCCCACTTATACGTAAAACAGTAACCTGCCGCGGACTCGCCCACTATCCAGCGTAGGGTTTCAGATGACTGTTGTTCACGACGCAATTAAATGGGGTCCATACGTCACAATATGTATCTTATATTGCCACTATTGCTACATTGTCATACTTTCCATTCCAATGTTTCCAGCTCAACCCCCTAATCCTCTCCCATCCCCTATCCAGCGCCCCAACAACCTCGTCCGGCAGCGGGCCCTTTTCAAGATCCACAAGATTGCTCTCCAAATGTGCCGCACTACTTGCACCCATCAACAGGCTATGATGCGCCAACCACCTCAGCGCACACTCCCTGAGCGTCAACCCATACTTCGCAATAACCGGATCCAGCAGCTCCACCGCAGCAAAGTACTACTCAATCCCGTAGCTCCCATTCCTGATTCTCTCATGCGACTCACCGCCAGCCAGCGAACCCCCCGCGATAGGATTGAAGGCGTAGAACTTGATGCCGTAGTGCCTCAAACAAGGGAAGAGCTCGGGCTCAACGGCGCGATGGAGGGGGTTGTACTTGCCTTGGTAAACTGACGGCTTGACCCATCCCTCGCGATCGCACAGCTCGCAGATCTGCGCGACTTCCTATGCGGGAAGATTGGTGAGGCCGAGCTGGGCAAAGAGGCTTTCTTGGTGGACTGTGTTGATGCCGCGAAAGATGTCGCTTTGGGGGACAGAGCGGTCAAGGGCCAAGATAGTAGACGTGTAAGGTGTGCGTTTTGAGCTATGCGAGGGATTTCTGGAGATTAGGCGGAGCATATCGGGATGGTAGCGTTGGTCGAAGTCTGTGTGTGCGCATTGGCATTTTGTTCGTTGCGGAGTGGAAAGCAAGGATCCACCCCAGCCCTCAGGTATGGCAGTCTCGGAATTCGAATGGAAAGCGGGGAGGTACTTTGTGCTTATAAGAAGACCTCGCTCCTGACATTTCAATTCGCCGAGCATGGTCTCTGATGTGCCGTTCCCGTAACGGCGTGCGGTATCGATCTTGGTGTGCCTAGTTGGATGAGACGTGGTACTGTTGAGACGCATTCATAGACTTACCCATGCTCCTGAAAGACGTCCATGACTGAGTTCCAGTTTCGGAATCAGTGACCCGACAATGCGGGGCCACACCTTTGAGAAAAACTAGCAATCCCGACCACAAAAGTGAGATACAACGATTCACATACTCTTGTGGCCGAACGACATCGCGCCAAGTACGACTTTCATGATGGCTTCTGGCTCGAAGTCATGGCTTTGCAGATAGCTTTAGAATGAAGTGCTCTTATAGGGAATTCAAGCATATTGCACATTGGGTTTCTGCTCTTGAGAGAGCGACGAAAGTGGTTATTACAAAGCCAACAATGACAGGGTTGTTCAACGTACGAAAGCTACGGCGTGAGTGGTATTGTCATAATCATACAGTAGGTTATTTATGGAATGGAGTTTGCGGACTTTGACAGATGATTTTAGCGTCGTGAGTATCAGCTGAACGGGTTAGTGGCTTCGGGTGGGAAATGGTAAGGTATCGACAATTGTGGCTGCGATGAGACATAATTCCACGAGCTACGTTCGCATGCGCACATGAACGCTGCTTATGACGGAATTGGTCGCCGGGCTGTAAAACGTCGGCTGCGCATTGGTTGGTGGGACGTCTGATGTGTCCAGCCCTGTCAGGAAATACTTCTCGAGATGTGTATCTCCGCCATACTTTTGTGTATATTGGTAAGAGATGCTTATTCTCGGGACGAGCTCATTTCCTAAGTCCGTTGACTGAGTCGATCGCGATCCGCAGGTGGATTCCAATGCCTATATATAAGGCTTTGTTGCCTGCGTATGCTGCAGACAACATCGATCCTTCGTGAACGCTTACCTTAGACTTGAAAACTTTCTCCAGCAAGAAAATGCCTGCACCGCCCGTCCCGGCCTCGCTGCAAAGCAGCGTGAATGCCACCAAAGTCGAGTATGTCCAGTTGGGCCTTTCTGGGCTTCGAGTCTCTGTGCCAATCCTGGGTACCATGGGTATTGGCAGTAAGGACTGGCAGAGCTGGGCGATGGAGGAGGACGAAGGGTTGGAGATATTGAAAGCGGCCTGGGACAGAGGTAAGTAGGACATGTGGAAATATGCCGAAGATCTGTAATCGAAATAACAATAGGCCTCTCAACGTGGGATACCGCCAACGTCTATTCCAGCGGCATGAACGAGGAGATCATCGGGAAAGCGATCAAGAAGTTCGATATACCCCGGCACAAGCTTACCATCTTGGCCAAGTGTCGTGGAACGGTTCCAGAGGAACCGGGCATTTTCAACTGGGCGTTTGAGGAGCAGATGCAAAAGAGCAAAGACTATGTCAACCAAGGCGGTGGGCAACTCCGTCTTGATATTAAACGTCATCCCAAAGGTGCTTGAGCTGATTATGTTGGGCCGGGTAGGTCTATCACGTGGCGCGATTCTCAAAGCCGTCGATGCCTCGCTCAAGCGTCTCGGAACAGACTATATCGACCTTCTCCAGATCCACAGATACGACCCCTCGGTACCTCCGGAAGAGACGATGAAAGCGCTTCATGACCTCGTCCAAGCCGGTAAAGTCCACTACATTGGCGCAAGCTCAATGTGGACATACCAACTGGTCCGCATGCAATTTATTGCTGAGAAGAATGGCTGGACGAAATTCGTGAGCATGCAGAACCGGTACAATCTATGTTACAGAGAGGAAGAGAGGGAGATGAACAAGTTCTGTAACGAGACTGGTGTGGGTTTGATCCCATGGGGGACTTTGTTCTCAGGTTTGCTGGCAAAGCCATGGGGAGTCGAGTCTGCCAGGTCTAAGACCAGTATTGCTATGAGCGGTGGGCTTACGGAAGCAGATGAAACCATCATTGAACGAGTTCAGGAGGTAGCTGAGAGAAAGGGCTGGAAGATGAGTCAAGTTGCACTGGCGTGGATCAGAGAAAAGGGTTGCATCCCCATCGTCGGCTTGACCAGTACCAGTATCGAGAGGCTTGATGAAGCGTGCGCTGTGCGGGACATGAGGCTGACTGCAGATGAGATGAAGTACTTGGAAGAGCCATATGCTCCAAAGCCAGTTGCTGGACACGTCTAAAGTCAAAGTGGGAGCTAGGGGCGAAACGAGAAGCAGGAATAGATGGAAGTCGCGTATAACGTATTCAGGTGGGCAGATGTAAAAATCATCTTATTGGGACTTCGCTTCTTTACTGTCGAATCTCTGTTCTTGTTCAAAGAGAGTAATAGGATGTTTCTACGGAGATTGACACCATAAGTCCTGGCAAGCGCTAAGGATAATAGTGGCTTGGCAAATATCTGGCCCCTATAAGGGTTGCCTGGACGATTGGCTTACTGCGCCCCCCGCAACCCTCTCGGGGAGTGCTTGGGGGAAGCCTAAGAATCGAATTCCAGGGTCTAAGCGCTAAAGAGACAGGGGGTATACCCTAGACATATACCTAGGCAGGCCCTTATAGCGGACCATCCGAATTACTAGTCCGAGGCACTTCCACCCCAAAAATATGGAGACCCTTCAGGGGGCCACAAGCGCTTAGGGCTAGGGCAAATTTCCACGCTAGCCAGGACTTTTGGTGTCAATCTCCGTAGCGAGTCTGGGTGACCACTGCCAAGGTTCCCCTGGACTTGGGGGTGGCGGAAAAGCCCACTAGTGGACTCGAAATAAGACCGTGCTCTATTTCCAAAGCCTCGAACAATTGAGTTTCTATCGCAATCCCTTCGTCATGCTTCGCCCACCACCTTCCATCCCGCAAGACCCAATGCAACATATAGCAAGCATGGCCCTACAGCTTCATAAAAAACAATCAAGAATAAGGATATGACATCGTCTCGCTATCGATACCGTATCCATGGCCGCCACGGCGAGCATCTCCGCTATGGATGCTGACCCATTCTCTCCCCTTCATTCACCAGAGACCCGGGCTCGTACCCAAAATGTCGAGCCCGGTGAAAATTCCGATAGACCACGTACCCTCTCACCAAGAGCCGATCGACCGGTCTCAAAGCAAAGCTTACATCACATTCTCACCTCTACAACCTCTATAGAGCCACCTGTCAAATCAAAAGGTCGAGCTCAAGAACAGACAACACCTACGTCGGCCTCCAAGGCCGATACATCCGCCAAGCAACCTATCATATGGATTGATGGAGGAGCAGATCAAGTAGAGGACAAGGAAGATCAGGCTAGCGTCCAGAACGACTCATACACCCGGGCAGCCGAGTTCAATCCTTCGCACACCATGACTGTGGCACATACCCGGCGCAACGCCAACGGTACCATAGGCTCTGTGTACTCGGGAAACAAGATTAGACATCTGAAAAAGGAAGATGGCATACCACTCTGGCGAAAAGACATTCAGTTGAACTTCCTAGAATGCGTCTTCCAGAACGAAACGAAGTGCTTTACTAAGGCATCAGCTCCCGAGAAAGGGCCGGTGCATACCTTTGCGGATATCTACGTGGATGCTATGGCACGGAGTAGCAAGACTAGCAAAATACTGAAGGAGAAGCTATTGGCTGATCAGGACGGTGCCATGCATATGGCAATGATTTGTCTGCTTGTCAATGTTGGCAGGATGAACACGACCCTGAATTGTGAGGAATCTAGTAGAGATTGAGGATATCCGGAGGCTAATTCTTTTATGCAGTCTTCCCGGAAATGCGTGCGCAGCTGCGGACATATCACTGCATACCTTCCCTACAAGCAAATCAAGATCCAAATGCGTACAAGCAGCTTCAAGATGCGCCTCGTCTGAAGTCCATCCTTAAAGGCGCCTCAGAAGATCAAGACCAACCCAGCACAATCGATAAGATCAAAGCCCTTCCAGTTCCCCGCACCAATCCTGTCAATCTCATCTTCGTCCTCTCACAATACGCTCCTAAGATCTCAGAAATTCATTTTCCGCAACCGCGGGACTTCTTCGACCTGGTAATGCGAGCAACCTTGAGTAGCAAGAGCAGAGCAAACAACTTCCTGTGGCTAATTTGGTTCTACCTCGAGAGCGACTACACCCCGGAAATGTCTCTACAGAATCCTTTCGGACCAGGGCAGAAGGGCTCGGAGCCAGATGCGTTACCTTTTAAAGTCCCCGCCTTTGAGCACCTGACTGAGGCGCAAGCTGATGCCGAGAACGTTGACACTGAGGAAGAGAAGGCGTATGGTGAGATGAAGAGGCAGGAGCGGATCCGAATACTTCAAGAAGACGAGACAGTGGGGCCGCCAATGAAGAAGGCCAAGAAGAGTAAGTCATCTATTCCTAGTTCGGAATTCGTTCCAACGCGGTGGTACATTCGAGAGGTGAAATACAGACTGATAATCTCTTAGATCCGACCACTGACGACCTCAACGTTATTGCGATATCGGACAATGACCCCACCCGTTCGCCTTCACCCTCTTCGGCTGTACGACTAAAGCCAAAGTACATTGACTACGATGGCCCGACTATGGGCATGAAGGGTGATATGGACATGAATGGCCCTACAATGGGACATTTCGGCAGTTCGATGACTAGAAATCCATCCAATCCTCAACGCTTAGTCCTCAAGACCCACCTAGATTTTCCTCAATACTCATCTCCCGCTCCTCCAGGCTCCGGTCATCCAATCCTACATAGCGCCGGCGCCAATGGCATGGGTTCGCGGCGCCAGAGACCCGAAACATCTCACCAGCGAGCGGTCAACATGAACAGGAAGATGCGAATGGACCATATCCTTCATACCCAAATTGGGGCAGTTCATAAAGATGCCCGGCAGCACAAAAAGCACGTCAGCAGCTCGTTCGGACTCATGGTCATGAATCGCGTCAAGAAGTTGCCAGAAATGTACGATACAGAAGACGAAGGCTCATGGGGCCCAGGCGGCTTGGTACCAGGTGTTGGCGAGCGTGAAGACTTCGGCGAGGAAGCGCTAGCATACAAGAAGTCGATTGACCGAGCAGTCAGGAGACTTGAGAGGGAGGCAAATGGTTCTCTGGGCGGACTGGTCAGGGGGTATCGGAAAGGGAGGCGCAAGTCACGCGGCTTCGTTGATGATGATGAGAAAGAGGGGCGGTCCAGAAAGAGGCAAAAAGATGAGGGGAGTCAGCACGCTCGTGGGGAGAGGAGCCGTGGTGAAGGAGGACGTGACGACGCTCTTGACGATCTCGATCTCGATTTGCTGGGCGAAGGGAGGGACGACGATGATGAGATGGATGAGGACAGCATGGATGACAGCGAGGGGAGCATGACAGAGGATGAGGTAATGAGCGATTGATAGGTGTGCAATGTGCTTCATGCAAGGCGCTCTGGCGCTATGTGGGACCAATGAGGACGGTGATCGATACCATCGTCAAAGGAGCGATACTGGCTTCTAGCATTCAGAGCTACAGGCTCATGGGGGATACTCCATTTTTATTCATAATTTAGCTTCGGCTTGTTGACAAGAACCACAATATGCAACACCCACAGCTATTCATTCGAACACTTTACAGTTGGGCGTTTTATAGAACTACCTTTTCGTCCCTGCAATTCGCAAGGCTCAAATCGTGCGGACAACCTTCCTCTTTAGGTTCGATATCGGCTCTCTGTTTATGCGTTGCCCTTTTCTTCTCCGCCCTGAATATCACGAATGAGTTCCTGCCTGAAAGCGGGGTCAATGATTCATATAACTTCCAAGGGAACTTTAAAAGGGAGCAGACTTGCTATCAACCTTGTGATCCTACGGGCTACTGTTGTACAGAAAGCACGACCTCGATTTTCGCCTTCACCATACCGATATCTCTCTACACTCAATTCGGATTCAATTTCATTTTCAAATTACGAAAAGGCCAGGACCTTCCCACGAGCAAGTCCGGCCACTCAGCAGATAAGACATTGCTCACTACGAAGAGCCATGTGTAAGCGCAATGTAGAAACCCCAGGCGGGAGCATGGAGGTCGAAGCGCACCGAGAGGTGCTGCCAAAGAACGTGAAGCCCATACACTATGACTTGACTCTAGAGCCTGACTTCGAAAAGTTCACATACGAGGGGGAAGTGGCGATAGAGTACGTGTGGTGAAGACGGGTTGTCCAGCTTTCATCCTCCTCATTGCTGCTCAACTACGAGGCTCTAGCTGATTCAATATCATTAAGCCTCGAAGTCAAAGAAGACACCACCTCCATATCCCTCAATACCCTCGAAGTCGACATCCACTCCACCCATATCTCAGCCGGCGGCAGCGAAGTCACCTCGTCCCCCAAAATCACCTACAATGAAGACTCCCAGATGACCACCATATCCTTCGACAAGTCGATACCTGCAGGTTCGAAAGCACATCTTACTCATAAATTTAGTGGTACCCTCAATGACAAGATGGCTGGATTCTACAGGTCTTCGTACAAGGACAAGGAAGGGAAGACGAAATACATTGCCAGCACACAGATGGAGCCTACGGACGCTCGGCGAGCGTTTCCTTGCTTTGACGAGCCCGCGCTGAAGGCGGAGTATACAATTACACTTGTGGCGGACAAGGGGCTTACGTGTCTGAGCAATATGGATGTGAAGGGGGAGAAGGAGGTGGAGTCGAAGATGAGTGGAGGGAAGAAGAATGCTGTTACATTCAACAAGACGCCGCTGATGTCTACGTATCTATTGGCTTTCATAGTCGGAGAGCTCAACTACGTGGAGACGAAGAATTTCAGGGTACCTGTGAGGGTGTATGCGACGCCTGATAAGGACATAGAGCATGGACGATTTTCGCTGGAATTGGCGGCAAAGACGTTGGCTTTCTATGAAAAGGAGTTTGATAGTGATTTCCCGCTGCCGAAGATGGATATGGTAGCTGTCCCTGACTTCAGTGCCGGAGCTATGGAAAATTGGGGCTTGATCACTTACCGAGTGGTTGATGTGCTGTTCGATGAGAAGACTAGTGGCGCTTTGACAAAAGAGAGAGTTGCGGAGGTCGTGCAGCACGAGTTGGCTCATCAATGGTTTGGTAACCTTGTCACCATGGACTTCTGGGACGGGCTATGGTTAAACGAGGGGTTTGCAACGTGGATGTCGTGGTATTCGTGCAACAAGTTCTACCCAGAGTGGAAGATATGGCAGAGTTTCGTGATTGGCGACTTACAAAGTGCACTGTCACTGGACTCGTTGCGAAGCAGTCATCCGATCGAAGTGCCTGTCAAACGGGCAGACGAGGTCAATCAGATCTTTGACGCCATCTCGTATTCGAAAGGCTCCTGTGTGCTTCGCATGATATCGAAATTCCTAGGAGAGGAGGTGTTCCTGAAAGGTATCCGGAGATACATCAAGAAGCATGCCTACGGAAACACCAAGACCGAAGATCTCTGGGCCGCATTGAGCGATGCAAGCGGCAAGCCAGTGGAGAAAATCATGGACATCTGGACCAAATATGTCGGCTACCCAGTCGTCACCGTTACCGAAAAAGAAGGTTCAAACACAATCCACGTCAAACAAAATCGTTTCCTCCGCACCGGCGACGTCAAGCCCGAGGAAGACGAAACCCTCTACCCCGTCTTCCTCGGTCTCCGCACAAAAGACGGCGTGAACGAAGAACTCACCCTCTCCACCCGCGAACACGACTTCGAAGTTCCAAGTACCGACTTCTTCAAGCTGAATGCCGACCACTCTGGCACCTACCGGACCTCATATACTCCCGCCCGCCTCGCCAAACTTGGTGAAGCCGCCAAACAAGGCCTGCTATCTGTCGAAGACCGCGCAGGTATGATCGCCGATGCTGGCGCCCTTGCCTCCTCCGGCTACCAGAAGACTTCAGGCATTCTCTCCCTTCTCAAATCCTTCAGCGGCGAAACCGAGTTCGTAGTGTGGGATGAACTGCTAACGCGCATCGCCTCTATCCGCGGCGCCTGGGTCTTCGAAGACGCAAAGACCCGTGACGCACTCAAGACGTTCCAGCGCGAACTCGTCTCCCCAAAAGCCCACGAAAAAGGCTGGACGTTCACCGAAAACGAAGACCACGTCCAAGCGCAATTCAAAGCCCTCCTCTTCGGTAGTGCCGGCCTCTCTGGTGATGAAAAAATCATTAAAGCTGCGCAAGACATGTTCTCGAAATGGGCTTCGGGCGATAGAAAAGCCATCCACCCCAACATCCGCGGCAGCGTCTACGCCATTGCACTCCAGAATGGCGGCGAGAAGGAATATGACACCATCTTCAACGAGTACAAGACATCCAAAGACGCCGATGAGCGCAACACCGCTCTCCGATCCCTAGGCCGCGTCAAGGCACAGACCCTAATACAGCGGAGTTTGGCGTTGCCGTTGAGTGATGATGTCAAGGGCCAGGATGTATACATGCCGATTGGAGGGTTGAGGAATGAGAAGGAGGGTATCGTTGCCCTATGGGAATACCTCAAAGCGAACTGGGAAGGGCTGAACAAGAAATGTCCGGCTAGTTTAGGGATGTTGAGTACTATTGTACAGATCTGCACTAGTGGGTTTGTTAGCGAGGAGCAGTTGGCGGAGGTGAGGAAGTGGTTTGGTGAGAGGAGTACGAAGGTATGTTTGAGCTCTGTTGCGAGGTTTGGGTTGAGAGTTTGTGTGCTGACTTGGGATTTCTAGGGCTTTGATAGAGCGCTGGAGCAGAGCTCGGATGCTATTCGGGCGAAGGCGAGTTGGTTGAAGAGGGATAGGGGGGATGTGGAGAATTGGCTGAGTGTGAATGGGTATTTGGGAAAGGAGGCTGGAAAGCTGTGAGAGAGTGACATTTAGAGGGATAGGAAGGGGAGCTTTGAAATCAATAGTATGCATATAGTAATCTGGGCATAGCTTTAGCTTTCGTCGCTGAAAAAGCCTACAATTTCTCAAAATGATGCTCAACTCCATCATCAGAGGGTATGAGTACAATTCAGTGAAGCTCTCGTAAGAAAATATGCTTTAGAGCGGCTCGGAAGTATTCTGTTTGTTTATGGTACAAGCTAAAAGCCACCTCTATGTACTCGTAGCATTTCGACCTCCTGGAAGCCCTTGGCAGAACGCTGCTCTGCAATGAAGCATGGAATCAGATCACTGGTATCGCAGAGGCTGAGGCTGTCGCATGATCAGTTCCGCAGTAACACATTAGTTTGAGAATTATACCTGGGTGTCACCTGGGAGCTGCTGCTCTCCCTGTTGCTGATAGTACTTCGTGTAAGGGTCCTCCCCCCGTCGGATGGCTGCTTCATCCACCTCGACCCCTGGATGTCCATTCTCCATCATCATCCGCCGCTGCGTGCTAGCTTCCTTGCCGTCCTCCGAGAGCTTGGCTTTCATAGTTGATTGCACGGAGAAAGGTCCATTGACTTCGCGATCGAGGCTCATGTATTCTTTGATCGCATCCTTGCCACCTCGCTCCTGGAGGTACACCATGTAGTAATGCGAGAGGTCCTTCATGGTGAGTGGGGGCAGCTGGCTCTTCTTTCGGATGTCTTCGTGTACTTGCTTGATCCGCTTGTATTGCGTAGGCTCTGACTCGGCACTGGTCGGTTGATCCAGCTCGAAGGAGAGGAAGCTGATCCAGAATGGTCTGCTGTGGAGGTACCAGTGCTGATTTTTCTGGTAGACTTGGCGCGCTTCCTCGACGGAGCCCTTGATCTTCCATAGCAACCGTGCCCACTCTGCGACCAGTGCTGCTTTGGCGTATGTGTCACATTCTGGTGATTCAATTTGCGATTTGTAGACTTGGATCGCGGCGTCAAGGCCGCCGTGACGGCGAGACAAGTTTGCTAATGAAACGATGGTTTCGATATGGCCTGGCAAATTCACGAGGATGGCTTGATGAATGTCTTTCGCTAGTTCAATTCTGTCGACTGACTCTTCAAAGTATGCATATTGGAGGCGGACGGCTGGTCTTGAGATGGGTGCGTACAGCATGCTGGCGCGTTGGTATATGTTGCGAACCTCTTCCTCCTTTCCTGGCTGTGCCAACATCCAGCGAGCGTAGCGGAGCCAGAATTCATCGTAGTAAGCGCATGTGACAAGGCATCTCTCGTAGAGGAATTGCGTCCTCATGTAGTCTCCTTCAACCTCTTCAAAGTCAAGGTACTTTCGCCAGTTGACCAGCTGGCCCTCATCAAGCTCCGTGACGTGGAAGTATGGTCTCTTGACTTCCGACTCGTAGGTCCATCGCTTTGTGGTCTCAGTCTGAGTCCGCGCAAAGATCTCGAGGTGGAAGTTGTCAATCCGTGTCCGCACCTCGCGATGGATGTCGGTGGTCGAACCTTCGTTCTCGATCTCAGTTCGGAATTGAGTAAGCATGTCGGCAGGCAAGAGCTCCTGTAGAGGCCGGACTTGCGCCAGATGACGATAGCGCTCAAAGTAACGGGCATACTGATGCATGGGAATGTGCACAACGCGGTCTAGTATAGGGAAGATCTTGTCCTGTGCCTCCAGGCGCTCCTCGAACTCCAAGTATTTGTCCCAGAACGGATGTGCTAAGAAGTCGAGGCCTACAGAGCTAGCACCTCGCTCAAAAAGCCTGTGCAAGTATTTGTCAGCGAACGCCAGCGCTGAAGGGAGGAAAGGAGACAAAAGGAGGCAGAGGGCTGCAAACATGGCGGGTGTAAGTGCTCAATCATCTCAGAGCTCCACTAAAGTCCATCAAACGTCAATCGCGAACGCAGAGTGTGTGAATTGCGACGTAGGCAAGGTGTGAGCGAGGGAAATGAAAAGCCTGACTGTCATGTGAGAGGAAGCAATATGGGGGCCTGTTTGTGACACTCTCACCCGTCTAGAAGCAGAGCTTAACGTCCTGACGCACCACGATGATTGACAAATAATCGTGCTGTAGTGTCTTGTGGTTATGGGAAGGAAACCTAGTTGCTGACAACTTACTCTCGGATGACATCGGGGTCATGGCTGGTCTCGACTTTAAAGGCGCAGTAGTTTGTCCATAAGTCGACAGAGTTTGTTATGCTTGCCACGCCTCGCTCGTAGACCTGTTCATATAAGCTCCTGCTTCCAAGTCCGTGTGCTTGTAGAACCTACCAATTCCGCAGCCTCGGTGCCCGCAATGGAAAACTCCAGGTCTGCATATTTCTTCCAGTATCCGAATAGCAGTGGGAACTTCGCTAGAAATCGGTCGTATATATCTCGAGTAGCGACAATTGACTGGGGGCTGGAGTTGCGGTTGAGGCCGCCCTCGAGTGACTCCGCGGCGCGGACAAGCTTCTCCCAGTGCTCGAAGCTGTCAGGTTCCTCGAGCTGTTGCTTACATCAGCAAATCGTAACCTAGTAAGAAGCAGCCAGTATTGGTAGCACGTACGACTTCGGCATTGAGCTTCTTCAACTCTGCGTTCTCCTCATCCGTGCCCCCAAAGCTATAGTCGGCCATCGTACCTCGCGCCGAGCGTCACTGCCAGGAGGTTGATGATTTGCTTGTGAGGTAATGCTGATGATTTTGATAAGATTCGGAAGAAGATACGCTTGATCTTAATTCCTAGATCTCTATCGATGTGAAAGGCTGAGTGTTGTTGAGGATGTCGGGCTGCTAGATCTCGGAGAATCGTTTCTGTTTGCGGCTAGGATAGCTGACTAAGTATGAGGCTCATGGATGAGTCTTGGCATCTTGTCATAACACAACCCCTTGTTCATCGCAACATCAACAATAGTACTGTAAAAGATTGAGCGGTCCACACGTCGAGAGGAATCTAAAAGGGAAAAGTCTTCGAAGAACCGTGTGCACTAAGCTTGAGCTGAAATTGTGCGACAACCAAACAACTGTACTCGGCAATGGGGGCCACCAGGACTCTTGAAGATGAGCGTCGCCTTACGATTGTTAGAGGCTATTAGCGGCCACTTGGAGCCTAGCCTTTCTCTCTTTCTTCTTACAAGTTGTTCCAGTATTGACTTTTATGCTTTGTTCCCCACATAGTCCTCGATATATTCCTTCAAAGTCTGCTCTAACGGCCCATCCTCGGCAAATCCCAGATGTCTTGCTCTCGAGGTGTCGAGGCGTGTTGGCCAGCTTAACACTATCTTCTCTGTGGCTTCGTCTTTCTCGTCTTCCACCAGCTCAAGTGCTTTCTCTCCACCTACGGCTTTCAAAGCGTCAAGCATCTCCTTGATTGTCACTGTTATACCTGGGAGGTTGACTATTCTCGTCCCCGGGAACTTCTCTTTGGGAATATCGCGTGCAATGATCAGGTTCTTGACCACTGTTCGGGGGGAACAAATCCATATCTCCAGATCTTTGGAGACGGGAAGAATGGCTTTCTCCCCGTTGAGCGGCTCCCGAAAGATGCCAGACGCGAACGACGAAGCGGCCCCAGTCGGCTTTCCTGACCTTACAGTGACCTGGATGCAGCAATCAGGTTGCCTGTCGAAAGAACAAGAGAGCATTCTGCAAAACATACCGTAGGAAGCCTGCATGTCCTTCCATCCAGAAAGCCTCTCCTGGAGTAGTCGTCCAGCAAAGTTTCACATATGTGCTTCTGCGCTCCATACGACGAGCCAGGAACAGGAGTATGTAGCTCCGTTATCTTCGTCGTTGACGTGGCGGGTGGACCGTACACTGCGAGAGATGATGGGTATATTACCTTGACGCCTGGATTGGTCTGCCTCAGGACGTCCAGAATTTGGCGCGTCGAATCGAGATTGACCATTAGTCCCAGCTCAAAATTGGCCTCTGCAGCACCTGACATTATACCGTGCAAGATATATATCAAATTGAGATCTGGAGTGAATAGGGATTGGCATGTTTCCAACGAGGTAAGGTCGGCTTTAAGGCAACGAGTTTCCACTTTTGTTTGAGTATTTGAGTTGGGAACATTTGGCTCGAAAACATCTGTCAGGGTGAGTTTGGAGACCAGAGGGTCTGCAAGAAGAGCAGAAGCCAACGCCTGGCCCACGAAACCTCCTGCTCCTGTTATAATGCAATTGATCTTCGATTCGGAAGCCATGATCTGGGAAAAATCTTGAGTAATCTTGCAGATAAGACCACTCAAAGAATTACTTCCTTTGTTGCTCTCAAATTCTCTGAGTTCTTCTTTCAGACTTGGAGACCTTCCCACATCGTCATCGCGGAAACAGAACCGCTGTATTTACCCGCAGGTGGGGCATCTGTCGACGCTCAAGACTGTCTCTTAGGATATGTGATCAATCTCGTTTTTGCGCTTAGATGGATAGAGACTTCGTCTGGCCTACTTTCGGTATCTCTCGCTTTGTACTTGAAGCAACGCCTTTATGTCTGAAACCTTATACAAAATGTCCACAAAGAACGTCTCTACTCTCAGCTTGAAGGATTTGAGCCAACACAACATCGCCCAAGATTGTTGGATAGCAATACACTCGAAGATCTACGAGGTCACAGATTTTCTACCCTCTCACCCAGGCGGCTCGTCCATAATACTTAACTATGCTGGCAAAGATTCCACAGCAGCATACGACGAGGTCCACGCTCCTGGAATCCTCGAAGAGAGCTTACCCCCTTCAGCATACAAAGGTCTCCTAGACCAATCTTCGGTAGTAATTCTTCCTCAGGACCAAAAAGAAGACATTAAGGCCATCGAAAAGACAAGGGGACAGTCCATTTCCACAGAGAAATACACAAAACCCCATCTGTTCAAGTTGATCTCAACTCAAGATTTCGAAGACGTCGCCCGGAACACTTTAACCAAGAAAGCATGGGCTTTTTACTCTTCTGCGGCTACTGACCTGGTTACTCATCATGCGAATTCGAATTTCTTCCGGCGTATCATGCTTCGCCCACGCGTGATGCGTAATGTAGCAGAGTGCGACACTCGTTGTTCCATCTTGGGCTGCGAAAGCTCCGCCCCCTTCTTCGTGAGTCCAGCTGCAATGGCCCGACTTGCACACCCAGACGGTGAGCTAGCAATAGCAAGAGGGGGTGCGAGTGAGGGTATCATACAATGCATCTCAAACAACGCCTCGTATCCCCTTGCCTCCATTATCGGAGCGGGAGCCGCATCACAACCCTTTTTCTTCCAGCTCTATGTTAATTCGGATCGAGCAAAAACGACACAGCTCCTTAAAAAAGCGCGCGAACTAGGCGTCAGAGCCATCTTCGTGACCGTAGATGCCCATGTACCAGGCAAACGAGAGGCCGATGAGCGGATCGCTGCCGAGAACGTCGCCTCAGCTATCAGGTAGGTGCCCATCAAAATCCTCCCCAAGCTTGTTCGCGCTTCCTTTTGTGTCAGAGCCATATTACAAAAACCAGCTATACCCTGTGCATGGCTCTTTGTTGAATCACTGTTCTTCGAGGTAAATACTGATTCTACAAACCCAGCGGCGAAACCGCAACCAACGACAAAAAAGGCGGCGGCATGGGCCGCCTAATGGCCCAATTCATCGACCGCACCCTCTCCTGGTCCGATATCCCCTGGATCAAAGCCGCCTCAGGCCTCCCTATCGTAATAAAAGGCATTCAATCCGCCGCCGACGCGAAAAAAGCCCTCGAATACGACGTCCAGGGAATCATGCTTTCCAACCACGGCGGCCGCTCCCTCGATACGGCGCAGCCGTCAATGCTCACGCTTCTTGAGCTCCACAATATCTGCCCTGAGGTTTTTGGCAAGGTGGAGGTGTATGTAGACGGTGGTGTTACCAGAGGGACTGATATTGTGAAAGCACTTTGTCTTGGCGCGACTGCTGTGGGCATTGGGCGGCCGTTCTTGTATAGTCTTTGCTATGGACAAGAGGGGGTGGAGCATCTGAGTCAGATCTTGAAAGATGAGTTAGAGACGAGTATGCGGTTACTTGGGATCACGGATGTGGGGCAAGTGCATCCAGGATTGGTGAATACGAGGGATGTGGATTATTTGGTGCCCAGGAGGGAGGGACATGAGTGGATTAAGTGGAGGCCGAGAGCTAAGATTTAGATGACTGAAATGGCCTTGTGGGGTAAAGTTCAAGTTTCTGGTTCGCAGGACCCCGTCAACTTCCCGTGGTGCTCTTCCTGTCGCGGTGTGTGCATGTTGGGAGGGTAATTTGCCCGCAGTCTGAGGCAGATCATCCTCCTCGAGGTCGATGAAGTCGACGAACCTTTAAGTAGGATCCCTATCATCATCGTCATCATCCATGAAGGTTGCGTTGTTGCGATGACCACCTCTGCCCTCCATACCGATCGAATCGGTGGTTTACGTGGGTAGCTTGCCCCGGCATGTGATGCTTTGTTGAGGGCCGGTGGTGACCGCCAGCAGTCTAGATGGGTAAGCGTGGTTGACAAAGTGAAGCCTCAGACCACCAAATGCAACGCAATTTGGGCTCTTAATCATATCGATCCATCGTTAACTTCATAAGAATTAAACTTTTCATGCCATCAACTATCAAATCACCTCCACCATTTTGCTACAAATCCCAACACTAACCCCAGCACTCCTCCCTTTACAACCGCCGCTACTCGCGTTCCAATCTCCCAAATTCCCCACCGGCAGCGTCAAGTTCCATCCGATAGGCACCAGGGGGAACTAGTCCCACCAAAAGACTAACTCTTCTTCCACCCCCGTACGCTCCATGTGAACAGCTGCCCTTTCAATATGAAAGGCGCGAGCTCGTAACATTATCCGGCTCTCACTTCCTTCTGGCTCGTCGTAAGAAGCCCACCGAGCATACTCCTCAAGAGACCTGACGACGAAGGGATCGTGGTCGCCGCTGTGGGATGTTTGGTATTAGTATGTTTGTTTCGTTTCACGATATATTACGAGGTGAAATGCGTAGAAACGAGATTATGACAAGATACGTTGCCACGAAGTACGGCGGATGTGAGGAACAAGCCACTTAGAAAATGTGCTTACGGGTTGAAATAATTGAAGTCGAGTGGAGTGTTCCAGATGAAGAGATTGAAGAAAGTGGTGCTTTTCGCTTCGCAGTTGGACAAGCTTTAGTACAAAGGACTGGATCGGAGCATCACAAGCAAACTCACGGAAGCCATAGGTAAAGTCGAGCCCATTGGTTGGATCCTCAAGATAGTCCCTTGTATTAGCGATTTGCCTAGTCACATAACCGCCGTCACCACCAGCGCCATCCCCAACAACACATTCATCAATGACAAAAGCGGCATTTCACGGATCTGGTCTGGGATGAACTCGACAGAATAGGTCTCCTTGAAATTACCCGATTCCTGAAATTTGATCATGCAGGTGCCTAGCGAGAGACAATCAGTTCCCACAGCGAACAACCCTCGCATTTACTGACCATGTTCGATGATCAATGGCAAAGCGTGCTCATCCCATTCCGTAGGAATGAGCGTCCAATTGACAGCCGTACTACCCGAAGGAATCTGCTCCAACGCGCTTTCACAGTCCGCAGGATGGATTGCGTGGTCTGAGAAGGCCACATGGTAATAATTGACTTCAGGTTGGGCCCAAGACGGAGCGGATGGGGTAGCCATGATTGCTATGTGGATGAAGCCGTTAATCTTTTGTCGAATTAGCACCGGGAATCCTGGAAAATAGGTAATGATCTGGAGTAGACTTGTTCCGTGGCTAGAGTTGCGACTGTTTTACAACAAGCGATGTGCGGGTCATCGCAAGAGCCTCATGGCTTTACGCGCTAAAATTATATCTCCAAAATGCCAAGAATAGACTAGGCATGTTGCGTCGTCTCATTGTACTTTGGTCAAAGATTCATAGTCACCGTCATTGAATTAGAGTGGACCAGAAGCACAGGTGGCAGCCCATGCCACAGTACCTCCAGATCACTCAAGTAGCTCACACAGTCTTCTTCGTTCTCACAGGTCCCTTCAATTGGACTCGGTAGTGTCGTAAATAATACGGCTGTATTCTTACTGTGCTGTTGCATCAACTCGTTGAGGACGAGGTGCTGAGCTCGGCAAGGCAGGTCATTGAAGCTGAGAGGTGTGCTTTGAGATGAGAGCAAGCCGGTGGCAGAGGTTGCAGAAGGGTGCGTGTAGATAGATGGTGAATGTTTGGGTGGTGTAGGTGGACTGTCGGAAAACATGATTGATGGTCCACGGCCATCTTCAGTATTGACGGTTGCTTTGGGTTGGGGGCGAGATGAGAATTTAGCAGCAGATGACTGGTGGCTTGGTCGGGGGGATTGCGGGATTTGGGGTCTGTTTCTGTCGGAAGCAGTGAGAATATTACTATCATCCAACGTGACAGTCGGACAAGGGTTCCCGCTGGAACGCGGGTTAGTGCTCTGAGCTCGCCGCAATGATTCGTGTTGCGAATTGCTATGAGCAGGTCTCCCAGATGCTCTAGGGGTCGAGTGGGCCAATGGATTCCTGTTGTTATGCACTTCCTCGAATTCACCCATCGGACGCGGGTCGTCAGGCGGTCCCTCGCTATCACTCTCGAATACTTCAAAATCGGTAGCATCACTCGAGGGTTCTTCATCTTCCGAAGCTGACGCATGGCTAGCATGCCGGTGTAAGACATGATCATGTAACCTATGCGTCTGCATACTGAGACCCATTCCATTCAGATCACCAGAAGATCGTCGTCGTCTAGACTTTCGGACCAGCTTTCTTAGGCTTTCAAGTCTTCTGGCTGGCGAATTCCCCCGACCTTGCTGGAACGAGGAGCTTGGCCAGGACGGCACGTTATTCAGTAGACTTCGTGTGTCCACCAGATCTTCTGATGCGGTAATATCACCTCGGCGACCACGCAGCTTCTGCAAGTCCTGCCACCAATCCTCGTCCTTCAATGTCTCATCAACTGACTTTTCTGCTTCTTGACCTGCTCCGCTAACGTCACCATGGATAACGATCTGATACGTCTTCAGCTTCCCAGAAGCAAGCCAAAATACAAGGATCTCAGCCTGTATTCTGAGGTTATCAAGCAAGGTCTGAACCCTTCTTCTCTCTTCTTCCACGTCTATCTCGTCCTCTACGAAGACGGCTACTCTGAGCTTGTAGGCTTTCTTCCATGTTGGAACCGTGTCTAGAATACATCCAAGCTGTAATATTAGGGTGTATGTATCGAAGTTTGTGGTCAATAGTTTCTGCTTCGAGTTTTCGCCGTCGGCTGCAATTTGCGCAGACATTTGGATCGGCCACAAGTCAATGTATTTCCTGGTGTTTTGCCCTTTTTTCTGTGGAAATTCGAGGTCTTTAAAGCCCTTTGCAACAGCAACATTGATCTGCAACTTCAGCAACAGATCTTCCAAAATCGTCACATAATTCTTTACATTCACTGGGCCTTCAATTCTACAGGTATCCGTAGGAAGTTGCCCTTTCGACTGCTTCCTTTTGCCGGTCCGAGGTATTTGAACTTCATGACCAGGGCCAAGTGAGTGCTCTGACATTTTGTTGTCCTCACCGGAGAGATCGATCAACGGCTGGGTATTGCGATACGCTTCAAGATTGTAGGCACCCTTTATCGCGTTAGCAGAGCTTCGGAAGATTACGAAAGGACTTACCATGACCACAATATTCGGTCTCATACCACCTAACAGTAACGGGTGTCAGAAGTAGTGTCCAGAACCGTAGAATGACATGAAACCAAAGTGTATTGTGGTCTTACCTAGACCGGCGCTGAGGACGATATTTCGAGTTCCCCATTCTACTGCGGGAGAAATGGCAATATTGACGAAAGCTTTAACCTTGGAAAAATCAATGTACTTCTTCCATGCAGCTTGCTGTCTCCTTGCTTCTGGCACTGCAGTCCCAAAATCAGGCGTCACGATGACGTGGCCAAGAACGAACAGAGCTCCCTACTGCCGAGTCAACCTTCGCCCAACCAACGAGTAAGACATTCTATGATACCTTCTTGAGGGAATTGCAGAACTGAATCAGCTCGTACTGATGGCGTGGGTCATTTACGAAGAGAAGTATTTGGGGCCGCCAAAACTTCACGTGTTCTTGCCGGAGACGCAGCAGGTATTTGCGGACTTGGTGATAGATTAGACTCTGACTCACGTCGCCCCAGGACTTCGGAGGTGATGTATAATGGATGATCAGGAAAATCACGATCAGTATTCCGATGCATCCTGTAGCATATAGGCCATCCACAAAGAACATGCTGACACCACTGATGAGAGTTCCGAATGCTGCGCTTGGCCAGTTGAAGTAGTGAAATGAGGGGCGAAAATTTGGGGCCGAGCTGATGCTGAGCAGGAAGCAGGCTAGACTGGTCGAACATCTCAGCGGGTCTCGCGTCAAGACTGGAAGGGAGGGGACATACTTCGTGACCAAAAAGGTCATCAGATAGGTCATTGTGACGAAGGATGCTATTTGGTTGATGTCGAACAACATAGTCAGCTGGGCCACGACGTAAGTGAACATGATAGCGACAGTTGGCTCATCACTGGCTTTGATCCCCTGGCCAAAGACTGAGAATCCGGGCAGGAGATTGTCCCTGGCGAGGGCCTGAAGCAGCTTTGCAGAACCAATGACGCCCATCAGCGAAGAAAAGAGAGTAGTCGCGATCTCCCCAAGAAGTATTAATACACCAGAGATATTGACATCTTGAATGACATTGACGTTATGATAGAAAGACTCCCTGGTTAGAGTTAGGGACCAAGGATAGACTAAGATTGGGCATGTACCTTGCAATGCTTGCAGCCATGGCAAGAATGACTACTGTGTAGACAACGAATGTAAGAAAAAGCCCATAAAGGGTTCCCTTGGGAATCGCTTTGCTGGGCTGGGATAGGTCACCTGACATAGAGGCTCCAGCAAAGATGCCACCAGTGGCAGGAAAGAGAATACCAAAAAGGTCCTGAAAGTTTTCTCGACCGGGAAGTTGACTGCCGTCTGCATGCTCGGTAAACTTTGGAAGAAGATTCCCAATGAACGTCTTCGCGCTAAGGCCAGTAAAGTCGATGCCGTATCCCCGATCTTTAGATGGCGGCATGACCAAGGCGGTGAGAGGTATACTGAAAGTAGCAAGTAACAGAACGACAAGCAGACCGTTGCTGCATCTTGCAAACAGAGAACTACCCGCAACACAGACAGCAGTGCAGATAATCAGAACAATAGTGGCCCAGAGATATCCAAACCAATACCCTTCAGGAAGCCAGCTTGCCCAATTCCCAGATGTTGCCCCAAAATTAGCTTTGAGGCAGTCGATCAGACCGACAGCATTCATGCCCGTATTGAAAACGAAACCGAGATAGAAAACCACACCGATACTGCCACCAAACTCCGGACCCAATGAGCGAGATATCAGATAGTATGCCCCGCCACCTCGTACAGTTCCGTTCGTGGCTATAGCCGAGATGGACAATGTTGTCACGAGATTTATGAGGTACGAAACGGCCAACATAGCCATCATGCCAAGGACACCACTTTGACCGAGTATAAATCCGAATCTTAGGAACATGAGGATGCTCAGAACGTTTAACGTCGTGGGTACGAAAACTCCAGAGAACGTTCCCAGCTTCTCTGAGCCTCCAACTGGCCTAGGCATTGAGCCAACCTTTTGAGCGTGACCATTGCCTTCTTTCGTCCCGTTGTCGTGCAATTGTGTCGTCAAGGACGTATTTGCTATCCGCCCATGCCTGGGATTCCGCCTCCCACTCGATGTCCGTCTTCTTGGAAATGGCCTTTCATCAGCCCCATCGAAATACCCAAGAGTTTTCGTTGTGGTCTCATGACGGCGAGGAGAAGGTTGGGCAGAGCTCGTCGTAGGCTCGTATGGCTTGGAAAAAGTACCTAAACGCTGCGTTTGGTGTGACTCTTCGGGGTTGAGTGGCATGAAAGATAGAGGCCTGTCGAGTTGGGCAGCATCGTCAGTGGCTGCTCGGGTCGTAAAATTGGATCTGGTACGAGCAGGCATCCTGCGAGTAGATTGTCCTTGATCGGCCATGTTTGCAGTATTCTCCATGCTCTTTCTTATTCGAAAGTCGGGCTTATACAAAAACTAGCCCGCTCTGCCTTCAGACTTTTCTTGAGTCCTTGACATTTCAACAGTGGCGTAGGTATGCTGAGCCGTGGTTCAAGGAACGGCAACCGTTGACAGAATAAGACGTCGACATTTCTGCCCGAATTTTCTGCCCGAGCTTCTTCTTGGATGGTCTGGACATCCTACTATCCGCCCATAGAACTATACTTTACGAGTAGGGTAACCCCACAAGATAGACTTCAAACAAGGATGACGTTGGCCCTTCTGTGTAAGCAAAACGGCTAATGGCGCTTCAAAGCATGGTAAATGTTTGGATATCGTGGGGAAGGTAAGGTGATCGTGCGACGATAAAGTCAGTACTGAAGCAGACGACCTCTCTTGCGTACTAGCAAAAGGCTCTGAAATTGGGGCGTCTAGGAAGAGATTTCCCTTCTAGCGTGGCACAGATATATCTACTCATGGAGTAAACGACCCCTACGAAACGCCCAGTCCGAGAAGGCGCATCCCACGTCAAATCCTTGTTGGCCATTCTCTTTTTTCCTTTATGTAAACCAACTGTTGTGAGTCTTAGGCTTAAGCGTAGTTTTCAATCATCTTAAGTAACAACATTTTACATTTCTACCTATTAGTCCACATCGATCGGTCCTCAGCCGAGTCACCGGTCCGGCTCCCGCGTGACAACCTGCCCGAAAATAGTGATCGCAACGGCCTGCGTGGATGGCGTGTGTTCGGTCGCCGTTGGCATCTATCAAAGAGTTGGAGTGGTACAAGAGATGATATGACAGAGAGCATCCCAACGTAGGGTCGTACAATCGCTTCAACATGTCTGGTCACAGGCAAACCTCGTCTCCTTCGCGGCCCCAGCCTATACCCAACTCCCCAAGTAGTTCCCGAGGCAGGTCGCCTCCGCCTGAGTCGACTCCCCGAGCTGCTTCTATAGCCAGGCTAGCATCGCCAATACCCTCCTCCGGCCAACAAGGCAGTCCTCCAGTCCCTCAGATACCGAACCCGAGTCAATTGACTACCGGAAACCAGACGCCTCTTGCTGGCGTTGAAAGTTCTCAGCCAGTGACTGGGCCTGGACAATCGGCTCTTGCAGCTGCGTTGCAGGGCTCGTTCGGACGAAGTCCACCAAAATTTGGAACCCCACCACTACGAACTCTATCACCTGGAACTGCAGGCGCTTCATTACAAGGCAGTGGGCCGCAAACGACATATGGTTCATTCGAGAGTAGATCCGGACAGGCGGCTGCGAGGCGCGTCTCAGGTGCTCCAGTCGAAAACCCAAGGATTGTGAAGCGACATCTCGTCCAGTCATCCAATCTTGACACCGCAGTGGAACCAGATGAAGGCCCTTCTACCATAAGCAATAAGCCGCCTACGGCCAATTTGAGAAATGGCAAAAACATTACAACTGGCATGGGTGAGGAAGACGAACTCTCTAGCTTGCAATTACAGGGGGGAGACATGACTCGTGAAGTCTATCGATGGGCTGAGGATGCTGAAGCCCAATCGCTGCGAGGAGGTCGTGGGAAGCGGAGTATGAGTTGGCATATATCCCTTCCTGATGCGGAGAGCGAGGACCTTGACGCTAGCTCCATCAAGAAGCCTGGAGGATTTCGAAGAGACTACATCAGGCGTAGGGCTCCAAGTCCATCTAGACGAATTGGTAGATCTACCGGCTTGGGCTCGCAATATTGGTCGGTTGGGGCACCACAGACTCCAAAGTTTGTTACCAAGAACTTCTACGAGTTTCTCAGCATGTATGGTCACTTTGCTGGAGGCAACCTTGAGGAAGATGATGAAGATTTCACGTCTGGGGATCGCGGCCCTCGAGAAGACAACGGGGACGATGGCGAATGGGGGGAAAGGAGCGCGCTATTGAGACCTGGTACGCCGGGACACCGAAAACGAACGCTCAAGGAGCAAGGCGCGACGGGCGAAAATTCCCCAAGCACAGCAGCATTACTCCTGATCAAGTCTTTCGTTGGGACCGGCGTCCTCTTCCTTCCCAAAGCGTACCTAAATGGAGGCATGCTTTTCAGTAACCTCGTGCTACTGTTTGTCGCATCACTCAGTTACTATTGCTTCATACTGCTTGTCAATACTGGTCTAAAGGTTCAAGGCTCATTTGGCGACATGGGAGGAAAAATTTACGGCACATGGATGCGTCGTCTGATATTGAGCTCTGTCGCACTCAGTCAAGTCGGCTTCGTCGCTGCCTACATTGTCTTTACTTCGGAAAACTTGCAGGATTTCGTCTTGGCCGTGTCCAAGTGTCGGGAATACCTCGATATCAAGTGGATGATCCTCATGCAAGCCTTTATTTTCATGCCGTTTTCCCTTTTGCGAGACATTAAAAAACTTGGGGGCACTGCCTTGATCGCCGATGCGTTCATTGCTATCGGACTTGTCTACCTCGCCGTCTACGACATTCACACCATGGCTATCAATGGCCATGCCAAGATAGTCAGCTTCAACCCAGCACACTGGACATCATTCATAGGAACCGCAATTTTCACGTTCGAAGGAGTTGGTCTGATAATTCCCATCCAACAATCGATGAAGGACCCGTCCCGGTTTCCTCCTGTGCTGGCCGGCGTTATGATATTCATCACACTGATCTTTATGTTAATAGGAGCCTTGTCATACGCGGCATTCGGACCGGCCACCAAGACTGTCGTGCTATCGAACTTACCCCAAGATAGCAAATTTGTCAACGCAGTGCAATTACTGTATGCCTTAGCCATCTTGCTGTCGACACCACTTCAGCTCTTTCCAGCCGTGCGGATCATGGAGACTGGAACCTTCTCCCGCAGTGGAAAATATAACCCGTACATAAAATGGAAGAAGAATATGTTCCGATTCTTCGTAGTGGTGGGCTGCGCTCTTGTCGCCTGGATTGGTGCAGCCAATTTAGACAAATTCGTGGCCGTCGTCGGCAGCTTTGCTTGCATTCCTCTCGTCTATGTCTACCCAGTAAGTATCAGTGACTCATCCAGCTCGTAGTTGTGAGGCTCACATGATCAACAGGCTGCACTTCATTACAAGGCTGTGGCGACTTCCAGGCGGCAGCGAGGTTTCGATATCTTCTTAGGATTTTGCGGTCTTGTCGCGATGGGCTACACGACAACGCTGACCATCCAGAGCAGGGTGAAGGAGTCGGGTGGGAAAGCCCTGGGATATTGTGATGAGTGAGCTCGAAAGGAAATTCTACCATTGTACAATGTTTTCGATTATTGTTATGCATAGCGAAGCATTGCGAAGCATAGCGTTGCTGCGATAAGATACCAAGCCATCATGTATTCGTTCTTACATTGAATGTTCGTTCTTTCTGCTGAGACTTATACAACCAACTCCTTGACTATCGCCGCAGCAGGCTTGGTACCAAATTAAGTGGCAGTTGTGAGGACTACAGAGCCTAGAATTTGCAGCACAAGCTTCAGATAGTAGCTAGCTCTACTTTAACTTTCGTTCTTTACTTTTCGTCTTAGTCTACTTCTATATTATAATTATATAGTAGTTAATATATGATAGTAAAGTTAGGCTATTATACCTCGTTTAGTATATATAAAAACTATATTTTAGAGACTTTAATTCTATATATAAGGTAACGATATAAAATAGTCGATAATATTGAGTTTAATCCGATTCTATATTATTTAATATAATTCGGGTTTTCCTAGTATGGATCAATATTGCCAAGAAGTTGCAACATTTTTGAATACGCCAAATACTAATTTGGATAGTTAGCCGGTCTAAGGTAGCGTAAGTTTCTTATATATACTGTAGTACTCCAAGAGTCTCGGAAATTCGCACATCAGTAGCAAAACCTACTGTAAGCAATACCGTAAGGTACCAAAAAATTTGCCTATCTCCAAAGAGCTCATCGTCCACCTTTCTTCACCTCGAGAAGGTCTCATTCTAGAGCTATGTCGCCAATCCTGTCTGGCCTTCCTGGCGAATTGATCGAGCACATCGGGCAGGATTGAGTCAGCACAAGCCTTTGCTTCTTGCGACTTGCGACTTGTCTGTCAACGAGAAAAGCTACCAATCTTGGGCGAAGGAATGCTTCACCAGCGTGCGGACCGATCTGTCATCTGACAGTCTTAAGAAACTGAAAGCCATCGCAAAGACGGAGATCTTGAGGCAGCAAGTGCAGACTCTATTCATCCAATCTACCTATCGTAAAGACTTCGGTGCTGAGCTTCCCCGGTGTCACGATGAAGACGATCGCCTGCTGAGCTCTCAACGGAGTGCGCAAGTCCTTCAATCCATTCTGTGCCAACAGATGCCAAATTGTCGCTCCTTCTACATCCGCGGTCCAACCAATGAAGCCAATGACAGGATAAACGTAACTACTACAGAAGTGACCACCTGGATCTTGAGCGTAGTTGCAGAACGGGCTTGAATATTCGTTCTTTCAGCGTCGACCTAATAGGCGAGCACCTGTCAAGCACATCTTACGGATCGGGATGGCTTTGTGGTCTACGCTTGCAAGCCTCCACAATGCGGCAGGGTACAAAGTTCAGAGAAGGCTGGGCTCATCTTCAATCTTTGCACCTGGATGTAGACATAAAGTCTGACACCCCTTCGTGGACCTGTGACCTTGTCCAGCTTGCCCCTAATCTCAAGAAACTGAGCTTGGCATCTTGTTCTTCCGACGAAGGCGCATGCCTGAATGTCCTCGCCCTGGAGTTGCATCCGCTGAAAGAGCTCTGCCTTAGAAGCACTTACGTCACTGAAGCAGTGCTCCTACGCTTCCTCATTAGTAGTCGCCCAAGCCTGCAGGCACTCACACTACGATCAATTTACCTCGATGCGAGCCTGGATGCGAGCGGTTCCTGGAGATCCGTCTTGAAGGGTCTCAGAGATGATTTCACGCAGCTCAAAAGCATATCACTTTTGGGAATCCATAGAATCGGATCGACGACTCATACGCCAGGAGGTTCGTCGCAGAGGTCGCGGGTCTTCTTTACCCCGCTGGCTCAGGGTGCGCCAATACCTGGCACGCAGGGAGAGCAGTTTGATTTGAGGATAAAAGAGCTTAGACAAAAGCCGAGAGTAATCGCTGTCAGCTATAAGGGTCATGTGAAAGAAGCGTTGACAATGTTGAAGGAATCCGTGGAGTATATCGAGCCTCACATGCTCTAAGTTGATAGGACCCACTAAACAAGAATCTTGAGACTCTTCATGCCGGCTCGGTCGCCAAAAGCGGCAGTCTCCAGTATTACCATTGGAGCTGCGTAGCTCGCCAACACTCTGGCTTGTTCCCCGCTCGCGCACCAAATGAAACCCACAATCCCAGCATGATCATTCCACCGAGCCTCAACGGATATTTGGTTGATTTGGTTGACGATCTCCGAATAAATTGACCAACTCGAGTCTTCATGATCAGTTTAGTCACCCAAGGGGACCCAAGGGGAGATAACGTGCAGTATTTTCAACCTCGAAGGTCCCTTCGCCGAGCAATTGGACACGACTCATGTGCATACCCTATCGAATGTGGGGAAGGGTACTTGTCTTCAAACAGATAACGCTGCTTTCGAGGACCGCAATGTTGCAGAAATCGTAAATTGTTCTCAGCTATTGATGGTCTCGTGCTGTCGTCGATGTGGCTCCCGGACATGTATCTCTTCCACACTCCTCGGCAATGCTTCAAACTTTGTAGCAGAAACGACAGGTTCCACCGGGGGTCTGTGGGTCGATCAAACCTGTATAGATCAGAAAGACGAGGGCGAAAAGGAGGCCGTGGTTGGGAACGTAGATCTCATCTATATGCATGCTAGGGGGGGTTGTTTATCGCTCTCGATGCTTCGGATTTCACCCGACCAGAAGTCGAAAGCATGATTGAATACGCGTGTGCATCAAAGGGGAATGGAAGCCCCTCAGTCACCCCTTTTTCAAAACTAGAACCCCCACATATGATAGCCCAACCTGTCCTTTAGGAAGCTTCTCAAAAACTCATTCTGAACTCTTGATTTTCACGCGCGTGGTGTTCACATGAGATGAGACTTAGCCAGCGACGTGTTTTCCTTGCAGAATGTGGCAAAGACGATACGAAAGCACAGCAGATTCCGAGATTCTTAGGCAGCTTCTTCAAGCACCTACTAGCCCTCTACATCCAGTGTCCGAAGCCTCTTCTAGTGGACCCAGCAGAGGTGGCTTTGGAGAGTGCGCCGAAACGCAACAACACGGTTGAGCTACTTCATCGTAGGTTTGGAAAGCGAGATCCTTATAAATTTCTACAGACACACCTGGATGTTCAGTGTCAAGTATATCCTGAATCGTATGTATCAACAATTTCCGAAATATTCTCTTACAGTGAGGTGGGAGTCAAGCATCTCATCCAAAAAGCAGAGTTTCGAAAGGTGGACGCGTTGAAAGTCAAGCTTTCCATCGTGCTGAATACGTCCAGGAATGGTCTCGCGCTCCAGAGGACTCATGTTAGAGACGATTCGAGTAACCCTCTTGAAAATACCTGTATTGCTCATCTGCTGCTGATCGCTTAAGCAGCAGGGGATCATGTCACGCTTTGCACCACAAGGCCACCTTTGATGCCCCTTGAGACAGAGGTGAAAGCTTTGTGGCCATGCCGGCTCAAGAGACGGAGGAGCAGGCGGACTTGGTATCACACCTGGAGCCCACATATCACTGCGAAATTTGGGGCCGGCATACACAGGGCCAATGAAGCTTGACCTTGCTGTCGCTACAATCAACGTATTCATCCAAAATTGCATCCAGGTTGAGATTTTCAGTTGACATCGCGAGCGAATTCTCCTCAACGTCCTAGTCAGCACTCAAAAACCACTCACTGTCACCACCGACCCCCCAGTCCTCACTCGCGCGGCAGACAATCAGCTCCGACACGAAGCCTGGCACATCTACCTTCCACTTCCTCATCACTGGCCCATCATCAGCACTACGCTGGTTCCAGCTCCGCGGCCAGAGAATCACCAATCATCTCCCTCAAGTGACCTATCACTGTCTCCGAGGAACCGCGAAAGCATCACGTGTCCCACACGGACACCTGCTCTCCCTCCTATCAAACTGCAAGCACCTGACTCACACTCTTAAAATCAGCATGCGAGATCTCTCCCACCTGAATTTCGGTCCTGGCGGACTAAATCAGGCCCCCCTGAAGACTTTCCACCGATTTGCGAGCGCGACGGGGGGTCCGCTGTCTCTTTGCAAGGAGCATAAGGACTCGAACAGCCATCTTGTTGGGCTAAGCAATGCGACTCGATTGGCTAGGGCATTCGTGTGCTGGATCAGGTACTTGCGCACTTGACGGAGCCTTGCCAGCGCTGCTGCGAGATTCATGTATGTATCATCGCATTTGCCATTCTAAGATTCTTCCAACGTCTGCTCGTCATCACAGCATCAAAGAAACATGCATAACAGATAACAGGGTAAGTATATTTATTGGCACTTGGATGCTGAGGGTACAGATTGGCGCGCTTCTCGAGAAACCCAAGTATGATGAAGTGTGCTTGGTATTGAATGGATCCGCCAAGTCAAGAATCTGAGCTCTACGTCGTCTTGGCTTCAATTCTTATGGTGTCAAGAAGATTCTGCTATGGCTTATCTCATGTTCCCTGGTGTTCCGAAGCCCTTGGCTGCAGAACAGGGCACACCTGGACTTGGTGCTGCCTTGGATTCGAACATCTCAACTCGTTCTGTTTAGAAGATGGATTGTGCCCCAGTACTTGTACAGCGGGCCGATACCGGATTAATGTCATGACAGAAACTCCTTTGGTATCATGATTGATAACAATTGGTGCGTTTACTGGGAGAGCTTCTTAGGAAAGATGCGGCCTCGGAACCCCAGGTTGATCGCCAAATTGGCAAAGGCTGATGAGACGCTCCTAAGGGCCGGAAAGGGCAATCGAGGAAGAGTTGTAGAGAGAGGTGTGGGGCCAAAAGGAAGATACAAGAGTACGGTCATACATGGAGAATCACCGAACGGATACGCGAGACGAGTTCTTGTGTTGAACTGCTGCAAATTGTCATATCGTATGCAAAGAGGCTGCATGTCCACTGCAAGTTGAAATCAATTTTGTGTCTTTGATTCATAAAGGGACTTATGTTGGAGAGTGTATGAACCAAGGCCTCTTAGCCCCGTCGGAGAAATCATCTGCGCAACATATTGTGACCTAGAAGTCTTGGCGTTTGTGATAATTGACATAGTTCGAGTCCCACCTCGTTTCTTCTTAGTCTTATCATTAACCTTGGCTAGGGTGGTAAAGCAAGCTGAATGAACCAGTTAGATTTGAAGACTGTAATTTGAGTGTCCCCAGTTCCCAAAAAAATTCCATACCATTGGGTTTTCTCAAGATCATCATGAGTTTTTGCCTTTTTGAGCACTTTTTGCTCGTACGAGCAAGATCAACTTTACAGAAATTGTTTTTGCGCTTTTCGCCTTTTCAATTTTGTTTTGCTCCCTCATAGAAGTCTTAAAACATCAAAAGCAAATCTTTCATTGGTGGCTCTTCACAATCATCAGGGCCGCAGAAATACTGAAAAGAAAGCTCAGGATTGACGTCTACATTTTGTTGAACGTATCACAGACCAATTATAACGAGCTCTCTGCGAGGTGGTAAATGTTGATTGAAAAGCATGGTGGAGTCAAGTGTTCTCAACCCACCCAGTGATCTATCTAAAGCTACCGCCTTTAAAGATGCTTGAGTAATCCTCCAAGCCGTTTCTACATATGGTCGGTCTCAACATCAACCTGTTGCTGAGCCTTGTTAGTGTGTCTTTGAGATTCATAACGCCATCAACATAAGCTCCGCCCACCAGCTTTGCCTTACCGTCCTCACCCTCGAATCGTACCATATATACCGGCCGTCCTGAGTATCATACGCATGTGACATCTCCCAGTGTAGTATCATAGGGCCCTAGACCAATTTGATTCTCATCCGTCCTGAAAAACCTGAGCCTCGGAATAGACTTCCATCGAGCTGTATATGCAAACATTGACAACAGGTCCTCTTCTTTGGTGATCCCGGCCGCCTTAAAATTGGGTTCGAATCCTTTGCAGGCTCGCTTCCCACATACGATTTGCTGTAAAATAGTCGTTCAAAGGATCAAACGGGGCCTTGGATTCCACTGCATTTGCAATGACCGTATGCGAGTGCGCCTAAAGGGCATGATCCTGATTTCGATAGGATCTTCGAGAAAGCTCAAGACGTTTAGCGTCCCATTCCAGGGTTGGGGTAAATCCCTCATCTTCGTGCGGCAACGGCGGTGGTTCCATGATTTCAGCAACAGTTCTGACGTGAAACCCTTGAGCTAGAAGGAAGTTTGTGTCTGGAAGGATAACCGCGTCGAAACATTTTTCAGGTTCGGTATCGAAACCGGCGCAATAGTGAGAACAACCACTAAATTGTCCGCGACCCGCTCGAGTACGTTCAAACTCGGACCCAAGACCGAAGATTTGGAGGCCTATGCTGAGAAGCCATGCTGAGGATGAACAGATTGCGATATTGATTCAGACATAGTTTCGCGAACAGGATGTATATCTTCCAGTACTCTCTTTTACCTTCTTCTGAGTAATCAATTGGGATGTTGTTGCGCTTATCTTCAATACTTAAGCCCAAATCTCCGTAGATACGATCCACAGGTTCTGTGACTTGCCTTCTTCGTCCAGAAAACATCAAGAAACCGAGGTCGCAGTCATTTCATTCTTGGCGAATCCGTAGCAGGGTGATTTCCAAGATGATATATAGTGCATCTTCTTGGAGGAAATGTGTGTATGCTCCAACGACGAGGTTCACAATTCAAGCATTTGCATGGATGCTCCCCATTCTGCGAGAGAATCTCACTCAACCCTCTTCCTACCGCAGAGAACTATGATGTGTTGTGCTAGGACGACCTGCTGGATCACCCAAAGTCTGTTGAACCACGTCCGTTTCAATAAGAACCTCAAAGTAGTCCATAGCTTGTCATTTCTGTTTGGGAGCCCCATACCAGCCAATGGTGCTTCCATTGAGTCCCACTAGTTACAAGATTTCATCCAATTTCTCAGTACCATCCATTGCGAGATCACTATCATCTCCCGCCTTCCCCAGCCATACAAGGACATGCCTAGCATCCGCATAAATCTTATGCATCTTCCCAACTTGCTCTACTTCTTCGAGCTCGTCTGTCCGATTGATGCATATTGCGTCTATCCAGATTCTGTTGACTTGTAGGCGGTAGACGGAAGTCGCGAGGCAGTGTATTACATCGGGACGCCAAATATTTCTGAGCCCCGCGAGTCTGTTCAAAGAGACGGGACGGCGTGCATCTGCGACGGTGCCTGCTTTTAGGGCCAGATGTCATTGCGCGCACAGCGATATCTACTTTGTATTGAATTTAGCCACTTCTAGATGTATGTATATTTCCGCCTTCTGCATTTTGGTCAGAGCTGGAGGTCGCTGGGAATTCATCAAAACGATTCATGCGGCTTCAGTTTCGAACAGATCATGCCCGAGATACATGTGCCTTCGAAGGGCTAGCTATCCGCGCGGTCGATAGCTAAGTTTCTGATTTGAATTGATGCTGCAAAGATCCTTTAATAAGTTGGTCAAAGGTCAAGATATCGAGCTGAAGGGGCCAGCCTTACGGTTGATAGCATTGCCATCGCCTCGATGAAGACAGTACGACTTCAATAACGAGTGGGAGCCTATCTTTCCGCCAAGATACCGGAGCAGATCATATATTCTAAGGGGTCAATGTAAGAAAAAGAGGGTACCATATCACGTCCCATTCCCTATCATGGCACTATAGTCATACGCGTCTATAACACAGTCTCCATTTAGTCCAAGTACATGTGTCGTGGCAAAATCTCACGCGATTTCTTACCGTGGATTTGACACATCAGTCTCCACACCAATGTCACCCACGCGTCTTTGATATATTCCTATATCATGACTCGAGGCTTTCTTCGCCCGCCGTCTCAATCATTGAATACTTTTTAAGTCCATTACCGGGCCCAGAGTGATGGCTCAAGACTCCGTAGATGCTATAATCGATCCACTTCACGATGCGTTCAGGGCTAACATCGTTGATGCGATCAAAGGTCTGCTTGCGGACAAGGGCCTGAAAGCAGATCTTATGGACTGGAGAATGCTGTTCCCTACTTCAACCTGTTTATCGGCGACTGATTATGACGACTGGTGTAATCTTTTGCGAGATCCGCTCTTCTTACCGCCTAGTACTCTTCAACGGCTGCTCAAGCTTCGGGATTCAACTGCCATTTCACCCCGATCCTCCGGTCATGTTGCTATTTTCTATATCAGGACATTCACCCTGACTGTTGCTCAGCTGCAACGTGTTCTACATATTTTAATCAGCGCAAAGATTCTTTTTGCAAGCAGAGTCCTTGAGTGGCAGAGAAGAATCGCTATCGTTCCAGGAGACTCACTTGTTTACCTTCGCTACAGTGGTACTTCACAAAGCGAAAACGCCTTTGGGAGACACCAGAGCGATTTGCGTCGGACGCGGGGCTCACTGGCATGGATGCTTCACATATTAAAAGACACTTATCCAGAAGTCGTGTCGAACTGCCTAATACAAGAAATTCCTCATCTAGAAATTGTGATAGATCCTGGCCATTCGCCAGTGTTCATTAGAGAGCAGCTTGTTATTTGCTTAATTGAGCGAGGTGCCTTGAACATTGCTATTGGTGGGACCGCCTCTTCAACCCTCGACACGAGAGACAAGGCACTATTCCAGAGTCTCAAAACCGATTTGATCTCCAACAGATATGCAGCCACCAAGGAAGCTTCCGATTGCATATGGCTTGCAATCCAAAATTACGCACGGAGAGTTCAGCTTGATGCACAAGCGCGCCACTTGGGACCGGAGATGGGGACCATAGTTCCTCAAGACTGGGTCAATGTGATTGCCGAGCAAGCTACTCCTAGAACCCTTAAGAACGGGCGCGCCATTTTGCTTATGATTGGATACTGTCCGCCAGACAAGGCGCTCAAGTCTATGCTGCCGTTCTGGAAATGCGGCCTTGAAACACCTAGGGTTCTTTTAAATTTGATCGAAAATCTTAGTCAATGGGAGGAAGATTTGAGTGAGACTCAGCGGACCCGCGCAGAAACACTCGTGGAGGAAGGCCTTTTTCCTTTTGTGAACTTTCATCCCGTGGGTGAGGCTGATGAGACCGGCTTCGAGCCTGCACTTAATGTTCTACGGTCATACCTGCAAGTGGTACGGCCACTTATTGTCGTTTCCATGGGCTACCAGGTCTGTTCTAGAGTCTCAGCTTTAGGCTACTTTAAGCTCGTTTGTTGACCGGGATTTCTAGGTATCTGACATTGGATTTAGGAACTTTTCACCTCAGCCAAGTCACGGACTTTCTCGTCGAAAGTTCTCCTCCAGCGTGGGATCTCTTAGCATACGCTCCTATGCTGATGAAGCTACGCCTTTACATCATGATGACTGCTACTTGATCCAAATTGTATCGTACCACCCAGGTGCACTGTCGTATGGAGTTTCACAGCAGCCGATGCAGCGCGTGTTCAGTATGACCATGTTTAAAGCCTGGCTCACAGCATCAGAAGCATTGAAGTATTCTGATTCAACACTAAGCGGACGTTTAATTTGCGAGCAGATCGTTAGCTCTGTCGAGCGGTGGCTTGACCAAGAGACTAATTTCTATGCCCAATTCAAAATGGCCAAGGACGAGATTGATCAAATCAATGACGAGACGCGTTGGAAAAGCCCGGCAGAACGGCTTGCCTCACAGCTTTTGCGGAAAAATGTGGCAGTCCAGAAGACCATTGCAAATAACAGACGTGGCAAAGTTCCCTTCACAAGTCGGCCAGTGAGGGTCACCGACCTCCAAAAGCAAGTAACTGCGAGCAGACCAGTCTCCATTGTCTTGAAAGAACACATGTTGCCGGAGTCATACTTTGCAGGGCGGCAACACTTATTCAAAATGACTTACCGCAACGGGACAGTGGCTGCATCCGCTGTTCAAATGGCACGAGAAGGGCTACCTTTACAAAGAGGTGATTCTCTATGGCTTTTAGATCAATTCATACGCGATATCTTCCCTTTTGGTGGATCGCTGATATGCGCAGATCCAGCAGTCTTGCCAGACGTCGACTCTATATGGCCTAAACTGGGTACATTTTGCTCTCAGTCCCGATTCTCCCGACATCCCTACGCGAAATACCTAGGCGCTATGGCTCGAGAAGGCGGCACTTCCGCCATCACGGCCTTGAACGAAGCGTTGAAAATATTGCGTGAATCCGTTCACAAACAACGTTTAAGGAAATATCTAAAGGAGCAACAAAAACAAGTACGGTACACAGCCTTTGAGATCGAGGCATCTATTCCGGATAATCTTCGCGCAAAGGAATAGCTCTAACAACCGATGGCGATGACTAGCTTCGAACCTAGAAAGAGGAACAGAATGTCGACCAATCCTCAGGGGCAACGCTGTTTGGGAGCTTTGCGTCGGCACCTAATGCTTCAACGGCTACACTATCGTTGAGGGTTCTCGAAATTGCGACTTTTTACGGACAGAGATGAAATATTCAATCAGATATTCATTGCACTACGAATTATTCTTGTCTCTTCAAAAGATGAGTGTCCATGTCAGCATCCACGTGCCCTACAGCACCAACATCCCTCCTATGCTCTCCTAGGCTTTCTCGCTACCCTTCTTTGCTCTATTGGTACTCCCTCCAAAACCCGTATCCCGAATTTCAAGGGAGTTCTATGTCGGTGGACGAAAAGCGGAGCGGTTTAACCAAAGATCCAACACAAAGCAGAGCTGCTTTGGTGCGGGGCTTACCTATATGAAGTAAGACAACGACGCCAAAAGTATTGCACATCAGGAGAAGGGGGGCGCCGCAGCCGGTTAGACGATAGACCATTAAGAAACTCTAATGGTTGGGAAGGTCACAGCCTTAAGCGTCAGCAAAAGCATTGAAGTTAAAAAATAGCATTCGAGAGTAGGCTAGTTATCGCTGCGGCTACGTTGAGAGAGGGTTTTTGATAACTCAGCCAAATTAGTTTCAAAGCAGTCATTTTAAATTTGCATTTTAGACACTTTAGCATTGTCATAATCAAGACGAGATTGTAACGTTAAGCTACCTTGTAGTGAAAAGGACAAAGGAGACCGGCATAACATCGATAAACCCGAACTGACCCTGTCTCAAGTGTAGGAGATAATCCTGACAGGATAGTCGACAGCTCCATAGTCTTTACAGCCT